>Ga0255776_10007287_pt1 | contig 11147 bp, 8 predicted proteins | sample 071ome_19_FD_179974 | JGI IMG/M metagenome (GOLD analysis project Ga0255776, IMG submission 179974) | Coastal salt marsh microbial communities from the Groves Creek Marsh, Skidaway Island, Georgia - 071413AT metaG (version 2) | ecosystem: Environmental > Aquatic > Marine > Intertidal zone > Salt...
CCAAAATTTTTACGGATCACGGCGTGCTCCAACGCGAAATGCCTGTGCCTGTCTGGGGCTGGGCGGAGGCTGGCGCGGAGGTCCAAGTCGAGTTCGCTGGTCAGGCTAAAAGCACAGCCGCGGACAAAAGCGGCAGGTGGCTCGTCAGGCTCGATCCCATGCCGGCAAGCGCCGAGCCGCGCGATCTGAAAGCGACCTCCGGCTCAGCAGTTGCTCAACTGACCGACATCCTCGTCGGCGAGGTCTGGCTTGCGAGCGGGCAGTCGAACATGGGTTTCACCATTCCCAAATCCACCCACGCCGAAGAGGCGCGCAAGCTCATCCCGCATCCGACGCTGCGTCGATTCAAGGTCGGTAGTTTCATTGCCGACAAGCCGGTTGCGGACATCGGAGCCGAAGGGGCGTTTCAGAACCCACGCTGGCGCATGGGCGGCGTTGAACAGTGGCGGCCGGTCGACAACCAGAGGTTTGGTCTCGACTGGATCAGCGCGGTCGCGGCGTGGTTTGCTCACGAGGTGCGAGTTGCGCAGGACGTTCCTGTCGGCCTGATCGAGTCGAATTTCGGCGGCTCGAAACTCTATTGCTGGATGCCGCGCGAGTCGCTCGAAAACAGCCCGGAATTCACCCGTGACGTCATTGAGCCCTATCGTGTTCAGAAGGCAAAATGGGACGAAGCTTACGCTGCTTGGGAAGCCGATCCGAATCGCGATCCTGACAAACCACCCGCCGAGCCGTGGCGGCTTTCCTGTCTTTACAACGCGATGATCGCCCCGTTGACACCATACGCGATGCGCGGTGTGATCTGGTATCAGGGTGAGTCAAATCAAGGCCGCGCCGAGGCCTATCGCCGTCAGCTACCCACGATGGTGACCGAGTGGCGCAAGGCTTTCGATCGGGAGGATATGGCGTTTCTGGCCGTGCAACTGCCTGCGTTCGGCAAGGTCCGCGAATGGCCTCGCAGCGCGTTTTCCGAGATGCGGGAATCGATTTCGCTTCTGGAAAAAACGCTGCCAAACACCGCGTCGGTGGTTTCGACCGACTGCGGCTTGCCGGACGAAATTCATCCGCCCCTGAAGAAGCCGATTGGCCAAAGATTGGCGCTGGCCGCGCGGGCGAAAGTCTATGGCGAGGCTGATCTTGTCTGGAGCGGCCCCACGTTTCGAGAGACCGAATTTCGTCCTAACGGAGCTACGATTCATTTCGATCATGTTGGCTCTGGCTTGGTTGCGAAGGATGGGCCACTTGTCGGCTTCTCGCTGGCGGGGTTAGATCAGAAATTCCACGCCGCAACAGCCGAAATCGGGGGTGAGGCCGTTTTCCTGAATTGCGACGCGGTCGATGAACCCGTGGCTGTTCGCTACGCGTGGCAGGACTCGCCAATCGCGAATCTCTGGAATGCGGACGGCCTTCCAGCGGGCTCGTTTCGCAGCGACATCTGGCAGCTGCAGACACAAGCGAAGATCACCACGCCGCTCGTTCTCAAAGATGGCGGAACGCCTGACAAGCCTGCCGTGTTTGATGGACAAGGAATGACCATCGACCTCGGAATCGACGTCACTGATCACGATTGGAGGCGGGACGGCGATCTCTGGACCTCGCCCCGGCAGCTGCTGGCGGAGCACGAACAGGAGGCGCGAATCGCCGGGCAAACGGCGGGCCTGTTTGTCGACGAAGTCCCGATCACGATCCCACGTGACCTCGAGGCTGAGAAACTGCATCCGGACAAGAAATCGCGCTGCTATTTTCCGGCCGATCAGCTCGAACCGGGCCAGATGGGCTACGCCGACGATGGCTCGATCTACTTCCGCTGGCCGAAAGGCGTTCCTCAAAACAAGCCGATCTTCCTTCCGCCAAAGGCAGGGACGAATTGCGTCTCGATCGCCTGCTCGCACATCATCGTTCGGAACCTCACGGTGAAGCATGCTGGCAATGACGGATTCAACATTCACGGCGACCGGCGCGGCATTCGTTTGGAGAATGTCAGGGCGCTTTCGAACGCGGACGAAGGCATCAGCGCGCATGAAACGACGGAGATGGAAGTCATCGGCGCGGAAGTCGCCTGGAACGGCTCAGTCGCCGGTGGTGTGGCCGATGTGAATGAATCGATGACGAGCTACCGCGATTGTGTGGTGCACGACAACGCTGGCGCTGCGTTCTACTTCAGCGGCACTTCGCATCAGGTGACCGACACGCTGATCTATAACCAATCGAGAGATGTCGCCAAACAAAACGGCACTGTTGTAACGTCCAAAGATGTGCGGTTTCGCCAACAAAATACTGTCATTCCATGAAACCCACTCTCCCACTCCTCATCGCTCTGCAACTGCTGGTGCCTCTCAGCGCAGTGTATGCAGCCGAGCCCGCTTCCGAACAAGAACAGCAGATCGAGTCACACCGCACCGAGTATCTCGAATGGATTGCACCCCCTCCTACCCGGGACGATGCGAGGTGTCCGGACGTTGGGGTTGAAAAAGCAATTTCCTAGCAGCCGGTGGTATAGCCTTTCTCATGAAGCTGGTGGAGGAGGGCAATATGGGTCTGTGCTGGAGTAAAGAGCGGGTTCATGTCGTGCGAGTCAGGTTTCCGAAGCATCTCTAAGCTGATTTTTTAGGAGGCGCCGTTTCCTTTTGCCAGAAAAATACCCAGTGATGAGAGCTCGGGTTGAAAAACCAAGCTCGGGTAAAATTCGGTTTTCTAGATAGCCATTCACCGCCCGCTTGAGTTCTAGATGCTGGAGCTCGGCTAGAAGCATTCGACAGACAAGGTAAGCGGCGAGTTGGGAGTTTTGGGACCGTATGGTTGGGTGTTTGCGGTAAATGCTCGCGAGTGCGGCAAGGTAACCTTTTTTTCCGCTGGAAATAGAATCACTGCTCGTGTGCTTCACCCAGTCGACTTCGGAGTCAAGCACGGCGTCACTGACATCTGCACTTCGAAGGAGAAATTCTCTATCCTGCATTCTCCCGAGCTCTGGGTCGAATCCTCCAATCCGATTGAGCAAAGAAGCGCGAATTGAGATGGCTGACCCGGCAATGAATACAGCGTTTGCGATCAGAAGCTGCTTCCATAGAAAAGGCCCCACGGTCGCGCCCGGGTTCACCCCGGAATAGACCCGCCCGTCTCTAATCGTGCGAAAGGAGTGAATCAAGAGGTCCTGATTCGGGTTCTTGTGAAAGAAGTCGACTGTTTTCGCCAGCCGATCAGCGAGAAACTCATCATCGGAATCAAGAAAAGTGATTACCGGGGCCGTGGCTGCTGCAATCCCGGCGTTACGGGCTGAGTTGGCTCCCTGATTGGTCTGGAAGCGAATGCTTGATAGCCGGGGGCTTCCTATCTGGTTCAAAAGTGCTGACGTCTCGTCAGTAGAGCCATCATCGACCACGATTTGTTCATAGTCTGGGAAGGTTTGGCTTCCTACGCTGCGAATGGCTCGCTTAAGGGAATCACAGCGATTAAAACTCGGTGTGATGACGCTGATCGCAGGGCGGGAGTTCATTGGTGGGCGAAGCGAAGGCTAGCTGCGATCGACCCATTCAGGGATGCGCTCAGGGCCACCGATTTTACGTTGTCGGCTCAAGCCTGCCGCCGATAAAAGCTGTTCGAATGAGGCAATTCCATAGAACCCCCAGCCAAGTAGGACTGCCTGAGGGATCTGCCACGCTGGTAATTTGACAGTACGAAAGTTTCTGCAGATGCGTCTGGGAACCCGGAAGGCATTCGACCAGCTTCTGCGAATAGCGTGCCAAGCCCGGCGGGGGCGTCCGGGATGCTTCAGGAGTGCGTATTTCCGGTCTGCATCCCGACCTGTGACGAGCGCTCTCCAGCAGAGGAAACGTGCCCCTAGGAGGGGGCGGTGGAGGGCGTGCGCTTCCGGGCGGAAAACCTCGACGTCGTGGTGGTTTGCGTTCCGAAAAAACAGCGTGCATCCAACTTTGAAACCATCGTTGTCAGGAAATGGATTCGCATTGAACCATTCTCGTAGAGTCGCCAGATTGTTGGCAAAGATCGCGCGATTCTGAATCCGTTTTTGGTCGTGCTTTCGAAGTGGGAAAATCCAAATCAAAGCAAATGTCCGTGAAACCCAGTCATCACAGTCAAGGAATGTCGCGCCTAGCGAAAGAATCGGTTTCCCGGAAGTCGAGGCTCCACTAAATGGTTTTAGGATCTCAGTTAACCAGCCCGGTAGGAGAATGACATCGGAATCGAGAAAGACGATGATTTCGTGCTTAGCAGCTCGGGCGCCTGCATTCTTCATTTCGTAGTAGCGGGCGTCTTTAACGCCAAGGGCCCGGATTGATGCGACAGCCGACAGGTCCGGAAAGCGTTCTAAAATGGTGGCTAGAAATTCAGGTGTTTCGTCTTCGGCACCTCCGAAGACGAAAAGAATCTCTGGCTGAGGGGCAAAGTTTTCAGCGGTCGCACAGTCGATCTGAGTGGTGAGTTGATCGACGAGGTCCGCGAATTCCTCCCACGGAATGGTCGGTAGGTTATCCGTCTCTACGATAATAGAATAGGAGAGCATCGAGGCTGATATGGTATCTCCAAATTTCGATTCGTCGACTCCCCAAGACCACAAAAAAAATTTCGAAACGAGAGTTCAAGATATAGCGCGACTCTCGCTACGATCCCTTTTCAGATTTTAGTCGGAGCAGGTCAGACGGCTTTTGGCATGATCTCAGGCTTCCGGGAGATGTCGACGCAAACGATCGGTGCCGAAACTCTCGCGGACAACATGTCCTCAGCAATAACGAATACCGCGATTGGGATCAGTGCCGGTCTTGCCTGCTTCCTTCTCGCTATCGTGGCTTTGATCAAATGGCTGATGATTTCTAACGCCATCCGGGAAGTCAAGTCACCCTAGTTCTCCGAAATCTTTTTCGAAGCACGCTTCCGCTCACTGCTGTTGAGGATGCGTTTGCGCAGACGAATGTTCGTTGCACCCCCTCCTACCCGGGACGATGCGAGGTGTCCGGACGTTGGGGTTGAAAAAGCAATTCCTTAGAAGTTATTATTCATGCCGCTAATAAAAGGATTCATGTTCAAACAGCTTGCTGCGAAGAATTGTCCGAAACGTATACACAAATCGGATATCCGATTCGCTTTTCGGACACTGTAACGAGAACAATCCCAACTCAGAGTCGATTTCCATAGACCCCCGCCTTTGTCCAGGGGCATACAGTTACCGGGGTTCAGGCTACAGGATACGGGATCAGACAAACAACCTGACTCAGAATCCAAAAAGTATTCATTATCGGATACACCAGCCTACTCCTGCTAGTCACGCCATCGATGACACCGTGACACCCTTTTCTTGGAAAGCCTAAACCCAACCGGTCGGGGAGACCAAACGAGCGCCTCCTTGCCGTGTCAGAACAGTGCGGGAGCAGCTCAAGCTGCACGCATAATCATGCACGCCCGCCCGTTTCTGGGCTTTGATTTAAGTCGCAAACCAATGCAATTTAACGCGTTGCAGAAATGGCTCCTCCGGTTGGATTCGGTCTGATAAGTGATTGTTTTTCAGCAATTTAGGCAGGTTTTCACTGACTGCAAGCGCCTGCTGTTCCACTGCTCAATTCTGCTCGTTGTGTGTTTTTCGTACACAGTTTCATGCACAGTTGGGGGAATTTAGCTCATTCCGACGACGAACCAACTTCGGCACCATGTAGCCGCCGACGAATGACCCGTCTACCGGTAGCTTAGAACCCCGGACCGAACTCGCACTGGAACGATCAGTCGCCGACTTGAGAGAGTGAATTCCTTGCAGCCGGACAGAAGAAAGCCGAATCGTTCTGAAAAGGCAAAATCGCCGAAGGGCGTGGCCAAATCTGGGACCCCGAGGAGAGGCCGATCTATGACGTGTATTTTGTCGAAGGTGTTCCCGAAGAAAACCTACCAACCCCACTGTTTCTCGATCAATGCCCCAACTTCTCGCCTACAGTATTCATATGAAAAACTTTCCCCCCATCGCCGTCGCACTGAGTCTGCTTGCCCAGCCGCTCATGCTAGTGGCACAGCCCGTGCCATTTGATCAAGGCACACTACCCACAGGTGGAGCCAACCCTTGGATTGCGCAGAACGACTCCGGCGAACTCTCCGCCTCAAGCGGTGAGATGTTGCGATTGAAAATCGCCAACCCCACGACCGCAGGCACGGACACCCAGGTTGGCTTTGTCTCGAAAGAAACGTTGGGGCAACTGGATAGCTTTTATGTTGATTTGGAAATCGATCCCGTCGCGAACCGCGAGGGCGAGGGATTCAACCAGCTGGATCTCGGAGTGGCGGTCGGTTTGAACTCGCCTCAAACTCCCGCCGGGCGCTTCGCCACCAACGCGTCAGCGCTTTACCTCAATATCCGCGAACTCTCGGACAGAGTGGACTACGGTGTTTTCTACCAGGGCCAGAACATCAGCCTGCCAGTGGAACCAAGCAAAGGTACGGGCAATCCACGAGCTCTGAACCGACACGATGGCATGTATCGCTTTCGCCTGGTCGTGACCACCGCTCCGGAAGGCAGTTTGGTGCGGGTTTACCACACCCAATTTGTCACTCCTGCTTGGGAAGGCATGGTGAAGGAAAAACTGACTGCCAAGCATATCGGACTCTATGGCAGGCTGAACCAGGCTTCCGATACGCCACTGGAGGGTGCCATCGCGACCTACTACGTTAGGCCGCTAGAGCCGGCCATTGCGTCATGGCAACCCACAGTCGAGGAAAAAGTCCTCTACTCGCTAGACCTCAGCTATCCCGGTCTGACGTCCGTGCGTAAGGCTCTGGAGCAGAAAAAGATCGGGGCAGCTACCAATCACTTCGCCGACTATTTCCGCCAGCGCGACAACGTCATCGGCCCCACTGTATCGAGCGATGCGATGACACCCAAGGAGCAACGGATCGCAGACCTCATGATCGAAGACAAGATCGAGGTTTACACTGGCGGTCCGCTCATCATGCACGATTTCGGGAAGCAATATGACTGGGCGGCTGACCCCCATGACACCGGGGGCCAATTCGCGATCTATAATGCACGCATGTGGCCTTGGCTCAACATGGGACGTGCCTACCAGGCCACGGGTGACTCGCGTTATGCGGAGACCTATGTCAAGCAGCTTAACAGCTGGCTGGATCAGATTCCTCTGCGCATCGTCGCCGTGCCGGGCAACGAACCGTTCTTCATCGACGGCAATACCCTGGAACCGCCACTGCTGTTTACCGGCAACCTTGGCCGCCGCATCGAAAAGACCTGGTGGCAAGCCTACGAACTCTTCAAGAACGCCGAGGAATTTGACGACCAATCCCTCATGCGTCTCCTGAATTACTTTCAGGAAAATGCGCGACTGGTCACCAACCCAAGCGTCTTTTTAGCCTGGGATGATTCCGGTGTTCACATGGCCACAGGGTTGCTCCAGACCGCAACGATGATGCCCGAATGGAAGGAATCCAATTATTGGAAAGAAGTTGCCTTCGACCGACTTGAGAAGACTTTCCGGCAGCAGGTGCATCCCGACGGTACTCATGCCTCATTAAGCACGGGGTATGGCTGGGCCACGATCGGCGGCTACAGCAATGTCTTCGATATTCTTGAACGCAATGGTCAAGAGATGCCGGAGAAATTCCGCAACAGCATCCGTGGGATTATCATGAGCTACATGGCTATCCTACGCCCCGATATGGGCAATCTCTCGCTTAACGACGGTGGCTGGGGCCATATCGACGACCATGTCCGCAAATACACCCACCTGTTCCCCAACGACGAAGAATTGGTGTATTTTGCCACCCGGGGGCAGGAAGGCGCCGCTCCGGAATGGACTTCTCGCTACTTCCCCAACGCCGGCTGGTTCGCGCTGCGCACGGGCTACGGTGCCCAAGAGAAATATCTATTCTTCGACGGTGGCCCGTTCGGCGCCAGCCACGGCAAACAGGATGCCCTACAAATAATCCTATCTATAGGTAATGAGATACCACTGCGCAACGGCGGCGGCGGCGACTACACACAAAAGCCCGCCTCGCTATGGAGTGCGCGCACGCATGCTTTTAATACCCTCACGCCCGATTGGATGGTGCAGGATCGTGTCTATCGCTATGAAAAGGAAAAGCACCTCGGATTCAACCCACCTCAACGCTCGTGGGTAAGCAATGTGGATTTCGATTTCGGCCAGAGCAGCTATGACGCCGGTTGGTTTGGTGCGGGGCAAAACCTCGTCGGCACCCATACCCGCAACGTCATTTTTCTCAAAGGCGACTCCCCTCCGCATACCGGCTATTGGGTGGTCATCGACCAAGTCAATCCCGGTGACAGCAAGTCGCACACCTGGCGGCATCCCTTCCACGTCACAGCCACCGAAACCGAAATCGACAAGGACACCAAATCAATCACCGCTCTCGGCAACGGCACTCACTTGAAAGTACTGCCCGTCGATCCCGACGGCGACCTCAAACTGGAAATCATCAAAGGACAGACCGAGCCGGTCATGCAAGGCTGGCGCGTGCATGGTAGCCAATCCAGGGAACATCCAGTGCCGGTGTATTCATGGAAAAGTAATGACGAATTCACCAAAGCCTGGGTGCTTGCGCTGAAACGTCCCGATCAACAGGAATGGGAAGTTGAATCCGTCGAGATGGATTCCTCCGCTGGAAATGAATTCATTTTCAGCATTAAGCGCAGTGACGGCGGCACCGACCATTTGCGTTTACGCCAAAAATCCACTCCCACCGGAGCAATGACTCTCAATGGACAAGATATCGAAGGCATTCTAGGCGTCGTCCGCCGCGATAAAAACGGCAACATCAAGGCCACGCTAGACGCACCTGCAGCGGAGGCTGGCACCACAACACAGACAGATTGACCTCATCCAAACCAAGATGAACCGGAGAATCCGATTTTTCTCTCTACGGGTCATGGCACCCCAGTGGAAAGCGCTCCTCGCCATCCCCTGCATGTGGCGGTTCACCAAAAACATCAGCATTACCGAAGGCTTCCATCGCAAGACGAAACTCATTCAACGCCGAGCTTACGGCTTCAGAAACTTTGAAAACTACCGCTTGCGAGTCATCGCCCAGTGCGGTTAAAAATAGAACAGTCCCCAATCCTTGGTGGAGACCCCCCAATCTTCGCAACTCGTTGAAAATAAGCTCCTCCGGTTGGATTCGGTCTGATAAGGGGTTGTTTTACAGCAATTTAGACAGTTTTTTACTGACTGCAAGCACCCGCTGTCCCACTGCTTTGGCATGCTCCCTCAGTGCTTTTCGTACTCAGTTTCATGCACAGTTGCTGATTTGTTTCTTCATACCCGGACCGATGCGCGATGATGGCCGGAGGGGTTGAAAACGCGATATCCTGGTAAACAGTCAACTCAGTTTGAACGCTAACGTAAGGCAGAATTAGAATGTACCGATTACTGGAAACTACAGCGACCGTCCTGTTCATCGTTGGAATCAGCATGTCGCCCGCGATGGCCGGGGAAAAACAACCCAATATCATCTTGGTGATGCCGGATGATGCCGGCTACGGGGATTATTCCTCCTTCGGCAATCCGGTGATCAAGACGCCCGCGGTGGATGCATTTGTCGAACAAGGATTGTTGCTCACGAAGTTCCATGTGGCTCCGGCCTGTGCCCCCACCCGGGCGGCACTCATGACTGGGCGGCACGAATTTCGCAGTGGCGTGACGCACACAATCGTCCCGCGTGAGCGCCCGAATATTGAGATGACCACCTTGGCTCAGGAGCTGCAGTCTGCCGGTTACACGACGGGCATTTTCGGCAAGTGGCATCTGGGTGATGAGGAGACCTACCGACCGGAAAACCGCGGCTTCGATGAAGTCTACATTCACGGTGCCGGGGGTATCGGACAAGTAAACGACGCGCCGGGAAATCATAACGTCAACCCGGCTCTGTGGCAGGGGGATCAATTTGTGCAAACCGAGGGCTATTGCACCGATTTATTTTTTGATGAGGCGACAGAGTGGATGAATGGAAGACGTCAGGGAGACCAACCCTTCTTTGCCTACATCGCTCCCAATGCTCCGCACATCCCGCATGATATCCCGGAAGAGTATTTCGAGCATTACACGGATATCCTGAAGGAACACAAAATGAACCCAAACTTTGCCCGCTACTGTGGCATGGTTGAAAATATCGACACCAATTTCGGGAAGCTGTTGAAGCAACTGGATGAGTGGCAACTGAGAAACGATACGATCGTCATTTTTCTCGGCAGTGACAATGGAGGGACCGTTGGTATTCATATCAATGACGCGGGCCTGAGGGGACAAAAAATGACACCATATCAAGGCGGGACGCGTGTTCCCTTCGTCATCCGCTGGCCGGATGGTGGTGTTCCTGCCGGGGCCGAGTGTGATGCTTTGACTTCAATCATCGATGTCTTTCCGACTCTAAGCAGCATTGCCGGCATCACCCTCAGCGAAGAACTTCAAAAGCAAGTGGAGGGTCGCAATCTTCTTCCGCTGTTGAAGGACCCGGAGGCAAACTGGGCAGACCGCTTTCTGGTGCATCACGTAGGACGTTGGAGGCGACCGGTCACGGCGGAAGAGTCCAAATACACCGAGGTCGCCATTCAAAATTCCCGCTTCACCCTGGTTAACAATGAGGAGCTTTATGACCTGGAGAAGGATCCCGGAGAAACCAACAATGTGATTTCCGAGCACCCGGAAGTCGTTTCCCAGTTGCGGGAGGAATATGACCAATGGTGGGAGGATACACTACCCATGATGGTGAACGAGTCTGCTAGAGCCACTCCTCCGTTCCCATTTCTTGAGCTCTACTTAAAGCAATATGGGATTATCAGCGAGGAGCGACAGAAACGGATCAATGAGTCCAATGGCGCAAAGGCCGTTCGACGTCAGGTCGAGCAGATTAGAAAAAGTAAAACGGAATAACGGTAGGCTTCCATCGAAAGATGAAGCGGATCCCGCGCAAAGCCGACAGCTTCGAGGACTTAGGCTTGAGAGTCCTCGCGTAGTGCGGTCAAAATTGAAATAGACCCAACATTTGATGTAGACCCCCAAAAACTGGCTCCTCCGGTTGGATTCGAACCAACGACCTAGTGGTTAACAGCCACCCGCTCTACCGCTGAGCTACAGAGGAATTTGATTTCACGCTTGGGAAAGACTTTAGAAAAGCGGTGCCCCGAGCGG
>Ga0255776_10007290_pt1 | contig 11145 bp, 14 predicted proteins | sample 071ome_19_FD_179974 | JGI IMG/M metagenome (GOLD analysis project Ga0255776, IMG submission 179974) | Coastal salt marsh microbial communities from the Groves Creek Marsh, Skidaway Island, Georgia - 071413AT metaG (version 2) | ecosystem: Environmental > Aquatic > Marine > Intertidal zone >...
TGGTCCCCGTGCTCGTGCGTCACCATGATGGCTTTCAATTGTCCAGGGTGGACGTCGAACTTGTCTATCCTTTTTTCAATCTCAAGCCGGCTAAAGCCGCAATCGATCAAAATAAAAGATTCATTGAACGCGACAAGAGTCGCGTTACCAGAGCTCCCGCTACCAAGGGACGCGAATCTAAAAGACAATTTATAACTTCGTAGGCCGACTTCTAGCCAAGTCTTTCCTGAAGAACTGCCAAAATGCGTTTCGCGGTATCCGAGGTTAACTCAGCCCCACTTTCATCAAGCACACGAACAATACTACCTTGCTCATCTCCTGTCACTATAATCTGGTAGGTTAGCGTCTCTACTTGTTCTTCATCCTCCCAAAACTTCAGTTTCTCAAGCCCTTTTTTCTCCTTCTTTCCGGCTGGGTCTCTATACCTGATGTAAAAAATTCCAGAATCTTTGTCTTGACTCTCAACAGATGCGCCAATATTTAACAGCACTACATTGATACGGTTCCATGAGGTCTCAAAAGGATACGACAGCGCCAGACCAAAAACACCCTCCTCAGCGTCTATTGGGAGTAACGTCGCCATAGCTTGGGACTCAACTGATAAACCACTGTCTGCGGCTTCATTCTCTGGAATACCAAGAAATATCATCATCCGGTACAACATCTTTGCCTCAACATTTGGATCGCGAGGCCGCGCTTGCCAGAAGACGTCCCACTCTCTACCCTCGCGTCGTGAAATCTCCGCCATACCCTCGTGAGCGACAAAAATTTGCGTTTCTGTGTCTGATACGCGTTCAATTCTCGTGATAAACCGGTCTCTTTCAGGGTTGGTGTATGCGCCTGGCAGCCATTTTTTTATGAAAGACCTTACCGCGCCGAGATCAACTTGTGATACGTCTTCCGCCCAGTCTGTTTCAATAATTCCCGTCTCTGGAGACTGTTGTTGAATGAGAAATCCCTGATTAAGCCAAAATTCCGAAATGACAGGCCAGATATCCTCGGCAGGCTTTTGCACGACTAACCACCGGTAGGTACCCTCCCGCCCAATCTCTACGCCTGGCACATCGGGTAACAATTGGGTTTTAGTCAAAGCGACGTCACCACCTCGCGAGGCCGAATATTTCGAAAAAGTCGTACTATCTGAGTTAGGGATCACATATTGATCACTGGTATCAATGGCGCCAAGCTCGGGAGGAATTTGGAGAGGCTCGATCCTCGAGCCAGCACCAGAGGACTTATAGTCAATTTTACGTTTCTCTTCGATGGCTCCGCATCCATAAAGCACCAGCCCTAAAAGAAATAAACACACAAGAGAAAAATATTTGGAGTTTGTCATCCGCACGTCCATAAACAGTTCATTCTTAGCCAAAAAGTTTAGCCAGTCGACTAGACAAGTACTTTCGCATCAGCGAGCGATTCGAGAATAATTTGCTCAAATTGGGTATTCATGCTCGTAAGCGGAAGTCGAATGCCTTCTGCGATGCGCCCCATGCGTTTAAGTCCCCATTTCACAGGGATAGGGTTCGCTTCTACGAACAAATTAGTGTGCAACATTAGGAGTTGGTCATTGATCTTCTTCGCCAGCTGGAAATCTTTACTTTGAATAGCATCACAAACCTCCTGCATCTGTTTCGGAACAATGTTTGCAGTAACCGAAATCACACCCTGAGACCCCAACATCATTAGGGGCAAGAAACTCGCATCATCTCCACTGTAGACGGCAAAACCCTCCGGGGTTTTTGAAATTAACTCAGATCCTCTACCCATATCTGCCGTAGCATCTTTAATCCCGATAATGTTCTCAATCTCAGCTAATCGGAACACAGTCTCATTCGCAAGGTCTGCGACTGTTCTGGAGGGCACGTTGTACAAAATGAGAGGAATATCCACAGCCTCAGCGATGGTCCTGAAGTGCAGATAAAGTCCCTCTTGGCTGGGTTTGTTGTAATAAGGAACGACTGACAGGCTATACGACGCACCGACTCTTTTCGCATGCGAAGAAAGCTCTATGGCCTCTGTCGTTGAGTTGGCGCCAGTTCCGGCTATTATCGGCACACGGCCGGCGGCGTGTGCCACCGCGACCTCAATGAGAGCTGTATGTTCGTCGACAGTTAGGGTCGCTGATTCTCCCGTGGTGCCCGCTACCACGATTCCTTTCGTCCCACTTTCGACATGCCAGTCAATCAACTTCTTGAACGCTGAATAGTCGATATTTCCATCATCCGACATTGGCGTCACGATTGCGACCAAACTACCGATTAACACAAATCGCTCCTCTCAACAGTACCAACAGTAATAGAAAAACAATCTCGCATTCTACCTCAATCATTAATCTACGATCATTGTTTCAGACTCAAATCGAGCGCGCTTTACTGCGCAAATACGCTGAACATTTGCCTCTTTCGGAAAACGTATATGACCCTGTTCGGACCTCAAAATCAGCATTGAATGAGCGAAAGTATCGTTCAACTCGTTAGGGCGCAAAAGGAACGCTGGATTTGAGGGCTTCCCGTAGCGCTCGTTTCCGATCATAAATGTTTCGTAGATGAGCAAACCACGATCGGTAAGCGTGTTGGTTATGAGCTCGAATTGTGGACGGTGAAGATAATTCGTGACCACTATCCCGTCAAAACTTCTTTCAGCGAAAGGCCATTCCCCATTTTCGAGATCTGCTGAAAGCACATGACTCTTACTAATCTTGGCAACTTCATTCAATGCATTCTGATTGATGTCTACGCTCGTCACATCAAAACCTTTTTCGATAAGAAACTTAGTGTGTCGACCATTACCGCATGCCAGATCGAGCACCTTTGCATTAGGAACCAAATAACGACTGTTTGTGACCACCCACGCAGATGGGTCCAAATTAACACTCATCTCGTATCTCCTCTTCCAAATGGACAACGGTAGAAATATTTACAAAATATCCCAAAACGAATTATCTGGTTAGTTCACATCGGAAGAGGAAAATTGTATGATGCACAGGAACCACAACTATTACTAAATTAAGATCAACATTACTACATGTCCTTTTTCTTCTCAGCAGTTTCTCAGACCATGTGTCTAATTAGCATCCTCGCACTCGCGGGTTGTAGTGCAACTGCTGTTATGATCCCGACCGAGAGCGATGCTCCATCAGGCGTTGTATCCTTCTATCAGAGTGGAAAAGATCTCAAAATTCATATACAAATTGTCGGTCTAGATCCAAACTCATCTCACGGATTACATGTTCATGAAGTTGGTGATTGCCGAGCGCCAGTTGCGTCCAGCATGGGAGGGCATTTCAACCCACTTAAATCAAATCACGGTGGAAGGTCTGGAATTGATCGTCATTTGGGAGATCTCGGAAATATAACAGCCGATGAAAACGGCGTGGTGGAAACTCGTTTATCAATATTAGATACGAGACTCTCGGGCCCTGCCGAGCGAAATATTTTGGGTCGAGCCCTCGTGCTGACAAAAAATTCAGACGATGAGCAAACTCAGCCCGACGGGAACTCAGGACTACCAATTGCTTGTGGATTAATCAGTAAAAACCCAGCAATATAGACCCCGGCCCGAGATGATTCCAGTCTTATTACCTGGAGATCCTTTCCCTTCGACGCAACTTGCGCTCAGCGAACCCAACGGGTTACTCGCGTTAGGCGGGGACCTCAGCGCCGACACCCTTACAATCGCATACTCAAAAGGTATTTTTCCCTGGTACGAGGAGTCTCAGCCGATCATGTGGTGGTCACCCACTCCGCGATGTATCCTCCGACCAATAGACATCAAAATCTCTCGATCTTTAAAAAGAACGCTCAAAAAAGAAACATTCACGGTAACAAGAAATACTGCGTTTTCAGATGTCATTAACCAATGTGGAACTCGTCGAAGTGAGAGCATTGGCACATGGCTTCATCACGACATGATTAAGGCCTACAAACTCCTACACGACTTAAATATTTGTCATTCAATCGAGGCTTGGAAAGAGAATAAACTGGTGGGGGGACTTTACGGAGTGCTCCTAAATAACGTCTTCTTCGGCGAATCCATGTTCTCGCTAGTCAGCGACGCCTCGAAAGTTGCTCTGGTAAAACTGTGTGAGTGGCTCTTATCGATTAATGTTCGTCTCATTGACTGCCAAGTCGAGTCGGGCCACTTGCTCTCAATGGGAGCTCATTTGGTTACACGAGATCAATTCGAACAACTACTGGACAAAAATATAACGATATAATCTAGATACTCTTGAGGAAAATATTTACTCATTAATCTAAATGAGCAATTTTAAAGATCTACCACTCAATCAACTTCAGTTCTACTCGACAACGCCCTATCCGTGCAGTTATCTCGATCGAAGATCAGCACGGTCCCAAGTCGCAACTCCGAGTCACATGATTGACGGCGCAATTTATTCCGACCTCGTGAGAATTGGCTTCAGAAGAAGTGGTGCATTTACCTATCGACCAATCTGCGATTCGTGCAACTCGTGCATACCGGTTCGGCTTAACGTAAAAAACTTTAAGCCAACTAAATCACAAAAACGAGCGATCAAGAAACATAAAGATCTTGAATCTTCAATCACGGAACTAAGGAACATTCAAGAGCACTACGATTTATATTTAAGCTATCAGACTGCAAGGCACAGCGGTGGAGGTATGGACCAAGACAGTCGGGAGCAGTACCGACATTTCTTACTTCAGAGCAACGTAAACACGAAAATGATCGAATTTCGCAGAAACAACAAAGTGGTCATTGTGAGTATTGTTGATCAACTTGATAATGGGATATCTGCGGTCTATACGTTTTTCGATACCACTGACACCTCTGCAAGCTACGGTACCTATAGTATTTGTTGGCAAGCCGAGTTATGTCGAACGCTTGGACTACCGTATTTGTACCTTGGATATTGGATCAAAGAAAGTCCGAAAATGGCCTACAAAACCCGTTTTCGACCGATGGAAGCTCTGGTCAACGAGCGTTGGGAGGACTTAGAAGCACTAGGATTATCAACCGGCGTCGAGTCATGATGTACGAACTCATCAAACCACTTCTCTTGAGACTCGATCCGGAGCTAGCCCACGACATTAGCCTTCGAGCGCTAAGTATAACTGACCAATTAGGAATTCTGAAGCCAAATATTGCATCTACCTCAACCAGCTCAGTAAAGATTATGGGTTTGACGTTCAGAAACCCCGTTGGTTTGGCAGCTGGGCTCGATAAAAATGGTGACTTCATTAATTGCCTTGCAAATTTAGGCTTCGGCTTTATCGAAATTGGAACAGTGACTCCTCTCGCCCAACCTGGAAATGACCAACCCAGATTATTTAGACTAAAACATGAGGAAAGCTTAATTAATAGGATGGGCTTCAACAACAAGGGTCTCGAACACCTATTGAACCGTGTCAAAAAAAACTCTTCAGACATCATTCTTGGAATCAATATTGGAAAAAATAAACGCACACCATTGCACTTAGCGAATAACGATTATGTCCTCGGACTGGAACGTTCTTACGCGCATGCCAGCTATGTTGCAATCAATATATCTTCTCCCAATACAGAACAACTTAGAGACCTCCAGAGCAAAGACAATCTTCGCGAACTTCTAGTCGCAATAAAAGATAGCAGAACACGACTTGAGGATGCCCATGGATTTCGGAAACCGATTGCATTAAAAATAGCACCTGACCTAGAAAGTGATCAAATCAAACATATCGCTGATCTTGTCTTTGAACATCAAATCGACGCGATCATAGCAACGAATACAACGATTTCTCGGCCGACTTCAGGCGCACACGCGTTACGAGAAACTGGTGGACTGAGTGGACGCTTGTTACAAGATTTGTCTACCAATATTGTCCACCAATTACACGAAATTACTAATGGCGAGATACCCATAATTGGTGTGGGGGGGATTCTTGATGCAAAAGATGCAGCGAATAAAATTCAAGCCGGAGCATCACTCGTGCAAATCTATACTGGCCTGATTTATCGCGGCCCTAGTTTGATACGTGAGTGCGTGAATGAGATCGCGCGCCTGAGGTCAAACAGCTAAGCATCTCGAGTATCAAAAAATGGGGACGTATTCTATTAATTGGGAAGATATCGACCGTGTCTTACCACAAACACAATGTCAGAGCTGTGGTTACAAAGACTGCCAATCATATGCTGTTGCCATTGTTCGCCAATCAGAAAAAATAAACAGGTGCGCACCGGGAGGGAGCAAAGTCATCGAGGAGCTTGCGATGCTCACGCATCGACCGATAGAGAAAATAGCAGTTGACATTAGGAAATCAGAACCTGATACAACCGCAGTTATAAACGAGGAATTTTGTATTGGTTGCGCCCTCTGTATATCCGCATGCCCAATTGATGCCATTGTAGGCGCGCCAAAAAGGATGCACTCCGTACTCAATTCGATATGCTCAGGGTGCGGCTTGTGCATTCCCCCATGCCCCACTGATTGTATCGAGATGATCAGCTTAGACGCGGCTATTGCACAGGGGAAAGTGGCCACGGAGAAACTAATATCAAAGAGCCAATCGGAACGTTCTCATCTTTGGAAAGATAGGCATGACAAAAAGAACGTACGCCGAAAAAAACAAGCGGTTGAATTAAATAAAAAAGCAAAATCATCGCCTACATCATCACGACACACATCGGATCAGACTATGAGACAGGATCGAGTCAAAAAAGCGATGCAAATCGCCTTCCAGAAACTCAATACCCATAGATGAACAACGAAAAACGAACGCAGATTTATCAAAGGCTTTCCGAGCGCAATCCTTCTCCGACAACGGAATTGCGCTTTGCGAGCCCATTTGAATTACTGATAGCGGTCATGCTATCAGCCCAGGCAACAGACACGAGCGTCAACAAAGCAACAGAAAAATTATTTGCCGCTGCGAACACCCCTGAGGCAATGATTGCCCTAGGCTTAGCGAGCGTCACAAACATGGTCAAAAGTATCGGACTCTACAAAACTAAAGCTGCAAATGCTCTTAAAACATGTGAGATATTGGTTAAACAACACGATGGTGAAGTGCCTCATGATCGACAGGCGCTAGAGTCTCTCCCGGGCGTCGGACGTAAAACTGCCAACGTAGTGCTAAACACAGCATTTGGAGAGCCCACAATAGCCGTGGACACGCACATCTTCCGTGTTGCGAATAGGACAAGAATTGCCCAAGGAAAAACCGTTCTAGATGTCGAGAAAAAACTTCTAAGGCGGACACCTCAACAATATCTGATTAACGCCCATCACTGGCTGCTTCTTCATGGTCGCTATATTTGTAAGGCCAGAACACCAAATTGCGCAGCCTGTTTTATCTCGGATCTATGCGAATTCAAACGAAAGAATGATGTGTAGGAACAAAAAAGCCCCGACCAGCGGGGCTTCGTAAGCTTACGTCTCTAACTAGTGCTTAGGTACTGTCAGAGTACTGGGTTGCTCCTCGAAGTACTCAGCGATTGCCTCCATTTCCTCTTCGCTTAAAGCGGTAGCAAATCCAGACATGATTGCGTTATTGCGTGCACCGCTTTTGTAGTCCATTAGACTTTTCACGATGTAGCCAGCTTTTTGGCCACCGAGCTTCGGGGCTCCCATTAACATGGCGTTACCATCTTTTCCATGACAACCGACGCAACCCTTGTCCTCGATGTACTGAGCACCGTCCGTCCCTTCAGCCATAACCACGCCAGACAAGCCGAGGAGAAGAGCAAATAAGCATCCTAAAGTTCTATTTAACATTTTCAAGTTCCCTAATTAACTGGCTCGACAATATTTAACTGAGGTTATTGAACCGCAGAGTAATATGCTGCCAAATCCTCTATATCCTGATCACTCAGATCTGCCGCAATTGCATGCATCGTCTCGTTCGCTCTGTCACCATCTCGGTAGGCCTTAAGAGCGCTTACGAGATAATCAACGTTTTGGCCTCCGATCTTAGGAACGGGATAGACTTTGGGGTAGGCCATTTTGAAGTCTTTAATGCCGTGGCAACCTTGGCAAAGCGCATTCTTTTGCTTGCCCGCCGTGGCGTCACCCTCCGCCGACGCTGAGCCTGCGAAACAACCGAGTATGACCGCAATCGACCAAATAAATTTTGAAATATTTTGCACGTTGCTTTCCCCTGTGAAAATTTGCAGTGAGACTTTATCGGAACGCCCTCTCCCCGTCAATCCTAAAGGGAGCAGATACACTATTTGTGGCTTGTAAGCACCTGTATTGAATGTGAAAATTGCGTATCGTGCGTATCCCGAGCTTTTACTGTCAGCCGACCATCGGTCTCTGGCAAGAAATAAAATTTGAACACCGGGTTATCGGAGATTGAAAAATTAACATCAGCGGACATGACTAGCGCGTCATCGAATGCAATGTCTATCTTGTCGATGAATCTCGCATCACGTCCTGGCTCCAGGTCCGACGCAAGCGCTGACTCATTCGGATGCTTGATTTGGACTTGGACCAAGTTTGGCTGGTTCGCGTAGAAACGGTCATCGGCTCTGAATCGAATTTTACCGAACGAGGGATCATCACCGTTTTTCCCCGAGGGCGCGGAACAACCGCCACTCACTTCGACCCAGCGTTGATCCATATAAAGCTCCCCTGTATTCAACTCTGCAACAGCCCGAACAAAACTAAATTTTTCAAATCTTAATCTTGTCTCTAGTTTCACTCGTCCACTTTGTGGGGTAAAACGAAACTTACCCGCCGTTGGAATCGGGTTCCGATCAACAACTAAATAGATTGCCTGTATGTACCTCTCCTCAGTTTGATCAAGATTGGCGTTGACCATGACCGGGACCGTCGAGACGTCGTCCAACTTGGTGTTTAAATACAGCGATATAACACCCTCACCCGAGCGAATATTTTTCTCTCCGAACATTAGATCTTTGATAACCAACCACTCTGGCACGATCTCATGATCAGGCTCTGACACGCTCCTCGCAAAGCTTACGTTGACAAAAAAGCCGACGCAGATTAAGAACACGGTCAATCTGTGCATGAACCTTGATGTCATCACTAATCCTCCCATTCCAAATCTGTAAAAGAAGTCGTCACATTACGCCTGTGATATTTGTCGAAATTGATCCATTTATCCCTCTCGGACCAACCAACCTCATTGACAGCATCGATCAACGACTGATTATGCCGGAGTGCGTGTCGTGTTTCATCCATTAAGACGGATAAATAATATTTCTGCTTGGCCACTAAACTTTCCCATGGAGGGTCGAGGGAGCCGTGGCCAACAACGTAATAATCGGGGTCGATCTCAAAAAGCTCGTCCAGCACCTTAGAAAAACCTCGTATATTTGAATCAAGTATTGGCACATGCTCAGAAAAAACCAAATCACCAGACCAGAAGGTTCTTGTCCTAACGTCCCAAACAGTTAGATCGTGATCGGTATGAGCCGGCCCCCAGGCCCTCAGTTGCACAATTCGGTTACCCAGATCCAACTCAAAAACACCATCTACCAGAGTGAAATTATCTGTCTCTATCCGATATCTCTGTGTGGATTCCAGCTCAAAAGTATCACGCAAGTTTTCGAGGTAATAACGTGAGCGCCGTTGAATTTGTTTCGGCAACCGATGATGCCCGTAAATCGCGAGGCCTGGCAAGTCAGTGAATGCGTTTATTCCCAGCAAATGATCAGGGTGTACATGTGTGACTGCGATCGCACATATAGGTCGATCCGTTACAGATGCCACAGCTTCTCGCAGGCGCCCTCCTATATCGATCGTGTTCCCTGCATCGATAACGAGAACACACTCTTCACCCACAATAAAACCAATGTTTGCCACATCGGCGTGATTATCAGATGACGCAGGAGGAAAACGACCTATGTGAACATAGTTACCTTGACTGACTTCTCTGACCGTAAGCTCTTCTATTTGCGCAACTGCGTGCGCGCCAAATATTAGAGATAATCCGAGAATGATAATAAATAAACGCATGCTTCCCCTACGCCAATCTTTAAGGCAGATCTCACCCAAAGGTTATTTTCAATTTAAATGAACAAAGACCAGAAAACAAAAAAGATCTCGCTTCCTGAACGCCGATTTGCGTCTCTCATTTTATCGATTTCGCTACTGATCCTAACATCCTTCGCCTTATCAGAGAAGCAAACGATTGTGACTGAGGTCGAGTCAACGGTTTCAGTGATTCAAGGTGCTGCAGAGCCAGTTTCTAAAACAAACAAAGGTCAAACGGCGAATATAGGGCTCATTAAAACCGATGCAGGCGTTTGGGTAATCAATACCGGAATCTCCCACCGTCATGCAACACAAATCATTAACGCTGCACGGAATCATCACGACAGTAAGATCGTCGGCACCGTAATCTTACAAGCAGAGCGAGAAATTGCACTCGGAGCTGACACTTTTCAGCAACAGCGCATTCCTGTTTATGCTCACCCTAAAACACGCGACTTAATGCATGCCGGTTGCGACCTTTGCATTGATGCACTTCGTGAAATATTGGGTGAAGATGAAATGTCAGAAACAAAAACCGCAACGAAAATAAAAGATACGAGAGAATTAGAAATTTCAGATCGGGGGGATTTCTATGTCATTGAACCGAAGAAATCCGTACTCCCGGGAGCGATTATGGTTTATCACCCAAAAACAAAAACACTGCTCTCAGGAAATCTAATTTTCGAGAATCTAATTCCATCAATCAAAAATGCAGACCTATCCGCCTGGAGGACGACGTTAGAAGATCTAAAAACACTCGATATATCAACCATCATTCCAACAATGGGCGAAGTCACATCTGTGCTCGCAATTGAAGCATCACTAAACTATCTGCGCGATCTAGAGAATCGAACATCTAAGTTATACCGCGACAATACCGATTTGCTCTCAGCCACAAAACTTGGGCACATTGAACATTATGCGAAATGGAAAATGTACAATGACCGACATTTCAACAATGTCATGTATCAATACTTGCATCTCGAAAGTAAAGACCTCAATTGAGCGAATCAACTCCGTCTGACGTAGTCATTTTTTTGAGTTAGCTTCTAAGGCGACAATTCAACATAGAAAAAGGCATCAATATTGTGGGTAATCGATTAACAAAAATTTATACAAAAACCGGAGACAGCGGCACCACTGGATTAGGAGACGGCGCTCGAATTCTCAAATCAAGTGACCGAATTGAT
>Ga0255776_10007298_pt1 | contig 11135 bp, 12 predicted proteins | sample 071ome_19_FD_179974 | JGI IMG/M metagenome (GOLD analysis project Ga0255776, IMG submission 179974) | Coastal salt marsh microbial communities from the Groves Creek Marsh, Skidaway Island, Georgia - 071413AT metaG (version 2) | ecosystem: Environmental > Aquatic > Marine > Intertidal zone >...
TGAACGCTAATACCGAAGACTATAAAACATCGGTCGATAAAATCTTTGCAGCGGGCGATATGCGCAGGGGGCAGTCACTCGTTGTTTGGGCAATTCGTGAAGGACGTCAGTGTGCTCGATCAATTGACGAGTTCCTGATGGGGAAGACGGAGCTACCTCGCTAACTGATTCGCACGAAAATTCTGTGGAACGGACAAAGTAAATCAGTTTGAACTCTTTACAAAACGATACTTTTTTACGCGCACTTCTCAGGCAGCCGGTCGAGTACACTCCGATATGGATTATGAGGCAGGCTGGGCGTTACCTCTCGGAATACAATGAGACCAGGGCAAGAGCCGGCTCGTTTCTGGATCTATGCAAGAACCCAGCGCTGGCGACAGAAGTTACGCTGCAGCCTCTAGAGAGGTTTCCGCTTGATGCTGCCATATTGTTCTCAGATATCTTAACGATTCCGGATGCCATGGGGCTTGGTTTGTATTTCTCTGAGGGCGAGGGCCCACGTTTCCAGCATCCCCTAAGAGAAGAGAGAGCTATTCGCGCGCTGAGCGCGATTCACCCGGAGGAGCAGTTGGCCTATGTGCCAGAGGCAGTTCGTCAGATTAAGGCAGCGCTGTCAGGAAGAGTTCCTCTGATTGGTTTTTCGGGAAGTCCTTTCACGCTTGCTTGCTACATGATCGAGGGGAGAGGTGGAACAGAGTTTCACGAGCTCAAGCGAATGGCATATTCGAGGCCAGAACTTTTGCATCATATTCTTGACGTTAATGCTGAATCAGTTATCCGCTATTTGAATGCGCAAATTGATGCGGGGGTTGATGCTGTAATGATTTTTGATACTTGGGGAGGTGCGTTAACTGCCTCTGCATATCAGGAGTTTTCGCTCGAGTACATGAGAAAAATTTGTCAAAAGCTAAAACGCAAAAATGGTGGACAGGTCATACCAAGAATTCTTTTTACCAAGGGCGGAGGTCAATGGCTTGAGAGTATTGCAGACGTTGAGACTGACGCTTTGGGTTTAGATTGGACAGTAGATATCGCTGAAGCTAAAAGACGTGTTGGGGATAAGGTGGCTCTCCAGGGAAATATGGATCCAGCGCTCCTGCTCACTGACCCAAAAACGATCGAGAAAGAAGTTTCGAGAATACTCGGCGGATTCGGGTGTGGTAACGGTCACGTTTTTAATCTTGGACATGGTATTTCGCAGTTTACGCCGCCGGAAAATGTTTTGGCTTTAGTCGATGCGGTACATCGGGTAAGTAAGGCTTACCACCCTGAAAAAATTTAGGCGCTTGTAAAGGGTGGTAATTTATATCACTCTTTGAACCAGGTTCGCTGAGATTTTTAATTAGTTGTCCAAATAAATTCTAGGTATGCCTCTTTGAGATTTGCTCGTGTTTTCATAGATGTCCCAAGGTTGGGACCATTCGACTATTTGGTAAATGGGATCAATGTCGAAATTGGTGCTTTGGTAATCGTGCCCTTTGGTCGTCGGCGAGTGGTTGGGGTCGTTGCGGAATTGACGAATAAGAGCGAATTAATCGAAAAAAAAATTAAATCGATTGAGGCGTTACTACCTTTAGAGCCTCTCAAAAAAGATTTTTTAAAACTAGCCGAGTTCGCATCAGTTTATTACCACAAATCCATGGGGGAAACGATATTTACTGCGCTCCCTTCCATGGTACGTAGTCCCAAATTTAGTGGGATCAATAAAGAAGTTAGTTTCTCTCTAACTCGATCTGGCATTGAAAGAATACCGGGAACATTAACGCCGAGAGCAATCGGAAAGCACAGGCTCTGGAAAGCTATGCTCTCAAAAGAACCTGTGACATTAAAAATAGCTCGCGGTATTTATGCGCCTGCTGGGAAATTAATACTAGAGTGGCAGGATCGCGGATGGGTTGAGAGCGAGTCATCGAGCAAACCAAAATCCATCAACTCGCCTCGGAGTCTGGAGGGTCTACTGAGTTCAGCTGTACCCGCCCTTAATTCAGAGCAACAGGGCGCTGTCAATGAAATTTCTAAAAGTTTGGGTAGTTTTAAAACTTGGCTACTACAAGGTATTACTGGAAGTGGGAAAACGGAAGTGTACTTTTCACTTATCGAGGAAGTGATATCGCGAGGACAGCAAGCTCTCATTCTTGTTCCTGAGATTAACCTTACCCCACAGCTTGAATCTCGTCTCAACGAGAGGTTCCCTAGCAAGCAAATGGTGATGTTACACAGTGCGTTATCTGGCAATGAGCGTTACTCTTCATGGAACCTTGCTAGGGCGGGAACGGCGGATATTATCCTTGGAACACGCCTTGCTATTTTTACCCCGATACCGCGGTTGGGGATTGTTATAGTCGACGAAGAGCAGGACACCTCTTTTAAGCAAATGGAGGGGCTTCGGTATAACGCTAGAGATTTAGCTGTCGTAGTCGGAAAACAAAGAGGTATTCCTGTTGTCCTGGGTTCGGCGACCCCCTCTTTGGAGAGTTATGCCCAGGTTTTGGAAGGCCGATATGACCGATTGATGCTTCGCACTCGGGCATCTGGGACGACTCCTGAAATCAGTCTTTTGAGGATTGATAAAAAAAATCGTATCGGCCTACTACCAGAGGCTGTTAACGAGATTCGTCAGGCGCTATTGCGAAGAGAGCAGGTCTTGGTGTTTATAAATCGTCGAGGATTTGCGCCAGTACTTTACTGTTCCTCTTGCGGATGGAAGGCCACTTGTAAGCGGTGTACCACAAATTTGACTATGCACAGCGGGATTAAGAAACTACGCTGCCACCATTGCGGATATCAACAAGATATCCCGAATATCTGTGCTGAATGTGGAGATCAAGACATTGTTGACTTGGGGCAGGGCACTCAGCGTATTGAGCAAATAATCCTTACAGAATTTCCCACGGCACAGGTTATCCGGATCGATGGAGACACAACAAAACGCAAAGGATCGTTCTCTCGAATGCGTGAGAATATCGAAAAGCAGGGCGTGGATATTATTGTTGGCACTCAGATGCTCTCGAAAGGCCATGATTTTGCAAATCTCACTTTGGTAATCGTATTAGGAGCCGATGCCAGCTTGTTCGGAGGTGACTATCGTTCAACGGAATATCTTTATCAACAAGTATTACAAGTATCTGGAAGAAGTGGGCGTTCAGCGCGTCCTGGGAAAGTCTTAGTACAAACGGAGTTTCCAGAGCACCCGATTTATCGCTCGTTGGTCGCGCAAGATTTTGATGGATTTGCTGCTCAGTTGCTTAGCGAACGCAAAAAAGCTGGTTTCCCCCCTTTTGGATATCACGCAATACTGAGAGTTGCCTCTAAAGATGAGAAACAACTTTGGAGATTTCTAACAAAATCTCGAGATCTAATTACCACGTCAGATAAGTCAAAAATTGAAGTTTATGATGCCGTACCATCTGCGGTATATAAGGTGGCTGGAATGTTTCGCGGTCAAATACTGTTGCAGTCAAAAAATAGAAAAGTTCTGCAACGATTTCTCTCGGCTTGGCTGCCTATGCTAGAAAACATGAGAGATGGTAAGGTTCGTTTCTCGTTGGATATTGATCCGGTAGAGCTCTAACATTTAGTGATTGAAGTGAGTCGATTTAGGAAATAACAGACAAGATTTTTATGGATTTTTCTAGCAAGATTATTTTAGATTTAACGCAAGTCATCGACGACTCCTTGCGCCGCGCCTTCGGAGGTTCTTGGGCTTCGCTTGTTCACTTAGAAAGACCGAAGTCCCCAGATCACGGTGACTACTCCTGCAACATTGCGATGCAATTGGCGAGAGAGCTAAAGTTAAAGCCAAGAGATATTGCTCAGAAACTGGTTGATGCGGTTGCCGCCAGCACGTTACTCGATCGGGTCGAAATTGCTGGCCCAGGATTTATCAATTTATATGTATCTAAAGAGGTGAAGCGGGGTGTTGTCCGAGGGGTTTTATCGGACGGTGAAAAATTTGGTTCTAGCGATCTTCTTGAGCCGCAAGCTGTGCAAGTCGAGTTCGTATCCGCTAATCCAACAGGACCACTACATGTTGGACATGGACGTGGTGCTGCCTACGGAGCTAGTCTCTGCAACATCCTCGAAATGGTTGGATACAAAGTTCACCGGGAATACTATGTAAACGACGCTGGTCGTCAGATGGACATTCTGGCCGTATCGACTTGGTTGCGATATCTGCAGCAACTTGGACACCAGGTAAGTTTCCCCGAGAACTGCTACCAAGGGGAATATGTTAGAGAAATGGCTGCGGGGCTAATTAACGTTTATCAAAATAAGTTTGATATCGGAGTAGACAAAGTTTTGACAAGTTTTCCAAGACTTGTGGAGGACAGAGAAGAATTTCTTGATCAGATAATAGATTGGATGAAATCCTCACTGGGAGATTCATTTGCTCTCATTCACAGGTATTCTTTAGAGACGCAACTCAAGGAGTGTCGTACGGAGCTTAGTGCTTTTGGGGTCGAGTTCGATACCTGGTTTTCAGAGAAGTCCTTGTTCGATAATGGTCTTATCGCGAAAGTAGTTGAAAAGCTAGACGCATCTGGGTTTCTTTATGAAAAAGATGGAGCTATATGGTTTAAGTCCACTGACTTTGGCGATGAAAAAGATAGGGTAGTTCAGCGCGAAAACGGGATTTTCACCTATTTTGCTTCTGATATTGCTTATCACGTTGAGAAATTTGGTCGTGGTTTTACCAAGTTGATTGATATCTGGGGAGCAGATCACCATGGATATATTCCGCGCGTTCGTGCCGCTCTGGATGCGCTTGGAGTGTGCGAGAGAAAAGCCGATCGACTTGTCATACCTCTTGTTCAGTTTGCAGTTCTTTACAGGGGTGGAGAAAAGCTAGCGATGTCGACGAGATCTGGAGAGTTTGTGACGTTAAGCCAACTACGAGAGGACGTTGGGCGCGATGCCGCCAGATTTTTCTACGTATTTAGAAAAAATGACCAGCATCTCGATTTTGATCTGGATCTCGCGAAATCGAAAAATAATGAAAACCCTGTTTACTATATTCAGTACGCCCATGCTCGATGTAATAGTGTCTTACAGAAATGGGATGGAACGCGGTCTACGCTAATTGATGCAAAATTGGATCTCCTCAACCTTGACCACGAGGAGCACTTGCTGAATAAATTAATCGACTTTCCGGTAACAATTCAATCGGCAGCCAGAGATTTATCACCTCACCTCATTGCTTTTTATCTAAAAGACTTAGCGAGTATGTTTCATAGCTACTACAACGCAGTGCCTGTATTGGGTGATGACGCTGATCTCACCTCTGCTAGGTTATCGCTTGTTCTGGCAATCAAGCAAGTAATTCGAAATGGGCTTGATCTCCTGGGGGTGTCTGCACCGGAACGGATGTAGAATAGTTTTAGATGAGCAAAAAGCTGAACAAGAACTCTAGCGGTAAAAGTGGGAGGCGATTGGGTCTTGGCCTGATCCTTGGTTTGATACTCGGACTGGGGATTGCTGCTGGGGTCGTTTTTTATGTGAATGACGTTACCATCAAGTCGTCTGATTTGCCGGCAGTTGAGCGTGAGCCTAGGGTGGCCCCTAGTTCTACGGTTGATCCAGTGGTTGAGGATGAGGCGGAAGATAGATTCGAGTTCTATGAGGGCCTACCTGAACAAGGGAAGCTCGTTGAGCCGCAAATAGAGCAAAAGCTTGGAGAAAAAAATAAAGAGATATTTTTTTTACAAGTTGCTGCACTTTCGAATGTTGCTGATGCCGATAACTTAAAGGCCAGACTGGCTCTGCTTAGTTTCGAATCGAAAATTCAAGAGCTAGTTACCTCTGATGGCCGCACTCTTTACCGGGTTCGAGTTGGGCCCTACGATGAGTTGCGTACTCTCGAGGAAGTAAAAGTTCAACTCGAGGAATTTAATTTCGAAGTAACAGTCGTAAGGATAGAGTCTTCGGACTAGATGGTTTTAATTATTTTGTTTTGGGTGAGCTATGAAAATATTTTTGATATCGATGAGTTTTTTACTGAGTTTCTTTTCTGGCCCGACTTATGCTGAAATCACTGAAGGTCAGGAGTATCAACTAATTCGAGGTATTCCAGATGAGAAAATTGATGGCGTAGTCCAAGTGTACGAATTCTTTAATTATGCATGCGGGCATTGCTACGATTTTCAGCCGGTCATAAAGTCATGGGCGGATAACCCACCAAAAGGCGTGAGATTTAACTATATGCCTGCTATCTTTAACGAGCGCATGGTTCCTCTCGCGAAGCTTTATTTCACGATAGAGGAAATGGGTTTATTGAGCAGTCTTCATCAAAAGGTATACGATGCCATACATCGAGATGGGGTGACATTGCCGTCTGATGAGTCAATCCTAGCGTGGGTTGCAAAATCTGGCGTCGATGCGAAGAAATTTGAAAAAACGTATTCATCTTTTGGCGTAGGAAATAAAGCCCGGATGGCGATGCAGTTGACGCGTAAATATCGAATACCTGGGACGCCATACGTTACAGTTGGTGGAAAATATTTAACTGGGCCATCTATGACGCTACGAGCAGACCGATCTGGGATCGATTCAGTGAAATTCATTGCAACCTTAAATATGTTGGTTGAAATGAGTGGAAAGTAAGTTAATTTCGAGATGCCGATATTTATTCTGTCTTTTGTTTTTATGGGCAGGCCTGATTGGCTTGTCCTACTCCGCTGTTGAGCGTGGCAAGGATTTTGTAGAGAGCAAAAGTCCCGTTCCGATTATCCCTGGAAAGATCGAGGTTATAGAATTTTTTTTCTATGGCTGTGCCGGCTGCTACCAAATGCAGCCTGACTTAGATGTTTGGTTTCAAGAGAATAAAGATCGGGTTATGCGAAGGCGGATTCCTGTTGCCACGCGTTCTTCCTGGGAGAGTCTCGCCAAGCTTTATTTTCGTCTTGAACGTACAAATTTGATTATGGACCTTCATGGCGCCGTATTTAAAGCGATTCATGAAGAGAGTATTAGTCTTAGAGGTGATGACGACCAGATCAGGTGGATAAGGGAAAAAGGTGTATCCGTTTCATCGGAAGAATTTTTTGGGGATGAGCGCGCGGTGGATGGGCGTATTCGTCAAGCCAATAAGCTAGTGGAAAGATATCGAGTGGTGGTGACTCCAACACTTGTTATAGGGGGAAAATACCTGACCACGGGTGGCATGATAGGCGGGCCTGAGCGGTTGCCTCTAGTTCTTGATGCCTTGGTGGATAAGGCTCTATCGATGCAAGGTCAGGATCGTCAGTAGAAATGAAGATTGTCATCACAGGCGCTTCTAGTGGTTTAGGTCGTGAACTCGCAATTCAGTATGGCGCAAAGGGTTTTCAGCTTTGCTTGATTGCCAGACGAGAAGATAAGTTAAATACCCTTAAAAACCAGATCGGTTCAAAGTGTGAGGTTTACGCCGGTGATGTGACAAATCGTAATGAAATAGAACGTATAGCAAGTGAGTTTATATCTCGCTATGGCCCACCGGATATTGTGATTGCAAATGCAGGGATCTCTCTTGGAACATATGCTGCAACGAGACAATCCAATGATGAGTTAAACGAAGTTATGAAAACGAATTTTTTCGGCATGATCTATACGTGCCAGGCTTTCATTGATTCCATGGTGGTCGCAGGTTCTGGAACTTTAGTTGGCATTTCAAGCTTGGCTGGGCTGAGAGGAATTCCAGGCTCCTCTGCATATTCTTCATCGAAAGCTGCTGCTATATCCTATTTAGAAAGTCTAAGAGTTGAGTTAAGGAATTCAGGGGTGAGAGTTTTGACGGTTTGTCCTGGGTATATTCGAACGCCAATGACGGATGTGAATACTTTCAAGATGCCTTTTTTAATGGATGTGGAAAGTGCTGCCCAGTCTTTAATAGGTGCGGTTGATCGGAAAAAAAACTTTCATGTCATGCCGTGGCAAATGGCATTAGTCGGTTTTATATTGAGGCGATTACCTAACTGGATATATGACTGGTTTGCTAGCCGAGCCCCACGAAAACCAATAACTCAAAAAAATAAATAGAGATGTTTAGGACGAATTCCTGGAAAGAATATTTCGTAAGTCTTCAATTGCTTGACTGCCAGATGTTACTTTTATCGTTGTGATGCCAAGTTCTTTCGCTGACTTTAGATTCATTCCGATATCGTCGAGGAATACCACACTTTTGAATGGAACTGAGTTAACTGAACAAGCGTACTCATAAAATTCCTTCTGTGGTTTTCTAGTGCCGATCTTTGCTGACTCAACTACGTTGTCAAATAAGGAAAGTGCGCTGTCCCAACTTTCGAATCGTTTCTTTCCGATTAATTGAGTGATCGTAGTTGATCTAGGAAAATTATTCGTCAAACACGAAAGTTTGTACTCCCCTTTTAGCGATACTAAAAGCTCTATCATCTCGGGCCGTACCGGCGTGAAGACAAGTTTTAAAACCTCTAGTCCCGATACTTGATGTCCCAGTTCTCTAGACTCTTGACTGAATAAAAGATCGAATTCGTCAGCTGTAATTTCTCCCCTCTCTAATTTTGCCCACGCATTTTGGTGGGAATTTCGTCGGTTCACCGAGCTAATCAATCCTAGCGGAATCTCTTTTTCGATTTCATACGTATTAAAAGCCTCAAACGGGCTTTCTGTAATGACTCCACCGAAGTCGAAGAATACTGCTTCGTACATGAGTTAATTTAGAGGACCTACTTTTTTGCTTCGTCTATCGCGGCTTGTAATTCCCTAAGTTCTTCGCATGGGATAGGAGAGCAGATTTTTTTTAATTTTGTTAACTGCTGCTCAGCAGACATTAAATCACCAGACTGGATATACGCCTCTCCCAAGTACTCGAGCGCACCTTTGTGATCAGGATTAATTTCTAACGCCTTACCATAGTGTTCGAACGCGGACTTCAGATTGCCAGACTTTCGATATGCATATCCGAGAAAGTTGTGAAGATCAGCGCTTCCCGAATTCGCTTTTAGCGCTTCTTCAAAGACTGCTATAGCGCCGTCCCAGTTTTCGTTTTGTAGCTCGGATTTGCCTTGAGTGATCAGTGGGTTATCTAGATCGTCGTCATCCGCGTCACCCAAGTTGGCGGCTGCTGTGCCTGCCAATGTCAGCAGAACAAAAACAAACATTGTCCTTAGATTACGAGTAAGTTGGGTCATTTTGTTATTCGCTAATTAAGACGCGACAATGATAGCAATAACTTTGACTTTTTACCTAGGGTGAAAAGATCGTTTTATTTATGCCAGCGATCGCACATAGCGGCTAAATAATGAGTGACACTCCGTAACCAAGGCATATCGTAGCCCCGTTCATTCACAAACTCTTCTTGTAGTTGGTAGGCCTGCAGTTCTCTTTTCGACCAGCTCTTACAGCCGTCATTCCCACCGTAATTGTAATACTGTAGTACATGCACGAGCTCGTGGTAGAGAATACTCTCTCCCAGAATTTCTGCTAAATCCAAATCATCCGCCATGAAGACGGTCGGCCCCTTCGTAAAGGCTGGAGCATCGCATGCCTCACCTTTGCAGGCCATTTGTTCAATAAAATCTTGATCAACAAAGAGGATCTTAGGGTACTCTGGGCTGTCCTTTTCGGGAATACTCATCCCAGTAATTTGATATATTTTTCTAAGATGATCTCTAATCATCATGTCATCCACTTGAGCAGGAAATACTGGACTCATAACCAGTGCAAGAAAAAACGCCAAAAAGAGTTTTTGAGTGGACATAACCATGGAAAATAGAGTTTTAGTATTCGAGTCCCTCCCTTGGTATAAGTTCTCCATTCTTGTAGGATACACCTGCAAGTGGTCAGCGAAGTGTTAATGGAAGGACGTGATGAGACTTTTTCTTTTGATGTTAGCAGCAGTGCTCGTGGGATGGGTAATTATAGAAATGATTGGCCGTCGAAATGAGTCGCTTTCCAACTTAAGGCGCGTCGCGGGAGGTGTCGTTAAGGTTTTGGGCCTTATATTACTCCTCGCGGCCGTTGTTTTTGTGGTTTTAATGGCGTGGGAGGAGTTGCATCGCTAGACGGTGCAGGATGATCGTCGGAGACTCAGACCAATTCAAGGTGCGGCAGGGCAGACCTTTCGTACAACTTCGGCGCCAATTGAATCCGGCGTTGCTGATTCCCATATCTCCGAACTCCTGGGCGCACCTGCCTCACCGTTTCCCATTGATTGCTCGAAAGCAGTAAACATCCTAAATCGGTACCTGTTGAGTTTGCACTCCACCTCAAACATTACTTTTACAGATCTATATCCCTCAGGCTGAGATTCGTCAAAGTCGTACATCGCCCAAACAAACGTGGCCTGCTTTTTAACTTGCCGGGTTTTCTCATCGATATAGACTGTAAATCCGTTTTTTGTCGCAGCAGGCTTCCATTCGGCAAAGCACACGCTAGCGAATACCGCTGAGATGAGAACAAAACATATCGCTAGCTTTTTCAAACAATACACCTTAAGTACGTGGCGAAGAGCTTTAGTCGAACATGTCTCTCTCGGTCGAGACTAGATGGTCGTGGATAGGCTGGAAATGCAACCACCCAATATAATCACTGCCAACATTTTCTCGGCTGTAGATGGCTCGATCGTGAGGCACCATATTCGGAGTTTGTCCCGTCGACCTAACGAGTAACTCTTGTTGACAGCAACGTTCAAGGGCGCTGAACCAAAAAGCAGCCGAGTCGATGCTGTGTTTACTCATGGTTAGAAGACCGTGGTTTTGATGGATTACGGCCTTTACGTCCTTGAAAGCTTTGGCAACACCGTGGCCAGCATCTTCGGTGACCGCAACTGCGCCGGCCGATTCCTTAACCACATTATGGTCCTCATAAAAAGCGCACGCGTCTTGGGATATCGGGTCTAGTTTTTTCCCCAGCGATGCAAATGCGGTGCCGTACAGTGTATGCGCATGACACATCGCTATAATTTCTGGATGTTCCTTGTGAACCGCTGCGTGAAGTACAAAGCCAGCGCGATTAACAGAGTAGTTACCCTCAATAACTTTTCCATCATGATCAACTAGGATCAGGTTAGAAAGTTTGACATGTCTGAAGTGGACCGCCATCGGGTTCGTCCAGTACAGGTCTTTGTGCTCAGGGTCGCGAACCGTAAGGTGGCCCGCGAAACCATAATCAAACTTGAAATA
>Ga0255776_10007303_pt1 | contig 11127 bp, 7 predicted proteins | sample 071ome_19_FD_179974 | JGI IMG/M metagenome (GOLD analysis project Ga0255776, IMG submission 179974) | Coastal salt marsh microbial communities from the Groves Creek Marsh, Skidaway Island, Georgia - 071413AT metaG (version 2) | ecosystem: Environmental > Aquatic > Marine > Intertidal zone > Salt...
GCCACGGCACCAGCGAGCCACACGGGTTCGCCGGGTCAACGGAGAGCATGGTCACCAGTGAGGTGTCGGCCAACGAGGACGAAGCGTCGCGAATGGCATCGACAGTTTCTGCAAGGGCAAATTGTGCACCGCCGGCACCTTCGATCGCGTAGATGCGCTGACAGATCCCCGCATCCGCGAGCGTCGACAAGACGGGGTATTGACCGGCGAATCCACCCACCGGCTCTTCACTGGCGACCGCTGGGCGTGTGACCACCGCCCATCGTTCGAGGAGCAGACCCGCGTATTCGGCCGCGATTCGCTCACGAGAACCGGTGTCCGTGACCTCGGTTGCGGACACGCCGGGCGCCAGGAACCAGCGCGGGTCGGCGGATGTGGCGCCGGAGGTGCTCGCCAGGCGGGTGCGGCGCGGAAGAGGTGCGGCCCGACGCCGGGTAGACCCACCCCTGGCGGTGCGTGGACGCGCGCGCGCAGACCTGCGGCCATGAACCCGTGCGTGAACAAACGACCAGGAATCGCAGGAGATCCATCCTGCTCGGAACAGTTGCCACAGGGTCGCCTCGACGGTGTCCATCGACACGACGGTTCCCGCAGAGACGAGCGAGGCGTGTACTGAATCGCAAAGAAAGGCACCCCCGCCTGCCAGTACGTTGAGGACCGAGCGATCGATGTCGGTGAGTTCGTGATCCCCGGCGCCGTCGATGGTGGGGTGCGATCCGCGCAGCATTGAACGAATACCGGCGGCTATCGGTGTGGGCGCCCACGCGATGCGAGCATCTCGGCTACCCATTTCACCCATCGACCAGACGGTCAGGTCTCCCGCGGTCAAGAGCGCATCGAGATCGGTCAGTGTCGCCTTCGGCACACGCGAGCGGATGATCCCCAGGGTCGACGAGGCAGGCAGTACGAGTCCGCTGAGGCGATCGACAGCGTCGACGATGCTCACCTCGGGTGCGCCACGCGAAGCGGTGTCTTCTGGCGGCGCGGTCTCGTCGCGGGCAAGTAGCTCGCGCTTGTTCGACTCGTGGATCCCTGATTCGAGTACACCGTGCCAGCGGGGGAGGAACGCGGCGTACTGCGCGAGACCAACGGGCTCGATCTCCTCACGGAGTCGAGCCACCGACCGTCGTCGGATTCGACGCAGCACCTCCGGATCGCAGAACTCGCGTCCATGTCCCCCAGGCCGGAACTCGCCGACGAGAAGGCTGCGCTGCGCCAACAGGTCGTTGAGAGCGGATTCCACGACTGCCACGGGGAGGCCGAAATGCTCGACGACGTCGGGTAGGCGAAAGGGTCCATGCGTTCGAGCAAAACGATGCACCATTCCCACGAGTGGTGCGTCTCCAGCGACGAGGTGGGCGTCGGGGATTCCCGGTGGGAGTACAACGCCGAGAGCATCGCGCAGACGCCCGGCATCCTCGATAGCTGCCCAACACCGACGACCGCCGACGGTCACCGTGATCGCTCGTCGAGCCGCAACCAGTTCGTCGAGCCATACAGATTCAACACCGCATCGCTGCGCGGTATCGGTGTCGAGCGGGCCGAGGAGCCTCAGAAGATCAGCGGCGTCCTCGAGAGAACGGGCGCGGGTGTGGGGAGCCTGAAAGGACACCTCATCCTCGACCTCGGCGACGGCGTCAGCGTCGAGAAGGCTACGAAGTTCCGAGGTGCCGAGCAGGTCTGCGAGGAGCTCGGTGTCGATCGAGAGGGCTTGAGCGCGACGCTCCGCCAGGGGGGCATCGCCTTCGTACATAAAGGTGGCGACGTAGCCGAACAGCAGGGACCGCGCGAACGGACTGGGGTGGTCTGTCGTCACGGTGGTCACGAAGACGTCGCCGGATTGAATGCGTTCCAGCATCGAGCTCAATCCGGGGAGGTCGTAGACGTCGTGGAGACACTCGCGCATGGTCTCCAGCACGATCGGGAAGTCGGGATAGTCAGCGGCTACCTGCAAGAGCGCGTTTGCTCGCTGGCGTTGCTGCCACAGTGGGCTTCGCCGGTCGGGGCGGCGGCGCGGTAGCAGCAGTGACCGTCCGGCACACTCGCGGAAACGTGCCGCAAACAGAGCAGACCCCGACACCTCGTCCTGCACCGTCTGCTCAAGGCCGACGGTATCGATGTCGAGTGATTCGACTACCTGGGCAAGAACATGCTCACCCTCAGCGGTACCGCTGAGAGGGCCACCGAATGCACTGCCCTGCGAGCGGAGATCGCCAGCCGGATCGCCAGCTGCATCGACAACAGGGTCGAGAGCGGGAACGTAGTCGGGAAGGCGGATGACGATCCCGTCATCCGCGTGCATGACCTGGGGATCAATCCCCAATCGATCACGCAAGTTCCGGGCCAACACCAAGGCCAAAGGTGAATGGACTTTCGCTCCGTAGGGGCTATGGAGGACAACACGCCAGTCACCGATGTCGTCGCGGAAGGCCTCAATCAACAGGTTGCGGTCGTCGGGAACAACTCCGGTGGCCTGCTGTTGTTCATCGAGGTAGACCTGAAGGGCCGCTGTCTTGGGCTCAGGGGATCGAATCGTGTGCCCAATCGCTTCCGCTAACGGTGCGGGACGACCCGCGGAGTCTCCGTGCCAGAAGGGCATTCGCCCGATCGCGCCGGGGGTGGGAGTAACCAACACGCGATCGTGGGTGATCTCTTGCACCTGCCAGGTGCTTGCGCCCAGGGTGATGACCTCGCCAACGCGCGTTTCGTAGACCATCTCTTCATCAAGTTCCCCGACGCGAGGGAATCCTTCGGTTGCTACGTGAACGCCGAACAGTCCTCGATCGGGAATCGTTCCGGCGTTTGTGACCGCGAGCCGGCCGGCTCCCGGTCGTCCGGTCAGCACCTGCGAGGTGCGATCCCACACCAGGCGCGGGCGTAACTCGGCGAATCGTTCTGACGGGTACGTTCCCGCGAGCATGTTGACCACGCTGGTGAGGAGGGCATCGCTGAGGTGTGTGAAAGACGCTGCTTTGCGGATGAGGTGAGCGAGGTCATCGAACGTCCAGTCATCCATCGCGCACATGGCAACTATCTGCTGACTCAAGACATCCAAAGGCAGGCTGGGAAGCCGCATTGGTTCGAGAAGGCGCTCGGACATGCGATCGGCGAGGCTGATGGATAACAACAGGTCGTGCGCATGCGTGCTGATCACGTGTCCACGGCTGACTTCACCGACACCGTGTCCCGCACGTCCCACCCGTTGCAGTCCGCTCGCCACAGAGGTAGGTGATTGAATCTGGACCACGACATCGACCGCGCCCATGTCGATGCCGAGTTCCATGGAACTCGTCGCAACGACGGCCGGTAATCGACCAGCTTTTAGGTCTTCTTCGATGGACCGACGAAGATCCTTCGAGACGGATCCGTGGTGAGCCCGTGCAATCACGGTCTCCTCACGCGCGTCCGCGGACTGGTCAGACTCCTCTGCGCGCTGCGCGGCAGCGTCGTTGAGTCGCGCCGTGAGACGTTCGGCGAGCCGTCGTGAATTGACGAACACGATGGTGGATCGATGCGCCGTGATGATGTCCAGGACGCGGTCGGCAACCGCCGGCCACACCGATGACCGATCCGCGTCCCCGGCTGCACTCCCGGTGACGACCTCAACGCCGGCATCATCGGTTCGCGCATGTCCGATGTCGCGGAAATCGAGTACCGGAGATTCGACGGTGAGCTCGATCTGCTTGTCGATCGCAGGTGCAATAACGGCAACACCCGCGGGGTCGGTGGCCCGCACGTAGCGGGCGACCTCGGATATCGGTGTCACGGTGGCGGATAGGGCGATGCGTTGTGCGGGCTGGGGAAGAAGCGCATCGAGCCGTTCGAGGGATACGGCGAGATGGGCGCCGCGCTTGCTGTCGGCCAGGGCGTGCACTTCGTCGATGATCACCGTGTCGATGTCACTCAGTGCGTTGCGAGCCCTCGATGTCAGAAGCAGAAACAACGACTCAGGTGTCGTGATCCATACGTCGGGGGGATTTTTCGCCTGCCGGGTTCGTTCCGATTGGGGCGTGTCACCGGTTCTGATGCCAACGGAAATAGGCGGAATCGTCACGCCCGAGCGAGCGGCGATCTGCTCGAGACCGATCAAGGGGCTGCGCAGATTGCGCTCAATGTCGGAGGCGAGGGCTTTCAGTGGGGAGATGTACAGCACTCGCTTGCGGTCCGCCGGTGGGGTGTGTGCGAGTGAGTCCAAGGCGGCAAGGAATGCCGCAAGGGTCTTACCCGAGCCAGTGGGGGCGATCAGGACAGCGTCTTGACCGGTGGCGAGGACCGGCCAGGCCTCGCGCTGGATCGCGGTGGGTTCACCGAGGGCCTGCTGAACCCAGGTCGTGGCCCAGGCGCTGAGCCCGGAGTCGGAGGCCTTGACGTGGCCCCCCGATTGCGTGGACGCCGCCGATGCGCCCACTGTTTCTTGGGCTGGTGGCACGGCGCACGCTCCTTGGCTGACTTGCTTCCTGCGGGGCGGTGCGGCGCACTCCTCCGCCGCCTCGGAGGATATCCCGCATGCGTCGAAGTGACTTCTGGGAGCGATTGAACGCCGTCCTCGGCGCGGAGTACGCCGCGAGTTGGTGCCGAGACGTGGTGCTTCCCTCCCTTGGTGACACGGTTGAAGGTTGCTTCGACAGGGGCGAAGACACCGTCGTTGTGTGGCGGGCTGTGTGCGAAGTGGTCGACGTCCCGTCGATGCTGCGCTAGTGGTTCCGCCAGCGGTCCGTCACTGGGTATCCACAGGTCGGGTCCATGCCTGATCGGGAGCCCTAGAGTTCGGGTGTGTCGACTGGCGAACCGGATCGTGAATTCCTGACGATCGTTACGTTCGGTCGCTCGGGATCAACGGCACTGCAAGCAGCCCTCAACGCTCACCCGCACACGATCATTCGAGGAGAGAACTACAACGCCTTGCGTGGGTTGCACGCGTATGTCGACGCCGTCGCGGCCGCCGCCGACCGCCACAACTCCGGCAAACCGCACCATCCCTGGTTCGGCACCGCTCGACTCGATGCGCCCGCCGTTCTTGCCGATCAGCGACGCCACGTCGTCACTCATCTGCTGCGACCCAAGGCCGACACGCACTGGTCAGGTTTCAAAGAGGTTCGATACGAGATCGGCCATTTTGACGACGCCGATGGCCTGACCGACTACCTGCTGTTCCTCAACGCACTGCTTCCCGGGGTGCGGTACGTGATCAATGTCCGCGATCCGCAGACGGCTGCCCGCAGCGGGTGGTGGCGCGAGCACCCCGATGCGGTGAGCGCATTGGAGCGCACGGTCGAGCATCTTGGCGCCGCGGCTGGCACGCTTACGGATGTTCTCGGCCCGGGCCGAGTTGCCCTCACCGAGTACGAGCAGTGGTCGGCCGATCCGTCCGTCCTCGTGTTGGCGCTTACGAGCATCGGATTCCCTGTGCAGGAGGCTCTGATTCGCGAATCCCTGTCCACACATTTGGCTCACGGCCAGAACAGCGAGCATCCGTGAGCCGTTCCGGTGACGCGGACGCGGTAACGGCGGCCGCCGAGCCTGAGAACCAGCTCGAAGCGGGCGATCCGTTCGACGCCGCCGATGTTCGCACCCTCCAGCGCAAGAGCGTCGGGGTGCTTGGCGGCAGTCAGATACTTGGGGGAGTAGCCGTCGCGGGTTCGCTGCCGGCGGGTGCCCTTATCGCCGAATCGATCAGCGGAAGCGAAGCCGCTGCCGGGCTCGCCCAAACGTTCGGAGTCGTGGGTGCGGCGCTACTGGCGCTCCCGCTGGCGCGCGTGGCTCTCTCGCGCGGGCGCCGCGCTGCGCTTGCCGGTGGGTACTTCCTCGGCTCCCTCGGATCGATCATCGTCATCATCGGTGCTGTGTATCGCTCGCTCGCGATCGTGTATGCGGGATGCCTGCTCGTGGGTGTTGCCTCGGCGGCTGGTTTGCAGGCGCGGTACGCGGCGACGGACCTGGCATCGGCGAATCGTCGGGCGCGCAGTTTGTCCATCGTCGTGTGGGGCGCCACTATCGGAGCGGTTGCCGGCCCCAATCTGCTCAACGTCAGCGGGCGGTGGGCGCAGTCGTTGGGCCTCCCGCCCCTGGCGGGCCCGTACCTCGTCGCCGCGGTCGTGTGCGCGGTCACCGTGGGCTTGCTGCTGGTCTTCTTGCGCCCCGATCCCTATCGGGAGTCGTTACGGCTCAGGGGAGACGTCGACCCGGGCGTTTCGCGCCCACGCATCCGCGACGGCATCGAGCACCTGAAGAACCGGCCGAGAGCGGTTTTGGGTATCGGCGCCGTGGCCATCGGGCACGTCGCGATGGTGATGGTCATGGTGATGACGCCGGTGCACATGGCTCATGTCGACGTGAGCCTGCAGTTGATCGGCCTGGTCATCAGCGTGCACGTCGCGGGTATGTACGCCCTCTCACCCCTGGTCGGAATGGCCGTTGACCGGTTCGGTCGGCTGACGGTGATCGGCGCAGGAGTAGTGATCTTGCTGACGGCGTGCGCGGTGAGCGGGCTTGCCCCTGCCGACGACGTAGTGACCCTCGGCATCGGGCTGTTCCTTCTCGGCCTGGGGTGGTCGTGCACCCTGATCGCCGGATCGACGTTGGTGACCGATGAGGTGGATCCACCCGAGCGCCCCGCTGTCCAGGGACTTTCGGACCTGACGATGAACGTGGCGGGGGCCCTGGGAGGCGTGGTTGCCGGGGTGGTGGTGTGGCTGGCGAGCTACCAGGTCTTGACGGCGGTCGCCGCCATTCCGGTGGTGGCCCTGGCCGTGTGGGTCAGTATTCCGGCGTGTCGGCGCCATTCGAACACCCGTTCGATGTAGTTTCTGGCCCGTTGGCAGTTGCGCGGGCCACGTTCCCCACACGGGGGTTCGAGGCGACATCCGATCCCCAGGGCGAGGCGGGGAATGGATGGATACGGGTGACTGTCACAGGGTGGACCTAGCGTCCGCAGGGCACGACAGATACGACCAGCAACCGCGAGGAGAAACCGATGGCCGCGAAGAACAGCGCGAAGTCCAGCACACCGTTGACGTCCGTCAGCGCGTCCGATGACCGCGAACGCGCTCTTGAGACCGCCCTGTCACAGATCGAGCGGCAGTTCGGTAAGGGCTCGGTCATGCGACTCGGAGACGAAGGCCGGGCTCCTATCGAGGTGATCCCCACCGGATCCATCGCCCTCGACGTTGCTTTGGGAATCGGCGGTTTGCCACGCGGTCGGATCATCGAGGTGTACGGCCCGGAGTCCTCGGGAAAGACCACCGTTGCCCTGCACGCGATCGCCAGCGTCCAAGCCTCGGGCGGACTCGCGGCCTTCATCGATGCCGAGCACGCGTTGGACCCGGATTACGCGCAAGCGCTGGGTGTGGACCTCGACAATCTGTACGTGTCTCAGCCGGACACCGGTGAGCAGGCACTCGAAATCGCGGACACCCTGGTTCGGTCGGGCGCCATCGATCTGATCGTCGTGGACTCGGTCGCTGCCCTCGTGCCCCGCGCCGAAATCGAAGGTGAGATGGGCGACTCCCATGTCGGGTTGCAGGCTCGATTGATGAGCCAGGCGCTGCGCAAGATGGCGGGCGCACTCAGCAGCACGCACACGTCCGCAATCTTCATCAACCAACTCCGGGAGAAGATCGGCGTGATGTTCGGTTCTCCGGAAACGACCACCGGCGGCAAGGCTCTGAAGTTCTACTCATCGGTTCGGCTCGACGTGCGACGTATCGAGACGCTGAAGGGCGGTACCGAGGCCGTGGGTAACCGCACCCGGGTAAAGGTCGTGAAGAACAAGGTTGCACCACCCTTCAAACTGGCGGAATTCGACATTCTTTACGGCGAGGGCATCTCTCGTGAAGGTTCGCTGATCGATCTGGGGGTCGACGCGGGCTTGGTGAAGAAGTCTGGCGCTTGGTACACCTACGAGGGGGACCAGTTGGGTCAGGGCAAAGAGAATGCGCGTGTGTTCTTGAAGGACAACCCCGACTTGGCGAACGAGCTGGAAAAGCGCATCAAGGAAACGATGGGCATTGGCGCACAGGTCGATATGCCCGCAGACGATCGAGAAGAAGTTGCGGAGGTCGTCGAGGACTTCACGGATGTCGCGCCGCCGGCGTGAAGCACCCTCCGACCGCCCGTCGGAGGAATCGTCTGACCCAGACTCCGCAGTGCGGGCCATCCTGCTGCGTCGACTATCCAGTGCTCCGCGCACGCGCCACGAATTGCGCGAAGACCTGCAAAGGCGCGGAGCGGACCCTGATGCGAGCGAGCGCGTACTCGACCGCTTCGAGGAAGTCGGGCTTGTCGATGACGTTGCCTTCACGCGGCTTTGGGTGGAATCCCGGCATCGCAGCAAGGCTCTCGCACGCCCAATGCTTCGTCGGGAACTGCAGCAGCGCGGTGTCGACACAGACACCATCGAGCAGGCCCTAGAGGACATCGACGACGAGGGAGAATTTCATCGCGCCATGTCGTTCGCCGAGGGCAAGGCACGCCTGCGCCCAGGCGAGGAATTGCCGGCCGCCGTAAATCGCCTTGCGAGGCAACTTGCGCGTAAGGGTTACTCACCCAGCGTGTGTTTCACGGTCGCCCGTGAGGTATTAGCGACGAAATTCGAGCAGCGGCAAGATGACGTTGTCGACGAGATGTTCACAAGTGATGTCGTCGATGATCTCGCCGCGCATCAAGAGTCGATGTGAGATCAATGCATCGGGCAATTCGAAGATCAGGGGATCGATCGGCTTCGTTGGGATCTCACCGCGTGCCATCGCCCGCTGCAAGACATTGACGAGCTCGGCCTCCATGGGATCCCCGAGGCGCCGATTGAATTCTTCGATCAATTCCGGGTCGTGTGCCGATTCGCTGATCAATTCGCGAAGAACCAAAGCCATTGGCCCGTGAAATGAAGACGTGAAGGATTTCATTGAGCCGACCAGGTCCTCGCGCAAGGACCCCGTGTTAGGAAAAGCCTGGGGAACCGACTCAGTGATCGTGGCGAGGAATACGTCCAGACCGAGCGCGCGCACGTTGGGCCAGCGTCGGTAAAGAGCCGCCTTGCCCGTCCCGGCGCGTTTGGCGATGCGGTCCATCGAGGCTCCCCGGAGGCCGTTCTCGGATATTTCCGCCAGGGCAGCGGCATGAGCGGCCTGAATGAGCTCGTCGCCGGTGCGTCGGGAAGAAGTGGTGGCAGAGACGGCCATAACGACAGGTTACGCCATTGTGAACGAATCGGTTCCCTAAGGTCTCGATTTGTGAACGAAACTGTTCCTTGCTAGCGTGCCCATACCTAAAAAAGGAGCGTCATGCCTGGATTGTCCGCTTGGGCCGTTCGTCGTCCCGTTCTCGCATTGATCGCCTGGTTTGTCACCGTGGCGGCGATCGGCGTTCTGGGCATCGGATTCGGAGGGAATTACAACGACAGCTTCGATCTCCCTGACACCGAATCGAAGGCGGCTACGGACCTGCTGATCGCAAGTGGGACGGACACCTCTGGGCTCGAGAGCGGCGCCACGATTGTGTGGAAACCGGCCGAGGGGCCTGCTCTGTCCGAGGAAACAGCCACCACGATTGTTCCGATGCTGCAGGAGATGGCTGAGTTCGAGTCCATCACGTGTGTGACCAATCCGTTCGATCCCGCATCGACCGGTTTCGGGTCGGACTGTCCGAGTGGGGATCAAAACGCGGCCCTTTTCGAGTTACTTACCCCGGAAGAAATAGAGATCCTCTCCAGTTCCTTCGCTCCGGTGAGCCCCGACGGAACCGTTGCCTACGCTTCGGTGTCGTTCGTCGGTGATGGCACCGAAGGTCTGCCCATGGAGGAAGCAGCTGCGATTCTCGAGTTGCTCGAAGAGACGAACTCAGATTCCCTGGCGGTTGGCGCGGAAGGTCAGGTTCTCGACTGGGCCGGTGGAGAGCCCCCGAGCAGTGAAATCATCGGCGTGATCTTCGCCCTCATTATTTTGCTTATCGCCTTTGGATCTGTCATCGCTGCAGGACTGCCGATTCTTACGGCCATCGTGGGCGTAGGAACCGGCGTACTGTTCGTAACCTTCGTTGCGAACTTCCTCGATGTTGCGACCTTCGCGCCCACGCTCGCGGCGATGATCGGCTTGGCAGTGGGCATCGACTACTCCCTGTTCATCCTGAACCGCTATCGACAAGGTTTGTTGGAAGGCGACGACAAGCAGAAGGCAGCCCTGGTGGCTGTGAAGACATCCGGTCGAGCGGTCGTCTTCGCCGCTTTCGCCGTCGTCGTCGGACTGCTCGGACTGCTGCTCATCGGAATCAACTTCTTCGTCGGGCTTTCCATTGGTGCGGCGATGACAGTGGTCATCGTCATGCTCTCCGCCGTCTGGATGTTGCCTGCATTGCTCGGACTGTTGGGCACACGGGCCCTGGGATGGCGACTGCCCTGGGGTCGCAAGCCCGGAAGCGGTCCTGCACCCTCGAAAGGATGGTCGACGTACGCCAGGTGGCTGCAGAAGCGACCGATTCTTCCCGCGATCGGGGCGATCGGGCTCATCGTTTTGCTGGCGATACCTGCCTTCAGCTTGCGGCAAGGATTCACCGATAATTCGGGTCGCCCCGAAGGTTCGCCCGCCAGAATCGCCTACGACCTACGCGCCGAAGGCTTCGGTCCTGGCGCCAGCGCTCCGTACCTCGTGGTGGTTGATTTGAGTGAGGCCACCGACCCGAATGCCTATGGGCAGATCGTCACTACGCTCAACGAGACTCCCGGCGTCGCGGGCACCAACCCGAGCCCGGAAACCCTGCCGGTGATCGCCAAGATCGCCCAGGCGGCGCCGCAGGAAGCAGCGAACCCGATCCAGGTGATGGCGGTCTTCCCGTCGACGGCACCCCAGGATGCCGCCACCAGTGAGTTGCTCACCACCTTGCGTGAGGACGTCAATCCAGCGCTGGAGCAGGCCACCGGCGCCACGATCCTGGTCGGAGGTACGGCGGCGATCACCGCCGACTTCACGACCGTGCTGGCAGATGCACTGCCGATCTTCCTGCTGGTCGTCGTCGGCTTGGGATTCCTCGCGCTGGTCGTGCTGTTCCGATCCTTGCTCGTGCCGTTCATCGGAGCAGTTACGTCTATGTTCTCCCTGGCGGCTGCCATGGGGATCTCGGTTGCCATTTTCCAGTGGG
>Ga0255776_10007319_pt1 | contig 11109 bp, 9 predicted proteins | sample 071ome_19_FD_179974 | JGI IMG/M metagenome (GOLD analysis project Ga0255776, IMG submission 179974) | Coastal salt marsh microbial communities from the Groves Creek Marsh, Skidaway Island, Georgia - 071413AT metaG (version 2) | ecosystem: Environmental > Aquatic > Marine > Intertidal zone > Salt...
TTGGCTATTATTTCGTGGCCTTTAATTCTGTTTGCTATAAATTTGCCACTCTCATCAAACTCTCCCATCCTAGACATTTGATCTCTAATTCCTAAGTATCCTGCTTCTGCATCAGAAATGCCTTCTAACAAAGGAGCAAAGTCGCTTGGCTTCGCAGCAGTAACACTTTTTGCTAAATCATCGGCGGCGGCGATGAAACCATCTAATTCTGTAGTTGGCAGCTTTCTTGCCATTAGTTCTCTAAACTGCTCGTTTACGCCTTTTATACTTTTTGCCATTGCTGCTTGAGCAATAACTGTATTTCCGGTTTCTCCATTCAGTTCGTTAATTACATGGGTAAGAAGACCAACATTTAGTCTGCCATCTTTAAATAGGTTATTGAATACTTGGTCGGCTTCTATACCTACTTGTTTAAAAATTTTGGCAATATCGTCATTTTCTCTTGCAAGGGCGTGGTAGCTTTTTGCTATCTTTCTTTCTGAGCCTCCTACCATAGCACTGAGAGTATCCAGTCCTACGTCGGAAAATAAATCAGACAATCCGTCGCTGAAGCTCCTGGCGTCTCGATCTTGTAAAGTTGTTAAGAGTTTGGAAGACTCATCTCTGAGCTGCGTAAAAGCGTTGCCGGAGCCTATCACTCTATCAAAGTCATTTTTTGATTGAGATAACTTTTTGAAAGATTCTGCAAGCTCATTGTTAACATTGATTGTTTTATCAGCTTGCTCGCTAAAAGCCTGAAGTGCTTCGGTATTATAAAAAGTATCGTATAAAAATTTGAGGCCTGCTGATAGAGCAGAGAAAGCAAGTATAATAATTCCTATATGAGGTATGAGCGCAATTAAAGAAGCGCCTAAGAATCGAATAGCTAGACCGGCAGATTTGATTGTTGCAGATGCAAATATTGATGCTTTGCCCAGCATTGTTGCGCCTGCGGAAGCTCTAGTTGCCGCTCCGTAGAACCGATTTACTTGATTATTGAGACGTGTTGTTGCTTCAGCAAAATTACCATTTGCCAAGGCCGCAAAAATTAATTGCTCTTTGTGCGCTTTAGTTGCAACAGTTGCTTTAAACTCTGCCATTGCAAGAGAGTCTACTGCACTTCTTGCAGCCATTACACCTTTTACTTTTTCAAACGTAGTTTTATTAAAAACTCCGTTTTCTTTAGCATGCGCTTTTAAGTAGCCTATTCTACTAGTAAGACTTTGATTGCCATAGCGCATTGCTTGAGCGAAGCCTTTATCGCTGCGCTGCCCGTTTGCTAGCGCGGTTGCATAGCTATTTACAGCTTTTGTGCCTTCAATATTTGAAGCAGCGGCTTGTGCAGTTGCAGCCGCAGATTTCGCCGCCCCTTCTGCAGAACTGACAAATAATGTACCCAAACTAGCAAGCCGGGGCGAAAGTGCACTAATAGAAGCAGCAATAGCACTTTTTCCTAGTGCCAAGAAAGCTCCTGCAAGTAGTCCTACATTATCTGCTAGTACTAGGACTAGTGTTTTTAAGCCTAAACTCTCATTTGCAAAGTTTACTACACTTTTTGTTAAGTCTAAAAATGCTGCAGCAAGTTTATCGTAGGGGTTTGCATCTTGAGCCGCTAGTTCACCAAACTTTTTGTTGCCTTCTTCAAGTACTGCGTTCATAAATGCTTGACGTCGCTCAAAGCTTGTCAAGTCATTTGCACTTTTGCCTAGTGTTTTTGCGAAGTCAGCAGTTGCTTCATCCAAACGAACCATGATGCCCAATTCGTCAAGCAGTTCTGGTTCTAGCTTTACAGCACCACGAGTTAATCGAGCCATTGCATCCGCAGTGTCTCTACCCATTGCAATCGCAGCACCCTTTGCAACTGTGCCCAGCTCTTCTAGTGTTGAGCTATCAAACCCGGCTCCAATAACCATTGAAGTAGAGCGCATTGCTTCTTCCATGGTAATTGCATCGCCGGTTACTTGCTTTAGCCCATCAGATAGGCTTTTCATAGCAATACCAGAAGCCTGTCCAAGAGTAGTAATACCTTTAGTTAGTTGCTCAACTGCAGCAGCTCTTTGTAGTACTCCGAAAGCAGCAGTTACAGCAAAAACTCTTGCAGCAATAGTTGCATATGCAGCTACAAGGCCTCCTCCGCCAGTGAGACTATCTCGCATTTTGCTGAATGCTTTTGTACCATTTGAAGTTGCCTGAGCAACACCTTTTTCGCCGCGCTGATATCTATTTCTAGACTGCGTTAATTCTTCTGTAGATTTAGCGGCATCTTTAGCTTTTTGAGAGACGAGCGAAAGACTTCCGTCATCGGAAATCTTTACCTTAATATTAATTTCGTTTTGGGCCACCAGTCTTTCTCTTTAGCTTATCGCGCTCCTTCTTTAAATTTTCAGAAGATTGTTGAATAGCTCTTGAGTCAAGAAGATTGAGCACATCCATTAAAAGCTCAGTGTCTTCTATACCGTATACTTGCATTAGTATAGGAAGATTTACGTAATCTTTTCCTATATATCCAATATCTGGGTAAACTCTATCGCCTAAAAGATTAAATATATTTACCGCGTATACTACTTCAGCTGGAAAGTCATCCCAACTAGGAGGCATTTCTTCAGGGTCAGGCTCTTTTCCTAGTTGTTCCATCATTTCAAGATAACGCTCCTGCGTCATCTTGCTTTCTAAATTTTTATACAGCTTCTCCAATCTCTCCAGAACTTCTTCCTTTTGGTTCTGTACGAAAGTTGTCTAAATCAAAGACTACCTCGTTGAGCCAAGTATCAAATTCGGTTGAAGAAGAAACAAGAACTTCCGCATTTTCTTCTGTAAACGGCAGCTCTTCAGATAAATCTTTATTTTCTGTATCAATAAGTAGAAGAGTTTCTAGGTGCTCTAGCGTAAGACCTTCCCAGCCTTTAATTACTGCAGAGCTAAACTCTGAAACAAACTTATCTTCATCTAGTGTTTCCACTACTTGACGCGTTTTTCGATCAAACTTTTGCACTGTACAACGCTTTCGAAGCCCTGTTAGCTCTTTTCGAGAAAGGTTTGCAACTTTGACCTTAAATCCAGAAAGCCCGGGGAAATCAACCCAAACTTCTTTAACGTCGACCATTAATTTTTTTAACTCCATTAAAACCACTCCTTATATAGTGTTATATGATAATATTGTACTAAGTGTACCATTTTGTGTTAATCTCCAATCAAATGATTGAGTATATAAACTTCCTGCAGTAACTCTATTTGTATATGAAATGTTGCCCATATTAAAATCAAGTCCTGCAAAAGATCCCGAATATGTCTCTCCTGCTTTAATTCTTAAAGTTGCATCTTTATCGAAGTTTAAAAACGTACTCTCAGATCCATCCTCTAAGTACTGTCGAATATTTCCAGAGAATATTTTTTTATCGACAGTAAAACCACTAGGGTACATTGCACTTGAGTTATCTGTAACATTTAACCCTGCTTGTACAGTATCGTAGCCATTCCATTCCACTTCGTTTTGAAGCTCAGCAGAAATACCGAAAACAGATTCAGTAATGTCAGTAGAATCCAACAATACTTCTATTTTCGGTATAATACGTGTATACGGAGAAGGAGGGGAAACAAACGTTTCAGATAAGGTGCCAATAAAATTACTAAACGTAGTTTGAGGAAGATTATTTGTATTATTTGATGCGCTTCGAATTAATTTTTCTGCCTCACCTTGAATTTCCATCTTTAATATGCTATTTCTAGCAATTATAAAAGATATATTCGTGATTACGCAGTTTTCTAATTTAAATGTACTCTCATCTGCTATAAAGTATAGATGAAAAACATCATGAAATATTGCTCTATCAAATAAAACCTTAGCACTATTAGTACTCTCCTTTGCCAAATTCACAGTAAATGAAAAAGATGCTGGATTTGCTTTAACAATCGTTGATCTTTCAAAATACTGAGGAAAGTGTAGTGCACTCTGCTGAGGAGCTTGTACTGTATTAACTGGAGAGGAGTCCTCGGTAAAAGTTTGCCCAAAAGATATTCCATTTTCTGGGTAGACTTCGTAAACTTGAGTGCCGGGAAGAACCAAAGCAAGTTTGGTATTCTTTTGAAAGTTAAAGGCCGGCATTTTTATCTCCTCATAATATGGTTATATTACTCTATTCAAGATATTTTGTCAAGAATTATTTTTTGAAGGTGAATAGAAAAAACGGGCCGAAGCCCGTTTCAAAGTAGTAAAGTATTTTATTATGCGTTATGGTATATAACAGTAGCTTCGTCTGTATTATCAATTGTACTCGGAAGCGCGTGGAAGTTCATTTCCAAGCTAATAATATCTTCGATTTGGTGAGAAGGAATCTCCAAGTGCGCCGTTGGAATATCGACTACAAGTTTCGGTGTGCTTGCTCCTCCAATACTAAACTCTAGATCTGTAGAGTTATTAACAACTGCAACTGCACTCGCCAAATCATCGAACAGATCCGCGCTGGTACCTGCACCGCTTGTTGTGGTGCCGGCATTCAAGTAGCAAGTAAAGCTTCCAGAAACATTTCGAACACCTGTAACATTACCAAGAGGCTGGTTTACTACACATAATTCTTCAGGAGTAAGATAAGTGAGATTATTCTCGAAAGTAATGTTTCCTCCTGTGAGAGTTAGTTCGAAAGAAGAAAAACTATAAGGAAGACTGTTTGCAGTTGTAGTAATTTCAAGAGTTGATAGTCGATTACGAATGAAGTTATTATTGCTATGAGCAATACCATCTTCAATAATATAATCGTACCAGTTACCTGTAGTTACTACGGCGGGCATTGAAAGTTCTTGTGTAATTAGAGAGCCTAGACCACTCCAATCAAGAGTAAGAATTCCATCAATATCAAACTCCATACTTACAGAGTTACATACAGCTCCTGCAACTTTATAAATTGTTTGTGGCCCGGTCGGTGACGCATCAAATGCAGAAGGAGCTGTACCACAAGCGCCAAGAACAAAATAAAGATCAAACGTTCCTAGAGCTGAGACGTTACTGTCATCAAAATCTACAGTTAAAGTACTGGGGCTTGCTGTGGTTGTTTTAGTAACAGCATTTGCCCATGTTCTACTACTATGAGTGTATGCGCCCGCGTTTACAAAGTTTGCCCAAAGAAGCTCATCTGTAGAATGTGCAATATTGCCTGAAGCGATTTGATGGGGACGGGCATAGAGCTGCATATTCCACTCTGCAGGCTCGAATGCATCTGTAAACATTTTACGACCTCGGCGAGAAGTACCGCTTAGGTCTGCCATTTCACTAATCGACACCTCTGTAGTAGCTGTTGATTGTGTAAAAGAGAATCCATCCAAGATAGGAAGCTTCCAGTAGTACCGTTCACCTGTAGCGGAATCAGTAACAGAAGCAAACACCTCGGTATCTCTTGAGAGTTGTAATTGTGCTGCCATAGTATATCTCCTATGATCTTGAAAAGGCTAGGACGTGAATCGTTTGATTCGTGCCAGCATTTTCTTAGTAATGAACCTGTACTAGAATTTCTCCTACTCCATACGGTTCAAGAACACCTTCGTCAGTTTCTATACTGACAATTTTAATATCATGAGTTTTTTGAGGCAACCCTTGTTTATCTGTATAAGATAAAGAAGCCTCATCTTCTAATACCGTTTCTACGTCCTCTAGTAACTTGTCTAGAGCAATTACGGCGTCTTCTTCCTGAACATAACATCTTATTGTTATGCTTAAATATCGATCACGGTATCCCGCGCCCTGATATTCTCTAGTTTCCGACCCTGCATTAATATGAATTGCAGGAAATTCTTCAATTTCATCCCAAAACTTTAATCGAGGATGAACATTATTAAATACGTCAGTAAGAAAATTTCCACTTCCATCAATCTTTTTTAATTCTCTAACTAGAGCATCAACAATAGAGGAGCGCCTTGTTGTATACATCCGTGCTTCTGGGTGGCTCACTACTGTCTCCTAGTATAGAATCTTCCGATAGCAAACTGTGTTGCTATTTCTCTAATTGATTTGTCAATTAAACGACGAGGGTCTCTATCAATAGTCCCTTGTCGATTTCCTACCTCAAAAGTTTCGTAAGGATTTCGCATATAAGTATATCCAATACTTGGAAATCCTTTTGCAGTTTGAGTAATATCTGTTACTCGAACACTACTTGCAAATCTTCCTGTTTGATACTGTAAAGCAGGAGGCATCATATTTCTAGCAACTACCCCAGGAAGTTGCTGATTAAAAATACCTATATAACTTGCTATAGAATACGGAGACTTTCTTGATTTCGGTCCCGGAAGTTTAACTTTTGGTACCGCTACTTTACCTAACGATGCTTGTGCAGATTTTGTTAGCTTACTTTGCTTTTTTGAGCCAGCACTTCTTTTAGATGTTTCTATTTTAGGTATCTTTGAAGTTGTAACGCCCTTTTTTTGTTGAAATTTTTCAAGTACAGCTTTTGTAGCTTTTTTCTGGTATCTTTGAGTAGGGCTGTCAGATCCTTTTAATCCCGCAATCGGAGTTTTATCATTTAAACGTTCAATACCAGCTCGAATCTGCTGCAAAAGGTTTCGTTTATCTTCTGCACTTTTAAAACCGGCCGTCTGGTTTCCTATACGGCTTTCTGCAGTGAACGTAAAACTTTCTGTAGAATCGTCTCTTACAAGAGTTAAATCAATTCCTAGAGCTTCTAAATTAGAAAGCAAGACTTCTCGACTAGCTTTTGAAGTATAATTTTTATTTATAGCAGTATCAATTGCGTCTGCAATTCGACTTTCTAAAATTCCGGCTCCTTCCATGTGGCCGCCTTCAAAAAGATCAGAGCCTTTGGTTATCTCTTTGTCGCCTTCTATCATGCGGCCTGTTCCGATAGGCCTGTTTTCTTTAAAAGTTCTTTCTTCTTCCGTTACTTTTAGTTTTCGGTTATACTGTTCTTTTAGAAACTCATTTAAGCCAAGTACAAAAGAATTTAATTCATTCGTATATAATTTTTTTAACTTTGCAAAATTATCAAAATTAGGGTTTTGGTCCAAATTTGCTTTAGGATTTGCAGTTTCTAAAAGAGTTACTTTAATAAAGTTTTGATTTGAAACTATTTTAACGTCTCGAGTCTTTTTAAACCCTTGAGCTTCCGCTCTACAAGCCTGTAGTATTTTACCTGCCCCTTGTTCTATATATTTTTGTACACCTTTTTTACCAAAAAGATCAAGAATATCTCTACCTTCAAATTCTTTTTTTAGCTCTTCTGCAAACAATCGAGGAAGAAAAACGAAATGATTTGTTCTTCTATTTGCAGTATTTTCTCTATAAATTTTACTTCTTTTTGAAAGATCTTTTTCTAAATCCATTAAAAAAGCTTGTAAACTAGACCGAGACATTAAAAGTTTTTATATAAGTCAAGCACGCGTTTTATATGGTCAGGAAAGGCTACGCTACTGTCTTGACTGCTGGACCCGGGATTTTGAAGAGTTGCGCCTGCAAGAGTTCGTCTTTCCTTGTACTCATCTCTATAATAATAAGTAATTAAATCAATTACTGCTAGTTTTAAATCACTAGGCAAATTTTGGTAGCCTGCAGTATATGTTATACGAACCGCTCCAGGGCCTCGAGGCCAGTTTTTATAAGAAGATCCAGTTACATAGAATACAGTATCCGTGTTGGAGTCAAGATAATAGTCTGTAGTTTGCACGGTCGAGTAACTAGAGGTAACTGAATCTCTAATCTCTACAGAAACAATAGTATTTACTGGGCTCTCTGTTAACTGTATAAGAGTAGTTTCCCAATTAATACTAAAAGTTTCTACTTTATTTGTAGAGTAAAAGTCTACAAATGAATTTCCACAATAAGTTTTTACTAATTGACTCACGGACACAATTAACTGCGAAAGATTATAGTCATCTTTCGGGTTCTGTATGCCTTCTAAATCTTTATACTCACGAAGAGTTATCAAATCAGCCATAAGTCAATTAATAAAAACTTGGGGAGGTTGCCCTCCCCAGTTACGATTATGCGTAATCGAGTTTAACAGCAGCAGCCTTACCAGATACGGAGTCAAATAACTCGTCAAATCCAAGGTGCTGAGTACCAACAATGAGTCGTCGCTGTGCAGCAACTTCATAGTCGGTCTCTACAGATACGCCACGGAGTCGTGGAATAACAAAGTTAGCAGTGTTTACAGCGATAACACCAGCGTTCTCACCAGAAACAGTAGTAGCCGAAGGAGCTACAAAGTTATCAGAGATAACTACGGGTGAGCCATAAACTGCACCAACTTGGCCAGTCAACTTCAGGGCGCGGTCTGAGCCAACTTCGAAGACATTGTCAAACTCAGGATCATTAATGAGATCGTGATACACATCTTGCGATACGATGTAAACAATATCTTGAGGCATAAGGCCGTATACGCCCATACCTTTACGAAGAGATACAAGATCAGCAGCAGCAACAGTTGCAACAGTACCACCAGCAGCATACTTAGTTAGTGCACCTGCAGGGCCAGCACCAGAGAAGCCTGCTGCAATAGCCAGTGCATCAAGACCAGAGATACCACCACCATTACCGTTAAGAATTGCCTTATCAACAGCGCGAGCGTGAGAACGTGCAATACCTTGAGTCAACATAGGCATAAGATTTACAAGAACTTCTTCATCAATGTAGTTGTCCATGTAAGTAGTAGAAATCAAACGATCTACGGTCAAAATCTTCTGCTTTGCATTAAAAGTACCTGCAACGTCATCGGTAGCTTCACGATTAGCAATACCTGTACCGCCAGCAGCTTTAGAAGCGTTAGCATCTTCACCACCAGTTGCCCAAGTTGCAGTGTTAACATCTGTTTGCAGAGGAATAACAGTAGACTTAGAGTTTACAGTCATCTCACGGAACAGATTTGCAACACGCAACTCAAGCTCAATTTCTTTCTCAATTTGAGTAGAAACTTCTTGAGCAATATCAGGAGCGTTGTTCGCGCCAGTGTAAGCAATACCGGCTTTTTCAAACACGTTACGTGCGTAGTCGGTATCATAGCCTTTCTGGGTCATAACACCCAAAAGGTGTGCATACATAAGCTCTTTGTTGCCCTTAATATTAACACCGCCCTCGCGATCAGCAAATACACGCTTTGACTCGCGAATTTTGGTGAGCTCTTCATTTTTCTCAGCGAGCTGAGATTGGAAAGAGGCAATGACTTCTTCCATCTTTGCATCTTTCTCAGAGAGCTTAGCCTCAACGTCCTTCATCAGACGATCAGCGCCTGACTCAACACCTACTTTAATAGCTGACTGAACTTCAGCTTCTTGTGCAGCTTTTGCTTCGGCTTCTGCCTCAGCTTTTTCTACTGCTTCTTGTGCTGCTTTTTCTTCGGCAGCTTTCGTCTCGGCTTGCTTCATAGCAATTTTAGCAGCAGTCTCTTCTGCTACTTTCTTCGCAAAAGCTTCCAAGTCGATTTCGGGAGTTTTTACTTCTTCCGACATTTTGATCTCCTTGTCAGCGGATTTTTCCGCCTCGTCCGGTGTTTCACTAGCTACAGATGATTTTTCGTCCTTAGCCAGAGACTGACCGGCTAGATCTACACGATTGGTGAAAGTTTTCTTGAACTCATTGTACTCTTCTATAGAGTCAAATGATTTCGCTAGAGAAAAAGTTGCTGCTTGATTGCAAGGTACCGATACAACTGATACTTCAAACAACTCAGCATCCTTAATCTTTAATCCGTCAGTTTCCGCTATATAATCAGCATCCTTGACTCGGAAACCAACAGAAAAAGCTCCAAGAATGCCTTCTTTTACTAATTGCGCTACAGAATCGGGCGCAGATTTAGAAATTTTTGCCTTTAACTCCAGACCGTTAGAGGTTACTTTTAACCCGGTAGCGCGTCCGATAGGCTTGTTATAGTCATGATTAAAAAGAATAATAGGATTCTTTTCAAAGTTGTTTAGGCCACCCTTAGTCCACGCGTCTGCGTCAATTGTATCGCCAGCACGATCAAAATCATTTGTGCTAGCCATTCCACAGATATGGACTCCTCCGTCGTCCTCATCGAGAGCCTTGAAGGTAGAGGTAAGATTAAAAATCTTTTCCATTAGTCCTTACTCTTTAATGCTGCTTTAGGAGCAGGCTTGCTTGCAGGCTTTGAATCTGCCTTTTCAGCGGTTTTTGCTGCAGGTTTCGGAGCAGGCTCAGAAACTTTTTTTGTAGAAATTTTGTTTATAACTACATCTACATCTGGATATTGCTTTTTTAAAGAGCCCATCACACGAGGCCATCGACCTAAAAATAGCTTTTTCATTGTTCTTCGTGTCATAGGGCCATCGACAACAGCAACATATTCTTCATAGCTAGCTTCGGTAGTTAGTCCGTACATTTTAAACTGCTCGTAAAGCTTTGCTAAAGTTGCAGCACGGGCTCTGGTTGATGTAATTTGTAAAGGCATTATTCCTCTCCTTCTGGTGGTCTCCCACCTTCATCTGGGTTTACGGCACTGCCAGCAATATTTGCGGGTACTCGTAAATCATCATAACCTTCTACAGGTTCAAAATTTAAAGCTACTCGTGCCTCATTGGGGCTAATTACTCCGGTGTTCACAAGTGCTTGATAGTAAGAAGCCTGGTCTCGTAGCTCAGGCTGCAGGGCTGGAATGTTACTTGCTTCTTCTATAATCTCGAATCCAAAAAATCTTTCCATTGCGAAATTAATTTTACGAATAATTGGAAGAATTGTTTCAAGGTAATACAGTCTCATATTTGGACGTAAATTTGCATTATTACCTGAGTCTAATAGAATTGGCGGAATTCCCAACGCTTTTAAAATAATTTTCTCATTTTCTTCAATTGCGGATTGGAAGTCAAGCTCTCGAAAGTTTACATTTGAAATTTCGTCAATCTCAATTCCCCCATCCAATATAAGAGGGCGACGACCTCCGGCATCTGGCCTATAGCGAGCTTGCCAAGATTGAATCATTCTTTCTTTAATTTTTTCTGAAAGAGTATTTGGAGATTTTAGTACAAGTCCGGGGACTGCTCCATTTTTAAAAAAGTTATCTTGAAACTCTCTCATTCGCTTCATTAGAATCATAGTCCGTAAAGCGGGCTTAAGTCTAGAAACTCCTCGATAAATAGAATAAAAAGAATTTTCTTTTACATGAATAATTTCTCGAG
>Ga0255776_10007323_pt1 | contig 11107 bp, 10 predicted proteins | sample 071ome_19_FD_179974 | JGI IMG/M metagenome (GOLD analysis project Ga0255776, IMG submission 179974) | Coastal salt marsh microbial communities from the Groves Creek Marsh, Skidaway Island, Georgia - 071413AT metaG (version 2) | ecosystem: Environmental > Aquatic > Marine > Intertidal zone >...
TCGCTCGGGTTCTGGTTCAGGTTCTGGTTCTGGTTCTGGTTCTGGTTCTGGTTTAGGTTCATCTCGCTGCTCCTCGACTGGCTCAACTGACTTGCAATCTCCGTTCGCATCCGTCTCGCAGTGTCGCTCAGCAAAAGCAGGTCCGCTACCTACGAGAAGCGCAAAAAAAACGATTACTGAGAAGAGAGACGCCCTTGCGCGAAGAGCCTGCGTTCGGTTTCTGATAGCTCGCATTGTCGTGGAAGAATTGAACAGTGTTAAAAAGAAGCTACCAAACGGCTCGATATTGGATCGACAATTCTTTCTCGCGCCGAGGATCCCTAGCCGGCTGGACCATTCTTCTGTTCTCCTTGGCAATCATTACTGGGTTGGGTTTTGCTGAGGTAGTCAAGCAAGCCACTCCTGTAGATATTGAGCTAGATCAGACGCCGACCTTCATTTCTGCCTTCTGGACAGGGGTTCAGACTGTTCTTGGTCTCTCGGCGACCCCAACAGTGCTGACCGCTATCGTGCAACTCTGGTTCTGGTTCGTCGGAATCATGATCCTCGGAACGATTTTTGCCTGGCGAACATCAGCTTTAGACCAGCTTCGACAGCGGATGTTAGCGGGGCGCGCACCGATTCGAGTGACCAGTCATTTTCTTATTTTGGGGTGGTCCCCTCTGGTATTCAGTCTGATCCGGGAAATCGCTCGCTCCACCGAGTCGCGACGAAAAAGTGTTGTCGTGATCCTGTCGGAAACAGCAAGGCAGGAGATTGAGCGAGACGTCTCGGAATACCTCGAGCGTCTCGAACTGGGGGGCATTCTTAGAGTCATTGTGCGAACGGGAAACCCGGTCGCCACCGTTGATCTCGAGCGAGTGAACGTAACCGCAGCAAGATCAATCGCGGTGGTCGAACCCGACGGCAGCTCGCATGTTCACAGAGTGCCAGCCGTCGTTGTGGCGGCAGTTCGCCAAGGCCTGCCGGAGGACACGAGAATCGTGGCCGAGAGCAAGTCTCCCGATGTGACAAGGCTATTGTCGGCTGTAGACGCCGACGTCCTTCCCATCGAAACGGCAAACGCAGTAGCGCAGGTAGCAGCTCAGTCAGCCTGCCACCCCGTGATAGTCAGAGGCCTGCTCGACCTAATGGATTTTGCAGGCACAGAGCTCCACGTTGTGTCGGCGGGCAGTCTGTCCGGGCTAAGTTTTGGTGAGGCTCAATATCGGATTCAAGGAGGCTCTCTGGTGGGGTTGTCATCCTCTGAAGGAATCACCTTCGCGCCAGACGCGGCCACGCTTATCGGCGTTGATGACCGCGCAGTGATTGCGGCCGAGTCTGGTCTCGAAGCTAAGGCCGTTTCACTAGGCCCATCACAGAGTGACGAGGACCAGTCACACATTGACTGGCTATCTGAAGGCATGCCGGCACGAACAGTATGCGTGCTGGGTAATTCTCAAAAGATGGTGAACACGGCCGCAGCGCTTCAAAGATTTCTCCCTGCGGGCTCAACTGTCATTGCAATTTGCGAAACCGACGATTTTTCCAAGCAATTGGCGACCATTCCTGAAGTGAGGAGCATCCAGGTCAGTCAGTTGCTGAGCTCGGAGAGCACAGACGCTATTCCACCCGAATGCGCAGAGGTAATCGTGCTTGGATCGGGAACAATCTCTGAGGAAGTCAATACGCAAGACTCTCTGACCGCACTCCTTGTTCAGATGGTTCGCAAGCAGTTAGCAAAACGAAATCTCACGCCACGAATGACCATTGAGATTGCCAACCCCATCAACCGCCATCTTCCGGGAGAGCTCGAGGCTGACGAGGTTCTTATTGGAGATGAAATTGCAGCGATGCTCATGGCGCAAGCACTTCGGGACTTTCACATTGCCAATGCCCTCATTGATCTGGGAAACCCGACGAGGGGTGCGACTCTTCAAGCTCTTCCCATTAGCTTGCCGAAGTCTGGAGACATCATTTACCGAGACGTAGTAGCGGCTGGAGCAGCCAAAGGCCTCGCCGTTCTGGGGTGGGGATTTGAACTCGATAATGTATTTCACGTCCAGCTTGGAGAGCCTGGCGACACCGGGTTGAGTGGTGCATCCTGGGCCGTTGCTCTCGGTATCCGGAACTAGAGCGCAGGAATTAGAGATGGTAAAAAAACCAGCCCGGAAATCCTCCGAAACACCGAACCGCCTGACAAAGACTCTCGATCGCTTAGAGATCATGTGGCTGATTCTCGGGGTCGTGTACCTTGCGTCGTACATAACCGAAGTGTTAGCCGAGCCAACTGGGTTATTCCGTGAAGCCCTCTGGGCTCTTGGTTGGACGATTTACGCGATTTTTGTCATAGAGCTAATTGCTCGGATTATTGCCTCACGGCACAAGTTGTCTAGCGTCGACGGTCTGCTTCAATTTGTGCGGCAATACTGGCTCAGCGTGCTGGCAGCGATCCTTCCTGCGTTCCGGATTCTCCGTTTTCTGCGCGTCATCATCGTGCTCCGCGCATTCCAGCCCTTCTTTGCCCGACGCACCCATCGCCTGGCTTTTCTCACCGGAGTGACCGTTCCTCTTTTGCTACTCTCGGCCGCAGTTACCGTCTTGGATGCAGAGCGGGATGCTATCGGAGCGAATATCACATCGTTTGGAGACGCTCTTTGGTGGTCGCTGGCAAGCGTCACTACCGTAGGTTACGGCGACCGATACCCAGTGACGGATGAAGGAAGACTGGTGGCCACGTTTCTCATGATTATTGGTATTGGACTTTTCGGCTCGCTGACGGCCCTCCTCGCCGCGTGGGTCCTAAAGGGGGACCAGGAGACTCCCGAGAAATGAGGGCGCTGTTCGCCCTATTGATCGCCACCGCTGCAGGTGTGGTCGCTGGCTGCACCGCCTCGCTTCCCGCACCCACCGCTGAAGAGGTGAGGACCAGGTATATCGAAGTAGCACTGGAATGTGAATTTGGACAATGCCCAGATGGGGCAGTCTTGCCTGCGGGACCTGTGTCTCTCGCGATCACCGGAGAACCTCGGGAGGATCAAGTGCGAGCCGTGACCGAGGCGGTGGGCCAGTGGAACACCGCCTGCACGCGCTTCCCGATTACCCTCGATGGGCCGGCTGTGGTGCCGATGGAAGTAATTTTCTGGCCGCAGGATGACCTGGACTCCGTACTCGAGGTCTATATCGAAGGGAATAGTGGCTTTTTCAATTACGACTGGAACGCCTTGGGAGAAATCACGGCGATCACGGTTGGGATTGCTAGTGAGCTAGATGGCCGCCAGCTTCGGCATTTTGTTCTGGAAGAAATCACCCAATCTCTCGGTCTAAAGAATGACGTGTCAGACCCGGACAGTATTTTCGACAGCGGAACATCCGCCCATGCGACCTATTCTCAAATGGACCGCCAGATTATTAGTCTTCATTGTTCGCCCAACATCATTGCCGGCATCAAGGCCGCGGAGGTACCACTTCCGCAGGTACAGTAATCGACCTAGTCGCTCTCGCCTCAGTCCGACAGGCAGCTAGAAAAGGTTAGCTGAGGACGGCCTTCTGGTGTCATTGCTGGCTGACCTCACTCTGAGACAAAGATATGTGTTCTGTCCAGATTCATCTGGCCGGTAAACGACAGGACTTGTGAGGCAGGTCTTCCAAGGATGCGTCAGGAATCCCGCAAACACCTCGCGGAACTTATCGAAGGCATTCCAGAGATTGGGCGCATTGAACCGCGCGCTGAGAGTTCACTATTCGCACAGATTCAGCGACGTTGTTGCTAACGCCCCCTGTAACGCTGATCGTCCGATAAGCGGTCCGCCTGTCGGCTGATTCAAGAAGGATTTGCTTAACTTGAGCCGCGTCCAGAGAGGGGTTTGCATCAATCACTTTCTGAGCAATGGCGCCCACGATGGGCGTGGCTTGGGAGCAACTCGTCGTGTCTCCATAGACCGCTCCTGAGGCGTAAATGGTGTTTTCTGCAAATGGGCCAGAGTGGTTTCCGACTACAGCGGATTGGCTTGGGTCAAAAGCACAGACAAACAAGGTGTTCGCTAAGCCCTCTCCGGTAACAGCGATGGTGGTATCCGTAATGCCACATAGTTGGTCCAAATCGGGGGTGAGCCCGCCAGAGTTAGGAAAGCAGTCCACCATATTGCCTGATTCATCCGCGAAATAGTTCTGGTTGGACGAGACCAACAAAGTATTGTGAGAACTAGCGTTCTCTCCCCACCACTGTGCCCACTCGTAACTGGCGCGATTGATAGTCCATTCGCCGTAGTCGGCAGTGTCAACAGTTATGGAATCTTCTCCCCTCATGAGCCACTCGTAGCCTCTCAGGAACGCGGGGCCTTGACTAGCCGCAATCTCGCGGTTCTCTTCTAAATCCCCGAAAGGAAGACCGTTCCAGAGTCCGTCCGTATCGTTAAACTCCCACCGACGGCCGCTCGCGACCACCATGACTTTGGCTCGGTCAGATTCCTGCAAAGCAAAAGAACTAATGGCATAAAGCCGGGAGTTTGTCAGGGCATCAATTCCCAGTTGGGAAGACATTGCCTGGTATCTACCGTCTACCTCGCCCAGAAAGGGCACGAAAAAAGCCTCGTACGAGATAGCTTGGACGCCTGCGTCGGGGTATTCGTGAAGCGCATTGAGTGCCATTCGGTGCCCGTGTCCCGTGCCTACGCCACCCGAGTCGTCCGAACCGATGCACTCAGATGACCGGTCGGTGCAGAAAGCTGTTGGGTCAATCAATCCCAACGTTCCAGCTCCTCCAGATGCAGTTTGTGAGAACTTTACTGCTTCAAAATTTCTTGCGATGTAGGGCTGCGAGGGTATGGCACGAGATTCTGGAGAAAAGATCTCCGACCACGTCGCAGATAAGTCGTTCCATGGGTCCCAAGGAGCATCCGATAGCTCGATTCCTGGCTCTAATCTACCCGCGATGTCCTCGAACGTTAGGGAATCAGAAGCCAACGGATCACCAGACGCCGCAAAGTCCTCTTCGGGCGGGTTACTTGCCGTGCGCGGTGGCCCTGGGTCCACACCTGAAGGCAGTTGAGACGCACATGCCACGATCAGGAGCAGGGGCAACATCCCTCCGACAATCTTGGCTCCTGATCGACCCCTCGATCGACTAGCCATTCTCTTCCTTTCTGCACTCAATTGGGGTTAAGGGTATTCACTCCACAAGTACCAATTTGATGCTGTCAGTTTCTGCCCAAAGTCTCATTCATTTCGTCTAAAGGTTTTTTCGATGTTTTTTGAAGTTTTTGCGATGGTTTCGCCGCTCTCATGGTCCAAATAGTGAACGTCAACCTTCTCAATTTGATGAGCGAAGATGCGAAGCCTGTTTGCGATGGCAACGTCTCGAATAATTGAATTGAATACGATGTGGAGGGCCGATTGGGCAAGTCGCTCACCGACCACAGTGGCGGTCACAGAGAAGAAGTCAGCCGAGATTTCGGCACTTTTTAGCACTTCGTTGTGGTTCTCCACGGCACGATCGAGCTTGGCGCGAAGACTAACTTTTAGCTCTCTCCTGGCCTGTGCCTTGTCAGCGTCCTGACTTGGGTTAGAAACCATCATGACCCTTCGAGTTCCAAATATTGGCCAGTCCGCCCAAATATTACACTGCAAAATATCTCTTGAATGCGCTGGGGCCTTGTCGGCATGTGTGAACTCCAGAGAATGAGGAGTCAGCCAACGAAACTTCGGCTATCCAACGGTGAACGCAAGGGCGCTCTTCGGGGATTGGACCCACTTTTCGGGACTTACATTGGTTGAAGTGCCCGGAAGATTCTTACCCGCCTCCCGCCTACAGGTGAGGTTTCAAGATAATTCCAGGATTAGCGTAGAGATGGTCTCACTTGTACGCTCGCTTTGCCGAAGCCTACGTAGCGCTTAGCCACACGCCCGAGGAGCGCGCGAATGACGCCCACGTGCGCGAGATCACGTACTTCGATTCCAGCGTTACTGAGTGCAGTGAAACCAAAAAGCAAGGTATGCACGAGCAGAGCAACCTGCGACACCAACTCCCTCGGGAAAAGCAGCGCCGCCGTCCGCCTGGTCAGGGAACGATGGAAAGCCTCCATCGATAGTGTGACTGATGCAGCCAGAACTGGGTTGTGAGCTGCCGCGATCATGACTTCAGATCGAAAGTTCCTCCAGTGAAGTCTTGTCGACCCCACACTCCCGACGATAAACCGAGCGAAACCTTCAGGGCTGAGTCGAAGCTTCGACCACAAGGCAAGGTTTTGCTTTACTGCAGCGTCTTGGACAATTTGGTAACAGCTACCGACCACTCCCGGAAGGTTGTGGATTCGTGGGTACAAGTAGCCAGATGTTACTCGCAAGACTCGGCCTAATCGCAACATTGAGAGCCCCTCGACTCCACTGGACTGAACAATTGTTAGAACCGCTTCAACTATTTCGCGCGACAGGCCTGGAACCTCAGGGATTTCAATCTCCGGAAGCGGCCCTTCACTCGATGGTTCTAAATCGAATACTGAAGTTTGAAGATCATCGAGGTAATCATCCAGAGCCATCGCTGCCACGACGGCAGGCCATACTCGAGCTGTGGCAACAACCCCAATTCGGTTCGCCATTCGCCAGAGTGCGACTGAATACCCCGCAGGCCCCGGGAATTCCCTCTTGAGGGTGCGCTGGAGCAGCGGAGCAACAATTTCCTTCAGGTGAATGTTCCTGTGGCAGTGGAGAAAAACCTCAGTGAGCGACGTAACAAGTTCGGCCCGATAATCGAAATTTTCGTCGGCCGCCGCCATCAGGAGGACCCACTCCTCTCCTCGCTCCAACCACAGCTCGGCAATAAGCCCGTCTATGTCACCGAAATGCGAATAAAACGTGGGCCTTGTCATTCCGGATTCAGTCGCTAAACCGCTAATCGAGATACCTGAAACTCCGTGCTCTGAAATTGAAGAAAGAGCAAGTGACAAGAACTGGTCGCGGGTGACCGCACCACGGGTTTTTTTCTTGCTTTCAACCATCTTTACATTGTAAAGAAAAAGCGTGACAACATATGAAGTCACTCGCGCACTTTTCGTGCGACCTATGTGCGATCAGAAAAAAACAGTGTTGGTCACAAAACGACACAAAACCGCATAAAACGGGGCATTTGATCATTCGCTTGGGAAAACCTGTTGGCGGTGATGAAGCCCGCTGTAGACTTGTTTTTGCGGGCTTGTTGCCCCGAGCCCTCGTAGCTCAGCGGATAGAGCAGAAGACTTCTAAGTTTCTGACTCCGCCCCTACATCGCACTGTTTACAGGCTAGTGGGGGAGATTGGGGTGGTCGTGCGATTGGCGTGCGACCCAAATGCGCGGATCTCGAAGACAACAGCGCCAAGAGGGACCCCATAGCATCCCACTCTTATATGGAAGTGCCCATCGACAATGCCCGATTGCTCATCAGTTCCTAGAACTGGGGCGCTGAGGCCATGCCGTGTGGTACCGGTCTAGGAGCGTTACACGTTCAGAGTCAGACTGTGGGTCCGCGACCGTGACACACATGGGTAGATAACGCCAAGGTCATCCTTGTCTGAGTCAGACATTACCGAGTCCAGGTGTTCCGGTGTTCCCTCCAGCACGGTTGCTTCACAAGTTCCGCAGGTTCCTCGGCGGCATGACGCAGGCAGCGCAATTCCTGCGTTCTCCAGGGCTTCCAGGGTTGTTTGGTCGGGGTTGACATTGATGGTTGTGCTGCTGGCAGCCGCGACCACGGTAAACGATTCAAGCTGGCCGTTCGAGGTCCTTACCTGAGGTTCGAATCTCTCGAGGTGCAGTCTCTTCGGGGCAACCAATTGCTCGAGCGATGCCAAGAGTTCTGCGGAACCGCACGCATAGACGTCGGCCGCGTGGTCCAGCAGACCCTCCAGGGGAGCTCGTGACCCTCGTTCCTCTGAAGCCCAGAGGGTGATCCGATCGCCGTACTCCTCAGTCAGTTCGCTTACGAAGAGCATGTTGGCGGTTGTCCGACCGAGATAAAGCAGTGACCATTCGCGGCCTGCCGGCACAGAGTGAATCATGGAGCGAAGGGGAGTTATCCCCACGCCAGACGCCACGAACTGGTATCTCTTCGCAGGTTTGAGGGGGAAGTGGTTGCGAGGGAAGTCACACTCCACTTCGGCACCGACCTGGAGGTTGTCGTGGATCCAGGTGCTCCCACCGCCTTCGCCGTGGGTATTGAGTACTCCGAGTCGTAGGGTGTCCTGTTCCGCAGGGTCACCCGCTAGGGAGTACTGCCGCTCTATGCCGTTGTCGAGATGGAGAGTGAGATGGGCGCCGGATTCCCAGTCAAGATCAACGGTGCGATCGAGGGGAGTGAGTGTTAGTTCGACCAGATTGTCACCCACCGTGACCCGCTCCACCACGCGAGCGCGGAAGCGGGGTCTGACGGAAACCTCAGTCGTTGCAGGAGAGATAGCGGTGCGTGCTTGGGGTTTTTCGCGCGAAGCAATGACGAGCCGGACAATTCCCGCAAGAGTGGCTGTGGTGATGAGGATGAGAGAGACGACCGTGTACCAGGGAGTGCCGACGTCTGTCCCGACTAAACCGGAGTGCAGGCCCACGAGGACAATGGCGAGGTAACTCGAGAGATGGACAACTTTCCAGACAGACTCCGGAAGCCAGCGGGATCCAAGGGCGGTGGCCTGGACCAGGATGATGAGCCAGAAAGCCATGATGCCCAGTGCCACGGGGAGAGGCTTAAAGGACGTCGCGAAGGGAACCAAGATATCCGCCCACCCGAATTGGATGTACTCATCCAGGAGGAGAGTTCCCATGTGGGTCGCAATCATCGCCATCGCGAGGCCCGAAATGTAACGGTGGGTGACGGTGAGCCACTCTGGGTTGTCGGCACCGCGGAGGATTCTCGTTTTCAGCAGGATGCCCCACACCACAGTGAGGGTCAGGAGTACCCACGCCACCATGGCGCTGGCGCGCGTGAGATACCACCACACTTGGGGGTTCGCGAAATCAAGCATCGATTCCTGGCCATCCAGCGCTTGTTACCCATTCGCCACTGTGGAGAAGGCAACCAGCATGGAAACCGTGGTGGCGGGCGAAGGCCAGAAGCCGTTGTGATCCGTGAACGAAGGCAACCTTCGTCCACATTTCCGCCTGCGCGGCGGTAGAGGCAATGACGCTGGCTTGGACAGTGTCCGAGTTGGCACTGCGCGATGTCGTGGGATCGATGATGTGGTGGGTTTCGCGCCCCTCCACCGCGAATCGCCTCTTGGTGACAGTTGATGTGGCGAGTCCTTGATGCCGCAGCTCCACAACCGAGAGCCTCTGAGAGCGGTCATAAGGGTTTTCAATAGCGAGTCGCCACATGTCTGCGCGAGGAGACAGTCCCTCGACGCGCAGGTCGCCTCCCACTTCGATGAGTGCGCCAAGTGCCCCCGCTTCCATCGCCAGCTCCACGGCCATATCCGCAGCAAGACCTTTTCCCACTCCACCCGAGTCAATCGTCGTCCCTTTGGGGAGGGAGACGAAAGACTCGCGAATCTTGATCGCGGACAGGTTTCCCTTCGGGAGTGACGTGGCCGGGATGTGGGTCTTGAGACCTGGGGTGACTAATGAGGACGTGTATCCCTCGGCGAGGAGCGCGGGAAGCACAGTGGGATCATAAGCACCCTTCGTGTGGGAGTATCCCCAGGCCATCTCGGTGAGCATTCGGAGGGTTTCTGGTGACACGCTTTTTGCGTGACCCGGTGAGTTATTGAGGTGGCTCAGTTCCGAATCATCACGAAAGCGACTCCACAGCCCATTGAGCTTCTCCAACAGGGACACAATCCGGTCGGGGAGGTCTGCGAGCCCTCCGACTGTCGTAATCCGAGCTGTCGTTCCCATGACCGCAAGAGAGCGCTCATATACAGGGGTTTCGCCCTCTGCGCTGATCATCGCTGCGTGAATGCTCCCGAGGACCGGATCTGCCAGCACGGAGGGAAAGTCATTCATCAGGAGCCACCCGAGTTTCCATCAACTGGAGCTGGTGCGGGGGCTGGAGCTGGTTGAGGGGCGGGGGTGGGCGCGGGAGCAGGAGAGGAACTTGGCGCTGGGGTAGGTGGGGTTGTCGAGGCAACTGCAGGAGACGGCGTTGCGACGCGAGTTGATCGGACAGAGGCGACTCGTCGCGCTTCCTCGAGTGCTTCTTCGTATTCGAGTTGGAGAGACTCGACCGAGGCCATGGCCGCATCAACTTGTGCTTGTTGCTCTTCGGTGACCTGGGCAACCTGAAGCGCAACGGCCTCACTCACCAACGCTTCTTGCTGGGCCTCCAGCTGCGCCTTCTGCTGCTCTGATTTTTCAGCGTCAGTCGCCAGAAAACCGGCGATACCAAACATCGCTGTTGAGCTCAGGGCTGTTACAGCCTGGAGGGTGAAGAAGGCGGTGGGCGTTTTAGTCATCGTCATCCTCATGATCGTCATCGTCATCGTCATCGTCGTGGTCGTGGTCGTCGTCGGAGTCGTCGTCTTCTTCGTAATCATCGTCGTCATCATCACGGTCGTAGTCGTTGTCATCATCCGAATAGGCCGACCCGCTAGACGTTGCATCCACGGGCGCAGGTGTTGGAACTGCCGGGGCGACAACGGGAGCCGGGGTGGCAACTTGAGCGTCCTCAGGAGTTGCCGATTCTGCGGGGAGAGATTCGCCTACAGGAGTGGGGCTTTCAAGAGTGGGGGCTGTGATACCGACGCCCGGGGTTTGTGGGCTGTCCTGCTCGAGGAGAACGTTGCTGGCATCGAGCAGCGCGGAAGAATCCTGTCCTATAAGCGACTGAGTGTTCGCCACCACAGCGACGGATCCCGTGCTAAGGATGCCGATGATGCCTAATCCGATAAGTGTGTTGTTTGCCATAACTCGAGACTACGAACCCCGTATCGAGGAAACGGCCCGCTAATTTCCAAGAAACGTCCAAGATTTCGGCGAGAGCTGGCTCATTCGTCTTTGGCGAGGACATCTGCGCGACAATGGGTTTCATGAAGGTTCTGCTTTTAGAGGACGATGCCTCTATTGCCGGCGCCATCGTTGACTCTCTGGATGCGCTGGGCTGGGAAATCGCCCACGAGACGGCAGGGCTGCCCGGTCTCCAGCGGCTACAAGCTGAACAGTGGGATGTCC
>Ga0255776_10007327_pt1 | contig 11102 bp, 9 predicted proteins | sample 071ome_19_FD_179974 | JGI IMG/M metagenome (GOLD analysis project Ga0255776, IMG submission 179974) | Coastal salt marsh microbial communities from the Groves Creek Marsh, Skidaway Island, Georgia - 071413AT metaG (version 2) | ecosystem: Environmental > Aquatic > Marine > Intertidal zone > Salt...
GTTCTTTTTCATACCGTCTTCTCCCAACCGTGTCTTGCGAAACGTGGCCGCAATTTAGCCCTATCCCTACGCCTGCGAAAAGTCCGGAAAACCCCCTATACGGCGGGAGTTAGCCCTCATCCCGGGCCCAGGCCAGTGACGCGCGGACCGCCCGGTCCCATCCCTTCATCGACATCTGTCGCTCTTCACTCGCCGCCCCCGGGTGGAATCGGCTCGCGTCACCCTGAGCGCCGAGGAAGTCTTCCGCGCTCGCCCAGACACCGGCCGCGAGGCCCGCGAGGCCCGCTGCACCAAGAGCCGTGGTCTCGACCATGGGCGGGCGGCGCACCGGTACGTGGGTCACGTCCGCCTGAAACTGCATGAGCCAATCGTTGAGTGACGCGCCCCCGTCGACACGGAGCTCCGAGGTCACCACACCGGAGTCGGCCTCCATGGCGCGGAGGACCTCGGTGGTGCCGTACGCCATGGCCTCCAGCGCGGCCCGTACGATGTGGGCCGACGACGTCCCCCGCGTGAGACCGAACAGAGCACCCCGCGCATCGGCCTCCCAGTGCGGGGCGCCCAGCCCTACGAAACCGGGGACGAAGTAGACGCCACCATTGTCGTCGAGAGCTGCGGCCATAGCCTCCGATTCCGCAGCCGACGAGACCAGGCCGAGCTCGTCCCGCAACCACTGGATCGCCGCACCCGCGATGAAGACCGAACCTTCGAGCGCGTATGCGAGCCCCCCGGAGGCGTCGCACGCCGCCGTCGTGAGAAGACCGTGCTCCGACGGGACCGCCGTATCTCCCGTGTGCAAGAGGAGGAAGGCGCCCGTTCCATAGGTGTTCTTGGCGAGGCCCGACTCCCAGCACCCCTGACCGAAGAGCGCTGCCTGTTGATCACCCGCCACTCCCTGAATGGGCACCTCGATGCCGAGGTGGTCGCCGAGACTCAACCCGAAGTGCCCGGAACTGGGTCGAACCTCCGGAAGAATTCCCTGCGGTACGCCGAGCAGGTCCAGTGCCCACGGGTCCCAGGAGGCCTCGTGGAGATTGAACAGCAGCGTTCGAGACGCATTGGTCGGGTCGGTGACGTGCGCCGCACCGTCGGTGAGACGGGCGATCAGCCACGTGTCGATCGTTCCGACCGCCAGCTCCCCCGCCTCGGCCCGCGCTCGCAGCGTCGGCTCCGATTCGAGGAGCCAGGCGATCTTGGTGCCTGAGAAGTAGGGATCGAGCACGAGACCCGACCGGCGGCGGACCTCGTCTTCGTGACCGGCGTCCCTGAGAGCACGACACATGGGCTGCGTGCGCCGGTCCTGCCAAACGATCGCGCGGTGCACGGGCTCGAGTGTCTCCCGGTCCCATAAGACCACGGTCTCACGCTGATTGGTCATTCCGATCGAGCGCACGTCGGCCCCGTCCGCCGCATCAAGCGCCTCGCGCGCCACGCGGCTCGTGACGTTCCAGATCTCCTCTGCGTCGTGCTCCACCCAGCCGGGCTGAGGAAAGTGCTGGGTGAACTCGGAATAGCCCCGCCCGAGCACGCGCCCATCGGTCGCGACGACGAGGCACGTACTCCCCGTCGTCCCCTGGTCGATGGCGAGAACGGCCGGGACGCTCATGGATCTACTCCGTCGAAAGGGGCTTGATCGCTCCGAAGTCGTATCGAAAACCGGCCGGCCCGAGCAGGTGCAGAAATGCTGCCACGGGAAAGCCGACGACGGCATAGTAGTCCCCATCGATCGAGTCGACCAACGCGGCCCCGAGGCCCTGGATCCCGTACCCGCCGGCCTTGTCCATGGGTTCGCCGGTGGCGACATACGCAGCGGCGGTTGCCCGGTCGTACGTGCGCATCCGAACGATCGCAGTGGCGACGGCACTGACGGTGCCGTTCGGGCCGGCGAGTGCAATCCCACTGTGTACCTCGTGACGACTGCCGGAGAGGCCGGCCACCATCGCGATCGCGGCCTCTTCGTCGACTGGCTTCACGAGCACGTGCGAATTGTGCACGACCACGGTATCACCACCAACGACCAGAGCGTCCCCTTCTCGTGCGAGCACCGCCTCGGCCTTCGAACGGGCAAGTCGCTCGACGTGATCGCGCGGCGTCTCTCCGTCGAGGTACGACTCGTCGACGTTCGCCGGTCGCACCTCGGGCACGAGCCCGAGCTGGCGGAGGACGTCGACCCTGCGCGGCGACTGCGAGGCGAGGATGAAGCGCAGGCCCCCGGCCCCGTCGGTCATCGCTCGAGGACCAGTGTCACAGGACCCTCGTTGACCAGATCCACCTCCATGGCGGCACCGAACTCCCCGGTCTCGACCGAACCCGTGCAGCGCGCGCGAAGCTCGTCCACGAATCCCTCGTAGAGGGGCACGGCGATCGACGGGTCGGCGGCACTGACGAAGCTGGGTCGCCGCCCCTTCCGCGTATCGCCGTAGAGCGTGAACTGACTCACGACCAGGAGGTCGCCACCTATGTCCTCGAGCGAGAGGTTCATCTTCCCCATGTCGTCAGGAAAGACGCGCAGGCCGACGACCTTGTCCGCCATCCATGCGAGAGACGTATCGTCGTCACCAGGCGTGAAGCCGACCAGGAGCAGGTGCCCCCGGCCCACGCGGCCGACGACCTCCCCATCGACGCGAACTTCCGCCCGCGCGACCCGCTGGAGGACTACCCGCACATCGGCCGCCTCGGCGCCGACCTCGGCACCGCAACACTCACTCGACGGTGACGGACTTCGCGAGATTCCGCGGCTGATCGACATCCGCACCGCGCATCACCGCGATGTGATAGGCGAGCAGCTGGAGAGGAATCGTGGTCAGCACCGGCAGGAGATGCGGCAGCGTGTGAGGCACCTTGATCATGTGGTCGACCTTGCCCTGCAGTTCCGGTGCGTCGTCCGACACCACCGCGATGATCCGTCCGGCCCGCGCCTTCACCTCCTCGATGTTGGACACGACCTTGCCGTAGATCGGGTCGCGGGGGGCGAGGACCACGACCGGCATGTCCTCGTCGATCAGCGCGATCGGGCCATGCTTCATCTCGGCGGCCGGATACCCCTCCGCATGGATGTAGCTCACTTCCTTGAGCTTGAGCGCGCCTTCGAGGGCGACCGGGAACTGATACCCGCGACCCAGATAGAGGAAGTTCTGGGCGTCCTTGTAGCTGCGGGCGAGCTCCTCGATCTCGTCGTTGAGCCTCAGCACCTCCTCGATCTGGTCCGGGAGCACCTGAAGGTGCTGCACGATCTCGATGCCCTGCGCCGCCGACATGTTCCGTCGCCGTGCCATGAAGAGCGTGAAGAGCGAGAGTGCGACGAGTTGGCTGGTGAACGCTTTCGTGGACGCCACGCCGATCTCGGGGCCCGCGTGCAGGTAGATGCCGAAGTCCGTCTGGCGGGCGATCGTCGAGCCGACGGCGTTCACGATCCCCATCGTCGTCAGGCCGCGCTGTTCCGCCTCCTTGAGCGCCGCCAGCGTATCGGCGGTCTCACCCGACTGACTGATGGCGAGGGCGAGCGTGCCGTCCTCGAGTACCGGATTCCGGTAACGGAATTCGGAGGCGTACTCCACGCCGACCGGGATCTTGGCCAGTTCCTCCAGCATGTACTCGCCCACGAGGCCGGCATGCCAGCTCGTTCCGCACGCGGTGACGACCATCCGCTGAACTCGCCCGAGATCGAACTGATGCTCGATGATGCCGCCGAGGCGCACGTTTCCGTCATCCGGGAGAAGCCGGCCCCGCATGACATCGGCGATACTCGACGGCTGCTCGAAGATTTCCTTGAGCATGAAGTGCTCGTATCCGCCCTTCTCGATCGAATCGAGATCCCACGTGACCTCGTGGACGCCACGATCCACCTCGTGCCCCTCGAGGTGGTACGTCCGATAGCCGTCGGGGGTGAGGACGGCGTAGTCGCCGTCGTCGAGATAGACGACGTCACGGGTCGCCTCGATGACCGCGGCGGCATCCGAGCCGGCCAGCATCTCCCCGTCCGAGCCGACTCCGATCAGCAGAGGGCTTCCGTTGCGCGCCACCACGATCTTGTTCGGGTCCCGGGCGGATACGACGGCGATCCCGTAGGCGCCCTCAACCCGTCGGAGTGCGGCAGCGACCGCCTTCTCCAACGGCTCCCCGTCTTTCCAGAGGTAGTCGATGAGGTGCACGACCACCTCGGTGTCCGTTTCCGACGTGAAGGTGTACCCCTCGGCGGTGAGCTGAACCCGAAGGACGTCGGCGTTCTCGATAATGCCGTTGTGCACGATCGCGATGTCGCCGTCGTTCGACGTGTGCGGATGGGCGTTCGGCTCGTTCGGCGCGCCGTGCGTCGCCCAGCGCGTGTGTGCGATGCCGCACGTACCCTCGTGGGGTGACGCTTTGATCGCCTCTTCGAGTACGCGAATCTTGCCGGGCTTCTTGACGACCTTGACGCCGTCGCCGTTCAGGAGCGCCACCCCCGCGGAGTCGTATCCGCGATATTCGAGGCGCTTCAGGCCGGCGAGAAGGATGGGGGTCGCCTCTCGGGGACCTACGTATCCGACGATGCCGCACATAAGGGAAAATCTCCTGAGGAACGTCTGTGCGCCGTCAGACGACGCTCTCGAGCAGGGTGCCGGCCCGATCCACCAGTTGCTGTGCCGCCTCACGCGTCCGGGCCTCCGCGATGAGCCGGACCACGGGCTCGGTTCCGGACGGCCGAACGTGCAGCCACGCACCCTTCGCCTGCCATGCCAGGCGAAGCCCGTCCGACCCGTCACTCGAATCCGCGGCCAGCTCCGCCTCGAGGGCAGCGTACCCGTCCGCAAGCCCCTCCCTTGGGAACGAGACCTTCTCCTTCACGATCTCGTACTTCGGCCAGCGGTCGGCGGCTTGTGACGGCGTCACACCCTCTTCTGCAAGGTGCTGAAGTATGAGGGCCGATGCCAGCGGCGCGTCACGCGTGTGGTGGAGCGCGGGAAGGATGAGCCCCCCGTTGCCTTCTCCACCCACGACGGCGCCCTCGGCCTGCATTCTTCGGGCGACATTGACTTCCCCGACCGGCGCCCGGACCAGAGGCGAATCGAAGGCGCTCGCGACGTCCTCCACGACGGCACTCGTCGAGAGGTTGGTCACCACGGGGCCCGGTGTGCGTGCCAGAACCGCCGCGCAGCCCAGTGCGAGCGTCAGATCCTCGCCCATCGGTCGTCCCGTCTCATCCACCAGCGAAAGGCGATCCGCGTCCGGATCGATGGCGAGGCCGATCGCCGCACCGGACTCCGAGACGAGGCGCCCCAGGTCGGCGAGGTTTGCGGCGGTGGGCTCGGGGTCACGAGGGAACCATCCGTCCGGCTCCATCCCGATGCCGACGACCTCACAACCGAGCCGCTCCAGGAGCTCGGACATCACCGGACCACCGGCGCCGTGCACGCAGTCCACGGCGACTTTGAGGCGGGCATTGCGGATCGTCTCCACGTCGATCTGCGGAAGCGCCAGAATCGCCTCCAGATGCCGGGACCACGCCTCGTCGTCCGACGTGACCGATCCGAGCTCGTCCCAGGAGGCTCGGATCGGATCGCGCGTCGTCAGATACTCTCGGAACCGCGCCGACCGGTCTGCGTCGAGGAAGATGCCCTCACTGGAGACGAGTTTGAGCGCGTTCCACTCAGCCGGGTTGTGACTCGCGGTCACGCCGATGCCGCCGATCGCCCCGTGGTGGCGGACCGCCATGAGGATCGTCGGCGTCGGCACCACACCGACATCGATGACGTCACACCCGACGGACTGGAGCCCCGACGTGACGGCCCGCGCGAACATCGGACCGGACACCCGGGAGTCCCGGCCGAGGATGATCGTCCGTCCTCCCTCGACGTCACGCAGGTGCGCACCGAGCGCGGCAGCGATGCCCGCCATGAGCTCAGGGGTCAGCGGCTCGCCTACCCGGCCCCGGACACCGGAGACGCTGACCATCAGGTTCTCGGGGAGGTGAATCGGCACGATCCGGAATCCTTCGATTCTCAAGGTGTGAAGCGGTTCTTCCGGGCCTCCGACGGCGCCCGCAAGATTCTCGCGGAGACGGGTGGTGCGCGTCAACGCGATCACCGATCTTGCGCCCCGTTCGGACCGACGGACTCGCCGTCCGGCCCCTGACTCTCGACGGACCCCCTTCATGAGCGACGCTTCGACCGACTTCTCTTTCGGCACGAAGGCCATCCACGCCGGTGTAGAGCCGGAGCCGGTCACCGGCGCCATCATGACGCCGATCTTTCAGACGTCGACGTACGTTCAGCCCGCCGTCGGCGAACCTCGTGGCGGCAGCTACGACTATGGTCGCACCGCCAACCCCACGCGCGAAGCACTCGAAGCGAGCATCGCGGCACTCGAGAGCGGATCGCATGGAATCGCCTTCGCGTCGGGGCTCGCTGCACTGGAAGCCATCGTCAAGCGGTTGTCCGCCGGGGACCACGTCGTCAGCGAGGAGAACACGTACGGTGGGACGACCCGCATGTTCAACCACGTGCTCAGCCGGCTCGGGATCGAGTTTACGTACGTCGACGCCCGAGACGTGGACTCGGTGGCAGCGGCGATGCAGCCGAACACCAGGCTCGTTCACGTGGAGACGCCGACGAACCCGATGATGAAGCTCTGCGACATCCGGGCCGTGGCCGATCTCGCACATGCCCACGACGCCCTGCTCTGTGTCGACAACACCTTCGCGTCGCCGTTCAACCAGCGTCCCCTCGAGCTCGGCGCGGACTTCACGATGCATTCCTCGACGAAGTACGTGAACGGACACTCCGACGTGATCGGTGGACTCGTCGCCGTGCGGGACGATGCACTCGCCGACGATCTGTACTTCATCCGGAAGTCGTCGGGTGCGGTCCCCGGGCCCATGGACTGTTTCCTGACTTTGCGGGGGATCAAGACGCTGCACGTGCGCATGTCGCGCCACAACGAGAATGGACAGGCCGTCGCCGAGTTTCTCGAAGGGCACCCGAGGGTCGATCGCGTCCTGTACCCTGGCCTCGAGTCGCATGAACAGCACGACCTCGCCAGGAGCCAGATGAGCGGCTTCACCGGCATGGTCTCCGTCGATGTCGGCACACTGGAGCGGACCAAGGCGCTGACCGAGCATCTCAGGATCTTTTCGCTCGCGGAGAGCCTTGGAGGCGTCGAGTCACTCGTGAACGTCCCTGCGCTCATGACCCATGGCTCCGTCCCGCCGGACCGTCGGGACGCCATGGGGATCACCCCGGGGCTGGTACGTTTCTCGGTGGGTATCGAGGATATCGACGACATCATCGCGGACCTCGACCGAGTGCTCAGCGCGTAGGCCGCGGACGAAAGCACCCGAACCCGCACGGGGTGTCGGAGTAGTGAAACCGGCGAGAAGAGGGCGCCGTAAGGCCCTCCGAGCGCCGACAGGCCGCGCGCGGCAGCGCCGGTGACCATACGCAGCGAGGAAGACGACATGGCGGACGAGCAGGATCTGACCGAAGGCGCACCGGAGGGCAACGGAGAGGCCCGTTCGAGGCGGATTCTCGCCGACATCGCGCCACACAACTGGGAGCACCCGGCGGACAAGGCCGCGCTCCAGGCGCTGCGGCGTATCCCCGTGTTCGATGAGGTACTCAAGAAGGTCTTCGGCTTCTTCGGCGAGAAGCCGGTTCGCCTCGCATTTCAGGCGGATGCCGTCCGGGTGTCGGACAAGCAGTTCCCCGAGGTGTACAGACTCTACAAGGAGGCCCTGCGCACACTCGACGCGCCGGAGGAGTATCCCCTCTTCATGTCTCAGACGCCGATGGTGAACGCGGGCGCCTACGGCATGGACCAGCCGTTCATCATTCTGAATTCCGGTACGCGGATGATCCTGTCCGACGAGGAGCTTCAGTACGTGATGGCGCACGAGATCGGTCACATCATGAGCGATCACGTGCTGTACAAGACGATGACGGTTCTCCTGATCAACCTGGCGAACATGGGCTTCCCGATCGTAGGCCTCGCGGCACGCGCGGTGCTGGTCGGACTGCTGGAATGGTCCCGGAAATCCGAGCTTTCGTGCGACCGGGCCGGCCTGCTCGCCATGCAGGACCCGGAGGTGGTCATGAGCGCCATGCTGAAGATGGCCGGGGGGCCGACGTCCGAGGACGAGACGAGCCTCGCCGAGTTCATCATCCAGGCGGACGAATATCGCGAGAGCGGTGACGTCGCCGATCAGGTGTTCAAGGTCCTCAACGTGCTCGGCAGGACACACCCGTTCCATGTGCTCCGCGTGGCCGAACTTCGCGACTGGATCGAAAGCGGCGACTACGACCGCATCCTCAGGGGCGAGTACACCCGACGGGGTGAGCCCGACCCGGCGTATCAGGACGATCTCAAGGCCGCCGCCGCGGCGTATGCCGACGGCGCGAAGGAATTCCTCGACTCGATCACGGACGCCGCAAAGCGTGCCGGATCGGACTTCCTCAGCGGCCTGCGCAAGTAGCGGAAACGGGCCCGTGGATGGGCATGTAACCGGGGCGGACGGGTTCATCCCGTCCGCCCCTTTTCTTTCCCACCCGGCAGGCTAGACTCTGGCCATGCGCATCCTCATCGTGGGAAATGGTGGGCGTGAACACGCCCTGCTCTGGAAACTTCGGCGTGATGCACCCGACGCCGAGTTCTTTGCCACCCGGCCGAACGGGGGCATGGCCACGATGTGCCACACGGTCGAGATCGGGCCGAGCGACGTCGAAGCCCTCGCAGGGTGGGCTGCCGCAAACCGTATCGACCTGACCGTTGTGGGGCCGGAAGCCCCTCTCGCGGCCGGTATTACGGATCGCTTCGAGGCTCAGGGTCTCCGCGTCTTCGGTCCGAGCCGGGCGGCGGCGCGAATCGAGTCCAGCAAGGCGTACGCGAAGGAGCTTCTGCGGAACGCGAACGTGCCGACGGCCGATCACCGCACCTTCTCGAATCAGGCCGGTGCCGAGAGTTGGGTGCGCGAACGAGGGGCACCGATCGTCGTGAAGGCCTCGGGCCTGGCCGCCGGAAAGGGGGCGGTCGTGTGCATGACGGTGGAGGAAGCAATCGAGGCGATCGGTTCGATGCTCAGCGACATGGAGTTCGGTGAAGCGGGCCGGGAAATCGTCATTGAGGACTTCATGGACGGCGAGGAATTGTCCGTCTTCGCGATTTGCGACGGAAAGGACTTCGTGCTCCTTCAGCCCTCGCAGGATCACAAGCGCGTCGGCGAGGGAGACGCGGGCCCGAACACCGGGGGGATGGGCGCGTACGCACCCGTGTCGATTGCAACGCCGGACATCATGGACGAGGCGGCCAGCGAGGTGATCGCACCGACGCTCGCCGCGCTGGCGGCAGACGGCGCTCCGTTCCGTGGTCTCCTGTACGCGGGACTCATGAACACGGTGGAGGGACTCAAGGTGGTCGAGTTCAACTGCCGGTTCGGTGACCCGGAGACCCAGGTCGTCCTGCCCCTTCTGGAGTCGTCACTCCTCGACCTGATGCTCACCGTAGCGGAAGGGCGCTCGCTGGCCGGGGCGACCGTCACCACGCGACCCGGGGCCGCGGTGACGACGGTGGTCGCATCGGGTGGGTATCCCGGAAGCTACGAGAAGGGCAAAGTCGTCCACGTCCCGGATGGGCTCGAGTCCGACGAGCTCATCGTGTTTCACGCCGGCACGTCGAACTCCGACGACGGACTCGTCACCTCCGGAGGCCGGGTCCTCGCCGTCACGGCGGTCGCGGAGACGTTCGCTGCAGCCGCGAACGCCAGCCGTGCAGGTGCTGCCCGGATCGAGTTCGAAGGTGCGTTCTACCGGAGCGACATCGGATGGCGTGAGCGAGCGCGGCTGGACCCGCAGACGGAATCCGGGGAGGAGTGAGGCGACGCCTCTCGTGAGCGATGCCCGAGCTGCCGGAGGCTGAGACGATCGTCCGTGGCCTGCGAGCCACGGTGGTCGGCAAGACGATCGCCCGGGTCGAGGTCGTGAAGGCCGACATCCTCAGGGAGTCGAAACGTCGATTCACCCCGCGCCTACGCGGGCGGACCATCTCCGCCGTCACGCGTCGGGCCAAGAACGTCGTCCTGGAACTCGATGACGGCTCGGTCATCTGGGTGAACCTCGGTATGACGGGGCGCCTGCTGCCCTTCGACACCCCGCCTCGAGGCTCCGCACGCCCCACGCACCCGGCCGTCCGCTTTCGATTCTCCGACGGGGGTGTGCTCGTCTTCGACGACGTGAGGCGGTTCGGAACGGTCGAGCACCTCGACGCCGAAGCGCGGAGCGAGCGTTCGAGCGCACTGGGACCGGAACCCCTCGCCCCTGCATGGCGAGCAGAGCATCTGGTCGAAGCTCTGGGTCGGTCCCGCAGCCCGGCGCGCTCGTGGCTCCTCGATCAGCGACGCATCGCCGGCGTAGGGAACATCTACGCCGCTGAAGCGCTCTTTCTAGCGGGGATCGACCCCCGAACTCCGGTCCGTGCCATCGACCCGGAGCGAGGTCGGGCCCTCCACGGAGCGATTCGCGATGTCCTTCAGGGGGCGATCGACGCGGGGGGTACGACGATTCGGGACTACCGCAACGCAGAAGGCGAAATGGGAGAGTACGGGCGAAAGCTCTACGTGTATGGTCGTGACGGTGCGCCCTGCCACCGATGCGGCACGACGATCGAACGGGTCGTCTTCTCGAACCGCTCTGCCTTCCTGTGCCCGACGTGTCAGCACGGAGCGTGAACGGCAGCCTGGCCGTGGGTCTGGCCGTGATCCTTGCCAGCGTGCAGCCGGTCGGGGCCCAGCGCCCGGCGTCGAGCGGTGATCTGCCGTCGGTCGAGCGGATCGTGCTCGAGAACGGGATGCGTGTCCTCCTCCTGCCTCGCCGCGGCGCCCCGACGGTCTCCTTCGTCATGCAGTACGCGATCGGGGGCGTGCACGAGCGGTCCGGCGAAACGGGGGTCGCGCACCTCCTCGAGCATATGCTCTTCAAGGGTACGGAAACGATCGGGACCACCGATGTCGATGCGGAGCGCGAGCTGTTCGAGCGCATGGACCGCCTCCATGCCTCGGCAGTCGAGGCAGCTGAGTCCGGTGACCCGATCGAGGCGCGACGCTTCAGGGCCGAGATCGACGCGCTCGAGGACGAGGC
>Ga0255776_10007346_pt1 | contig 11080 bp, 7 predicted proteins | sample 071ome_19_FD_179974 | JGI IMG/M metagenome (GOLD analysis project Ga0255776, IMG submission 179974) | Coastal salt marsh microbial communities from the Groves Creek Marsh, Skidaway Island, Georgia - 071413AT metaG (version 2) | ecosystem: Environmental > Aquatic > Marine > Intertidal zone > Salt...
CCATCCATACAAGTGTTGCTCGGTGAATGGCTGGAAGAAGATCAGGAACATTCTCATCGTTTGATGGTCTCGATTCTCGATACCATGGCCCCGGGAAAACTTCGAAAAATGCCGCATGCCTGGGTGAGGGTGGTATCGCGGTTTCTCGCGCGCTCCGAGCTCCCGGAGTGGAAACAATCCTTGATGCTGGATTGGATGATCGATTGGAAGCTTGATGCGTCCTCCTTCCCAGAGCTGCAACAGGTGTTGCGTCAGTTGGCCACAAAGAATCCTGCATCACCTGAGAACAGGCTGAAGCTTCTCCAGTGCAATCTTTCGGATTCCTTGCCGCTTGCAAATTCGGACATGCGCTGGCTTGTCGAGCAATACCTGCATTCCGAGCAAGAAGGGGCCCAGGATCGGGTGATGGATATTTGGCAACAATCCCAACTCCAGGGGGATTCCCTTCCATCGCTGCTCGATGCCATGGTGGAAGCAGGACCCTTGGATTTGAATCGCATGGTTCAATGGTTTAACGGAGCTCAGGAGCCAGCTTTGGGGGAGGGGCTTCTTCGTGTTTTGGCAAAGGCTCCTTCAGCTGGATCACTCAGAGTCAACGTCCTGCTCCGGGCAGTGGAGCAATTTCCCGATGCCATTCGAGAACAGGCTCGCCTTTGGATACAGACGCGTCAGATGGATTTGGAAGGTCAAAGAAAACATCTGGAAAGCGTTTTGGCCAAGTTGCCGGGAGGGGATGTGCGCAGAGGGCAGGCAGTTTTCAAGGCCGAGGGAGCGGCCTGCTCAAAATGCCATCAAATCGGTTATGTGGGAGGGCGTGCAGGCCCGGACCTTTCCAAAATCGGTGCGGTTCGAGATCGTCGTGACCTCCTCGAATCCATTCTCTATCCCAATGCCAGTTTTGTTCGCAGTTATGAGCCTGTTCACATTGAACTGGTGAATGGGGAAACCGTCAGTGGCGTGATGCAGCAGGAAAACAAAGGTCTTGTTCGCCTTATGACGGGTCCGCAGTCCGAACTTCTCATCGAAGAAAAAGACATCCACGCTCTGTTGCCTTCCCAAGTTTCCTTGATGCCTTCTGGATTGGGGGACCTGCTCACTCTTGAGCAACTTGCCGATTTGCTGGCCTTTCTGGAATCAAGGCGCTAGTGCCAGCAGACAGGGACGATCATGCTGGAACGCCTTGAATGCCCTCCTTAGCCTAGAGGAATCCAGCCTTTGAGAGCGGCGGTGTAAGCCAATATAAGTACGACATGCAGTCCCATCCAGCCCTTGCACGCTATCCTTTTGGTTAGTTTGTGGCGCCCTCGACGTAGCATCCAGAGGTTGAAAGAACATCCGATGACTCCTGCTGCGATACCCAATTCATAAGCCGCTTCATGCGAACTCAAAACAAGGGGTCCTATCCTTCTGGAGGCGATGATCGGTATGCCCAGTGCCGTGAACGCCATCCAGACGCTGTTGATGAAGAAAACCATCTCGCATGGAATGCTTGGCGGTTCGGCAGGGTGTTTATTTCAAAAAAACGACCCTTGCCTACGATGGACATGTCCCATGCCTTATTTTCTGGAGCGCAGAAGCTTGTCCGAGCGTTTTTTTGTTTCTTCACCCAAGGTTTGCTCGAGGTCCCTGATGCCAGGTAAGGACTGCTTCTCCTGGCGAGCCATCATGGCTGCTTCTTCGGGAGTTTCCAGGACGGTTGCTCGCAACAAAATGATCAATTCGGTTGAAGTGTTCTTTCTTGATTTCGATTTGAAAAGGTTGCCCAGGACAGGGATGTCCTTCAGCAATGGAACCCCGGAATTGCCGTTTTCCTGCGACTGTTTGATGAAACCACCCAGCATGATGGTATCACCGTCCCGTACGGTCAGAGTGGAGGAGGCAGAGCGCTGGTTGACCCTTGGTGCGGATTGACGATTGTCTCCGGTGCTGACTTCGACCAAACCCTTGTCGATATCAATGTTCTGCATGATTTCCATCACGATGTAACCTTCCGGGGTGATAAAAGGCTGTACTGAAAGCTGCAGACCCACTTGAATGAATTGCACGAAGGATTGTGCAAAGTTTGAAAACCCCCCAAAGGAGCCTCCAGAAACATAGGGAATTTGATCCGCCAAAGTGAAGAAGCCTGGAATGCCGTGTGAGGTTTGAATGCGGGGCCGTTGCACCACTTGAGTGGTGGATTCCGTGGCAATGGCGTCAATGGCCATGGAGAGAGTATCTCCACCAGAGGTGTATTTCATGAGGTAGTTGAAGCCAACGCTACCCATCGTATTTGGGGCTTCGGTGATAGCGGAGCCATCAGCAGCTGTCTGGGGAATGGCTCCTCCATATTGCCAACGATCTCCAGCACCGCTGCTTTGAGTCACTTTAACACCCGTGCTTTGATCGTCCCCGATCTCAACTTCCAGCACAACGGCCTCGATGAGGACCTGGGCCAGCAACACATCGACCTTGGAGACCATGTTGGTAATCATGGTGAGATCTTGTTTGTTGGCGAAGATAAGAAGAGAATTGGAACGTTCGTCAGGCACGATGCGTGCATTGGCGAGCAATTCGATTTCTTCTTCCCCATCGGCCGCTTTGTCGATCACCTGCCTGAGTCGATCCTGAAAGCTGCTTCGATTGCTGCTCACTGATGCCTTGCTACCTGAGCTGCCGCTCCTCACTGTCACGGGTGCTGAGCTTTGAAAGGGTCGGTAACCGCCTCCATACATGGAGGATCGGCCCATGCCTCCCATGGAGGATCGGCCAAAGCCTCCCATGGAGGATCGGCCCATGCCTCCCATCCCCATGCCCATACCTCCCATGCCCATGCCTCCCATGCCCATACCTCCCATGCCCATACCTCCCATGCCCATGGAACCACCGTTGACACCGCCCGCCATGCCGGTACCTGTAGCGGCTCCCCCGCCGCTGATGAGCGCATTCATGGTTCCGTAAAGATCAGTGACCTTGCTGTATTTGATAGGAATGACCTCCAGTGAATAGTCCAGTTCGGGTTCAATATCGATTTTCTGGATGACATCGAGCATCTGACGGATATTGACGGCATAATCATGCAGAATGAGGATTTGCGTCGAATCAATGGCGATCATGCCATCGGGGTTGGCACTCATGGGACGCAAGATTTCAGCGACCTCCGAAGGGGTTGATGAACTCAAGCGGACGGTTCGGGTCAGAAAAACACCTGACTGAGGGATATCAGCTTCATTTTCCGGAGTCATTTCTGGTGCATGCTGGATGGCCTCTTCCTTGGGAACGTCCTTGACAAATTTTTCACCCATGGGGACCAGAACGACGTTGGCCAGCGCCAAACTGGTCGTGATTGCTTCAACGGCTTCTTCGGTGGTCAGTTCAAGCCCGGCAGCGGTGACGAGATTGACCGTTCCCGTCAGCTCTGGCGAGTAAAGCACCATTTTTCCAGTGAGTTCACTGTAAATGGAGAAAATGGGTTCAAACGGCATGGCAGGAAAATTAAAGGAATGCAGATTGTCTTCGGCTTCCTCTCCTTCAGCAGCTGCATCCACACCCCCTGCCGCTGCTGCCAGAAGACCTGCCACATCCGGAATTCCGTTCTGAGAGCCGGGGCTTGCGATGGTGTTGTTGCCTGCATCGTCGTTCCCGCTGACTGTGTTGCTTGGCAAGGCCGCCGGATCATTGCTCAGGTTCGAACTTCCCGCTGCAGGTGAAGCGTTGGTGGAACTGCTTCGACTCAGAGAGGGCAGATTGATGGCGCGGTTGGTGGAGGAAAGGGTAGACAAGGGGCGAGGTCCACTCAGCGCCGGCGTCGTTTGGGCAGTGTTGGAAGGGTTTTGTTGGGTTGCCGTATCCGGAGCTGTGGAGTCCTGGTCATTCACCTCTGATATCTCATCAGCATTCTCCAATGACTCAGCCAGGGGGCGGAATGATGCTGCCTCTGCTTGTGAGCCCGCCATGGCGCGCTGCACCAGAGCTTGGAATTGCGCATCCAGTTCCTGAGGCGTTTGAGCCTGTATCGAAAGGGTGAAACTCCCCATGAGAGCGAGAATGGCCCATACCAAACAGGCGCTTCGCATGCCCAGTTGGTGTTTCGGTTTGAGTGATGAGATGGTAGGATTCATGGCTGAATGGATGGACGGCAAGGTCGGCTGAGGGTGGTCATGGAAGTGACTTGAGCTGGGTGTGGAATGATTGTCAGGAAATGTTTTTTCGATGTCTAACATTTGAAACACCTTATTCTTCTGATGGTTGCTTTTGATAATTGGCCACCAGGGTCATGTTGCAAATCAATTGAGAATTTTGAGGGGGCTTGGGTTTGAGATCCAGATCGTGGACTCGAATCATGGAATCGCCACTGCCAATGGCCACCAGAAAGTCGACCAGGTTCATATCCTCCGTGGTGACGGTGAGTCGGTAGGCCTTTTGATCAAAGAAAACATTATTGGTACTCCGCTCATTGGAAAGTCGCACAGGACTGATGTTGGGTGTGGGTAATTGACTCTTGCGTGCCTGGTCCTGAATCATTCGAATCAATTCGTTGGCTTGGGATTCACTGGGAACATTGGAGCCAATGCCCTCCAATTCAATCAGCTTACCCTTGAATTCGGTGGCCCGATTGATCAGCCGATTGTAGCCGGCGATCTTTTGCTTTGCCTGATCCATCCGGCTGCCCAGTTCTCCCCAATCCTTGAACCTTGGCCAGACAAACACCATGTTGAGAATGAGAAAGATGATGAAACCAACACCCACTACCAGGCGTCTTTCCGAACTCGATAAACTGTCAAAAAAGGACTGCATTATTCAAATCCTGAGCGTCTGAGCTCGCAGTTGAAACTCCAGGTGGAGCTTTGAACGGGGTTGCGTCGCGATGTTCCGGTAGCACTGATGGTCGGATCGCTGACACTCTCAAAAAGAGGCTTTCCATCGACCTGGGCCCCGATCAGTGATTCGTGATAATCGGTCACTTTTGCGGTCTGGTCGGTAGGCACATTGCCCCTCAAGGTGACAATCTTACCTTGGCGAAAATTGAACGAAAGGAGGGACATCCCATCGGGCATGAGTTCCGAAATCATTCTCAGTGAGTCCAGAGCTGAGTATTTCAAATCCACTTGCTCCTGGAGGATGTTGACTTTTGCCTGCAGTGCCATGGTGTTGGTAAAGGCGTTGGCGCGGCTTCTCATGGCAACCTGCAGGTCCAGGTTTTCGGTCTTCCTCCACTCCATGGCAGCGAAGTAGATGCCAACGGCAAAAATGTAAATAAGCCCAACCCCTTTGAGGCTGCTCCACCAAAGACCGTCCACATAGCTCTGACGATATCCCCGATGAACGTCCTCCGGCATGAGGTTCACCGTCGACTTTCCGCGTACTGATCGCTCGGCGCATTGATGGGCCCGGACTTCGGAATGTGGGGCATCCTCATGTTCGACGCCGAGGCTGGACCATTTCTTGGTGGCCTCGATCCACGAGCCGGGCTCTTCTTCAGGGCCTTCAAACCTGACCTCAGGTGCCTGCTTGAGCCAGCCCTCCAATTCGCCGGACCACGCTGCGTTGTTCAGGTGATTGACCAGTGCCTGAGCGCCTCGTTCGTCCATTGGGACATGCACCAGGCCTGCATCCTTGGTCCATCCATCGATGTGCCAGGAAATGAGACAATCCGCAGAATGTTCATCCCTCGGTTCCCAGGAAATACGGACGCAGTCGGATGGGGGCTCAAAGCCAACCAAACCCTGCAGTCCGGAGAAAGTGATTTGATCTGTCTGGTAACCGATGCTTTCCAATTGGCTCAGTACGCCATCTACGGCACTGCGTTCGGCCAACACGAGCAGCAAGCTCTGCTGTTCAGGGTCAGGGCAGGGTAGACTTTGAAAAGACCAGACAATTTGATGGACGGGGACAGGACTGATTTTTTCCAGCTGGAATTCAAGCATCTGCCTGGTTTCCTCCCTGTCTTCGCAGGCGGGCATTTCAATGACGCGCAAATAAAGGTGCTCGGATGGAATCCACGAGAGGTTTAGTCGTTTCTTGAAGAATTGGCGCCAAGCTTGTTCGACCTGCGCCTGGGGAAGGGGAGTGGATTCCGAGTGTGTGAGCTGGGACTTTTGAGCAACCTGTTTTTCAGAAACGGCAAAATGCCATAGGCGTGCCTCGCTTTCTCGAAATTGAATGAGATTGCAATCATTCCATTTCTGCAGCTTTGGCTTCTTTTTCTTTTTGCCTGTGGCCATGGTTCAAACTCAATCTGCAAGCAATTCCATGTGTTCCTCGGACTGAGTCACTCGAAGCACCTCTTCGATGGTCGTGATGCCGTTTTTGACTTTTTCCCAACCATCCATTCGGAGAGTCCGCATGCCCTGTTCCATGGCCTTCTGGGCAATGGTCGAAGCGGCGGATCGATTCAGGATCAGTGGCCTCAGCGACTCGGTAAGCACGAGCAGTTCATAGATGGCCAGTCGGCCTTGATAGCCCAACTGATGACACACCTCGCAACCTGCGCCGTAATAGAAGGTTGTGCGACCGATATCTTCCTCCGGAAAACCGATTTTCCTCAAATAATCTTCGTCGACCTTTTGCTCGGTTTTGCAATGCTTGCAAATGGTACGCACAAGGCGCTGGGCCATGACTGCCTCCACCGAGGAAGCGACCAGAAACGGCTCGATCCCCATATCAATCAATCGGGTAAAGGCGCTGGGCGCATCATTTGTATGGAGAGTGCTGAAAACCAAATGCCCCGTAAGGGCAGCGCGTATGGCAATTTCAGCTGTTTCCAGGTCACGGATTTCCCCAACCATGACCACGTTGGGATCTTGTCGGAGGATATGACGCAGACCCATGGCAAAGGTCAGGCCGATATCCGATTTCACCGGAATCTGATTGATCCCCTTGAGCTCGTATTCCACCGGATCCTCAATGGTAATGATTCGTTTGGTGACCGAGTTGATAGTACTCAGAAAGGCATAAAGAGAGGTGGATTTTCCGGAGCCGGTGGGGCCAGTGACCAAAACGATCCCATGAGGCTTGACGATCAATTCGCGCAGAACGGCTTCATGAGCAGGGTCAAAGCCCAGTTTATCAAGGCTGAGGAAGATTTTACCGCGAGTCAGCAATCGCAGACTGACGCTTTCGCCATAGACCGTTGGGACGGTGGACACGCGGATATCGATTTCTTCACCCTTGATGCGAACGTTGATGCGTCCATCCTGAGGTAAACGTTTCTCGGCGATGTCCATACCAGACATGACCTTGACACGGGAGATGAGGGCCGATTGAAAGCGTTTGAGCTGTGGGGGCATCGGCGCCTGATGGAGGATGCCGTCGACTCGATAACGAATGCGCAACTCATCCTCGGCTGGTTCAAAATGGATGTCTGTGGCGCGATCCTGAAAGGCTTCCCAGATGATCTGGTTCATGAACTTGATCACACTGGCCTCCTGATCCCCCTCGGTAATTTCCTTGTCTTCGCTGACGACAAGTTCGATGGGCTCATCCTCTTCAAGCTCATCCAGGGTCTCCGCGCCGACTCCGTAGTATTTTTTGAGAGCCTTGTCGATTTCTACCGCCGTTGCCAGACCGTAGCGAACAGGGCCTGATGCCTCGTATTGAACCGCATTGAGCATGCCGGCGGTGAAGGGGTTGCTGACGGCAATCAGCAGCACGCCATCTTCCTCGAAGGCAGGCATGATGCCATATTGAAAAGCGACTTTGGTCGAAATACGTGACCGGATTTCGGAGGCGATGCTAAGGCTTTGTAGATCCACAAAGGGCCACTTCAGGGCATCGGCGAGCTGCTTGAGGAATTGCTCATCGGTGACACCTTTCTCGCGGGAGAAAAATTCCAGCATGGTATCCTCTGAGCCCCCTTCAACGGCAGTTCTCCATTGCTGTGTCCAAGTCTCGAACTGATCCTGAGAGACCAATTCCGCCTCTTGGAGGATGGTTTTTATCGATAAAAATGGCGCAGCCATGGAGTTCTTTATGCCCCTACAAACGCCGGAACATAAAAAAAGTTGCGATGCAGGTCAAAAGAATTGATTTTTAGCATGCCCTTCTTCGAGCAAAGAACTTGCCATGCATTGGTTTTGCAGGCTCAAATCATGTAATATGTCTTCATTGAGAGTGGGAACCATCACGGTGATTGGCCGAGACAAAAGTGGTGTGGTTGCGAAGGTAACCCATTGCCTGTTTGTCCAAGGTGCCAACATCCTCGCCCTGGAGGAGCAGGTGACTCGAGGGCAATTCAGCATGACCCTTCAGGCGTCCTGGCCTGCCAGTCGATGGAATCCGAAGTGGATCCAGGCCGATCTCAAAGACCTTGCCGATGCCCTGGGGATGGAAATCAAGGTAAACTTCAACCCATCCCACGGCCGCCAGCGCATGGCCCTTTTTGCCTCCCTTGCGCCCCATGCCCCCGAGGGATTACTTGAGGCGGTCGCCAAACGCACGCTCAAAGCAGACCCCGTGGTGATGATTTCCAACCACAAATCGCTTCAGAAGATTGCCCGCAAGCATCAGGTTCCCTTTCGTCATGTGGATTGGAGCCAGCGCCAACAGGCTGAAAAAAAGACTCTGGAGTGGATGGAGTCCTACCAGGTCGATTTCATTGTGCTGGCGCGGTTTATGAAAATTCTCTCTCCAACCTTTGTCTGGCATTTCAAAAATCGGATCATCAACATCCACCCTTCGCTATTGCCAAGCTTTCCCGGACCCAATGCCTATCGCCAAGCCTATGAACACGGAGTCAAGGTGGCCGGGGTGACGGCTCATTTTGTCAACATGCACCTGGATGAAGGCCCCATCATTGCTCAGGAATCCTTTGCCATTACGCCAAAAATGACCCTCAAGGACGTGGTGGCTGCCGGACAGGCCAAGGAGACGAAGGCCCTTGTGCGGGCCGTCCGTCTGTTTTTGACCAAACGTCTGGATGTCCACTGGGGCACCGTCAAGGAGGTGTAGTATGTCGTTGCGTCGCGTCCTTGGTTGGATCTGGGCCATCGTGGGCAGGGTGCTGCTCTATGGAACGGCTTGCCTGGTGATAGCCTTCCTTTTCGTGCGTCAGGAGTGGGAGCAACGAGGCCGCTCATGGCAGGGGCGAGGCAGGGGTGGTGGAGGATGGCGTGGAGACCGCGAGCCGGCCGAGCGTGTGATACCTGCCGTGAACCACGCTTACGATGAGGCCTTACGTCAGCAAAAAGAGCAATACCCGCTTCAGATATGCCTGGTGGATGGCAAACCCCTGGATGCCTTGGGGCAACCACTTGATTACAATCATCAGGGCTTGTTGGTTCGCCTGTGCTGCGAGGATTGTCTGGTGGTTTTTCGCGGGGAACCCATGCATTATTCCAAGTCACTTCTCCAGGCGTCCCTGATTTCAAACCCGGTGCAGGGACCCCCTGCCTCAGGGGCTGACTGAGGCTAAAACAACAGGGGGCTCCTTACCCGGGAATGTGACAGTCGCTCAGGCTCTTTGGTGTCTCTGGGTCAATTCCTCCAGCCGATGGTCATAATCCTTGTGGTTGGTCCCCATCCAGCGATCCCAAAAGTTGAAATAAATACCATAATTACCATGAGGCTTTTCATGGTGCATGACATGGTTGGTGGGTGTGTTGAAAACCCATCGGAACGGGCTTTTGACGAGCCAGTTGGGATAAATTTCAAAGCCGGCATGTCCCAGGATGTTGTTGAGCAGCTGCCAGCTCATGAAGGCACCAAAGGCAAGCGGATGAATTGGTATGAGTGCAGCGGTGAGTGGGAAAATCCCTGCCTGAACCAAAGCCTCCCATGGACCGAAGGCAAAGGCAGCCCATGGACTGGGATTGTTGGATTGATGATGAATACGATGCATCCATTTGAAAATGCCCGGTCGGTGCATCCAGCGATGCGTCCAATAAAAATAGGTATCGTGCAGCAGGATCGTGAGCAGAATACTGGTGATGAACCAGCTCCAGCTGTATTGGGTGAGGTCAAAATACATCCGCATCCATCCCTTGCGTGCGGCCTGCAGGGTCAGGGCTCCAACGAGCCCAAAGATGCATGCGCTGGAGAGGCTGTAACCGATTTCCCGGAGCACGTCCCAACGATCGGGCCAGCGCTGAATGATTTTCCGGTGAAACCATCTGGAGGCAAACAGGCCATAAGCCAGAGACCAGGCGATCAGGGCCATGATTCCGTAACGTGCGATCTGCAGCGCCGAAATGCCCATCCACAAGTCGACCGTATTCCAATGGGTGATCATGCTCACTTCAACACCAACCAGCCCTGATGTATCACGTGGTAAAACTCCGTGCAACCTGTAAGCAGTGAGAAGTTTATCTCCTTCAATGGGATTGCCATGGAGCGTGGCCCTGACTACATTACGAGAATGCTCAAAGTGCTGTCCAAGCCATCCGTTCTCAGGAATATCCTGCGCTGTGCTTTGTGCTTTGGCTTGTGGTTCGGAAAGGGTTTTGTACCGCGCATGGATGCGGCTGATGCGGGTGCTCTTCGCTGGAGTCAATCCCGGATCCAAGGCAGACCGGATGCCATGCCGGCTTACCAGCTTGAGCGCATCTTTCCTTCATTGAAGTTTGACCAGCCGGTAGAATGCGTTGCCATGCCTGGCAAGGGCGGATGGATGTGGGTGGTGGAGTTGCGAGGTGCCATCCACGCCTTTCAAGCTCACAATGCGGAACCCACCCTGCAGTCGGTCGTTCGACTCAAGGAAATGATCCCGGGCGTTGCTGAGGCCTATGGCCTGGCCTTTCATCCCCGATTTGAAGAAAACCACCAAGTCTTTGTCTGCTATGTCATGGGTGGAGGTGCCGAGGATGGAACCCGCCTCTCCAGATTCAAGGTGGACCTCTCAGACTCACCCCGATTACTGATGGAAAGTGAGGAAATCCTATTGACCTGGAAAGGGGGAGGGCACAACGGAGGGTGTTTGCGATTTGGCCCCGATGGGATGCTTTATATCAGCACGGGTGATGGAAGCGGGCCGGTCCCCCCTGATGGGCTTGCAACCGGGCAGGATCTTTCGGATTTATTGGCTTCGGTTCTCAGGATTGATGTGGACCAGGTCACGCCCCCTCTGGCTTACGGCATCCCTCCAGACAATCCTTTTGTTCATACA
>Ga0255776_10007366_pt1 | contig 11063 bp, 7 predicted proteins | sample 071ome_19_FD_179974 | JGI IMG/M metagenome (GOLD analysis project Ga0255776, IMG submission 179974) | Coastal salt marsh microbial communities from the Groves Creek Marsh, Skidaway Island, Georgia - 071413AT metaG (version 2) | ecosystem: Environmental > Aquatic > Marine > Intertidal zone > Salt...
CGCGCGAGGATCGTGCCCGTCACTCGGCGCCACCCGCTCACGGAGCTTCGGGAGGCGCTCTCCAGCATTCGCGGCGACGCGCGCCGCCTCAGCATCGAGTATGTCGTGCTCCCCGGAGTCAATGACGCGCCGGAGGAGGCCGCCGCCCTCGCCCGCTTTGCAGACGAGTTCGGGGCGCATGTGAACCTGCTCCCGTTCCATCCGTTCGAGGGGGCGCCGCATGCGCCGTCGACTCCGGAGGGGATCGCGCGCTTCGCCCGCGCGGTGAGCGCCCGGGCGCGATCTCCGGTGACGGTTCGCCGCAGCCGGGGCCTCGACATCGACGGGGCGTGCGGACAGCTGGCCCTGAAGGGCGATGCGGATGGAGAGAGCGGCGTGCGCGGTGACCGCGCACGCCGCTCCCCCTGAACTTCCGGCCAGCGGGGCTCAGCCCCGGAGGCTCGGATCCGCTGACCCGGCCCGGAACCGCGGCCGGGCGCCTAGCTGCCTTCCGGCTTCGGGGTCGGCTTCTTCGGCTGGGGCTTCTTCGGTTGGGGCTTCTTCGGTTGGGGCTTCTCCCAGACCGGCTTCTTCTCCTCGGCCGGCGGCGGCTCGGCCTCGGCGCTGTCGCCTTCCTTGGCGGCCGCTCCCTGGCCGATGATCGCCGGATCGTAGGAGGGGCCTTCCGGCCGCGCGAAGGTGCTCGCCGGGAGTCCCCCGTTGAGGACGATCTCGGTGTAGTTCTTCTCGAGAGTCAGCTCGCCGTCCTCGAAGATCCGTTGGGTCGTCGCGTGGCGCACGAACTTCGAGGGGTCGTCGCGGAAGCGGATCGGCAGGTAGTCATCGAAGGTGACCTCCTTGCTGATGACCGCAGGCGGGGCGCCCTCGCTCCAGACCTTGGAGAGGAGCAGGCCGTCCTCGGCGGAGAAGGTGTAGCGGAGGACCTGATTGCCGGCGAAGCTGTGGAGCTCCGCGACCTCGACCGGCTTGCCGTTGCGCTCTTCGGCGCCCACGTACTTCGCGGTCCAGCCGTTCTCCTTCCAGGTCGAGAAGAAGTCGTCGATGTGCTTGTCCCAGACGAAGACCGTCAGGGTCTTGCCGGTCAGGCTGCTGACATAGCCCATCGCCTTCACCCACGCCTCGTTGCCGTCGTAGACCTGCGTGAAGGTCAGGGGAACACCGTTGTTGGTGAGACCCATGCCGTCGGGGAGCTCCCACTCCTCGCGGATCTTGACCGGGCGCTCGAGGAAGCGGGACATCTTCATCAGCGTCTCGCCGGTCGGCGTGAGCTTCTTGTTGGTGAAGCGCTCGACACGATCCTTGATCGCAGCGAGGGAGTCCTTCCCCCCGATCGCCCCGAGGTAGCGATCGATGAGCTCGACCGCCTTCTCATCGCTCTCGTCGATGCCGGCGAGCTTGTCCAGGTCGATCTCTCCCGCCTCGGGCGCGGGCTTCGGCTCGTCCTGGGCGAAGCCTCCGGTCGGGAGCGCGAGGCAGCCCAGAAGGGCCAGCAGGAGGAAGCCGGGGAAACGGCGTGCGAGAGTCAGCGAAGACATCGGTTCGATTCCTTTCCGGGCGGGACCCAACCTGGGTCCCCCACCCCGGATCGGTCGGAGCCCTGCTCCTTCCGATCCACTCCAGCCGGGCCGGAGGCTCTGTGATTCTCGGTTCGATCCCCGGTCCGGGCCCACGGGAGCACAGGGGACATCGGGGGCTAGGTACCTTGGTCGAGAGACGGTTCGGAGAGACGATCTCGGGATTTTCCCACCCCAGCTTCGTCGAGGGTCGGAGAGGCTACCGAAGGCCCTCTTCCGAGTCAAAAGGCGCGCCCGGCGGCTCCTCAGGCTCACTCAGGGTGGCGGAGCTCTCCACGAACCCCGTGTAGCGGGAGTCGAAGGTCGCATCGGCGAAGAAGTGGCCGTAGCCCTCGGTTTCGAGCCACGCGCGCACCGTCTCCAGCGGGACGAAGAGCCCCATGTGGGGAACGACCATCGGCTGACGCTTGCCGTAGGTGTAGATCATGCTGCTGATCCCCACGAGGCGACCGGTGCCGTGGTCGAAGATCCCGCCGCCCGAGTTCCCGAAGAAGGTCGGCGCATTCACCATCCAGAACCGAGTGCCGGAGACCATCTTCTCCTGGCTGGAGATCTCTCCCACCGAGGGGAGCGGCTTGTTCCCGAGCGGGCAGCCGACCGCATAGACCGGATCGAAGATGTCGAGGAGGGTGACCTCCTTGCGGCTGGCGAGCTCCGCGACGAAGGGCCACGGGGCATCGAGGTCGACCCGCAGGAGGGCGAGGTCGTGCTCAGGATCCTCCTCGAGCACGACGGCCCGATGGGAGCGAAGCTGGAGGCGATCGGTCTCCGGGTCCAGGAACCGAAGATCCTCCACGAGATCCCGGCGGACGGCGTCCGGGTCCATCACCTCGTGCACGACGTGATGCGCGGTGAGGATGAAGGTCCGGGAGATCCCCTCGCGGTTCGGCGGATCGGACCGGACGACGACGCCGCTGCCGACGGTCCCGTTCCCGCGGAGCTGAACCACGGGGTAGATCATGCGGCGCTTCATGTCGTTCGGCTGACGGTCGAGGCGCGAGGCGAGCGAGTCGACCCGGGAGTGGACCTCCTGAGTGGCGTTCGCCGCCACACCGTCGATCCGGGTGAGACCATGCTCGATGAGGCTCCGCATCTCCTTGGAGTGATCCGCGAGGGTCTCGAGCAGCGCGTGCCGCTCCCGCTGCAGACTCGTCTCGGTGCTGGCGCGGAGGTCACTCTCGACTTCCAGGACGCTGCCATGCGCCGCCTCGATCTCGTCCCGAGTCTGGCACTGCTCCAGCTCGAGGAGGGCGAGGCGGGCCTCGGTCGCGCGACGCGCCTGGTCGATTCCCTCGGTCGCGGCGTGGGCGACGCGCGTGGAGCTCTCCTCCAGTCGGGCATCGAACCAGAGGAAACAGCTGAAGACGATGGCCGTGACCTTCAGGATCTCGGCGATGATCCGGGTGGAACGATCCCCCATGGACACTCCCTCGAGCCAGCTCTCCCCCGCCGGGGCGGAAGAAGAGCGCGCGTGCGGACGCGCCTCCCCCCGCCCACATGGCGACGGGGAGCAGCGTCCGATCGGACGACTTGCTCCTGAAGGGTACGATGCGTCCGACGATTTCGGCAAAAGCCGGGCCCGGGGGCGCGGAAGGGCCGGCTCGACGCCTCAGGGCGAGGGAGGAGCGCCTTCTCCGGCCCCCGTCTCCGGAGCGGACTCCTGCGCTTCCGCGGCGGGCCGCTCCTCGCGGAAGATGAGATTCACGAGGCGGTCGGGGACCACCACCACGCGGCTGGCTCGGCGTCCCTGCGTTCGAGCGAGCACCCGGGGGAGCTTCTCGATCCGGTGGAGGAGCTCCGTTTTCGACAGCTCCTCCTCCAGTCGGAGCCGATCCACGACCCGGTCATCGACCTGAATGACGATCTCTGTCTCCGCCGGCTTGAGGAGCTCGTCGGAGTACTCGGGCCAAGGAGCATCCTCGAGCGGCGAGGTCTCTCCGAGCATCTCCCACAGCTCGCAGGCGAGGTGGGGCGCGAACGGATGGAGCAGGATCACGAAGGCCTTGAGCGTGTCGCGGTCCACCTCCTCCGGCGTGAGCCCCTCGCCCCGAAGCTCCCGGACGAACTCCATGAAGGCACTGACCGCCTTGTTCAGATGGAAGGTCCGCAGCGCGCGGGTGACGCGACGGATGAGTCGGTGCTTCAGGACCAGGGCGCGACGACTGACGAACCGTCCCTGGTCCGCGCGGGCCGCGATCGTGTCGTGAGCCCTGTGCAGGAACCGAGCGCAGCCGCGGAGCCCGCGCTCGCTCCATTCGGTGTCCTCGGAGGGCGGGCCGAGGAAGAGCAGATGGAGTCGCAGGACGTCGGCCCCCCACTTCTCCAGAATCTCCTCGGCGGGAATGCGGGGGCCGCGGTGGGGCGCGGTGAAGTCCCCCTTCTCCACGCTCTGGCCGGGCGCGCGGATCCTGCCCTGATTGAACAGGCGGCGGAACGGCTCCTCGCGAGTGGTCAGACCGAGGTCGTGGAAGAAGTAGGAGAAAAAGCGGACATAGAGCAGGTGGAGGATCGAGTGCTCGATGCCGCCCACGCACAGATTGACCGGGAGCGAGCGGGCCCCGATGGACGAGTCGAAGGTCCGCTGATCGTCTTCGGGACTCAGATATCGCAGGTAGTACCAGCAGGAGGCGGCCCACTGCGGCATGGTGTCGGTCTCCCGCTCGGCGTCCCCTCCGCAGTGCGGGCACTCCGTTCGGAGCCAGTCCTCGAGGGTGCTCAGCGGCGACACCCCGGGCTTCGTCTCGGGGGCGCTGGCGAGGCGCGGCAGCCGGACGGGGAGGTCCGTCTCCGGCACAGGCACGACCCCGCAGGTCGAGCAGTGCACGACCGGGATCGGCTCCCCCCAGTAACGCTGTCGAGCGAAGATCCAGTCCCGCAGGTGGAAGTCGGTGCGGGAGTCGAGGACCCCCCTCGCGTCGAGGCTGCTCCGGGCGCGACGCCTCAGGTCGGCCACGGCCCCGCCCTCGGAGGAGCGGCTTCTCCGGCCGCCCCTGCGCCGCTTCTTCCGTCCCCGTCCCTCGAGGCGGCCCAGGTTCTGAGCGATCTTGAAGTGCTCCGCGAACTCCTTCAGCCGCGGGTCGGAGGGGGGGTGCGCGAGGATCGCCCCGAGGCCGATGGAGGGAAGAACGGAGGCGCTGACCCAGATCGGCATCGGCTGCAGCGTGATCGGGTTCAGGGCCCAGGCTCCCGTGGGCATCCCCTCCGGGGTCCCCTGAGCCGCGAGGCGCTCCCGGTCGGTGCGTCGGCGGCTCTCCTCGCGATAGGCCTCCACGTCGTCGCGGTAGAGCTCGTCGCACACCTCATCGATGAGCGGATGCTCGGGGGCGAGAAGGACATAGGTGCACTCTCCCACGATCTCCAGCCGTCGGGTGAAGACCTCGAACTCGTGGGACTCCTCCTGGAACTCGCTCTTGGCCTTGAGGATGAGCTGAAAGCCCTCCTTTCGACCGATCCAGTTCCTCTGGAGCGCCTTCACGCGGGCCGGCCACTTCAGCGACCGCAATCCCTGGTGGAGGCGGTCCGCGAAGGCGGTGGTCCTCACCTTCCACTGCCGACGGCGACGTTCCTCGGACGGGCTCCCGCAGTGGACGCAGCAGCCCTCCGAGACCTCCTCGTTCGCGAGGTTCATCGCGCAGGACGGGCACCACTTGATCGGAGTCTCCTCGAGGACCGCGAGGTCCTGCTCCAGGAGCTTGAGGAAGAGCCACTGCGTCCAGCGGTAGTGCTCCGGCTCCGAGGTTCGGATCTCCGCGTCCCAGTGGACATAGGCCCCGAAGCGCTCCAGCTGGCTGCGCATCCGGGTGATCCCCTGCTCCACGACCTCATGGGGGGCGAGCCCGAGCTCGCTCGCCTCATTCTCGATCCCCACTCCGAAGGAGTCCCAACCGATGGGACGGAAGACCTGCCGCCCCCGGGCGCGTTGGTAGCGCGCCACGGCATCGGTGACGGCGATGCCCCGAAGCTGATTGACGCTGAATCCCCGCGTGGATGGATAGGGGAACATGTCGAGGCAGTAGAACGGTCGCAGGGACGGCTCCTCGTTCCGCCGGGTCGCCTCGACCGAGGCGGGCGCGGGAGTCTCGGACTTCTGAGGGAGAGGCTCGCGCTCTGCGGGGGGGGCGTCCACCGCCTCGGCCTCCGCTTCGGCTTCCGGCTCGGGACGGGCGTACGCGGAGATCTCGCCGTCGAGCCCGGCGTCGAGTGCGTCCTCCGCCGCGTCCTCACGGTCCTCTTCGGCGGGCTCGTCCTCGCTGCTGGCGTCCAGCTCCTCGAGCTCCGGCTCGTCGTCGGGGTCTTCCGCGAGATCGAACGGATCCTCGGGCTCCGCCGGTCCCCTCCAGGGAGCGAGGGAGAGGTCGAGGGGCGGAGGATCGTCCGGTCGACGAACGGCGGGAGAGGACTCTCGACGCGCAGCCCAGATCGCCTGCCACTTCGCCTCTGTGGCCTTGCGGTCGAAGCGAGCAGGGCGCACTTCCGCACCATCGGGGTCGGGCTGGACCGAATCGTCCGGCTGAGGGTCGTCCGGCTGGGACATGCCTGGGGTCCGTTCCGCGCGGCAGAGCCGCCGTCTTCAATGGAGTCCGCTCCGGGCGGGGCCGGGGAGCGGGCGGAGTTCGAGGGTGGTGCGTCCCGTGCCGGGGAGCGCTCGGACCGGGGACCGGCCGAGAGGCGCGGGAGGGTCGGAATGTTAGCGATCCGCCTCCGCTCCCGCAATCTTTCCGCTTGACTCAACTCCGCCCCCGCCTAGACTTTGGGCCGCTCGGGGTCCCCTCTCGCCCTCGACCCGCCCCCAGGCGCGGGTGGGCCGGACGGAGAAGGATCGGGTATCCTGAAGCAGCCTTGAGCCTGGCTGCGGTCGCGTCTCTTGAAGCAGCCGTTGGCCTCCAAGGGAGCAGGGTCGCCGCACGGGATCGACTCACAGGATCGACGCACGAAAAATCCGGGGGATTAGCTCAGCTGGGAGAGCGCAACACTGGCAGTGTTGAGGTCAGGGGTTCGAGCCCCCTATCCTCCATTTGAAACTCGAGGAGCCTCGCGGGAGACCGCGGGGCTCTTTTCGTTCCGAAGTCAGGCCCCTGCGAGCGCCTCTCCGGTCGTCTTGCAGTTCTGCTCCCCTTGCCGACAATACGTCTGCAACATCCCGACTCGCATCCCGGGTCTCCCGAGCCCTGCTGCTCGTTCCCCTGCGAAAGGAGCGCCTCCTTGAGGTGCCCGAGGCTCGCCCTTCTGCTTCTCGCCTGCAGCGCTCTGCTGATCGTTGCGTCCCCCTCTCTCGCGCCCGCCCAGATCATCGCCCCCGGGAGCGAGCTCGAGAACGTGCTTGTCTACATTCCGGTGAACGGGGAGATCACTCCGCGCCTCTGCGAGCGCGTGGAGGCCGACATCGCGGCTTGTCTCGAGCGGGGCGTTCGCCACATCGCGTTCGAGATCGACTCCATCGGCGGGGATCTCGCCGCGGCGCTCCAGCTCGCTCGTGAGATCGGACGGGGGCGCTACGCGAGCTACGCGGTGATCGACAATGACGGCGCGGCGCTCGACGCCGCGGCGCTCCTCGCGGTCGCCTGCGAGACCCTTGTCCTCGGGGTGAAGACGAGGATCGGCGGCTTCGATCTCACGCGGCCCCGCTCCGTCCCCCCCGAGGAGCTGGCGGTCCAGCTCGGCCTCTTCGGCGATGCGAACCCCGCCTACCCGTCGGCGATCCTGCGTGCCTGGGTCACCCCCGGGACGCCGGTCACGGCCCTGCGCTACGCGAACGCGAGGGGGCGCCGCACCGAGTACGTCCTGCCGCAGGAGCTCCCGTCCCGACGCGGACCGAACGTCGTGGAGGAGGTGGAGATCCCGTGGGTCGAGATCGCCGAGCTCGACGATCAGGAGGCCCTGAAGTTCGGCCTCGTGAGCGAGATCCATGCGAGCCGGAGCCGCTTCATCACCAGCCACGCTCCAGTCCGGAACCTGAACCCCCTCGACCTCGATGAGGCCCTGGGGCGGAGGGTCGAGGGGGGCGGGGCGGCTCTGGATGTGTTCCGGGACAACCCCTTCCCCCGCTGGTTGAAGTTCCTCCTCATCCTCCTCGGCACGGTCGGGCTCGTCGTCGAAATGAAGCTCCCCGGGACCTTCTTCGGCGGCGCGGTCTTCACCGTCGCGTTCTCGCTCTTCTTTCTAGAGGGCTTCGCGAACCAGATGGTCGGATGGACCGAGATCGTCCTCTTCCCTCTCGCCTTCGTCCTCATCGCGCTGGAGCTCTTCCTCATCCCCGGCTTCGGCGTCGCGGGGGTCCTCGGACTGGTGCTCCTCTTCACGAGCCTGACCCTGGGCCTGATGCCGCAGGAGGCGCCGCTCAGCTGGGGGAGCGTCACGACCGAGCTCTCGAACGTCATCCTCGCTCTCGCCGGCTCCGGGGTCGTGGTCGTCGCGATCCTGCGCCTGCTCCCGGGCGGGAAGGCGGAGCGCGGGGGGGGCCTCATCTCCACCACGCGACTGGACGGGGATGGCCGGGTCCCGGAAGCGGCTCGGGCGATGGGTGACGACGGGGGCGAGCTGGTCGGGAGACGCGGCACGGTGGAGCGGGATCTGAGGCCGGCCGGAAAGGTCATCTTCGACGGGGAGTCGCTCCCCCGGGATGTCGTGGCCCGGGGGGCGTTCGTACCCCGCGGGAGCCGCGTGGAAGTGCACGAGGTCGAGGGGAATCGAGTGGTCGTCGACACGATCGAGGAGACCCCATGAGCCCCTGGTTCCGCGAGGTCCTGCTCGTCCTGTTCTCGATGGTCCTCCTCTTCGTCGAGCTCTTCGTCCCTTCGGGTGGAGCCCTGATGCTCGCCGCGGTCCTCTGCTACGGCTACGCGGTCTACACCGTCTTCGCCGATGGCGAGACCACGGTGGGCTGGGTCCTCGTTCTCTCGATGGTCGTGTACTCTCTCGTGCTCTTTCGGTTCTGGATCTCCAAGGTCCGCCTCCCGGACACCCTCGCCGAGAGTGAGGCGACCGGACGGGACGTGGAGGCGGCCACCGCCCTGATCGGGCGGGAGGGGACCACGATCACGCCGCTGCGCCCGGCGGGGCTCGCGAAGATCGCGGGGGACCGCTACGACGTCGTCACCGACGGCACCTTCCTGGAGAAGGGCGTCAGCATCGTGGTGGTCGAGACCGCGGGGAACCGCATCCTCGTCCGCCGCGCGGGTAGTTGAGTCGGCGGTCCGCCCCGCGCGGAGTGTCGCCGACGCCAAGCAGGGAGCTCCCGCTCCTCCAACACACCGGAAAGGCCGGACGTGGGAATCGAATCGCTCGCTCGTCTCCTCCCCCTCGCGCAGGCGGAGGACCCCGGACTGCTGAACATCATCGCGCTCATCGTCGGCGGGCTGCTGGTGATCTTCCTGTTCGTCTTCTTCATGACCTTCGGGCGCCTCTACATCCGCGCCCTGTCGTCAGGGTCGAGGGTGGCGATCTGGACCTTCGTCGGCATGTGGCTGAGGAAGGTCTCCCCCAACACGATCATCGACTCGCTGATCATGGCGGAGAAGGCGGGCCTCACGGATGTGAAGATCAACAAGCTCGAAGCGCACTTCATGGCGAAGGGGAACGTCCGTCGCGTGGTCCAGGCGCTCGTCGCATCCTCGAAGGCCAACATCTCCCTGAACTTCGATCAGGCGGCCGCCATCGATCTCGCGGGCCGGGATGTCTATGACGCGGTGCGAACGAGCGTCCAGCCCAAGGTGATCGACTGTCCCAGCCGCGAGCAGGCCCGCACCACCGTCGACGCGGTGGCGGGGGACGGGATCCAGCTCCGGGCCCGCGCGCGGGTGACGGTGCGGACGAACCTCGCCCGCCTCGTCGGCGGTGCGACCGAGGAGACGATCATCGCGCGGGTCGGCGAGGGGATCGTGACCACGATCGGCTCATCGGAGACCCACAAGAACGTCCTGGCCAACCCCGATCTCATCTCCAAGGCGGTCCTCGACAAGGGCCTCGACTCGGGGACCGCCTTCGAGATCCTCTCCGTGGACATCGCGGATGTGGATGTCGGCGAGAACATCGGCGCGAAGCTCCAGGCGGAGCAGGCGGAGGCGGACAAGCGGGTGGCGCAGGCGCTGGCGGAGAAGCGTCGCGCTCTCGCGGTCGCGCACGAGCAGGAGAACATCGCCGAGATCGCCGCCAACCGGGCGAAGCTGGTCCTCGCCGAGGCGGAGGTGCCGCTGGCGATCGCCGAGGCCTTCCGCAAGGGCAACCTCGGCGTCATGGACTACTACCGTCTCCGCAACATTCAGGCGGACACCTCCATGCGTGAGTCGATCGGGGATCCCTCCGAAGGCGGAGAGAGCGATGACAGCTGACGACTGGAAATCACTCCTCTTCTTCTTCTTCATCATTGTCCTCCCGATCCTCCAGCGGATCTCCGAGGCGGCGGCGAAGCGGAGGAAGGCGAGGCAGGCCGAGCCCGCTGCCCCCACCGCGAGGGAGCTGCTCGGCGAGGCCCTGGAGGACGGTGAGGAGCCGATCCCCGAGTGGTACGACGCGTCCTTCGAGGACTCCGTGGACGACTCCTTCCGGGATGATGAAGAGTGGGAGGAGATCCCCCCCGAGGAGCCGGTTCTCCCGGCGGAGCGAGCGCCGCAGCCTGCCCCTCCGGTCCGCGTGGAATCTTCCCCCCGTCTCTCCAGCATTGCTCCGCTGCTCCCCGGCGGGCAGATGCCGATGGACGCCCTGACCGCATCCCCCCCTGGGATGAGCGGAGGGATCGGTCGCAGAACGCCTTCCGCCAACGGAGGAAGGGGCGGTCCGGACCGCGGACGAACGGCCTGAGCCGCCTTCAGGCGCGCAGCGAGCTCCAGAAGGCGATTCTCTACGCCGAGCTCCTCGCGCTCCCTCGCGCGCTCCGCCCCTACTCAGACGAGGACTGAGGCTGGGTGCTCTCGGTGCCGGGCTCCTTGGCTGTCGGGGGCCTTGCGGAGGTCCGGGGCATCGGTGAGGATCCGCGTCGCGGATCGGGCCGGGGTGGCGGAACTGGCAGACGCAGTGGATTCAAAATCCACCGGCCTTCGGGCCATGAGGGTTCGAGTCCCTCCCTCGGCACTTCCATCTCGCACAACGAAGCGGGCGGGGGGATCGACGATCCTCCCGCCCGCTTCTCGCACTCTCCTCGGGCCGCCGTCGCTATCGGACCCTGAAGATCCTCGAGTTTCCGGTATCGACGACATAGAGGCTCGTCCCGTCGAAGAAGAGGCCCTCCGGCCGGGAGAGGGTCGAGGGGCTCGGATTCTCGAGCCCTCGATTCACCGAGCCCTGCCCGAACCCGCTCTGCCCAATCACCGCATGGAAGGACACGCTCCCGGCGGCCGCGAGGGAGTCGAGGAGCACGACACGGCTCGAGCCGGTGTCCGCCACGAAGAAGCGCTCTCCGTCCGTGGCGAGCCCGGACGGGCCGTTCAGAGAGCTCGCGTCGAGTCCCGGGGACGAGGAGTGGAAGTCGGGCTGCCCGAGGACCCTTGTCGCCGC
>Ga0255776_10007377_pt1 | contig 11052 bp, 8 predicted proteins | sample 071ome_19_FD_179974 | JGI IMG/M metagenome (GOLD analysis project Ga0255776, IMG submission 179974) | Coastal salt marsh microbial communities from the Groves Creek Marsh, Skidaway Island, Georgia - 071413AT metaG (version 2) | ecosystem: Environmental > Aquatic > Marine > Intertidal zone > Salt...
ATTGGCGTAGGTATTTTCTGATCAAAGGACTTTTTGCGGCGATATATCGTAAGTTCATTCACTACCTGCCTGGCCGGTTCTGCTTTTGACCTTGGCTGTTCGCTTCGTCCGCTACTGGGTCGTTAGCGGACAGTCCGCTTTCGTCCCCTTTTCAATCTATTCAGCCGCTTCAGCCATTTCCGCTCGTTGTGGTCCGCGGATAAGGCCGCCGGGTGTCTCGCCGGTCCATTTGCCGTCGCGGAAGGTTACGTGGCCGTTCTTGATCGTGCAGACATAGCCATCCGCCTTTTGCAGCAAGCGCTTGCCGCCGGCGGGTAGGTCAAATGCCAGCCACGGTTTGCCCAGCTTCAGCTGATTCATATCAATTACATTGAGATCCGCCAGATAGCCCGGCGCGATGATCCCGCGATCTTCCAGCCCATAGAGCCGGGCGGTGTCCCAGCACTGGCGCTTGATCGCATTCTCCAGGCTGATCTTATCCCCGCGCTTGCGATCGCGGACCCAGTGCTCAAGCATGAATGTGGGTGAAGCGGCATCGCAAATCGTGCCGCAATGCGCGCCGCCATCGGACAGCGAATTCACTGTGTCATCGGCGTGTTGCAGCGGGTGGAGGAAATCGAGATTGCCATCCGCATAGTTCAGGATCGGCAGGTAGATGAAACCCTTGCCATCGTCCGCGCACAGCATGTCATAGGCATATTCCTGAGGGTCGATCCCGGCCGCTTGAGCGCGGGCATTCACGCTGGCTGACGCATCCGGTTCGTAATCAAAATCGGGGTCCATTTCGTACTGGAGCGCCCAACCTTGGGTGATCACCATAACCACGCCGATAATGTCCATTGGCGCTTCGGAATAATCATTGGACTCGCTCAGCAATCGCGCTTTGAACGCCGGGTCGAGCAGCCTAGCTTTTTGTTCCTCCCACGGAAGTTCGCTGATCGCTTGCCAGCTGGGGCGATACACGAAGGGGTTCACAGTACCTTGCCATGCCATGATGATGCCGTTGCCGCGCAGCGCAATCTGCGCGACGATGTTGGCGCCATTGTCATTTTCTGCACGCATGGTTTCGATCTGCTCTTTGAGCGGCATTTCCTTGGCGATGGATTCCAGCGCAGCGAAGGTGACGGGCAGGCCGGTCTCGCGGCTGAGATTGCCCATCCATTCGAACTCGTTCCACTCGCGGTTGAGATCGCTCGCCATTTCGAAAACGCCATGGCCTGCGCGGCCCATAGCACGGCCGATCTCGATCAGTTCTTCCTTCGTCGCAGTCGTGCCGGGTACGAGTTCTCCATCGACCGATTTGTGCAGCACTGTACGGCTGGTGGAGAAGCCAAGCGCGCCCGCGCGAACGCCTTCCTCTACGATCCGGCTCATTTCTGCGATGTCTTCATTTGTCGGAACGGCGCCGGGCTGTTCGCGGTCACCCAACACGTAAGCACGCACGGCACCATGCGGCACATGCGTGCCCACATCGACCGCGCGCGGCATTTTCTCCAGAGCGTCGAGATACTCAGGGAAGGTTTCCCAGTCCCATGTAATGCCTTCGGCAAGCGCGGTTCCGGGAATGTCCTCCACCCCTTCCATCAGGCTGATCAGCCATTCGTGCCGGTCTGGCTTGGCAGGCGCGAAGCCTACGCCGCAATTGCCCATCACGACGGTTGTCACGCCATGCCAGCTGGAAGGGGCCATTTCCGGGTCCCAGGTGGCTTGGCCGTCATAGTGGGTATGGATATCGACGAAGCCCGGGGTCACAACCATGCCGGTCGCGTCGATTTCTTCTGCTGCATTGCCAGTCACATCGCCGACTTGCGCGATCAAGCCATCTTTGACGGCGACATCGCCTGTAAAGCGGTCCTCGCCCGTACCATCGACAATGGTGCCGCCGCGAATAATCAGATCGAACATGGCCATCGAAACTCTCTCCAATTTCTGTTTGAAACATAGCACAGCGAAACGCCTGATGCTATGCTCGCACAATGGACAGGCAAACAAGCTGGGAGCCCGCGCCGGATAGCGGGATTGCGATAAAGTGGCTCGAGGCGAACGGGCTGACCTTTGAGGTCGCTGAGGCAGGGCAGGGCGACAAGCTCGCGCTGTGCCTGCATGGCTTCCCTGAGCTGCACTTTAGCTGGCGACACCAGATGCCTTTGCTGGCGGAGATGGGGTACTGCGTGTGGGCACCCAATATGCGCGGTTATGGCGAGACGACACGCCCGCCGAACAAGAAGGACTATCGGCTCGACAACCTGACTGCTGACGTTGCAGCGCTGATCGATGCCAGCGGCGCGAAGGAAGTGACGCTGATAGCGCATGACTGGGGCGCGATCGTTGCTTGGCAGTTTGCGATACAGAAGCTTCGCCCGCTGACCCGGCTTGTGATCATGAACGTGCCACATCCGCTGTGCGCGCGGCGCGAACTCAAGACCTGGAAGCAGCTGAAGAAGAGCTGGTACATCTTCTTTTTCCAGTTGCCCAAGCTGCCCGAGATACGGCTGGGCCAGAACGAAGCCGCGGCGATCGGCCGACTTTTTCGTGAGACTTCGGTCAACAGGGAGCGCTTTACCCGAGAGGAAAGCGAGCCCTATCGCAAGGCGGCGGCCAAGCCCGGTGCGTTGACTGCCATGTTCAATTATTACCGCGCGCTGCTGCAGACGCCCGACGCGCGCCAGATCGGCGATGGCAAGGTGCATGTGCCGACGCTGGTCATCTGGGGCGAACAGGACGTGGCGATCGACATTGCCTGCCTCGATGGCACGGGGGACTATGTCGATGATCTGACCGTGCGCCGCTATCCGCATGCATCACACTGGGTGCAGCAGGACATTCCGGATGAGGTGAATGCGGCGCTGAAAGACTGGTTGCCGCCGGCCTAGTTCTTCGCGCGGATCATCGCTTCGACATCGACGAATTTCTCGCGCGGGGCGCCTTCGCGCGCGGCGCGTTCTTCGGCCTCTTCGATCTTTTTCCAGTCGCGGAATGTGACCACATCCAATCCGCGCTCTGCAGCGATGGCATCAAACCCCTCGCGGCCCTTCTTGTCCGCCCGCCCAAGCGTGCCCGCATCGATATCCTCTGCGATCTTCTCGACGACGCTGTAGCCGTCTGGGCGATTGGTGCCGATGGTGCCGGATGGACCGCGCCTGGCCCAGCCAACGCAATAGATTCCGGGCAGGATGCGCCCTTCGTCATTGGCAAACTTGCCCGCGCGTTCGTCAAACGGCACGTCGGGAATGGGGGAGGAGCGATAGCCGATGCAGCTGACCACGATATCGGCCGGCACGGTGTACATTTCGCCCGTTCCTGTCGCGCGGCCTTGATGCACTTCGGTTCGTTCAACCTTTACCCGCTGAACCTTGCCATCACCTTCAAAGCCTTGCGGGCTGGCGAACATATCGAAATGGATTTCGATCGGTTTTTCGGCATGCACACTTTCAGGAATGGCTGCGAAGCTGCGCAAATGATTGACCGATTTTCGCAGGCCCGGTTCCAGAAGCATGTCTTCCTCTTCTTCGGGCAAGTCATCGCGATCAACCCGGGGCGAGGCACGTTCGAGCGCCGCCAGCTCACCCAACTCCTTAGGCGTCATCATGATCTGATGCGGGCCGCGGCGGCCCAGGATTGTAATGGCCTTGACGTTTGAGGCTATAAGGCTTTGCAATGCGTGCGTAACGATGTCTGCGCCTTCAAATTCCGCTTCGGTCTTGGACAATATCCGTGCGACGTCGAGCGCCACATTGCCCATTCCGATCACGACCGCATGCTGGCCAGAGAGATCTGGGTTGAGGTCGTTAAATTGCGGATGGCCGTTATACCAACCGACAAAAGCAGCGCTGTCGAAAATGTTGCTCAGATCCTTGCCGGGTAGATCCAGTTCGCGATCATTGGGCGCACCTGTTGCGAGAACGACGGCATCATACAACTGCATCAATTCGGGCACGGTAACATGCTCGCCGACTTTGACGTTACCGATGAAACGCACATTCTCGTTGAGTGCAGTCTTCTCGTAACGGCGCGAGACGCCTTTGATCGATTGGTGATCCGGTGCAACGCCAAAGCGGATAAGGCCATAAGGTACGGGCAGCATGTCGAAAATGTCGACTTGCACTTCATCACCCCAAAGCTTCTGCGCCGCTTCTGCGGTGTAATAACCTGCCGGACCTGAACCGATTATCGCAATGTGCCGCATGATGAACTCTCTCCCCCCATGCGGCTCAATGACTTAGGCCGCTTTTGCTTTCTCTTGCTGCTCCGGCTCGTCAAGGAAGCGGTGAATAGCTTCGACGCATTCATCACTGTGGCTGAGCAGGAACAGATGCCCGCCGCCACGCAGAACCAGCAATTCACTGTTCGGAATGAGTTTGTCGAGGAACCAGCCATTAGTGAGCGGCACGATGTGGTCTTCGTCGCCCATCATAATCAACGTCTTCTTACGCATGAACGGTAAAGCGGGCACGCTGGTCCAACCAAGCATTGCCATCAATTGGTAGAAATATCCGCGCGGGGAAGGGGGCTTTAACCGATGGATGTGCTCCATCTTGTTCATCGCCTTACCCAATGCCCCGCCGTACAGCGTCTGGAAGTGCTCTTCCATAAAAGCAGAATCGATATAGCGGCGCGGATCCGCCATCTTGCTGAGCGAAGCGGGATTTCCTGGCATCATGATCATGCCCGCTGTTGTGGCGGCCAGGATCAGGCGGCGCGTGCGGCCGGGGTGCTGGATGGCGAAATGCTGTGCCATGGCGCCGCCCCAGCTGACACCCATCAAATCGACCTTGTCGACGCCGAGCTTGTCGAGAAGCTGCGTGGTCGTCCAAGCCATAGTGACGGTGTTGTAAGGGACAACCGGCTCGGGTGAGCCGCCAATGCCCGGCATATCGAACATGATGAAAGCGCGATCAGGCAGCGCCTCAGCCAATGGTGCGACCGCTTCGATATTGGCGCCAATGCCGTTGAAGAACAGGATCGGCAAGTGCTCGCTTGGCTGATCCAGTCGCCAAGTCGCAACACGCAGCGTTCGCCCGCCAACGCTTTCCATCGTGATGGTTGCATCGCGCATCGCTTCGTCGAGCGCCTCATCCAGCACTTTTTCGCGTTTGTCCGCCAAATTTCAGTCCTGTCCTGCGACCCCTATAGGGCACTTGGGTTATCTTTCTTCCACTACGTAGAGACCGGGGGCCGGGTCCAGAGGTTTATACTCTTCGTTCCCCAGTTCTGTTGGAGCGGATTTCATTTTGCCGGAGCGCTTTTTCATCCATTCCATCCAGTACGGCCACCAGCTACCGGCCACTTCCTCCGTGCCTTGCAGCCATTCGTCAGCGGTTTCAGGCAGCTTGCCTTTCTTCTTCTGAACAAAGTATTTGGCCTTGGGATTGCCCGGAGGGTTCAGGATCGCCTGCATGTGACCTGACTGCGAAAGCACATAGGTGACGTCCTTGGAGCCAAACAGATTGGTCGAGCGATAGGTCGCCTTCCATGGGGTGATGTGATCCGTCACGCCGCCCAGAATGAACATGTCAGACGTGGCCTTGCTGAGATCAATCTTGTGGCCAGCCATCTCGACCTCACCCTTCTTCGTGAAGGCGAGCGTTTCGAACAGGGTCAGGAAATCGCCCATCAGGCTGGCGGACAGATTTGTCGCGTCAGAATTCCAGTACAGAACGTCAAACGCGGGTGGATCTTGCCCCAGCAGATAGTTGTTGATAACATAGTTCCAGATCAGATCATTGGGCCGCAGCCATGCGAAACCGCGCGCCAGATCATCGGCTTTGATGATGCCTTTTTTCGCTGCGCGCTGTTTAGCCAGCTTCATGCCATTCTCAGATACCAGAGAACCGGCTTCGATATCGCGCTCTTTCGGGTGGAGCACGCAAACCATCAGCGTCAGCGAGCCGAGGATGTCATTCTTTTGGGCGGCCAGTTTGGACGCGAGCACGCTGGCGGTTTGGCCGCCAGAACAGCCCGCGGATACATTGACCTTCTTCGAGCCTGTAATGTCGCTGACCGCTTGTATCGCTTCTTCGCAAGAGCGGATGTAATCATCCATGCCCCAGATGCCCTGTTCCTTGGACGGGTTGCGCCAGGAGATAACGAAGGTCTGAATACCGTGATCGACCTGATATTTGATTACTGACTTCTCCGGAGAAAGGTCATTGATATACATCTTGTTGATCTGCGGCGGGATTGTCAGCTGAGGGATCTCGTGCACTTCATCCGTGGTCGGCGCGTAATGCACCAGCTCGAACATCTCGGTGCGGTGTACGACAGAGCCCTTTGATGTCGCTATATTCTCGCCCAGCTTGAATGGCCGCTTGTCGACCTGGCTGACCATTCCCTTGTTTTCGGTGATGTCCTTGTATGCGTTTTGCAAACCCTTGATCAGCGAAAGGCCACCACTGTTGATCACCTGCTTTTGTGCAACCGGGTTGCCAACCAGTGTGTTGGTGGGGGCCAGGCTATCGATGATGATGTTGGAGATGAAGTTCGCGCGGTCTCGCTCGAGATCATCCAGCTCCAGTTCCTGAAGCCAGTTCGACATACCCTTTTGCACGGCAAGATAATATTGCGCGCCGGCCCGGAAAAACGGGTTGTACTGCCAGGCCGGGTCCATGAAGCGCTTGTCTTTGGGATCGGGTGCGAGATCGGATTTGCCGGTCATGATCTTGACCATGTCTTCGCCCATGGTTTGGGCGTGTTTCATCAGGCGCTTGGGGTCAGACGCACTTTCGCGCAGCAATACCGCGACGGCACCTACAAAATCTTCTCTTGCAACGCCGATGAGCGGCCCCAAAGCATTGGTTGACTGTGCGGCTTCCTTTTCGAGTTTGCTACCCTGCGACATGCTGTACCCCGGCAAATGCAAAAAGACGTCAAATTTGAGCGTCCTAGATGACGCTACGGAAGCAAATTGGCAAGTTCTCGAAATAGCAGGGAAACCGGATCAACTTGTCGCGACCGCCATAGTTATCGGTTTGGCAAGAAATTTCCTTTACCTGCGATATCCAGAAACACGGTCATCCACCAAATGATCAGGCAAGAGCAAAGTTAAGTTGGCGAGGCCGCTTTCAGCTTTGAGAGAAATAATTGCCAATCGTCGGCAAGCCGTTGAGGCTGCGCGCAAGGCGCAGATGGTTGACAGCTTTGAGATTGGGGGGGGCTGGGCTATTTTTGGTCGATGGACGCGCAATGCAATCTGGATTATCTGACCCCGGCTGCGTTCGGCAGTCTGGGATGGTACCACAAAGCTGTAACAGGGACGCCGATAAGCAACCACTTGCTGCCTGCCGAGGATCCGGACAAGGGCAATGAACGCCCCTTGTCGTTCCTGCTCTCTGCGCGAAATTCGATCACCGGGCTGACATGCCGGAGAAGGGCGGCTAAAGGCGTCGCGAAGCGCTATTTCGCGCGAACAATTAGCGACAAAAATGACTGACCTCTCCAAAATACGCAATTTCTCGATCATTGCTCACATCGATCATGGCAAATCCACGCTGGCGGACCGCATGATTCAGCATTGCGGCGGTTTGACCGAACGTGAAATGTCCGAGCAAGTGCTTGATAATATGGACATCGAGAAAGAGCGCGGCATCACGATCAAGGCGCAGACCGTGCGGCTCAATTACACCGCCAAGGATGGCGAGACGTATGAGCTCAACTTGATGGACACGCCGGGCCACGTCGACTTTGCCTATGAGGTTTCGCGTAGCTTGGCCGCTTGCGAGGGCGCGCTGCTGATCGTGGACGCGGCGCAAGGCGTGGAAGCGCAAACGCTCGCCAACGTCTATCAATCGATCGAGCATGACCATGAAATCGTGCCTGTGATCAACAAGATTGACCTGCCCGCGGCCGAGCCGGAGAAAGTCCGCGCCGAGATCGAGGACATCATCGGCTTGGACGCGTCCGAAGCCGTGCTGACCAGCGCGAAATCGGGCATCGGCATCGAGGACGTGTTGGAAGCGGTCGTCGCCAAGATCCCCGCACCATCGGGCGATCGCAATGAGCCGCTCAAAGCCAGCCTCGTCGACAGCTGGTATGACCCCTACCTCGGCGTGGTGATCCTGGTCCGCGTGATCGACGGTGTCATCACCAAGGGGCTGAACGTCAAATTCATGCAAGGCGGCACGCAGCACCTGATCGACCGGGTCGGCTGCTTCACCCCCAAGCGCACCGATCTGCCGGAAATCGGCCCTGGCGAAATCGGCTTCATCACCGCGCAAATCAAAGAGGTGGAGCAAGCACGCGTGGGTGACACCATCACCACGGTGAAGGGCGGAGCGAGCGAAGCGCTGCCCGGATATAAGGAAGTGCAGCCGGTGGTGTTCTGCGGCCTGTTCCCGGTGGACGCGGCCGAGTTCGAGAAACTGCGCGAGAGCATCGGCAAGCTGCGCCTCAACGACGCCAGCTTCAGCTATGAGATGGAAAGCAGCGCGGCGCTCGGCTTCGGCTTTCGCGCGGGTTTCCTTGGCCTGTTGCACCTTGAGATCATTCAAGAGCGTCTGTCGCGCGAATACGATCTTGATCTGATCACCACCGCTCCTTCGGTGGTGTACCGCGTGCACCTGTCAAAATCGAAGAATGAAGACGCCAAGGTGATCGACATTCACAACCCCGCCGACTGGCCCGACGTCAACCGGATCGACATGATCGAGGAGCCGTGGATCAAGGCGGTGATCTACACGCCCGATGAATATCTCGGCGCGATCCTGAAACTGTGTCAGGACCGGCGCGGCATCCAGACTGACCTAACCTACGTGGGCGGCCGTGCGCAGGTGACTTACGAGCTGCCGCTGAATGAAGTGGTGTTCGATTTCTATGACCGGCTGAAAAGCATCTCCAGAGGGTATGCCAGCTTTGACTATGAACAGATTGGCCTGCGCGAAGGCGATCTGGTGAAGATGAACATTCTGGTGAATGCAGAGCCGGTCGATGCTCTATCGCTGATCGTGCACCGCAACGTAGCGGAAGAGCGCGGGCGCGGCATGTGTGAACGGTTGAAAGACCTGATCCCGCGCCACCTGTTCAAGATCCCGATCCAGGCAGCCATAGGGGGCAAGATCATCGCGCGCGAGACGATCGCCGCGCTGCGCAAGGATGTGACCGCGAAATGCTATGGCGGCGACATTACGCGTAAGAAGAAACTGCTCGAGAAGCAGAAGAAGGGCAAGGCCCGCATGCGCGAGTACGGAAATGTTAGTATTCCGCAGGAGGCCTTTATTGCAGCGTTGCGGATGGGTGAGGAGTAGCTACTCGCCCTTTCGCTCGATCAGAAGCGTGCGCGGCCAAAACAGGTCAATGAAGCCCTGCTTGTTGTCGAGCAGCTTCACTCGTTGTTCGTAGACGGCAACCGTGCGCCGCTTGATCCCAAAAATCTCGAAGAAATCATTATAGAAGCTTTGCGTTCGCCCTTTTCGTAATGGGCGTCCTTCCATTCTTCGCTGAATGCCTTGGCGCGGCGTGCAATCTCATCCCAGGTCAGTCTCATACTCTATGTATTGAGGGAATCTACTTGAATAACAGGATGTTTTAAGTGTCGTCTCAAGCCCCCCCTTCATCCTTGAGCGTCCTCCGGCAATTTTCCTACACCCCACCCACGCGCTAATCTTGGCGCATGTCCTCGCTCGCCCATAATCGCTCTCTAACGCTAAGCTGCGGTGATCGCCTTGCTCGATCAAACAGTGCATCTGTGATCGATTGGATTTTGGCGCTTGGACAGTGTTCCATGTGTTCCATCCTGTTGGATTTGGGGAGGGGAGGCTTTGTGTTCCGCGCGCCATCCGGCGCGCAATATCCTCGCGCAAGCGCTGCGGGCGCCCAGTCGGGCTTTGACTGCCGTGACCAAGAGGAGAATTCGTCACACCTATCTACACAAACCCTCTCAACTTCACTTGGCGTTCAGGGGCGCGCTGGTTATAGGCCATCTCTTATGACAAGAGAGACACGCGTGACATTCAAACCCGTTTTTGCTGCCGCGATGGCTGGCGCAACCTTGCTGACCGCTGCTTGCGCGGGCTCTGGCGGATCGACCAATGAAGACGTGGCCTATGTCGCGCGCGATGTGGAAACGCTTTATTCAGAGGCGAAGTCGCGGCTGGATAACGGCAACACGCGGCTTGCAGCGGCGCTGTTTGACGAAACCGAGCGTCAGCACCCCTATTCGCCCTGGGCGCGCCGCGCGCAGTTGATGAGTGCGTTCAGCTATTACGTGGCGCAGGATTACAACGCGGCAATCTCCAGCGCGCAGCGGTTCCTCTCGATCCACCCGGGCAACAAGGATGCGCCTTACGCCTATTACCTGATCGCGCTGTCCTATTACGAGCAGATCAGTGACGTGTCGCGTGACCAGTCAATCACAGAGCAGGCGCGGGTTGCGCTGCGCGAAGTGGACCGCCGTTTCCCGACCAGCGAATATGCCGCCGATGCGCGGTTGAAGCTGGACCTCGTCAACGATCACCTTGCGGGCAAGGATATGGAGATCGGCCGCCATTACCAGCGCAACGGGCAATGGCTGGCGGCGACATTGCGTTTCCAGAACGTGGTCAACGAATATGAGACGACCAGCCACACGCCCGAAGCGCTCTATCGTCTGACTGAAAGCAGCCTGGCGTTGGGTGTGCCGAGCGAAGCGGTGAAATATGCCGCGGTGCTGGGCGCGAACTATCCGGGCAGCAAGTGGTATAAAAAGGCATTTGATCTGTTGCAGGAATATGCGCCGGGCGCCACCGCGAGCTAGGCCGAAAAGGCCGCTTCAAGAAATCTGACCGATTTCATCCGATTTTCGGAAACCCTTTGCTGCGTTCTGCATTATACGGGTGCGGGCCGGGCCCCGCTGGCAAGATCACCCAATTGATCTTGTGATATCGGACCGCATCGGATTGCCGGTGCAGCGCTATTGGGCCCTTATGACCCTCCCTTTCCGCCCAATGCCTCATCGGCAGTCCGATCCCACTCGAACGAATTTTCGACAGAGCGAGATTTAGACATGGTATCCCGAATTGCGCCGATGCTGCGCGACTTCATGCAGAAAGAGAGCGCTGGCGGCATCACGCTGATTTTCGC
>Ga0255776_10007395_pt1 | contig 11033 bp, 9 predicted proteins | sample 071ome_19_FD_179974 | JGI IMG/M metagenome (GOLD analysis project Ga0255776, IMG submission 179974) | Coastal salt marsh microbial communities from the Groves Creek Marsh, Skidaway Island, Georgia - 071413AT metaG (version 2) | ecosystem: Environmental > Aquatic > Marine > Intertidal zone > Salt...
AGAAAGAACATGGCATGGGCATCGGACTTTACCTGAGCAACGCCAGCATTGAACAGTTTGGTGGCAGCATTCACTTAAAAGCTCTCAATTCGGGCGGCAGCCTGAGCCATTTAAAACTCCCTATAGCCTCGCGGAGACAAAGCGCATGACGTTACGTTACCTGATCATTGATGATGACGAACATTTCGGTCGTGTACTTTGTCGTAGCCTTGAAAGAAGTGGCGCCATAGCCACCTTCATCCGCAGCCCGGAAGAACTGGAGGGCGTTGAAGATTCTCCGCAGCGAATTATTCTTGACCTGCGCCTTGATCACAGCTCTGGCCTCGACCTTATTTCTCCGATAAAACAGCGCTGGCCTGAAGCTTCTATTATCGTACTTACAGGCTATGCCAGCATTCCTACCGCTGTAGAAGCGGTCAAACGCGGTGCTGACAACTATCTACACAAGCCTGCAACATTGCAGGATCTTATTTCGACCTTCGAAGGTAAGTCTGTGGATCAGCAGCAAGCTGAAGTAATGAGCGTCGACAGGATGGAGTGGGAACACATTCAACGAGTACTGAACGAAAACGATGGGAATATTTCAGCGACAGCGAGAGCCCTGAATATGCATCGCCGGACTCTACAACGAAAACTCCAGAAATATGCTCCCCGTTAATAAAGCTCAATAATTAAAATACGAGTCTTCATCAAAGGTGCTCAGCCAGCGGGGGTGAAAGCTCACCATACCTGCGATAAACATACCGTTTGTTATCCCTTCCGGAAACATCATTAACGGAAGCATTCTCAGGTAGTCCCGCCAGATCTGCTCCAGAGTATAAATACCTTCAAGCCAGAACCAGCCGGAAACAGAACAAGCGTATACAACCTGAGTAAACCCAGCATTCAGGAAGCCTGCCACCAGAATATAAATAAAGGGGTTATGAGGCATACGTTGATAGACATGAAGAAAAAACTGATAAGCCGCCAGTATTGGGATTGCAGCCCCCAGCAAAAAAGAGAGCGCCCAGGCTTCTGGCTCAATGACACCCAAGAACACCATAACAACCAGCACCAGAGCCATATTCAGTAAGGCCAGACGCCAGCCCATCAGGAGCGTCAGCGCCGTTGCGGCAATAATATGAAAATCGAGTCCCGGACGAACTCCCGCTCGCATAAACCAGAAGCCGGATACGACCAGCAAGCTTCCGAGAAAGAAATGTTGTACACCTGAGTGGCGCGAGAATGCCGCCCAATTAATGGTTTTGATTGTATAAAAAAGCAGGGCAGCTGATAGGAGCCAGGAAACTAATAACGCAGTATGACTACTGAGTTCAGAGACCATTAATCACAAAGCTCCAGTGAATAAATCAGAGCGTCTTCACGGCCATCGGGATGAGGATAATAACCTGGACGCCTGCCAACTTCGTTAAATCCAAGCGACTCGTACAGACCGATTGCGCTTGTATTTGATTCGCGAACCTCGAGAAAGAAAGACATAATTCCTTTCATCTGCAACCATTGGCTGACTCGGCCGAGCAGTGCTTTGCCATACCCCCGCCCCTGCATCTCGGGACGAACACTGATCATCAATAATTCCGCTTCATCGGCTACGGCAGAGATCACCGCATGAGCCGTATGCTCGCCGGCAACTTCGAGTACCCATACAGAATCCGGCTTGCGCAGGTAGCGCGTCATAATTTTCTCAGACCACGGATACTGATGAGCTGCCTGCTCAATTGCCATAACCGTTTCGAGATCTTCTATGCCTCCCGCGCGGATATCACTCATAGGCATCTACCGTTCCGCCAGGCCATGCAATGAGAGCCATAAAGCACGCTTGGCGGATGCCGACGACATTAATGCCTCGAGGTCCGGTATATGGAAGTGCTCTTTAACGTCTATTTTATTCATCCAGCTCTGTGCGTTAGCGCCGACGGTAATAACGTAGCCGGCACCCTGACTACTGAAATACTGCCATTGGGCCCTTAGTGCCTGCACGGCAACAGCTTCACTCTGATCCTGGTGGCGGGACTCGATAAAGGGCCAACGAAAAGAGACTGGCTGAGGTACTACCGAGGGCTTCATGCCAAACGCTGCTAACACTCTGCCAGCAAAAGGGGTCACCTGCTCCAGCGGTATGTTGGCATCGACAACCCAGATCCCTGAGCCACTCAGCTGCATAAACTCCAGCGCGAACCTTGGCGGCTCACCAGCAGAAGCAACGACGGTATCCTCAGCCGGCGGTGCTAAATCCGTACTGACCGGTGCTGCAGGCTTAACAGGCTCTGAAGGCGTTTCTTTAACGATTTCCTCTGCCACCTCAGGGTGAGCTGGCATAGGCTGCCCCGCCCGCAACAAATCTGCTGCGGCTACCGGGCGGGCATGATCATGCGTCGACTCAATATGAATATGCTCATGTCGCTCAGATGGCGAGTCCTCGGCCATCCAGCGAGACGCTGGGGCATGAGGCAGCTCTCGTCTGGGCAGCCACACTGTGATGCCCATCGACTTGAGGTAATCGACCCGACGCTGCTCTAACATACGTCGTTAAACGCCGTCGTTCTGAGGGTGCGTACGATCGTTGGTGCTGACCAGAAGATTCAGTGCATGAATGTACGCCTTTGCTGATGCGACAACAATGTCGGTATCCGCACCGCTGCCGTTGACAATACGGCCCGCCTTTTCCAGACGCACAGTCACCTCACCCTGAGAGTCAGTGCCTTCTGTAATCGCATTCACCGAGTACAGCAAGAGGTTAGCGCCGGACTTTGCGACGTCTTCAATAGCACGCAAAGCTGCATCCACAGGGCCGCTACCTTCCGCTTTGCTGCGATGCTCTGTGCCATCTTTGCTGATGACGATTTCACTCACAGGCGTTTCACCGGTAGCCGAGTGACTCTCCAACGACACCAGACTATAGACATCAGGCAGAGAGGCCGAGCGACTTTCAGTGACCAGTGCCTGCAGGTCCTCATCGAAGATCTCGTGCTTCTTATCAGCAAGATCCTTGAAGCGGGCAAAAGCGTCATTCAAAGCTGCGTCGGTGTCAAACGTAACGCCCAACTCCTGCAAACGACTGCGAAAGGCGGCACGTCCGGAGTGCTTGCCCATCACCATGCGGTTCGCACCCCAGCCTACGTCTTCTGCCTTCATGATCTCATAGGTTTCGCGGTGTTTAAGAACACCATCCTGGTGGATTCCGGATTCATGGGCAAAAGCATTAGCACCCACGATTGCTTTATTCGGCTGAACAGGGAAACCCGTAATGCTCGAAACGAGCCGCGACGTCGGCACGATATGAGTTGTATCAATACCGGTCTCGATGTTGAACAGATCCTGGCGGGTGCGGGTTGCCATGACCACTTCTTCAAGAGAAGCATTACCGGCGCGTTCACCCAGACCATTAATCGTACACTCAACCTGACGAGCACCATTAGTCACTGCGGCGAGAGAGTTGGCTACCGCCAGACCCAGGTCGTTGTGGCAGTGTACAGAGAAAATCGCCTTATCCGCGTTAGGGATACGCTCAATCAGTGTGCGAATAGTATTTCCGAACTCTTCTGGAATCGCATACCCAACGGTATCAGGAATGTTAATCGTGCTGGCACCCGCATCAATAGCTGCTTCAATAATACGGCATAGAAAATCGATTTCTGAGCGGCCCGCGTCTTCACAAGAAAACTCAACGTCTTCAACCAATCCACGTGCTTTTTTTACCGCTCGTACTGCTTGATCAATAACGGCATTTGGCTCCATACGCAGCTTGTACTGCATATGGATCGGTGACGTAGCGATAAAGGTATGAATACGAGCACGCTCTGCATTTTTCAATGCTGCAGCCGCTTGTTCAATATCACGATCAACCGCTCGTGCAAGACTGCATACAGTGCTCTCGCGCACAGCAGAGGCAACGGCCTCAATAGCCGCAAAGTCACCAGGGCTGGCAGCTGCGAAACCTGCCTCCATAACATCGACGCGCATTTTCTCAAGCGCTTTACCGATGCGGACTTTTTCTTCTTTGGTCATTGATGCGCCCGGGCTTTGCTCGCCGTCACGCATTGTAGTGTCGAAAATAACCAGGCGATTCTGCTGGCTCATGAGAGACTCCGATGCCGATGATTCAGGCGTACAGTATACGCCTGATCATCGGACATCGCAGCAAAGGAAGGTTAGCGGATTGGAGTGGCCGTCAGGTTAGCCTGAATGTCCGCATTCTGAACAACAATCTGACTGATCAGCGTCTGAGGCGTGCTGTCTGGAGTCGCTGCCAGCTTCAGACCATCGATATTCAGCTGCTGGAAGTGAACTCGACCGAATACTGCAAAACCAAGAGGGCCCGACTCCTGATAAGTTTCACCAGGAGCAAGCGGAACGTACTCACCATCGACAAGTTTCACAATTTGGTTTGCGTCATTCCTAACCTTGGTGCGAGAAACATCAAGTGCGAGGTCAATATTCAGACCGTAATCGTTTCCTCCTTCGGGACCGTCCTGCGTACTGAAATTATCCAGAGTTAAGGTAGTGCCGTTTGTTTGCGTCCAGGAGAAACGGTTACCTTTACCTGAATAACGGTAGTAATTAGGATCATTTACATCAGTCGGAGCTTCTGCAAATTTTGCCTTCACTTTAATAGTCAGGCCTTGATCTCCACGATCCTCAAAGTCTCCCACGCCACCCGCACAACCCGTGCCTGTGCCGTTAAGTGAACCGCCAATACAAACCTGACCTGCGCCCCCCGAGGCTACAGAGATGGTCGTACCATCTTCCAGGCGTTCAAGTGTAAATGCACCGAGATTGTCACCGTCATCACGTGAACCAAAGATGATACCGCCTTCGATTTCACCAGTAGCGCTATTGTACTGACCTACCTGAATCGTCGACCAGGTCAGGCCTTTGTTAAAGGTCAAGCCATCTTCAGTTACGTCGATTGAAGCACCGCGCATGTGCAAGTCATAGGTGACACCAGTCAACCAAACACCACGTCCGAACTCATCAACTGTGATTGCAGCATCGCCATCAGTAATGCGTAAATCACCGTTCAAGGTCAGGCCCTGAGTTCCACCCATTCCATCGCTATTGATCTGGCCACCTGGTGCAATCGTCAGGTTACCATTGAGAGTGAAGCTATACGATGGGAATACTTCCATTGCCAGAAGCAGCTCTGTACCACCCATATAAGGTGATTCCATAGCTTCATCTTCACTCGTGCCAACGGTAACACCCGCAAAACTGTACTCACCGCGCAAATCCTTGAAGTCGATGCGCAGACCATCGTATGTGCCAACTTTGTTCTCACGGTCGTAACCGACGTTGGCATCAAACTGCCCCGTCGCTGAGTTGTATGGGTTGGCATAATAATCGGAAGGCAATGAGGACATATCTGCACCAGACGTGAGATCCAGTGTGACTTCACCTTCACCCCAGCCGTTGAAACCATTGAAGTAAACCCAGTTACCATTATCGTTCATAGCAAAATAAGTATTACTTTCAGCGGCTGTTTTACCCGCAAAGCTTCCCGGAGTCGTAAAATCTCCACCACTCGGGTCGGCCACTGGGTCCGCAGACACAATATTCCAGCCAATCTGTGCTGTCACGCCTTGCTGAGTCGAGCCATCAGTACTCGCAATACCACCACCCGGGAAGAAGTTCAGGTAGTTCTTACGCTCAATTCCATCAACCAGCCCGTTCTGGAACAACACCTGTCCGCGGAAGCTACCTAGCGCAGATCCGTTTTCGTCACCGAGGATAAGATCATCCAAGCTGAATGAGAACGTGAGGTCTTCGTAGCGCAATGCCAAGTAAGGGTTGTTAGCGTCGTCTTCTTCGAAGTCGAGAGTCAAACCAGACTCAGTGCTGAAGTCACCACGGAAGTTACGAGCAAGAATCACGTACCCATCATCGGTATATTTAAACGCTGGGCGATCATCATCATCATTGATAAGCGTAAGCGCAGGAATGAAGGTGATACCTTCACCAATGTCAGCGCCACCACCTTCAATAGTAAAACTGCCGTACGCCTCAAGATCAATACTCAAGGCACCGAATGTGTCTCCAAGCAGGTAACTTGAAGATTCTGGATCACCGTAATCACCCACTGCTAGATTAGGGTCATTTGAGAGGCCGATAGCGGTAGCTTCATAAGTCAGGCGTAAACCACGATTTTCGAAAGTACCGAAGTCAAACTCTATATTACCGTCGTTAACGATAAGTCGACCGTAATTAATGATGGCAGACATTGCCAAGTCATCAATGATCCACTCCATGCCGTCATCACCAAAGTGAAGACCATCGAAGAACAGGCCGACCTGTGAACCGTCGAACGCTAGATTACCGTTACCGTCGTCGCCCATATTCAGGCGAAGGACACCGGTATCATCGGTCAGGTCGTCATCTGTGCCACCATTATTGTAACCTTGAGTAGCACCCCTAAGGCTAAAGAAGTCACTACTAACACCTGTAGAGCCAGTCATACCAACGCCGCCTACAGAAAAATCACGCGCTCCAAGCTGGTTGATGAGATTCAGGGAACCTTCTGAATCGATATCGATTGTGGTAATCGAGGGGGTCCCTGCTACACCATTTATATTGACATCTCGTAGGTTCGCCGACACTCCGTCCTGTGTGTAGCTGACATCACCGATACTTATATCACCGGGGTTAAGCTCGATTGTCACACCTGCTTGGCCCGACACGTTAGCCATACTCTCGTCATCAAGCGCTTCAAGAGCAGAAACAGATGCTGCCTGTATAGCCAGTGTCAGAGCACTTAAAATCAAAGTAGTCTTTTTCATAATCAATCCACCGGAAACAGGAGTAAATTACCGCCAACGGTGATGTCACCATTAAGCTGGACACCAAAGATCTCGGTTTGACGGAAGGCTGTACCATCGGCTAACGGAACACCGAATTCACCGTTATTGGCAACTGCGAACTTAAACTTGAAGTTATTGAATGCAATGGTCCCTGGCAGGCCGATGTTTACAACTTCGTCACCTTCAGCAAGATTGACTGTTGCTGGAGTAGCTTCGCCATTAACAAGCGTAACGTTGTTGTAGTCCGGAACACTGGTCAAAGTCTCTGTTTGCAGTGTCAGCCCTTCAAACGACAAGCCACCGGAGAGGTCATCGAGGACGTACCAGCCTTCGCTGTTTTCGTTGAGCTTCATGGCCAGACGCAGACCACAGATGCCATCATCGCACTGATCGGCTGGTGTCGCCCCATCAATGCTCAGGTTGCCCTGCGCATCTCGAACGTAATATGGGCGAGTGCCATCGTCCCATAGAGGACCGCCATCTTTGTTGATAGCAAACTCACCAGAAAGGTATACACCACCCTGACCAGTGATATCAGCCAGACCGGTATCATCCATCGCTTGCATCTCAGCAAGACAAGATGTGGACGCCAGGAGCGCCGCACTGATTACAAATGTTCTTCTTATCATTTTTATCACCTTGTCTTCTATTACAAGTCGCGTGTCGTAACACTCAAGTATTGCGCACGTGCTCCGCTAATTGTACTACTACCGAGGCTAGTATTCCCGACTCGTACGTCACCAATGTGTAAATAGCTCTTGGGGGCGTTTTCATAGTAGTCCTGATAGAAGGCTTCAGCACTCAAGCCATCGGGGTTCGCGAACTCATTTGTCCAATCTGGATTCTCAAGCTTCAGCTGAAAGTGACCCTCTGACGTTGCGGAGAACTTAACTGGCTGCACGTCTCCGTAACCCAGGTTCAGGCTAAGAACAAAGTTATCCATGTTCAGCGTGTTTGCCTCACGGAGCGCCTCAGTATTACAGACGGTGTCGTCACAAGCCCGTATGTCGAGTTCTTTAGCAAACAGATTGAGACGTAGTTCACCTAACAGCTCGCTACCCGGAGCTGCTGGATCTGTACTTGGACGAGACCATAGTTTGAAGGACGTGCCATCAATGAAAACGCCACGCATGTCGATATCCAGAAAGTCATTACGCGTACCACCCTCTGCGAGGTTCAGGTCAAACTCAAAAGTGAGACCGATATCCATACCGTTGCGACGTGCCTGACCATTCGATAGCGAGAATGCAATTGTCTCGATATCGTCACGAATACCTTGCTTACGGGTGATTTGGCCACCTTCACAATCTGAAAGCTGGTCTCCGTAGCCACAAATACTCTTGAACTCGTTAACGTCACTCACCATGGTCAGATAACTTTGACCTGTCTGCGAATATGACTCATCATTCAGAGCAGCATTCAAGTCAGCTTTTGCACCTCGGAGCTGTGATTTTTCATCATTCACATCGTCAACAGTAACAGCGTAGTCTTCCTGCGCATTTGAATCACAGTTGTAGCCGCTACCAAACCACTGAGCAGAGCAGCTTTCTGGGATGGTCAGGAAGGAAATTTCCTCACGCTCTTGTGGGGTCATTTGATTATAAGAGGTGCGAGCAACAGTAATAGCCTCGCCTACATCTTCCTGTTCTTGCTCGACAACAAGTTCTCGGGGCTGAATTTCCTGATTATAGACATTATCAATATCACTCTGGATAAAGTTAACTGTCGTAGATGCGCCATATCGCGTTTGAATCTCGCTCCTTGTGCCTACGAGGAGGTCAATCTCAGATTGTATAGCTCTCTCCGCTGCACTGTCACCACTACCATCTATATCGAGATCCTGACATCCGGGTTCGCCATATACGCACCCCTGGTAACGCGAGAACTCACCGAATAGCGCGCTTTGCTGCACTGGGTTCTGGTAAGAATCTGTAGCAATCTCAAGTAAGGCAACATCGTTACCGATACTCGAATATCTTTCGTCATAATCCGCATCAGTGGGATTCAGGCCTCGGCTACCACGAACAGAGCGGAATACCCAAGGGTTCAGATAACTACCGATGTCAGTGGTGGTTGCCACAGAACCTTTCTGACTGCCTTCTCCCATGATGTAGAAACTGGTCCAGTCAATGTCGATTTCACCACCATTGGAATCTTTAATACCAGTGACTTTCAGCTCAGCGCCATCAGAATCAAGAATAAAATCCTGGAGGGCAAGGCCCAGCCCCTCACCAGTAGCCATACTCAGCTCATCATCTTGCATAGCCACAAGATCTCCCAGAGCTGAGGTTGCAACAATGCTACTGCTAACTGCAATGACAGAGAAACTGGTTATCGATCGAAGTAATTTCATCTTTTAGCACCCCTTCAGCTGGCCGACACATGTAGCAACACGCTGTGTACCAGTGGTTGCATCGTAGAGGTCGAGCATCAGCGGGTAGGCAGCAGAATCCTGAGATTCAAAACGGGCCAAATGGAGATAGGCGCCCATTTGAGTAGCAACACGACCGATATCACCATCTCCAACCAAACCCGACAGATCTTCCCACGGAACGGCTTCTGACTGCAGAGAAATAAATGCGCCTTTAGCGGCGCCGCCGTTATCAAACTCCAACCCTTCAACACCGACATAAATGCTCTGATAATTGGTCAGCGAGAAGCAACCTGGAGTACCGGAAACAATACATTCATGCTGATTAGTCAGACCAGGAATCAGACCCGCAATTAAGCCAGTATCACTCGCTTCGAAGTTACGACCCGCAGGAACACCAGCCCAGGAGGCACGTTTCAGATAAGGAACATCCGCATAGGGGTAGGTATATTCATATGTTTCTCCGTCAACTACCGAATCGTATTCGGTATTGCTCTCTGTGCCCGCGCCATAACCATAACCTACCCAATAATCTGTGCTCTCGTCTTCAAAGCCTTTTGGATTCGCTTCCGTGTCTCGCACACCGTCAACAAGGTCGATCTGAGTAACAATCTCAATGCCGGTTGCGAATCCAAGTAGAAAACACTCAGAACCACCAGGGCAGTTAGCATCGTAAACCACCTGAACAGGACCACTGATCTGGCCCTCGAACGTACCTGTCAGAGAAAGAATCTCACCAGAGAGATAACCTTGAGACTCCCCAAGCCCAAGGCGTACACCTGCCACTCTGCGCTGGCCGTTTTCAACTTTGTATGCAAGCTCAATATATGGATCAACGATACGGAATGGATCAATTTCTGCATTCTCGGCATCCTGATAATTAAGCACGCGCCCCAAAGCAAAGTCGTTAATCATAATATCCGCAGGCATCGTATCCAACACCCCATCGCCGTCGTAATCGTAACCACGGCCGATTTGGTCATCAACGCCCTCACCTTCGGTATCGGGGTTACTGACTTGATATGCAGCAGGCACTGCTCCGTCAACGTCATTCACCGAGCCGTCTGGATTCAGGTAAAGCTCCCGTTCGAACTCCCCAAGTACCAGAGAGTCAGCGTTGAAAAGGGTCTCAATGTCTAGCCCAAGGTTGATGCGTGAGAACTCATAGTTCCCCGATAACTCAGCGGCAAGATCAGATGAATATCCTTCATCAATCCAGTCCTGAGCCGTACTTTGGTAATTACTCGCATCGACACTGATAAAAGCCTGACCAGCAACATCAGCCATCTCACGATCACTGATCGCCTCAAGGGAAAGTGCTGGCAGAGACATAGCCGTCAATGCAACTGCTAATGGGTGGCGGAGAATGTTTTTCACTTCACGACCTCACATGTCGGTCAAGAGACACCGCTTCGACTGTTGAGCCAGTCTATATCAGGACAGATAGATATTCGGTGACAGCTTGTTTTTATTATTGGAATACTTGTTACGTATAGGATATTCGCTAAGGATTTTGCTTCAAGGGGTAATAGCGGTACGAACGTACTCTTTACAGTGAGAAGACGTTCGTGGCCCGTCTATTTCAAGCATCAACGGCATAATCTATTTAATAGACGTCATTTGTCTCACGCTAAGCCGCAATTGCACAAAACCATGCAAGCTGGCTTAAGCGCTCCTACACAGGTATGACAACATCCATTGACAGAGCGCAACGCGAAGCTTGCGCGATCCTGTAGGAGGGAAGCCTCTTCCCGATGGCGTGTGGGTCGCAGAGATTTTCGGGGATAGGATCCCCTCCTACATTTTTCGCTTTCTTTCGGACAAGAAAAAACCCCAGCAGGTTACCCTGCTGGGGTTTTGGATAAGAG
>Ga0255776_10007396_pt1 | contig 11033 bp, 8 predicted proteins | sample 071ome_19_FD_179974 | JGI IMG/M metagenome (GOLD analysis project Ga0255776, IMG submission 179974) | Coastal salt marsh microbial communities from the Groves Creek Marsh, Skidaway Island, Georgia - 071413AT metaG (version 2) | ecosystem: Environmental > Aquatic > Marine > Intertidal zone > Salt...
AAAAAATAAAAAAACACCTATTAAAAGTGGGTAATGTTTATTTAAGAATTTAAAAAATTATCTGTTAGAATTAAAAGAAGAAGATATTTTTATGGTTTAGTTATAAGTTTTTTTCGTGTCAAAACAAATATTTGAATTGATTCTTTTTTATATTCAATCTCATTTGAGAATTCAAAACCTAATTTTTCTAATAATTTTAAAGAAGGTTTATTATCATTTTTACTAATAGCAGCTACTTTTAAAATATCTTTTTTTACAAATAAATTTTCTAGATAAGCATTAGATGCTTCCAAAGCATAACCATTGCCATAATATTCTGGCAAAAGTGCAAATCCAAAGTCATGTATTTCAAGATAATCTCTTTTAACGTAAGATAAAATACCTATCGGAGTTGATGAATCAAATTGTTCAATGACATTATACTCAATGTATTTATTCTTTAGAATTTTGTTGATGTATGATTTTGCCTCATCAGCTGATTTTATATGACGATTACCAATGTTTTTTATAAAATCTTCAGAATTGAGTAATTCAAAAATAAATCTATTGTCACTAGATGATAATGATCGAATATTTAACCTTGGTGTTTTAATTTTTTTAAGTGATAAAATCTTATGAAAAATAAAAAATTAAAGTTTATTCTAAATTTATAATATGAAATGTCTTAAGTGCAAACATTCTTGGAAGCGAACAAATTGGAAAGAGTATATATCTTTCTTATCTAAATGTCCTAAATGTGGGACAAGATGGATTTTAAGATATTAGGAGGTTTAGATATTAGTTTTATATTTAAATAAAACTAACCAAATGAATAACAAACGTCGAAGTTTCTTAAAAAGTGGTGCCGGTGTATTGGGATCTGCATTAATTCTTCCATACAATGAAGTATTTTCAATTTTTAATAATTCTCCAAATGAAACACTCCAAATCGGTGTTATTGGCACTGGTTCAAGAGGGCAAGGTTTAATGAGAATTGTCAATGATATTGATAATATTAACGTTGTTGCCATATGTGACACATTAAGTTTTAGATTAAATGCTGCTTCAGAAATAGCACCAAAAGCAAAAAAATATAACGATCACAGGAATCTCTTATTAAATAAAGATCTTGATGCTGTAATTATAAGTACTCCACTTAATACTCATGCTTCAATAGCTGCAGACGCAATAGCTGCGAATGTTCATGTTTATTGTGAAAAAACCATGGTTAAGGGAGATGAAGAAACTTTAAAACTACATGAAACTCTAAAAAGAAATGCAAAGATAATTTTTCAAACAGGTCATCAATATCACAGCTCTCGCTTATACTCTCATATAGTTGATTTAATTAATTCCGGAGAGATAGGGTTAGTAAGTGCTGTTCGTGCTCAATATAACAGAAACGCAGATTGGAGAAGATCTGTTCCTGAACCTAAATATGAGAGACAAATAAATTGGAGAATGTATAGAGAATACTCATATGGTTTAACTGCAGAATTGAGTTCTCATCAAATTGACTTTTGTAATTGGTTTATAGGTTCAAATCCACTTAAGGTTGTAGGTTTTGGGGATGTTAGTTATTGGAAAGATGGACGTGAAACGTATGATAACACTCATTTAATCTATTCATATCGTAATGGTATTAAAGCGTCCTTCACTTGTCTTACTTCAAATGCAAAAGATAATTATAAAATAAACGTTTTAGGTGACAAGGGAAGTATTATTATTGATCACTATAGTGCTTGGCAATATCCTGAGGGTAAATACGAAAAGAAAATGGGGGATGTAGATGGCGTAAGCGGTGCTACTGCTAGTTGGGTTGAGGGAAAAGGTATTCCAATTGATTACCAACATAAGGAACCAAGCAGACAGGCGTTAGAGGATTTTAGATCTAGCATTATTGATAATAAAGAACCGTTATCAAATTTTAAAACTGGAGCAGAAGTTTCTTTTGCAGTTGATATGGGAATTCGCGCAATGGACACTAACAAAGTGATTGAGTGGGAAAATAAATACAATATTTGAATAAGTAGGTTTATTTGTCTTAAAAGAGGTGCTATTAACTCTGAAATATAAAACCCCAACATAATGTTGGGGTTTAAGTGATCGCGAAAGGATTCGAACCTTTGACCGTCTGCTTAGAAGGCAGATGCTCTATCCAGCTGAGCTACGCGACCAGATTTAGAACGCAAATTTAGTTAATTATAACATTTAAGCAATTATTTTTTGATTTGTATATTTAATTGATGACTAAACATATACTTTCAATATATATACTCTTAAGTTTTTTCTTTATTTCTTGCGATAATAATAAAATTTTAATTTCTGACGGAGTTAAGTCCAATTATCAGATAATTGGGGGTAATCAAGAACTTATAGATTCATTAAATGTTTATTTTAAGAAAGTAAATGGAATCTCATTATCACAGAATGAAGACAATTCTCCTCTTCATAAAATAATTTTAAAGGAAATTAAGAGTGATTATAAAATTGTTTCTATTGGAATAAAAAATAAAAATATTGAAATATCTGGTAGTAATACTGAGATGCTAAAATATGCTACATATGAATTTATTGAAAAAGTCTTAGGAGTCAGTTGGCTTTCACCAAATGTCACTCATATACCTAAGAAAGAAAAAATATTTATTGAAAAAAACTTTAACTATGAGCATAATCCACCTGTTGATATTAGAACCGTTCATTCCAGGTTATTTTATGAAAACGAAGTGTTTGCTGACAAGTTAAAAGTTACAACAAGTGCATTTCCATTTTATATCCCAGAAGCAAGGGTTCATACTTTTCACAGATTTATGCCTGAAGAAGAGTTTTATGGATCTAACCCGGAATACTATGCATATAATAATGGAAAAAGACTACCGACTCAGTTATGCTTAACTAATGATAAAGTTTTTGACATTGTTAACGAAAGAGTTGGGAATCTTTTTGCAAAATATCCCAATTATAATGTGATTTCAGTAAGCCAAGATGATAATACTAATTATTGTAGATGTGATAATTGTGAGGCTATTCACAAAGAATTTGGGGGTCCTGCCGCATCAATGATTAATTTTGTTAATAGGATAGCTAGAAATTTTAAAGATAAGACTATATCAACACTTGCATATCAATATACAAGAAAACCAACCAAAGTTATCCCTGATGAGAACGTACTAATAACTCTATGTTCTATAGAATGTGACAGAAGACTTCCTATAGAAGATGGATGTAAAGAGTTTAATAGTGATTTAATAGGATGGTCAAAACTTACTGAAAATATAAGAATATGGGATTATACTACTCAGTTTACTAATTTTTTAGCTCCATTTCCAAACTGGAACACACTAAAAGAAAATATAAATCTCTTTGTGGATAACAATGCAAAATGGATTTTTGAACAACATAGTAATCACCCTAGTGAATTATTTGAACTTAGGAGTTATTTAAAAGCGAAACTATTGTGGAATCCAAAATTAGACTTAAACAATTTAATTAAGAAGTTTAGTGACTTGTACTATAAAGAAGCTTCAAATTACATTCAAGAATATGTTGATGATATTTCTAATGAAATTTCTAATGAAAAAGATTTCTTTTTGTTTTTGTATGGTGATCCCTCACAAGCCTTTGATTCATTTTTAAGACCTGAAAAAATTACTTTTTATAATGAACTTTTCGATAAAGCATTGGAATCTGTGAAATATGACAAGGAGTTAACAAACAGAGTCTTAAAAGCCAGAATGTCAATTGATTATGCTTCATTAGAATTGCATAGAAAAAACAATTCTTCTGAATACAAGTTAATAGAAACAAATAACAATGTTAAAAGTCCAGACAATAAATTGATAAATAGATTAGAAAGATTTGAAAGGACAGCTAAAGAAAATAATGTAACATTAATGAATGAAATGGGATATACTGTTAGTGAATATGTTTATTATTTTGATAAAGCACTTGATTTAGCAGTTAAAAATAATATTGCAAAGTATAAACCAGTTAGTCTTCTAACAAAACCCACAAAGTATGCAAATGAGGATCCTAAAGTTTTGACAGATGGGGCTTTAGGTGGAAGTAGTTTTTACTCAAATTGGCTAGGATTTGTTGATGATGATATGGATGCAATTGTTGATCTTGAAAAGGAAAGGTTTATCAATTCAATAACTACAAGTTTTCTTCAAGTAACTAACCATGTTGTTTTTTTTCCGCCTAGTGTTGAGTTTTTGATTTCTAACGATAAGAAAAATTGGAAATCTATTGGAAAAATAAACAATCAATCAAAACTCAATAAAAAAAGTAAAGTCAATGATATTCAGGTATTTGAAACTAATATTAACACTAGTGCTAGGTATATTAGAGTCCTGGCTCAAAATTATGGAGATGCACCTTATTGGCATCATGCTGCAGGACAACCATCATGGATTTTTTCAGATGAGATAATAATTGAATAAATGAAAACTTCGTACAGTATTGGATATGATTTAGGTAGCTCTTTTCTAAAAGTTGCTCTAACAGAAACTAAAACTGGAAAAAAAATTAAATTGATTAAGGAACCATCAGATGAAATGGATATTATTTCACCTCAATCTGGTTGGGCTGAACAAGATCCAAATTTATGGTGGAAATATGTTTGTCTTGCAACCAAAAGAATAATAAAAGAGACAAAAATTAATAGTAAACAAATAGTTTCTGTTGGGATTTCTTATCAAATGCATGGTTTAGTTTTGATTGATAAAAAAGGAAATACAATCAATAACTCTATCATATGGTGTGATAGTAGAGCAACTAAAATTGGAGATAATATCTTTTCTGAACTAGGTCATGAAAAATCTATGTCTCATTTATTAAATAGTCCTGGTAATTTTACCCTCTCAAAATTAATTTGGATTAAAAATAATAAACCAGATATTTATGAAAAAATAGACAAAATATTACTTCCTGGTGACTACATATCTTATAAGTTATCTGGCGAAATAAATACAACGATTACTGGTTTGTCCGAGGGAATTTTTTGGGATTTTAAAAAGAATGATGTAGCATATTGGCTTTTAGAAGATCTTGATATAAGTAAAACCCTAATCCCTTCATTAGTTAAAAACTTTAGTTGCCAATCCCATGTCTCTAAAGAAGCATCTATAGAAACTGGACTACCAATTGGTATTCATATAAATTATAAGGCAGGAGATCAACCAAACAATGCTTTTACTTTAGGTGTGACTAAACAAGGACAGATCGCTACAACCGCAGGAACTTCAGGTGTAATTTATGCACTCACCAATAATTTAAATTCAAATGAACCAGTTAGGTTAAATAATTTTGCTCATGTAAACTACAGTAATTCAAAAATAATTGGAAAGTTATTGTGTCTGAATGGTTGTGGAATTCAATATAATTTTTTAAAAAAATCATTCAATTTTGAATCATATGAGATTATGAATAATCTAGCAGAAAATGTAAAATCTGGTTCTGAAGGTTTAAAGTTGTTTCCATACGGAAATGGAGCAGAAAGAATGTTTTATAATAAAAATCTTACTTCAAAATATTTTGACTTAGATCTTAATAAACACACATCATCTCATTTTGCAAGAGCAACCATAGAAGGTATTGTTTATTCTTTAATTTATGGTTTTGAAATTTTAGTAAATGACAACGTAAAGCCTAATGTAATAAAAGCTGGAAACGATAATTTATTCCAATCCAAAACTTTTAGAGAAATCTTTGCAAGTTTAACTGGTGTTCCCTTGATAATTTGTGATACATCAGGAGCTTATGGTGCTTCTCGAGCTGCTGGTTATAATACACATGAATCCTCACCTGAAAGAATTGAATTTTCTGAAGATGAAATTTTAAAAGTTTATTCAAAAAAATCTAACGAATATTTTGATTCATATATGGCCTGGAAAGAAAAATTAACTTTATTTTTAGAAAACAATGACTAACAATTCCAAAAAAGAATATTTCAAAGGGATTAAAAATATAAAATATGAGGGAAGAGATTCTACAAATCCTTTCTCTTATAAGTTTTATAACCCTGAACAGATTGTTGCAGGTAAAAAAATGAAGGATCATTTTAAGTTTTCTGTAGCTTACTGGCATTCTTTCTGTGGAACTGGTGCTGATCCTTTTGGAGCACCAACTCAAAATTTTCCTTGGGACAAATCCCAAGATCCTTTACAAGCTGCTAAGGATAAAGCAGATGCTGCATTTGAATTTATTTCAAAAATGGGTTTCGATTACTATTGTTTTCATGATTATGATTTAATTCAGGAGGGGAAATCTATAAAAGAATCTGAAAATAGGTTAGAGTTGATTTCCGACTATCTTTTATTAAAACAAAAAGAACACGGAATTAAACCTTTGTGGGGTACCGCTAATTGTTTTTCAAATCCTGTTTACATGAATGGTGCAGCAACAAATCCTGAATTTGATATTGTTGCAAGAGCTGGTGCTCAAGTTAAACTCGCTTTAGATACTACAATTAAGTTGGGTGGATTAAATTATGTTTTTTGGGGAGGAAGAGAGGGATATTTATCACTTCTTAACACTGATATGAAAAGAGAACTTGACCACATGGCTGAGTTTTTAAGAATATCCAGAGATTATGCAAGAAATAATGGTTTTAAAGGAACTTTTTTTATCGAGCCAAAACCTATGGAACCCTCAAAACATCAGTATGATTTTGATACTGCAACAGCCATTGGATTTTTAAAAAATTATGGATTAGAAAAAGATTTTAAAATTAATATAGAAGTTAATCATGCAACACTTGCTCAGCATACGTTTCAGCATGAATTAACTGTAGCAGCTAACGATGACATGCTTGGAAGTATTGATGCAAACAGAGGTGATTATCAAAATGGATGGGATACCGATCAATTTCCGAATAATTTACAAGAAACTACTTTAGCTATGATGGTAATTCTTAAATCATCCGGCTTCAAGGGAGGTGGAGTAAATTTTGATGCTAAACTTAGAAGAAATTCAACAGATTTGGAAGATTTATTTCACGCACACATTGGAGGGGCTGATACCTTTGCTAGATCTTTAATAATAGCAGATAAATTGTTATCAAATTCTCAGATTCCAGAGATGTTGTCAAAAAGATATAGCACTTTTGATAAAGGGAACGGTAAGTTATTTGAAAAGGGTGAATTAAATCTTATTGATTTATTTAAAATCGCATATGAAACTGAAAAATATTCACTGAAAAGTGGAAAGCAAGAACTAATTGAAAATATAATTTTTAATCATATTAATTAATGAATTCAAGTTCAATATTTCAAACACTAGATTGGATTGTATTGGGAATTTATTTTTTAATATTAATAGTTGTCGCAGTTTGGATAGCACTTCAAAGAAATAAGAATACAGAGGATTATTTTTTAGCAGGTAGAAATGTTGGATGGTTCGTTATAGGAGCTTCAATTTTTGCTTCAAATATAGGCTCTGAACATGTCGTTGGACTTGCGGGAACTGGATTTTCTTCGGGGACTCCATTAGCTCATTATGAGCTGCATGCATGGATTGTTCTTCTACTTGGATGGCTTTTTCTACCATTCTACATGAGAAGTGGTGCATTCACAATGCCTGAATTTTTAGAAAAAAGATTTGATAGTCGATCTAGGTGGTTCTTATCTGTTTTTTCATTGTTTGCATATGTATTAACTAAAGTATCAGTAACAATTTATGCCGGTGGAATAGTAGTTTCTGAACTTTTAAATTTAGATTTTTGGATAGGTGCTATTGGAATAGTAGTATTTACGGGGTTATATACCATTATAGGCGGATTAAAGGCTGTTGTTTATACTGAAACTTTACAGACGGTAGTATTGATTTTAGGATCTGTAATAATAACTTATTTAGGTTTTCAAGAAGTTGGAGGTTGGAATGAACTAACAAAGACTGTGACAGAAGTGAGCCCTGATCATTTTAATATGTGGAGGCCAATGAATGATCCAGATTTTCCATGGACGGGACTTTTAATTGGTGGAACAATAGTTGGTATTTGGTATTGGTGTACTGACCAGTATATAGTTCAAAGAACGTTAGCAGCAAATAACATAATGATAGGTAGGAGAGGTGCAATATTTGGAGCATATCTTAAGTTATTACCTATTCTTATTTTTTTAATACCTGGAATTATTGCATATGCCTTGACTTTACAAAATCCTGAGATGTTTAACGTAATTGATTCAAATGGTATTGAAAGAGCTGATAGAGCTTTTCCTATGCTTGTTACAACACTATTACCTGTTGGAATAAAAGGTTTAGTTGCAGGTGGTTTGATGGCAGCGCTTATGAGTTCACTTGCTTCTGTTTTTAATTCCTGTTCGACAATATTTACAATAGATATTTACAAAAAAATTAAACCTGAAAAATCAGAAAAATATTTAGTTAATATTGGTAAGATTGCTACTCTTGTGATTGTAGTTCTTGGAATTGCATGGATCCCAATTATGGAGAAAATTGGTGGAGGTGTAATGTATCAGTATCTACAAAATGTTCAAGCATATATTGGTCCACCCGTGACTGCAGTATTTTTGTTGGGTATACTATGGAAAAGAATTAATGCACAGGCATCAATAGTTACTCTTTCTGCAGGTTTAGTTTTACTTATCGTCAGATTAAGTTCTGAAATTTATTTTCAATCCGAAATTTCTAGTGGTATAGTTGTAGATAGTGTTTTTTTTGAATTCGCAACTATTAATTTTTCTCATATGGCAATCTTTATTTTTGTTTTTTCGGCTCTTCTTTGTGTTACTGTTTCAATATTAACTGATGAACCAGATTATTCAAGAATTAAAGGATTATCATTTGGAACAACAACTAGAGAAATGATTTCGAAGGAAAAGAGCTATACAAATTTTGATATAATCTTTTCAGTTTTACTAGTATTGTTAGTGATTGGGATTTTGGTATTTTTCTCTCCTATATTTTTCTAGTAAATTTTAAGCCTTCTTTAACTTTATTACTGTTATTTCAGGCCAAATTCCAACTCTCCCAGGAAAGCCTAAAACACCAAAACCTCTGTTCACATTAATGAATTGATTAGATCTTTCATAAAGTCCAGCCCAATATTTATATCTATATTTCACAGGACTCCACTTAATAAACCCCGGAATTTCTATGCCAAATTGCATCCCATGTGTATGGCCAGAAAGTGTAAGATTGAATTTTTCTTTGTGATCAACTAAGATTTTATCCCAATGACTTGGATCGTGACTAAGAACAATTTTAAAATCAGATTCATCTAAACCATTAATAGCTTTATCAATATCACCTTTTTTCTTAAAACCATCTCCCCAATTCTCAACCCCCACAAGGCTAATTTTTTCGTTATTTTTTTTAATATGAACACTCTCATCTCTCAAAACTTTAAAGCCTAGCTCATTTTGAATTTCAATAAGTTTTTTAAAACCTAATTTTTTATTTTCTTCATTTCCCCAATCATAATAATCTCCATAATCATGATTACCAAGAATAGAAAATTTTCCATCTTTTGAATTAATTTTTTTGAATTCATCAATCCATGGTAAAATTTCAGTATACGTATTATTAACAAAATCACCTGTGAAGGCAATAAGATCAGAGTTTTGCTCATTCACAAGATCAATCGCATATTTTAACTTAATTCTGCTTTCGAAGCTTCCACAATGAAAGTCTGATAAATGCGTTATTGTGTACCCGTCAAATGATTCAGGTAAATCTTTGAAACCTATTTCATGATTAACTACCTTAAAGTTATATCTCCCTCTAGTTATTCCATGAATCATTATGGGAATTGGTATAGCAGCAACAGCAAGACTTAAATTGCTTATAAATTTTCTCCTGGAATTATCGATCTTTTTGTTTTGAATTTTACTGAATAAAAATTTTATAACTCTTAAAATATCTTCAGGAAAGAGAAAGAGTATTAAAATTGTTTTACTTACAAAAAGTATAAACAATAATGTGAAATTATATGTTAGTAATGCAGATTCTCTAACATTTTCAACAAAAAATATTTGAAAGAATAACAAAAAGTAAAGAATTCCATTAACTAAAATATAAGTTAATCTAACTTTCTTTTTTGATACAGTTTTAATCGCTTGAAATGAATAGATGTCTACAATTAGTAAAAAAGCTAAAAAAATAAATAATCTAATCATTAAATTAGTTGCGAAATTATTGTTTTGAAGTCAAAATTTATACCAATCCTATTATTTTTTTTATTTGTGTCATGCAAGTATGATAATCATACTAATTTTTCTTACTTGGCCTTAGGTGATAGTTATACTATTGGTGAGGGTATTGATGAAAAAAATAGTTATCCTATTATTCTAGTTCGTGAATTAAAGATACTAGGTGTTAATTTTAATAATCCCAGAATTATTGCTAAAACAGGTTGGACAACTGATGAATTAAACGATTCTCTTAACTTATCAGTTTTTAATACTAAATACGATTATGTATCATTACTAATTGGAGTAAATAATCAATATAGAGGTCTTAGCTCATACATCTTTGAAAAAGAGTTCAGACAGCTTTTGAGTAGATCAATTAATTATTCTAAAAATAAAAGCAATGTATTTGTTTTAAGTATTCCCGATTGGGGGGTGACACCTTTTGCTGATAAAAGAAATAAAATTGCTATTTCTGATTCTATTGATGTTTTTAACCAACTTATTAAAAAAGTTTGCTTTGAAAATAATATAAAATTTTTTGATATAACTGATATTAGTAGAGAGGCAGAATTATATTCTGATTTAATAGCAGGTGACAGTTTGCATCCAAGCGGAATCATGTATAAAAAATGGATTGATAAAATTTTAAATGAATGGAAAATTTAAATTTTTTTAAAAAAAAGTCTCTAGAGCTAGATAAGAATGATTCTCTCAATAATTTTAGAAATTATTTTTATTCAGAAAGTAATCTGATATATTTTGACGGAAACTCATTAGGTAGACTTCCAAAATCAACTATTGATCAAACGAATGAAGTGATTAGGAATCAATGGGGTAGAGAGTTAATTCAAAGTTGGAATAAACATTGGTTCAAATTGATTAATGATACTACTATTCATT
>Ga0255776_10007397_pt1 | contig 11031 bp, 8 predicted proteins | sample 071ome_19_FD_179974 | JGI IMG/M metagenome (GOLD analysis project Ga0255776, IMG submission 179974) | Coastal salt marsh microbial communities from the Groves Creek Marsh, Skidaway Island, Georgia - 071413AT metaG (version 2) | ecosystem: Environmental > Aquatic > Marine > Intertidal zone > Salt...
CTATCATTACGCCCGCACCCTGAGGGAGTGGCGCCTGCTCTTTCTGGAAAATGAGGAGTCCATCAAGTCGCTCGGTTATGATGATGCTTTCCGTCGGGCATGGATCTATTACCTTTGCTACTGCGAGGCTGGGTTTGAGGAGGGATATACCGGAGATATTCACCTGCTCCTAACCAAGCCGGATTGCAAAGTAGGCAAAAGCTTTCCCCAATGAATAACGATCGTAAACAGTTTCTCATCGACCTGTTGGTCTTTCAAATTGCCTGGTTTGGGTGCGTGCTTGGCTCAGCATCCGCCTACCCTTTCTGGGTTCCTCTGCTCAGTTTTTTGCTCGTGCTTGGCCGCATTGTTACAACGGGACGATTTCGCCCGGCCTTCCCGTTCTTTCTCGCCTCGACTGCCCTAGGCATGGTGGGTGACTCCCTGCTCGTACGCCTCGACCTGCTCGCTTTCTATGCTGACCCCACGGTGGGCGGTGCCCCCCTGTGGATGATTTTTCTCTGGGCCAATTTTGGGTTGATGGTACGCCCTCTTTTTTCCTGGTTTCTGCAAAGCCAGGCTCGTTGCCTGATTGGATTTTCCTTGGGTGGACTGATCGCCTATTTTTCAGGCTGGCAGCTGGACCGGCTCGCCTTTACCACGCTGCCTTTCTCTTCCCTGGCAATTGCATTTGAATGGGCAATGGCCGGATTGGTCCTTCGTCAACTCCACTTGAGATACCAACATATCGGACGATGAGCAGCCTGGACCTCCTCCTCTACGGACAGGCAGGAGCATCAGTGGTGATGTTTCTTGGCTGGCTTATTGCCCTCGCTATCCGCAATACTTCCTATGTGGATGTGCTCTGGGCCTATGGGGTGGGTGTTCTCGGGGTGATCTACATCTATCTTTTGCAGGACGAGTGCCACCTCTCCCGCTTTGCCCTTTTGCTTGGGCTGCTTGGCGTATGGTCCGCCCGGTTGGGCACACACCTGCTCCGTCGCTGTTGGAAAAAACCTGAGGATGCCCGCTATGCCTACCTGAGGGAATACCTCGGCAAAGGGGCGAACCTCGGATTTTTTCTTTTCTTTCAGGTCCAGGCATTCTGGATCTTTTTGTTTGCTAGCCCCTTTCTTATTCTTGCCCGTAATCCGTCCGAACTTGGCCCGGTTGATCAGGTCGGCCTCTTCATCTGGATTCTCGGATTCACCGGAGTGAGCCTGGCAGACAAGCAGTTGCTCATCTTTAAAAATGCTCCTGGGCGTACCCGCGGGGAGGTCTGCACCACCGGTCTTTGGCGATACTCCCGCCACCCCAACTACTTTTTTGAATGGATCCTCTGGCTAGGTTACCTCCTGCTTGGGATGAACTGTCCGGGTGCTGGCTGGCTGCTCCTCATTCCTCCCACTCTCTACCTCTTTCTCACCCGTATCACCGGGATCCCCTTTGTGGAAGCACGCAAACTGGAAGCCAGTGGCGATGCCTACCGCTCCTATGTTCAATCCACCCCCTCCTTTTTTCCCTGGTTTCCCAAGAAACCCGATACCCATTCATGAGCCTAGTCGATACCTTCATTCAATTATGCGAACGTGGCCGGATGCCCGACTTCCTTATCCGAGCGGGCATACGCAACCTTTGCAAAAAGCGCCTCGCCCAGTGCCGGGTGGATGATTGCGAGGCCAATGCCGAACTGGCGGAGGAATATTTGACCAAAGTCGACCAATCCGCCCTTGCAGTCGAAACCGACAAGGCCAACGAACAACACTATGAAGTACCGGCCGAGTTTTACCATTTAGTACTTGGTAAAAACTTAAAGTATAGCTGTTGCTGCTACGAGCCAGGCACCCGTGGGCTCGACCAGGCCGAGGACCGTGCTCTGGAGCTCACCTGTCAACGGGCCGATTTACAGGATGGACAGGATGTGCTGGAGCTTGGCTGTGGTTGGGGCTCCCTCTCTTTGTGGATGGCAAAGAACTTCCCCAAGTCCCGCATCCGCTCCGTATCGAATTCTCACTCCCAACGGGAGTATATTATGAAGACCGCAAAAGAACTTGGGTTGGACAACCTCGAAGTCGTCACCTCCGATGTCAATTCCTTCGAGCCCGATCAATCCTACGACCGGGTGGTATCGGTGGAAATGTTTGAACATGTACGCAACCACCGCCAGCTATTCCGTAAGATTCATGACTGGCTCAACCCAGGTGGGAAATTATTCACCCATGTATTCTGTCACCGATCCACTTCCTATCCCTTTGTGGTCGAGGGCGAGGATGACTGGATGTCGCAGCACTTTTTTAGCGGGGGAACCATGCCCGCGGACGAGCTCTTTCTGCGCATCTGTGGAAAACTGGAACTGGAAAGCCGCTGGCGCTGGTCGGGCACGCACTACGGGGAGACCTCCGAGGACTGGTTGCGTAACCTCGACCAAAATAAAGCAGCCGTCCTCCAGCTCTTTGAGAAAGATCAGTCCCGCGAAGAGGCCAATCAATCATTCCACCGCTGGCGCATCTTCTTTCTCGCCTGTGCCGAGACCTTTGCCTACGCCAATGGGCAGGAGTGGTGGGTTAGCCACTACCTCTTTGCCAAGCAGGAATAAGCAGCTTTTCTTTTATGACGCGATAAAGGGTTGTTTTTAGGCCCAAGCTTTGCCAAGAATCTTTTTCTGCTTTTTAGAACGAACCCCCATTACCAATATTGCTTGTTATGAAATTAGAGACCCAATGCCTCCACGCTGGCTACCAGCCCGACCCGACCACCAATTCCCGTGCCGTACCCATTTACAAGACCAGTTCCTTTGTCTTCAACAACACCGAACATGCAGCCAACCTCTTTGGCCTGCGCGAACTGGGCAATATTTACACCCGTTTGATGAACCCCACCACCGATGTGCTTGAGCAACGGGTGGCCGCCCTTGAGGGGGGTGCCGCCGGGCTCGGAATCGCATCTGGTACCAGTGCAGTGTTCTACTCCATCATCAACCTCGCTGAAGCGGGAGATGAAATTGTATCGGCCAACAACCTATATGGTGGCACTTATACACAGTTTAATGACATTTTGCCCAAGCTTGGGATCAAGGTAAACTTTGTCGACCCCAACGACCCCCAGAACTTTGCTGCGGCGATCACCCCCAAGACCAAGGCCCTCTTTTGCGAATCGGTGAGCAACCCTGGACTCGATGTGGCCGACCTGGAAGCGATTTCCAAGATCGCATCCGACCATGGCATTCCCCTGATTGTGGACAGTACCTTTTCCACTCCCTACCTCACCCGCCCGATCGAGCATGGGGCCAGCATTGTGGTTCACTCCCTTACCAAGTGGCTTGGTGGCCAGGGTAATGGGATTGGTGGGATCGTTATCGATTCCGGAACCTTTGACTGGAAGAATGGCAACTTCCCTCTCTACGATCAGCCAGACAGCAGCTACCACGGCCTGCGCTGGGGGCATGACCTCCCCGAGCCTCTCGCTCCCCTTGCTTACATTCTTAGAATGCGCACCGTGCCTTTGCGCAACCTCGGTGCCTGCATCTCTCCGGATAATTCCTGGCAGTTCATTCAGGGAATCGAGACTCTGCCCCTGCGTATGGAAAGACACTGTCAAAATGCACTCACCGTGGCCAAGCATTTAAAGGACCACCCATCGGTGGAGTGGGCACGCTTCCCCGGGTTGGAAGATGATCCTAATTACTCCCTCAACCAAAAATACCTCGGGGGCAAAGGTGGCTCTATGGTCGTCTTTGGCATCAAGGGAGGGGCGGAAGCTGGCTCCAAATTTATCGATAATTTAAAACTCTTCTCCCACCTCGCCAATGTGGGGGATGCACGAAGCTTGGCCATCCACCCTGCCACCACCACCCACTCCCAATTATCTGAGGAGCAACAAAAAGCAGGGGGGATCGCCCCCGAATTGATCCGTCTATCGGTCGGAATCGAACATGCGGATGATTTGCTTGCCGATCTCGACCAGGCCTTGGCCATCGCAACGGCTTAAACACATTCGTTTTTTAAAATGAACCACCTAAGAGCCCGGATCTATTTATCCGGGCTCTTTTTGGTTATGCTTGCCGGCTTAATCTATGGGTTTGGCTGGGGAGATTTCTGGGAAGATGGAGCCGCCCTGATGGACAACCCGTGGGGGGTCGTATCTTTGGTCGATGTATATGTGGGCTTCTTGCTCTTCCTTGGCTGGGTATGGATCCGGGAAGATCTGCTCCTCGCCAAACTGCTCTGGGCCGTGGCGATTTTGGTGGGAGGTAATTTATTTGCCTGCCTCTATGCCATCTTTGCCCTCGGACAGAGCCAGGGAAAGCTCGATCAATTCTTTTTAGGCAACCGAGCGAATTAGTAAAGCTCCATCAAGCAACAAAGCCTGCCCCGAGATGGGACAGGCTCTGCTGAAAAAAGAACAGATTTAAAATCTAAATCGATCGGCTCGCTTATGCACCCAAGCCGGCGAGAGCTGCCTGCTTGACCACATTGTCCACCGACATGCCCAATTCCTCGAGCACGATATCTCCAGGAGCAGACATGCCGAAACGGTCGATCCCGACAACCACGCCGTCCAACCCGACATACTTTCTCCAGAGGTCGGATACGCCGGCTTCCACCGCCATACGGTTGCGGCAGGAGCGTGGAAGTACGGACTCGCGGTACCCATTGTCCTGCCGGTCGAACCGTTCCATACAGGGAAAGGATACCACACGCACGGTATTTCCAAGTTTTTCCGCTGCCTGTAAGGCGAGGTTGAGCTCACTACCGGAGGCAAGAATGATCAGTTCTAATTCACCTTCTTCCTTACGGGCAATGTATCCCCCCTTGAGCACCCCTTCGCGGCGGTCCTTCACGGAAATGGAGGAAAGATTCGGTACATTCTGACGGGTAAGGATAAGACCAGTTGGTCCGTCGGTTCGTTGTAAAGCAGCCACGAAAGCACCAGCCGTTTCCTCGGGATCGGCTGGGCGGATGACATCCAAATTAGGAATGACCCGCAAACCACTGGTGGTTTCCACTGGCTGGTGTGTAGGCCCATCCTCACCCACGGCCACGGAATCGTGCGTCCAGATATGGAAGATTGGCAAGCCCATCAGAGCAGAGAGACGGACGGATGGGCGCATATAATCGGCAAACACCGCAAAGGTGGCCCCGGATGGGCGGAAGATACCGTAGTAGGCAATCCCGTTGACGATGGCACCCATCGCATGTTCGCGGATACCGAAGAGCAGGTTACGCCCGGAGTGATTGTCCTTGGTAAAGTCTCCCACCTCCTTGATGTAATTCTTGGTAGAACCATGGAGATCGGCAGATCCACTGATCAGCAGGGGCATCGCCTTGGCCAGATCATTGATTACCTGACTACCGGCAGCACGGGTAGCCACCTTGGCATCGGCAGGAAACTCCTGCACGCTGTTTATGAGATCTACTGGCACATCGCGGGAAATTCCGGAATCAAGCAAGGCAGCTTTTGCTGGGTTGGCAGAACGCCAGGCAGCGTAAATTTCATCCCACTGCTCTCGCTGGGCAACGAGTTGTTCCTTACGCTCAGCAAAAAAGGCACGCACCTCATCCGAAACATAGAAAGTTTCCTCAGGCAGACCAAGACCCTGACGGGCCGCTTCGGCAAACTTCGCCCCACCCTCACCATGTCCGGCAGAGGTACCTGCCACTTCAGGAATACCCTTACCAATGATGGTCTTAATTTCGATAAAAGTGGGCTTTTCGGTATTGGCACGGGCACGCTCAAGAGCAGCAGAGATTGAAGCTAAGTCGTGTCCATCCTCGATCCGCTCAACTGCAAATCCATAAGCGGCAAATCGGTCGATCACACTCTCGCTTTGGCTGGCATCGGCCATGGCATCGAGGGTAACATCATTGGAATCGTAAAGGATGGTCAAATTATTGAGGGCTAAGTGACCAGCGAGGGAAGCAGCTTCTGCAGCGACACCTTCCTGCAAGCAACCATCTCCGGCAAGGGCGATAACCTGATGGTTGAAAATTTCGTGCTCGGAGGTATTGAAGTGAGCTGCGGCCATCTTGGAAGCGATCGCCATACCCACGGCATTGCCCACGCCCTGGCCGAGAGGTCCAGTGGTGCACTCCACTCCTGGGGTTTCCCCAAACTCGGGGTGCCCAGGTGTTTTGCTGTGAAGTTGGCGGAAATTCTTTACCTCTTCGAGAGGAAGGTCATACCCGGCAAGGTGTAACCACCCATAAAGGAACATACTGCCATGACCGGCGGAGAGGACAAAGCGGTCGCGGTTGAGCCATTGGTCGTCCGATGGATCGACCTTTAAGTCTTTGCCGAACAGAACGGCCCCAACCTCGGCGGCTCCGAGGGGAAGACCCAAATGCCCTGAACTGCAGGCGTGAATTGCATCGATTGCCAAGCCACGGGCTTGGTCGGCAGCTTGTTGAAGGATTTCTTGGTTTTGCATATCTTTTAATAGAAACTTCGAATTGAAAGAAAGACATTAGAGGTATGCCCGACCATGGCGAGCAATTCTTGCTCTAATTAATTATTAAGACCGAAACAAAGAAGAATTATTCCTGATAGATCACATCTGTGGAAGTCAACTCAACTAAGTTTTCCCCAGGCTCAACTTCGACTTCCTTTGACCAAATGGTAACCACATTGGTCTCAACATCTTTATCAATTCCAATCACATAATATTTGTCATCAGGGGAGAGGTTTTCCAACGATGCCTGACCATAAGGATCAGTACGGGCACGTCCCACCTTGGCGGAAAGTAGGATGGACTTTACCCCAAGTGCAATCTCGGGATTGCGGGAAACATTCTTCTCCGCCTTAGCCCATAGTTCAGCAACGGACCGAACCTCTCCAGCAACGGCAGGATCATTGGTTAAGTCAGTTAACAATGCCCTTAGGTCCCGAGTGGTAAGATAAATCTCTGATGCTTGAGCAGGCTGAAGAGTACCATCTCTCAACGGCTTGTGAGCCACCAAATTAAGTTTTGTACGGTCTGCCACATTAGGCATTGGCGGATTTACTCTAGGCGACATTAAAGGTTTGGAAGCTACGACAACTTCTTGAGGCGCACCTACAGGCTCGGCCTTCTCTTCTAAAGGTTGTCTTTTTTCTGCATTAATTGCGGTAGTTCGATTTAGAATTTGGCCCTTAACCGTAGGGGGAACCAGCTTTTCTCGAACTGCATGGCCGAGAAATCCGGCGATAGACTGATCAGCATATTCATCTTTGAGTAAATTTTCGATTATACGCTTCTGTGTTTCGGCATCTGGCAGTTTATTTTGATTACGGGCGAGAAACTTTTCCAATTGTTCGTCAGATGCTAAAGCTTGATGCTGCGAAGGAATCAGCAATTGAGAAGCGTCAAACACCCTACTGTCACGAGCATAGCTACGGGACTTTTCGTGATGGCTTGTGTTGGGTGAAACCCAAGCTTTGTTTTTCTTTGACTGAATTTTGACGAGTGATGGATTCCGAGCCAGATCTTCAAGGGAGTAGAAGCTAGAGGAAGAGGTATCCATACAATCATGCAGTGACAAAACTTTGGGGAAAAATAATGGGGTAGCGGTTGGGAAACGAGATAAATTCACAATGTCGGCACCATCGATCTCTTCGAACCGAAAGGCATCGGCAAAGAGAGAGGCATCCAAAAAATCTGAAAGATTATCATGCACAAGGGTCTGCCCCCCAAGCAATGAGGTGATCGACAAGGAAACTGATATTGTAAAGGGCTTAAAGGGCATATTCCTAGAGGGGAATATTTGAAATATACCAACCATCTTATAAGCTTGTAAAGATTTTCTTCTTGAAAGCGTGTCCAAGAAGCAATTTTTTCTTACTTTGCACAAAATCAATGTGTGTTACCGCATATATCAAAGTGCATTCATCTATTGCCTTTTAAACACATCCTAAAATATTTCTTTTATTTATGAGCGAATTAGCAAGTGAAGAGTATATGATCGAAGCCAATGGGCTAAGTAAGTACTATGGCGATTTTATCGCCGTGGAAGACCTAACCTTTTCCATCAGGAAAGGTGAAGTGGTAGCCTTTCTTGGGCCGAACGGTGCTGGAAAGAGCACAACCATGAAAATGCTTACCGGATATTTGGCCCCATCTGCAGGTGTTGCCAAGGTATGCGGGATGGAAGTCGCCAACAATCGCTCGTTGGTTGCAAATCGAATTGGATACTTACCTGAAAATGGACCTCTCTACGAAGAAATGACCCCGATCACTCTGCTAAATTTCTTTGGAGATGCCCGTAGCATGGACGAATCAACCAAGAAAGACAGAATATCCGAGGTAATTGAGCAGTGTGCTTTGCAGACTGTACTTAACAAGCCAATTGGAAAACTCTCCCGCGGATTTAGACAACGCGTCGGCATGGCCAATGTTCTTTTGCACGAACCTGATGTCCTGATCATGGATGAACCCACCGCCGGGCTTGATCCGAATCAAGTTTTGGAAGTAAGGAAAACGATTAAGGGTCTTGGTAAAACTATTCTTTTGTCTACTCACATCCTCCAGGAGGTTCCTGAAGTAGCTGACAGAATTATTCTCATTAATAATGGTCGCCTTATTTTTGAAGGCACCCCGGACGCATTAAAGGGTGAATCATCTCTCGATTCTTGGTTCAATAAACAAACTTTAGCTGCATAATCAAAACCCGACGAAATTTTCATGAACACAAAAGCCGTTCTCGCCGTATTTAAACGAAATCTCGCCGCATATTTTGGGAGTCCCAGTGGATATGTATTCATTTGTGCCTTCCTTCTTGCCAGTGGGTTAGCTGCATTTTGGCCTCAGGAATTTTTTGATTCTAACCTTGCGAATCTTGATCAATTAAACCGCTTCCTACCCCATATTCTGCTCGGATTTATACCGGCTATTACTATGAGTATATGGGCGGATGAGAGACGTCAGGGAACTGACGAACTCTTACTGACTCTGCCAGGAAGCGATTTTGATGTGGTTATCGGAAAATATCTTGGAGCCGTGGCAATTTTTTCGGTTTCTTTGGTTATTTCTCTCTTCGCCAATTATTTTGTACTTAGCCAATTAGGATACCCAGATTTTGGATTATTGGTATCAACTTACATTGGTTATTGGTTTGTAGGTCTTAGCATGATTGCCATTGGTATGGTAGCCTCTTTCCTTACTGCAAATCTTACCGTTGCCTTCGTTCTTGGAGTCGCATTCAACTCCCCGCTTGCCCTGCTACCGGATTCAGAATGGGCGATAGCCACTAACTTCTTGGATTTTAGCCGAGGCATAATCAGCACTTCTGGAATGATCTTTTTTGTCGGTCTTTCAGTTGCAATGCTTTACTTATCTTCCATTCTCATTGGCCGCAGGCACTGGGTGGGGAGTCCTCTTGGAAAGTCCAAATACTCCCACTTCGCAATTCGGGTAGTGGCAACCGTTATAACCGCATTTGCCCTTACCCAGTATTTCAGAAATCATGATGTGGTGCGGATTGACGCAACCGCTGAACAACTTAGCAGTCTCTCTGAAGGATCAATCGATCTGCTTGGAAAATTACAAAGCTCTGTGGAGATTGATGCATTTATATCCCCATCGGAATCCATGCCCGAGCAGTATGTGCAAACTCGTATCAATCTGCTCACCGCTCTAAGAGAAATTGATCGCGAAACTAAATTGGTGTCGGTCAAGATTCATGTTATCACCCCAGAAGACAATGCATCTGCTACGGCTGAAAAATATGGAGTGGAAAATCAAAATGGAGTAACCCCTCCCCTTTTTGTAATGGAAGGCGGACGCATGGTGCCCTGGCAGAAAGACCTGTACATGGGCGTAGTCTGTAAAGGAGACAACGGACAGCAGACCATACCCTTCCTTTTTAAAGGTTTACCCGTTGAATACGAAATTGTCCGAACCATAAATGCGGTAAGCGGCTCGCAAAAGAAAAAGACTCTTGGAGTTTTTGCCACCGATGCACCTGTGCTGGGAACCGCTGGCATGGGAATTATGGGTTTCAATCTCGGTGGTGGCACCCCAGCGTGGGAATTCTTTAACGAATTAAACAAGCAATACAATGTGCAGGAAGTCACTGGCGGTGATATTTCTCCTGAGGATTACGATGCATTGGTAGTAGTTCAACCAAGCACTTTGGATAACGAAAAAATGGACGACCTGGTTGCTGCGATCAAGTCCGGTATACCCACTGCCATTTTCGAAGATCCCCTTCCCCTGATCCAGGGAAGCGTAACTGGTACTTACGAACCCCGCCGCAATAATAACAGTGGCCCGGAAGGTGGCAGTGCACCGGAGAAAGGAGACCTCAATAAATTGTGGAATCTATTGCAGGTAAATTTCAACCTCGACCCCATGGAGAGGCTTCAAAAAATTCAGACCGAATTGGCAAGTCTCAAACAAAATGCTAGCCGTAGCCTAGCACCTGCCCGTGGGCGGTTTCCTGAAGTAGGCGTATTTTTCAGTAACCTAGAAAACCTGATTAAAAAAGCATCAGAATATGAAGCCCGCTTAAAATCAAACTCCTCTCTAAGTCAAAATGATTGGAACAGCTTGAAACTTACCACCCTGCGGACTGCTTTCGAAAAGATGGACAGCAACCATCCAATCCGTAACTTTGTGGAACAACGCCTGCTCTCTGACCTTGATACACGCCTGGGCGGTTTGCAGGAAAGAATTCTCAGGGATCCTTACAATCCATTCCCAAAGATCCCACGTTCAGAAAATTTTCCGGATGAATTTGTATATGTCGGTGGTTTGCCAAATTCCTTTCATAATGATCCGATCACTTCGGAACTACAGTACTGCCTTTTTACCTGCCCTGGCACTCTTTATCCTCGTTCATCTAGCTCCCTTCATTTCCAACCTCTATTGAAAACCCGTGGCGGCTCCCTCTCAGGCACAACCAGCCTCGAAACTTTTTGGACTGGTGGAGTCTTTGGAACGCCACGACGGTTTAATCCGGATCGTACCCTTTATCCGGGATCTGGTGCACCGGAAATTATTGCAGCCTCAATCTCCGGTGAAGTGGTTGATGGAAATAACACTAATCAAATCAATGTAATTTTGGTTGCAGATGTGGA
>Ga0255776_10007400_pt1 | contig 11028 bp, 6 predicted proteins | sample 071ome_19_FD_179974 | JGI IMG/M metagenome (GOLD analysis project Ga0255776, IMG submission 179974) | Coastal salt marsh microbial communities from the Groves Creek Marsh, Skidaway Island, Georgia - 071413AT metaG (version 2) | ecosystem: Environmental > Aquatic > Marine > Intertidal zone > Salt...
TAATTCCAGGCATTGATAGGCTCCCAGGCCATGCATGTGCGGCTGGAAGGCCGTGATCGTAGCATTGGTATGGAAGTACACGTAGCCATCGGTTCGCACTACCTCACCACCAGGAATATCAATCAGGCTCTGGCGCTGACCCAGTTGCTTCGACCAGCGACGATACTGCGGCTCATAGCCTTCAGGGTAGAAAACGATTCCCAGTTCGACTTTCGCATTAGTTTCCACGCCGACCGGGTGCATGTGATAGGACAGGCGTACTTCGCTGTCGGGTGGCAGCAGAACGCCAGAATTCTCCGGGTAAATTTCTGCGCTCTTGCCAGAGGCGTACTCAACCAGGAACTGGTCCTCATTCGGATTGGTTCGGTCACCGTTGCTGGAGGCGTAGGAAAGTGCGTGGTGCACTACTCGCCGCGAGGCGTCGTCGACGGTGCGAGTCTGAATCGCCTTGATATAGCGGCCTTCCGTCATTTTTCCGATCAGGTCTGTCGAATAAATATCCCCAAAAAGATCAGGCCCAACAGCAGGCACAGTGTATTCCCAGGTCACTACCATGTCGGGCTCGCCGATGCTCCAGTCAGAGGAGGTAGCGAACGTCTTGGCTGCGGGAAGATCTGACCGATTGCCCTCCGGTGCTCCTGCGTTAACCCAATTGGAGATCATGGCGACTTCCGCGTCGCTCAGTGATCGATCATTCTTGAATTGCTGAATGCCGATGGTACGGTCGATATGCCACGGTGGCATCTCCCGGGCGTTAACCTTCAATTGAATAAGGGGCGCCCAGGGCCTGACCTCTTCGTAGGTCAACAGCGACATGGGTGCTATACCCTCTGGTCTGTGGCATTCCTGGCAGTTTTCTTGCAGGATCGGCATGATATCGCGCGAAAAGGTGATTTCCTGGCTACTGTTTTGCGCGGAGACAGACATCGAGGCAAGCAAAGTCAGCGCACCAATTACTGTGGCCGAAAGGGCTCCCCATGCCTGAGATTTGCGGTAGTTGTTAGCATTCATAGCTACACTCCTGAAGGTTAGGGCGATGGATCTTAAAGTTATTCTTGAGCCTGCTGCGCTGGGCAAGGCGGATACTGCAAATTCCGATCAGGCTGGCTGATTTACTACAATAAGAGTTTCTAGCAGGTGTTATAAGAGATTAACCTTTTAGAAGTTTAAAAATGTGCCACTAAGGGCTTGTTCTGTCAAGCAAATTGAGGCTGGAATCAGCCAGAATTGACGGATCGCACACGATTGTGCCGCGAGGGTCGCCTGGTCGGCAGATTTTGATGTATACCCTTACTTGCGGCAGGTGCCTGGGAACTCTATGAGAGACCGAGCCGCAGCAGTCAACGGCTGGAATTAGCGCTGCGGTGCAGGTGAAATCCGCGCTGTGGCCAGCTCCGAAGAAATTCGGAGCGAGTGTTCCAGGCAGCAATAGCCCTCTCCCGGTCTTTATCGAGGACAGCCTCTGCCACCCGTAACCTGGTCGTATGGTTGGTTTCCATAATATCTCGGGTTTCCTCGTAGGTTGCGTTCGTGGAGCTCACACTTACCTCGTTCCACAGGATGCGGATGAAAAGCTCCATCAGCGTGTTACCCGACATTCGACCCAGCAGAGTCATCAGTGTCGCGGAAACCTTGAAAGATTCCTCAGTTGCATAATGCGCCTGGGGAAGCTGCCTTTGCTCCTGAACAAAATCGGATAATTCTGTACAGAGCTGATCATCATTGCATTCTACAGCTTGCCCGATGATCGCTGTCACCAGAGGATCGGCACAATCCATGAACCGAAAGTTTTTGATGTTTTTGTCCCTGAGGTCAAGAGACGACAGGAATTGACTGGCTGCTCTGATGGCGGTATCGATACTTGGCCTGCGGGTAAAATAACCGCCACCTTTGCCGGGTTTGATTGTCAACAGCTGCTCGTGCTCAAGCATGCGTGCGGACTGACGCAGAGTAGGCAGGCTGACTCCGATTTCCTTTGCCAATTCGCCCTCCGAGCCAAGGTATTCACCGGCCGGCACGGCTACTATGTGTTCCCGAAGGAGATTGGCGACTCGATCCGCAGTGGAGGTTGACTGAGCTACAGGAATGATTTTAGCCATAAAATTGATTGCGGCACTTGTTGGGATAACCGCAGAGTTCTCTTATTTACGAGTTCTATTTTTCGTTAAAGTTCCCGATTATCTATTGCGTGCCACGTAATAGCTGATGCAAGAAATTAGAGTGTGCATCGGCTCTAACCGTGCTGCATAAATCTCTAGCGCGAGAGCTAGATATAACTGTCGGTCCTTCAAAAGCGCGCGATTTTAACCCATAAAAGCCGTGCAATACACCACTCTGTGTATTCAGCGGATCCCCGAGACATTGTCATCACTTCCTGCGCCATTCGGGTATTCGCTCAGGCATGGTTGGCCGCCCCAGCATAGTATCGGGTTTGCCAGAGGCCCGGCACATAAGTCGATGTCAGCTTGCCAAGGATCCAATAGAGATGTTAATTTCGATCGCCGGTAACCAGTAAAAGTTTTAACTGTAATAATAATCGGATCGTTGATACTTGCAACGCTATCCTCTTGACAGGAGATGCCAATGTACAAAGCAACAAAAAGATTGATGACGTATTGTGTTGCCCTGTTGTCCAGCTCTATAGGCTTGCTGCCAGCTATCGCTCAAGCGCAATCTACCGCGGAAATCCCCAGACTCGATAATGGGCTGCCCAACCTGCAGGGTACCTGGGATTTTCGTACCATTACCCCCCTTCAGCGTCCCGCCGAATACGGGGACCTCGCAGTGCTGAGTGCTGATCAGGCAGCGGAATTCGAGATTGCGCGCCGGGTCGAACTTGACCGGGATAATTTCACAGATGAAACGACAACCGGCGACTATAATGAGTTCTGGTACGATCGCGGAAGCGAAATTCTTGAGAGCTTCAGAACCTCACTGATAACCTCGCCAGTCAATGGTCGGTTGCCGGAAATGACCGAATTCGCGCAAAACCTGGCCGCAGAATCGCGCAGTGCCGCGGCGCTAAATGAGGGCATCGAAGTCAGACCCCTGTCGGAGCGCTGCATTATGGGGTTCAATTCCGGTCCGCCCATGCTGCCCAGTGCTTACAACAATAATGTGCAGCTCGTGCAGACGGGTGATCATGTGTTAATTCACAACGAAATGGTCCACAACGCCAGGATCGTCAAGATGGACACCGATCAGCATCTGGATTCTCCGCGCAAGTGGGAGGGCGACTCGATCGGATACTGGGACGGCGATACACTGGTGGTTGAAACCAGAAATTTCGCTGGTGCTACCTCTTTTATGAATTCCAGTGAAAATATGGAACTGGTCGAGAAGTTCTGGCTGATCGATGCGGAGACGCTGGGATACGAATTTACAATCACCGATCCAACTCGCTGGACAGAGTCCTGGACTGCCATGTTCCCAATGGTGCGTTCACAAGAGCCTATTTACGAATACGCGTGCCATGAAGGCAACTACAGCATGGCCGGCATCATGGCCGGTTGGCGTACCCTTGAAGTGCAAGAAGAAATGGGTGTCAGCGAGTCCGATTAGGCCAACGACAATTATAAATATTAAGGATAGATGACCCACCAGGGATGTTGATCCTTGTTCTGTCCATCATCAGAACCAGACGCGGGCTTTGTACCATTAGCGAAGTCCGCGTTTTTTTATGGTTGATGTTAGTAGTTCCGACCCCGCTGCACCTCGCTGTTTGCTGTTTACAACGAAAGCTAATCTAGCTCTCGCTGTGCGCCTCTTGCTGATCAGCCTGATGCTGAAGTCGCAGTAATTGACTGAACTGGTGCACTGAAGTGAGATGAGAGTAGATCAACGGCATCAGGCCACGGCCGCGCAGTTCCAGGTAGTCTTCGTCACTGAGCTTCTCAATGGCTTCCTCGTCTATGGTAAAAACCCCTTCCACTTCATAGCGGCGAGAAGACTTGTCAAATTGAAAGGCCATGGCCCGCGACCGGAAAAGGTTTTTCTCCGCAAGGTATCGGCAAAGTGCCATAGCCTGGAGCGACTGCTTGGTGACAGTAACCACGTGGTCAATACGTTTCTGCAGGTACTCGGTGTAGTCGCCGTTTTCCTGGAACATGGGCTCACCTTCTGTCTCGCTTAGCAGATCGCTGTCCTCGTCGATGGCGATAACAGCCTCGTCACTGTCCGGTTCCAGCCGATGCACGGTCAGCGGCGCGAGAGTAAAGCTGGTTGGAAGAAAGGCAGATTGCCACGCCGCTTGCTGACAGAACAGGTTTTTGCCCTTGCTCAGCCCCATCAATGCCGCGGGGACAAAATCGCCGCTGCTACTGTTTCTTACGAATACAAGGGGGAATTGGGTGGCCAGCGAGTAGAATTCCTGCAGCACCACGGGTACCAGGTGCTGGGATTGGAACCGGGTGAAATCTTTGCATTCCGAGAGGCGAAGTTTGCCATGTTTTTCAAAGTCGAGGAGGACTGGGTCAGACATCAGGTAAGAAATCTCTCTTGTAAGTATTAATCCAGAACACGCCGCCGTCAGGGCAACACGATACCTATTGTTGCTGGTTTGCTTCCCAGTCTCAAGCTGGAATGCCAAGTTGAAAAAAAGAAGCAACAGTTAACCGGCCTGTCCCGACATTGTCGCTGAGACTCGCCTCAGTGTTAAGTACTGCGCAGTGAAGCAAATTCGAGGGGTAAAACACCATGCGATTGAACCTCGCTTCGATTAGCACTTCCTGTCGGTAAAGGCCAGTGTCGCCTGCGATATAACCCCGATGCTCATCAGGATGCTCGCTGACTTGCTGCAGCATCTCCCTGACCACTTCGCGATCGTCGCTGCTCAACCTGACGAGATCACGGGGCAGATAGCGATAGATGGCTGTACCACCATGAGGCGGTCCACACAGGTAATGAACGCTGGCAAATTGATCATCACCGAAAGCGTCGGTATGGGGAATTCTTTGCGCCGGGCTTAGCTGCTGGGGCTCCAGCGTGGTCAAGGACAGCATGCATCGATGGATGGTCGTCATGCATTGCCCATAAACCAGCTCAATTCCTGCTGTCAGCACATTTTCATAGGACCCAGGCAACCGATCGCGGATTCCCGGGTAGACCGTGCGGTCGTCTCCGACTTTTCCGAAATAGGCCTTGCTTTCGGCATAATCAACCAGTAATTCCGGATTTGCCAGGAAGTTGTCCACCACATAGACCCTGATATTGGGGTCGGGGTGTACAACCTGCTCCACGGTGGCTGCCGGATTCAGTATATACTCTGGCATGCGGGGGCTTATGCTCTTCTGATTCGCAATCTCTGAGTGTGAATAGGACTGCGTGGTTACTGAATCAGGTGATTGAATAGTGTACCCTCGACCTTGTCAACAGGACCGGATTAGTCGATTTAAGAGATGCGGTGAATCGATAATTAGACCCACAGATTTTTGCAACTCTATGCCGCTCAGTAAGCGAAAGGGAAGTGCGACGCAATGGTCACTCTAGCGTGATGGAAGGCTCCAAATTGGACAACGACAACAACAATATCAACCATATCGTTATTGTTGGTGGCGGTACCGCGGGCTGGATGTCAGCAGCGGCGCTGGCAGTCGTCGTGGGTCCGCAAAACTGCCGTATCACTCTCGTAGAATCGGAACAGATTGGTATTGTCGGGGTCGGAGAAGCGACCATTCCACCTATCGTTGAGTTCAACAAGCTGCTCGGAATCAACGCGGACGAAATGCTCAGGGCGACCCAGGGCACTTTCAAGCTTGGCATAGAATTCATTAACTGGGGCAGGATCGGTGACGCGTACATGCACCCCTTTGGTGTATTCGGTAGGACCATCAGAAATGTGAACTTTTGGCATTACTGGAAAAAGGCCAGTGACCTGGGGATATCGCCGGGTCTGGAAGCCTACTCCCTTAACTGGACAGCTGCAAAACAAGATCGGTTTTTACGTTCCGGCAACGTGCCCAATTCGCCGCTTTCGAGTGTCCCGCATGCCTATCATTTCGATGCCAGCCTTTACGCGAAATTTCTGCAGGAATTCAGCACGACAAAGGGTGTCTCGCGCGTTGAAGGCATCGTCGCCGAGGTGAATCAGGACACGCATAGCGGCAATATCACCGGGATTATCCTCCAGGACGGTACGTCGCTCGAAGGTGATTTTTTCATTGACTGCACAGGCTTCAGGGGCCTGCTGATAGAACAATGTCTGCAGGTCGGTTATGAGGAATGGACTCATTATTTGCCCTGCAATAGCGCACTTGCCGTGCCTAGCGAAGAGATCAGCCCAAAGCATCCGTATACCAAGTCCATAGCACATTCTGTTGGCTGGCAGTGGCGGATTCCCTTGCAGCACCGAACAGGCAACGGAATTGTTTACAGCAGCGACCTGGGTAGCGACGAACAGGCTCGAGAGACATTGCTCGCAAATCTGCCGTCCCCGTCTCTGGCGGAGCCGCGTCAACTGCGCTTTGTCACCGGCAAACGAAAGAAAACCTGGTACAAGAACTGTCTTTCGATAGGCCTCTCCAGTGGTTTTATGGAACCGCTGGAGTCGACCAGCATCCACCTTATTCAGTCGACAATCATGAGATTCTTCGCGCTGTTTCCACGTCGCACCGGTTTCGAGCCTGAAATGGAGCGCTTCAACAACTTGATGGACAGCGAATTTCGCTCCATAAGGGATTTTCTAATCCTGCATTACAAGGCAACGGAGCGAAATGACTCGGAGCTCTGGAACTATTGTCGCACCATGGAGATCCCTGATTCGCTAGAGGAAAAGTTGGAGCTTTATCGTTCAGGCTCTTGGCTGAACCGAGACAGCAGTGAGCTGTTTGGTCAGGATAGCTGGCTGGCAGTTCTGGATGGCCAGCACATAAAAGCCAGCAACTACAGTCCCCTGGTCGACACCGTGCCGGTTAACAGCCTCGAGTCCATGCTGCGTGAAACTCGTGGAGTTATCGCCCAATGCGCTGAAGCGATGCCTGCTCATGAAGATTTCATCGCCCGCAACTGTGCTGCATTGTCAATATCGGGATAGCCGATAGCAATGTAACGAATTCCCGCGCAGTAATGCTCGTGAGTGCCCGCACCGAGACCAGAATAATTGCGCGTAGCGGGCACTCTCTATAATTTATTGATCATTCAAAAAGCACAATAAAAAGCAGTAATATATTTTGTATACGAAAATATATAATTTCTAATCCTTGGTTTTTCTTTGGTAATAATTTGTACACAAATAATAGCTCAGTGAGTATTCTCAGATCGACCTTTTCTATTTGTACACAAAATATATATCTTCGACATAGGCCTTATAAATACTGACCTCAAGGTATTTATTGATTAAAACCAGCATGTTGTAGCGCCAGGTAGCATATTATTAACCTTTGTGCACAAATTAGATGTAAACCGAAAGAACAAAAAACTATAAAAATAAAATAAAAATGGGCTGAAAACGCATTTTCAGGGCGACTTTTGTGTGGTAGTTTCGCCGAGGGTTAATAGAAATCTTTTAAATGTTATGCAGGATTAGATTTCAGTGATGACTGACGCGGGAGACTATTCTTCAAGGTCGCATTAGCCCAGTGTTATCCAAGACAAAAACAAGTAAATAGAGCCTCACCTGTCAGTTAGTAAAAGCAGCACAGCGTGAAGGCGAGGAGATGTTGACATGCCCCACGATTTTCGTCGCAAGAAACTCGCAGGCCTGATTCACACCGCTCTTGTTTCAACCCTCGTAGTCCCGGCATTTGCACAGGCTCAGGACCAGTCCCCGGATGTCGAAGAAGTCGTCGTCACGGGTTCTTACATCCGGAACAGTGCCTTTGCCCAGGATACGGCGGTCGATACGATTACCGGTGATGACCTGCTTGAGTCAGGCGCCCCCAATATGTCGGAGTACATCAGGGACCTGACTTACGTTCAGAATGTGAATGTTACCTCGGTGGTTCTGGGCTCGCAGGATGGTCCGCAGAACAACACCGGAGCCAGTTTTAACCTCCGTGGTCTGGGTGAGAACTCTACCCTGACCCTGGTTGATGGTGTGCGAGCAGTGGATGCGCGCCTGAACACGGCGTTTCCTGAAATCGCCATGGAGCGAATGGAGCTGGTACTGGACGGTGGCTCTGCGCTGTACGGTGCGGACGCGGTAGCGGGTGTGGTAAACCTGATTCCCATCAAGGAATTTGAAGGGGTTCGGTTCCGCACTTTTTATCAGCGCCCCGAAGACGGTGCCAACGAGCAATACCGATTCTCTGTCCTGTGGGGTAATTCCTGGGATAACGGCCTGAGCTACGTGGGCGCCCTGGAACACTACAAGCAGACCGACATGATGATGTATGAGCGGCCGCGGGAATTCCAGGTGTCCTCGACAACTTCGAGCTCCGGTAACCCGGGAACTTACCGACCGCTCTATAACTGGGACGGAGGCATAAGGCTGCGCGACGTGCACGGCGGTACGTTGGGCCCGTCATCTCAGCGACTGCTGGATCCGTCCTGCGGTACCTATAACCAGGGTTCTCCCGACCACGGTTCCGGTCCGATTGCCCTGCCGTCGGGAACTGTCCACCCGGCGGGTTTCTGTACCTTCGAGTACAGCATGCAGGCCAACTACGCGGAGCACACGGAGAACTACTCGCTGTATAACAGCCTGACCTGGGAAGCCACTGACTGGCTGCGGTTCAGCGGTATGCTGACCAACTTTTACCGGTACCAGGAAGACCCCAGTACTTTTGCGTCGCCGAATCCGACCAATGCCCGTAGTGTGCTGGTAGTACCCTCCTACCACCCGGCCAATCCGTGGGGTATCGACGTAGTGCCCGATCAGTGGCGGGTATTCACCTATGCCACACCGGACTCTTACCCCGATAACATCCGGGATGACACCGCACGTATTTTTAACCGCGACTACTCGGTAAATCGTCTGCTGCTCAAGTCCGAGTACGACATCGGTGATACCTGGACCGGCTACACCTACTACTCCACTCAGGAAACCAAGGCCATGGGTGACCAGCACGGCGTGTATACCTCGCGCCTGCAGCTGGCACTCCTGGGTATGGGAGGTCCCAATGGCGACCAGTGGTGGAACCCGTTCGGCTCTATCGATCCGCGTTCTCCGTACTACCAAGCCGGGGTAACGGATAACACCCGCGAACTCAATAACTGGATGAGCTACTACCTCCCGAATGCCGTGACCTCGAGGAATTTCCTTGATGTGTTCGAGACCATGGCGACCGGTCCGGTGTTTGACCTGCCGGCTGGTGAGGTTCAGGTGGCGTTTGGTTACCAGTGGCGGGAGCTGCAGGAGAACACCTTCGAGCTGACTTTCGACGCCTCGGGTGAGAACTTCATCTGGGGTCTGGTGAACGAGCCGGTTGCACCTGATGAGACCTATAACTCGCGGGTCAAGGCCTTGTTTGCCGAGGTTGAAGTGCCGATTCTCGACAATCTGGCAGCCAAGGTGGCGGTACGGCACGAGGAGTTCGTCGATCAGGGGCTTCAGGCCACCACGCCGAAGATCTCGTTGCGTTACGAGCTGATGCCGGAACTGGCCCTGCGGGCTTCCTTTGGCGAAAGCTTCCTGGCGCCGACCTCCTTCCAGACTCGTCCGGCACGACTGAACGAGAACTGCACGGACATGTACTCGGGCATCGACGAACTCTCCGGCCAAGTGCTGATCGGCGGTGTTGCCTGCGCTTCTGGTAACCCGAACCTTGGGCCCGAGAACGCGGAGATCACTAACCTTGGTTTCACCTGGCAGCCCACCGGCGCGCTGGATGGATTCGAGTTGTCGATGGACTATCAGGAAATCGAGTACACCGACCGTATCCGCACCCTGAGTGAGGACGACGTGGTACGTCGACAGTTCACTGACATGCTGGCAGCGACTGGTATTTCGGAGGCGTCTTACGATCCGACACCGGGTTCCTCGACCCGTAATGCGGCTAACGCCTGGCTGGCCACGGCTGGCGAGAACTACCCGATCTTCCGTCTGCCGGATGGCAAGGTTGACCGTGTATTGATCCAGTCTGCCAACGTGGCTGCATTCTACGTGGACCTGATAGACATCAAGGCCAGCTACTCGTGGAGCCCGAACGACTGGGGTACCTTCAATCACCGCCTGAACATCACAAACTACGGCAAGTACACGTTTGAGGACTTCGGTGGGGTAATAGTTGATCCACTGGGCAAGCAGAACGCGCGAACCAATATTGCGCCGCCGCTGCCGGAAACCAAGCTGGCGTTTATCACCAACTGGTTCCGCGATCAGCACAGTGCCTCGGTATCGATCAACTGGTACAGCGACATCGATCATGATGCCCAGGTGGTGGATCTGTTCCCGTATGACGGTGTCTTCACACCGGATCCTGTCATCAAGGGGCAGGCCATTGTGGATACCCGTTATGCCTACCAGTTCGAAGACCTGTTTGGCAGTCAGGTAGTACTTTCCGGAGGTATCAACAACCTGCTGGATGAGAAACCGCAGCTTACCGGACAGATCGGTGGCTTCGAGTCGCGTCTGATAAACAACTGGTACCGCCAGTTCTATCTCTCGATCGACATCACGCCGGGCGGTTAGGACAACGCCTGAGAGTGGGGCGGCCGGCACGAATCTGGTCGTCCTGCAGAAAAGCCGGAGCAAGTAGCTTGCTCCGGCTTTTTTTATCGTTATTAGTTTTTCCTTAACTTTCAATCGTCTGTCATTTTTAACACTCCTCGCTACGTGATTCTCCGCGTACCTGCACCAATCAATAGTAATTTCGACACATAATATTTGTGTTGAAATTATATTGGAGGTCATGCTAATTTCGGGGCGGCTATGGGAAATCCGTTAAATGTTTTGCAGTATTAGGATTTCCCCGGTAAGCGCTAGAGTCCAAGGATTCGGGCGGTTCTACATAGCTAGTAACAAAGCACAAGTAATGTACTAGTACAAAAACAAGTAAATAGAGCCTCACCTGTCAGTTAGTAAAAGCAGCACAGCGTGAAGGCGAGGAGATGTTGACATGCCCCACGATTTTCGTCGCAAGAAACTCGCAG
>Ga0255776_10007407_pt1 | contig 11023 bp, 4 predicted proteins | sample 071ome_19_FD_179974 | JGI IMG/M metagenome (GOLD analysis project Ga0255776, IMG submission 179974) | Coastal salt marsh microbial communities from the Groves Creek Marsh, Skidaway Island, Georgia - 071413AT metaG (version 2) | ecosystem: Environmental > Aquatic > Marine > Intertidal zone > Salt...
CGAAACAGGCTAAGGCCTGTTTCGGGTAATCCGCCTGGTCGTACCAAATGACAAACCCTCGCCATCGGCGGGGGTTTTTCGTTTGAAGGTGTAGGTTTGGATGAGGGCCGCCGTTCGACAAACGCGACCAAAGGAGCGTTTGGTCCGCTGCAGCGAAGCGGAGGCGCCCGCAGGGTTCAATCGCCAGAGGCTATGGCGATTGAAGACAATCCGCCCGGCTCTACCAAATATTTAAGTCTCTGTTTTTTGAACTCTCTGTTTTCCTAGAATCCACGTTTTGGCTGTTTGGCGACTGAGCAATATACTCGTGCTGTTGCACTTAACTGGCGAGCACTAACTTAGCGGGGGGTTGCGCATGGCGATACGAGTGATCGGTGGAGGCATCATAGGCCTCAGCGTGGCTTACCATCTCAGCCTTAAAGCTGAAAACATCACGGTATTCGAAATCGACAAAGGCTACGAGCGGGCTAGCTTTGCACGCAGCTGTGGCGGATTAAGAAGCCAGTTCAGCACCCCGGCCAACGTTGCGATGAGCCTGTACAGCATCGATTTCCTCAAAACTCAGACAGACGTTTCCTTTCAGTCCAACGGCTATCTCTTGCTATTTGACGCTGTCCGGGCCCAAGACCACGATCAAAGCCTCATGCTGCAACAAGAGATGGGCGCCAGCACACAATCTCTCGATCCCACTGACCTCAAGGTTCTGTTCCCAGATCTCAATACCGATGATCTTTACCGAGGATGCGTAACACTGGACGGGTCCGAAGGATGGATCGACCCGACGAGCTTGCATACTTGGTACAAAGAAAGATGCCTTCATGCCGGCGTCAAATTTGTATACGGCGACCATCGCGACTATCCCGCTAAAAACTCTGATATCACCGTGGTGTGCGCCGGTTGCTGGACTCGAGACGTAGGAAAATATTTTGGTGTAGAGGTGCCCGTGCGCGGCGAAAAGCATACTGTCTTTCAGATAAAAACGGAGCGTCCCGTGTGTGCGGAGCTACCGCTAGTTGCCGATCTAGCGGCGGGTATCTATTTCAGGCCTGAAGGTGAGGGCTACATAGCAGGCTACGAGGGTAACAACGAGGGCGAGGCTGATGATCTTGAGCCTGCGTGGGAGAGTTGGCATGAGGTGTGGGAAAGGTTATACCACCGGTTTCCAAGCATCTTTGACAAAGCCAAAATGACGGGGGCATGGGCCGGTTATTACGACACCACCCAGGCGGACCATAACGCCATCATCGATGCCAAGGACGGTATTTTCTTTGCAACAGGTTTTACAGGGCGCGGGCTGATGCACTCCCCTGCCGTAGGATTGGTGTTGAGCGAGATGGTAACAGGAGCACCTCCCAGCATTGATCTCTCTTCTTACCAGTTGGAACGCACCCCACGTCGGGAAAAATATGTCATTTGATCTCCTATTCGCCGGGGCCTAGGTCGATCCGCCTGGTCCTACCAAATGACAAACCCTCGCCATCGGCGGGGGTTTTTCGTGTGCGGGTGTGGGTTTGGATGAGGGCCGCTGGTCGACAAACGCGACCAAAGGAGCGTTTGATCCGCCCTAGTGAAGCGGAGGCGCCCGAAGGGGTTCAATCGCCAGAAGCAATGGCAATTCAAGACAATCAGCAATTGCAGCGCGAGGGTTTTTCGCCGACGCTTGATGAGGCAAGCGAGCTCTGGAGTGGCACGCGAGGCTCGTCAGCGTCTAGGAAAGCGAAGTGACAAAAGATATCAGAATCAACGGCCAGCGGCTGTGGGATAGCCTCATGGAAATGGCGCAGATTGGTGCCACCGAGCGAGGCGGCTGCAATCGGCAGGCCCTGACCGACGAAGACAAACAAGGACGCGACCTGTTTGCCAACTGGTGCCGGGACGCCGGCTGTACTGTCAGCGTCGACGAAATGGGCAATATGTTTGCGCGCCGCCCGGGGCGTAACACTGATGCCCCGCCCGTGATCACCGGCAGTCACCTGGATACCCAGCCCACCGGTGGCAAGTTCGACGGCGTATACGGGGTGCTGGCGGGTCTTGAAGTGCTGCGAACACTGAATGAGACCGGCGTTGAAACCGAGGCGCCCTTAGAGGTGGTGGTCTGGACCAACGAGGAAGGCGCGCGTTTTGCCCCCGCTATGGTCGGTTCGGGTGTGTGGGCCAGCGAGATGCGACGGGATGAGGTTTATGCCATCGAGGACAAATCGGGCAAGCGTTTCGGGGAGGAATTGGAACGCATTGGTTACCGGGGCGACCTCCCTGCCCAGCCAAGGCCGATACGAGCCGCCTTTGAGGCCCATATTGAGCAGGGCCCTATTCTGGAGGCGGAGGCATTGCAGATTGGTATCTTGACCGGCGTACAGGGCGCTCGCTGGTACGACCTGACCATTGAGGGCCAACCCGTTCATGCCGGGCCAACCCCCATGGAGGTACGCCAGGATCCCTTTATGGGCGCCCTGCCCATCCTCGACTACTGCTACGAGGTGGCAGCGAAATACGCACCCTGGGGCCGGGCCACCTTTGGCGACATCAAAGCTGAACCGGGCTCACGCAACACCGTGCCGGAGAGGCTAATCGTCAACGTTGATCTGCGTCACCCGGACCCCACAGTACTGGACGAGATGGATCGCCTGTTCCGGGCCTTTGTTGCCGAGACGTGCCAGGCTAAAAACCTGCAAGGCCGAGTGGAAGAACTCTGGCACATGCCAGTGACCGAATTCGACCCTGAGTGCGTCGACGCGGTTCGCAACGCCACCGCGGAGCTGGGGTATTCGAGCATGGAGATGGTCAGCGGCGCCGGCCACGATGCCCTGTATGTGGCGAAGGTCGCACCCACCAGCATGATCTTTGTGCCCTGCAAGGACGGGGTCTCCCACAATGAAGCCGAAGACGCCAAGCCGGAGGACTTGGAGGTAGGCTGTAATGTGTTACTGCACGCTATGTTGAAGATGGCCAACGCATAGCGCAATCGAGCCAGCACTCCCAAATTTTTGAGTCTCTGTTTTTATTCAACTTTAATTTTTAACTGTCGCTTGAGGGTTAGTAGCGTTTTCACCTGTCCGCTCCATTTGCCTCGCGGGGCGAGGGCCCCAGAACGTCATCCCTCGCCAAACGATCATATGTTCCAGACACCGGCTCAACAGGCGCCCGCATCAGATAATTGTTAATCACAGTGCGAGCTGATTAAGTCTTATGGTGCTCTGAAAAATCGCGGCGTGGCAATAGGCCTTTGCGCGGCAACGGTAGACCGCGCGACCCAAAGCGGGCCCTGTCTTCATATCAAGTTTTCCAACCCTGACCTTGCTCTCTCTTCTGGAATAACCGCAACCTGGCGATCTGTAGCACAAGCTCCTTCGGAATCGGATTGGCCAAGCTAAAGCGAATCGTGTTTTGCGAAACCTCGTAAGAACGCAGTTCATCACGGAGCGCATCGATCACCGACGGGGTCGGATGGAGGCTGATGTGATGTTTAAAAGCCGCGTATTGAAACAGTATTCCATTGCGAATAAACGCAGGCTTGCCCCACTTGAGCGCTTCAGTCGCTTCTGGAGCGGCTTGCCGCAGAAGGCTCCTGAGCTCGGTTAATCGCCGCCTCGCTTCTGGCGACTTCGACAGAATGTAGGCCTCTACGGGATTGACTGTCGACGTCATCACTTTCCCCCTTTGCTTTCTTTTACTTAACGAACAAGCAAAAAAAACCGGAGACTGAGCTCCGGTTTTCAGTTCGCAAGATACGGTCAAGCAGAGATTATTTGACGATTCGAGTCGAAGAAGGCTACCGACCCATCGTCCAACGTCGCGGCGTACCACGCACCGTCGGGATGCGTCTCCTCGCCATCGACAGCGTCATCCTGAATCGCATCGATCACAGACTGCGAGAAATTTCCATTCACCTCTCTCTCAAAGTCAGCGATCGCCACGCCGTCACCCGGGGTCCAATAGACGGGGTTACCGTCACCGTCATCTGCATCACGCAGCGCCATTTGGAGTCCCAAGGGCTTGGAGGCAGTGCCACTCTCCAGGCCGTAACCCACGAGGTAGAACACCTCATCAGCGTTCAGTCCCAGTCCCTTGTAGAGCTGGCCGGTAATATGGTCGTTAGCGTCACTGGAGATTTCGACACCTACAACCCCGTTACCATCCAGGTCCATTCGTCTGTCTACCTCCTCCTGAATCAGCGACGCGCCCGTAAGATCTTCCACATCGTTCTCACCTGTAGCAAGCACACGCTTAAGGGTCCCATTTTCCTCGAGCTCTGTTAGACCGTACTTCTTGACGACGTCACTGTCTCCAGAAGTGTCTTTGACGAAGAAGGAGATCACATTATTTTCCGACCAAGCCGCACCCGTTATGGTCTGGTCCGTACCGGCCTCCCAAAACTCGTAGACAGGATCTTCCCCGTCCGCTGCGGTATTGGTGATCACTGCGCCATCCAGCCGCGTGGGAAGTCGCGACGTACCCGTTTGAAGGGCCCGGTCGGGGGAAACAATAAGAGCCGTCTGGTCATAGGCCGTACCGGAGTAGACAGCTTGCGCGACCGGTGTCTCAGCAATCGTCATACCCACTACCCCGTTCCCGTCCAGATCGCGCCTAAATGCAGACTCCTCATTGATCAATTTGTCCAAACTGAAGGTGGCGGACTGATTTGCCGCGTCAACGGCGGCATCATACCCCTCATCGCCGTCAACAAGGTTGAGCGCAGTGACGTCGACCAACTTTGAAGCCTCGCTCATGTGGTACCCAGCCACACCACCGAACTCTGGATAAGGCGCGTTCCCTCTGTGGAAAAATAGCTGGAGGTAAGTGGGTATAGCAGTAACACCGTTGTGAACGGGTGCAGCGCTTGTAATCAGCATCCTGAGCTCATCTCCGTTCTGGACGATCGAGAGCACCTCGTAATCCTCTGGTGGCTCCCACGCTTTGTCGTTCGACAAGAGGACGCCGGTGAAATCTGTCGGCTTGGAAGCCGTGCCATCGACTAGGTCGGATCCGACAATCAGGAAGCTGTCGTCATCGATGCTTGCGTTAAAGAGCCCAAGCGTGGGCGCGGTGCCAATATCCAAGCCCACGAAAGTGTCTGCGTTAAAGTCTCTTCGCGCCGCAACCTCGTCTACAACAATATCAGTAGAACTCATGCCTGCCGCTGCACGGGTTGCTGAGGCCATCATCCAGGTTGGGGAGTCATTAACGTCCCTGCTCTCAAACTTGTACTTCAGAACCTTGCTGTCGTCGTCGTTCCGAGCGTAGAGGTTCACTGTATCACCACTCTGCCAGATCTCGCGAACGGTGAAACCCGTGTCTGGCTTCCAGTAATTCAACTGCCCGCCGTTGTCCACAAACAAGGCAGCCGCATTGGCGAGATTGGAGGTTCGGGCGCCCATTTGGCTGAGATTCCGACCAACAATGTAGATATCGCTGTCGGCACCCGTGACATCACTGGCTTGCTTCGCATTGGCTGTGCCCAGTGTCAGGCCATCTGACTGTGTCGCGACCGATTCGGAGTAAACAAACCCGATCGACCCGTCGCCATTAAGATCTCTCCCGGCGTCGGCCTCTTTCTCTGCCAACTCCCGTGTATTCATGTTGACAGGACGGTGGTCCCCATCTTCCATCAGCCTCCAATTGCCATTAAGCGGATCGTCTGCATCCCACACGTCTTCAAAACGGTACCGTTTGATCTCAGCGGAAGTATCACTCTCAAACCCATAGACGTCTAGGTACAGCATACTGTTGGGATCGTTGGGATCGAAAACTCCGACATGAGTGCCCTTGATCTCGAAACCCGCCGAAGGCAGTTCCCATGCCATTCCGTCTCTGTTCAATAGCGCTGAAGACAGGTCCCCCTTGTTTGGGCGGGGATCCTTTTTCAACATCAGATACGTCTGGGTCGACGGCGCTGACTCATCGACATCCGCCGTGCCTGCATCGTCCGCAGCCAACACCATCTCACCACCAATGCCCACGGTCGCTTGAATCAGTCCGGTCCACTTACCCTGGTCGTTGTTGATCTCAGAGAAGGTGCCGAGCTTAATCCCAATGCTGCCGTCCGCCGTGAGGTCGGATCTCCCGGCTACCTCGCGCTCCATCAGTTCGTGCCTGGAGATCTCCGATGATCCCTGCAAGATCCCGGTACCTGTAGCAAAGGTGTACTGAATAAACTCCGCTCGCGTGTCAAGCTCGTTAGTAGTGAGCTTGCTGTAAACGTAGCGCTCAGTTCCGTCCGAGCTCATCTCTGCACCCACAATCTGATAACCAGACTGAATATTCCATGGAGTGGAGCCGTCCTCCGAAAGCAGGGCGTTGCCTTGGGCGAGCGGGTTAGAACGACGCCCTTCTCTCAGGTTTTCTCCTGCCAGAAACACGGTGAAATCGCCGTAAATCTCTGCCTTTGAGACCCCAAAGTAATTACGATCGTCTGCCTCATTAGCCGTCGCATTGAGTCTGAAGCCAACTACTCCATCACCAGAAAGATCCCGTCGCTCCGCTTTTTCAAGCTCAACAAGACGAACCACATCGGCAGTCTCGGAATAGTCATAAGCCAAAGCCTCAGGATTACCGTCGGCATCGCGCGCAGTCACGGAAAAAACCGTTTCTTGAACGTGCTCCGGATCGCCGTCACTGTCCGAGTCGGTGTACGTGAACACGCTGTAGCTCTCGATCTGATCGTTATTTGTATTAGCAACTACGCCGGCGACCGAGTAACCGTCAGCCGGAACCCATGCAACCTGCCCGGTTGCATCGAAAAGACTCATGCTGAGGCTGATGCCAGTATCGGCGCTTCGCCCAGTTCTAAGCTTTTCGCCTATCGTATAGAAGGTGTCGCCCATCACCGTGGTCGTAAACAACCCGCCTCTGCGGTCGATCGTGTCATCCTTCAGCTGGCCAACGGCGCGGTCTCGGTTCAGATCCCTATCGACCTCCATCTCAAGATCGACGAGTCCCTTCTCATCACCGATAGTGGCAGAAGTTACGTCAGCAGATCCAATGAAGTTGCGATTTGCGTCAAAGCGGTACACCTTGACCTGCGCTGCTGCGCCGCCGTCAGTGGCGGTTGCATAAATGGCGTAACTGTTATCTGCATCCGATCCGGCGTCATCGCCCTCATCAACAACCAAAGCCGATAACGCATATCCGGTGTCAGGACCGGCCCACGGCGAGGTGCCATTTTGATTCAAAAATGCGTGTGCACTTAAATCTAGCGCCCGCTCTTTCGTACCAGACACCGCATACGCAGTCACGCCATCCATCTGAGTTTCGTACAGGCCGCCATCGCGATCGATGCGTGTGGTCACTCTGGCACCAATATACCTGTCGAGGTTAATGTCCCGGCCCATCGCCACTTCTTCTTCGGCGAGATCTACCAGATCAAGTACAGTGCGCGAACCCGCCTGCAGAACCCCCGTCCCCGCATCGAAGGTGTAGCGGCTATAACTATAATTGTCATAGTCGGGGTCATCATTCACATCGAGGGGTTGGTTGGCAACGTATACATACAGCTCTGTGCCGTCAGCACTTGTCGCAGCGACCATCGAGGTAAATGATGCCTCATCTGGAGACCAGGCCTCACCCTCGCTAGTGGCGTACAGCGCGTTATCCAGTCGAGACAAATTTCCGCGATTAGGTTCCACAATGTAGAATTCGGTATCGGCTATCTCAACCTTAGTCAGACCTGAGGTCTTATCCTCGCGAGAGACCAAAGTCGCACCCTTGTAGTCGTCTCCATTAAGGTCTTTTCGATGGTCACTTTCGAGAGTTGATAGCTCCGCAAGCGACAGCAACTCCTCGTGCTCATTACCGGTGAGCGTCCATCTACCCGAATCGTTATCTAACTCAAAGGTAAACTTTTGAACCAAGCTCGCATCAGACTCGGAGGTCGCAAAAACCAGAAACGAGTCATTATCTTGGACCGCTCCCGTGACCTGCATATCTGGTTCAATCTTAAAATTGCTGAGGCTCCACACGGCATCCAGGTCATCATGCAGAACCGCGTCAAAATCGACAGCCTTCCTGTCTGAGTAAGAGCCCACCCTGAGCCTTGAGTCAGACTTGACGAACATCGACTCACCCTCAAATTCGGCCGAATACAGGCCGGCCTTGCGGTCGAAAAACGCCTCGTTAATGATCACACCAAACGATTGTTTAGTGGCGCCTCCGTATTCGAAGTCATCGGCGTTCAGGTTGCGGCGATACTTCACCTCGGCGGCCGCAAGCTCGTCGCTCGTAAGCGCGTACCGATCTTCGATCATCGCAAAGTCAGCATCGAAGCTGTAACGAGCAAAAGCTCCGCCGGTCGACGCATCTTCCTCAACATAGATCTCGTAGATGGTTGCGCCTGCTCCGTCGTCGGTGGTGACGAGATTGATGTTGGAGTTGGTCACGTCGGCGACGTTTTCTGGCATCCACGAGTCTCTCGAGCCGTCCGAGTTAGGCTGCAAAGTGAATGCGGTTGATAAGTCAAGCGGGCGTCGCTCAGACGAAATAGCTCGCTTGGACGCCATCAGAAAACTCACCCCCAACGCGTTGGCGAGTTGTAGACCGCCCTTCGCGTCAATCGGAGAGGATGCCATGCCCACACCAAAGTTACCGTCTCCATCAGCATCCCGCCCGGTAGCCTTCTCCAAAGCGGCCAGCTCATGGGGCGTCAACTCCTTCCCGGTGTCAGCATTCTCCAACAGTTTGAATGAGGTGATCGCATTTCCTCGGGCATCAGCGAGCGCAGACGTGTGCACCTCGAAATCAAAGCGCAATACTTCGTCAGCATTGTTGTCACTCTGCAGTAGGACCGTGCGCTGCTCAACTATGCTTCCGGCACCGTCATCGTAGCTTGTGTCTATTCCAGAAACGACTGAGTAACCCGCATAAGCCTCCCACGCGGTTTCTCCATCAGCCTCCAACAAAGCCCCAGAGAGGCTAGCGCCCTTAATCGCTGAATCATGATTACCAAAATTTCCAAATACATAAAACTCTTGCCCAAGGATCGAACCCGTGTAGAGATCACCCGTGCTATCAACCGCTGTGGTCGATATGTTTAATCCCACAGAGCCATCTCCATTGCGATCCGCTTTGGTGACCGCCTCATCTCGCGCAAGGGCTGCATGATCGAGGTAGACTGGGGCGTCTTCGCCGTCCTGAATAAGCACCCGAGAGTCATCAAACGTTAAGCGGAGTGTTTCACCTTCAAAGTTCGTTGCGGGGTCCGGGTCCAGCGACAGATAAACATCGTAACGCTGCTCGTTATGCGTCACTGCTCGGCGCGCACGCTCAATCACGTCACCGGTAACCGGATCCAACACAGCTTCCTGAGCAGGCTCGTCAATGATCGTCACAGTCCGCGCGACTACCGAAAAATTGTCATAATCTTCCTCAGGCTCCCACAGATTGTCCGCATCCGCCATCAGTGCATAATCATTCACGTCTACGCCTCTAGCCGCCGACAGCCGCGATCCAACGGCATAGACATCTGTCCCCAACACACTGAGCTTGTAGAGCGACGCATCTTTTCGCCCACCGTCAGATAATGTCTCCGACAGCTTCCCGCCTTGCATAGCGTCGAAATCAATATCTACCTTTTTCTGTTTCTCAATGGCTGAGATTTCAAGGGCGTTCAGCTCGGTCGGTGATTCACCGATCATGTTGCCTGTGGCCTGGTCGAACTCGTAGCGCTCCGCCGTTCCTGCACTGATGTAAACGTAGAGTTCCAGATTGTCACTTTTATCGACAAGCGACACCTTGGCTTCATCACCAAAATCAAGCGTGAAATAAGACCCATCGGAGTGCTTTAAGTACACAGCACTTTTTGGGACCGCAACGTCCCCATTGGCGCCAGTCAACAAGCCACTAGCTGCGTATACGTAACCTTTGTAATCTGCCGTATCAGGGGCACCAGGGATCTCAGCACGGTACAACTTCTCTTTCGCCTGCCGTTTCTCAGCATCCTCTGCGCTATAGCTGGGGGAATAAGCATTCCACCAAGTGGGCGCGACCAAGTTAGATACGGTTGTCATGCTCGTTCTCCTTCAAATGGTCTGGCATGCGGGCGTGATGAATCTCTGCCAATTGGGTTTAATATCGGCACCTAGCTTGCAAACTTTAGGCCTAGTCAGGAGAAATTAGCTCAGATTTGAGGCCAGATTACTGGGCGAAGTGAGCCACTGAGATTTACTGGGTTTGTCAGGACAGTGGAATAAGATTGAATGAGACCCAAATCATAAAACTATGGCTGGACCCAGACTGAAATCGGACAGCCCGGTTCGGGAGGGTTGCCTTTGTTTTCTTTTATTTACCACACGGGCCGCAAGACAGAGCAATACAAGTTCGATTGTTACGCAAAATCAAATGCCCAGATGATTCTCTGTTCTGCGCTCCCCTTGAATTAGTATCGGGACAAACCCAGAGAACTTTAGCTCACTTTTGACGCGCCAATGGCTACCGCCCAGGCCGAGCCAGATGTCGCTGTGGGACTTATCATGATGGCTTCCGGCGCCATCAGATCTTCCGGTGGTCATCGTAATTCCAGACTGTGTCACGCTAATCTCGGTTATCCTCTATAGGCAGGGGAAACTCGAGTTCATAAACAACACTCTGAACACAACCAGACCGCGAGCCCTCCAAAGGCCAATACTGAAAGTAAAGCGCGCATCGAATCCACAGGGAACATCATCCCGGGCGGATGCCGTACAATCCTCAGAAAAACTAGACCTCACAACTATGACCAGCACCGAACCGCTGTATATCCGCCATTCAGGCCCCGCCTTGCTTGAAACACCGCTGCTCAATAAGGGCAGCGCTTTTTCACGTGAAGAGCGCATTGATTTTAATCTCACCGGCCTGCTACCACCGCGGTACGAAACCATCTCGGAACAATTAGATCGGGCGTATCGCCAATACTCCAGCTATCACGAGGCCATCAACAAGCACATTTATCTGCGCGGTATTCAGGACAATAACGAGACCCTCTTTTATGCCCTCGTCAGCCAATACCTCGAGGAGATGATGCCGATTATCTACACGCCCACGGTGGGAGATGCCT
>Ga0255776_10007415_pt1 | contig 11014 bp, 10 predicted proteins | sample 071ome_19_FD_179974 | JGI IMG/M metagenome (GOLD analysis project Ga0255776, IMG submission 179974) | Coastal salt marsh microbial communities from the Groves Creek Marsh, Skidaway Island, Georgia - 071413AT metaG (version 2) | ecosystem: Environmental > Aquatic > Marine > Intertidal zone >...
GGGTGACTTCCGGTTTATTGCCAGTTCGTGGGGTCCACTGCGTAATAATTTTTCAGCAGTTCGAATAGCTCCGGGTGCTTGTCACTGAGCTGCCGGGGTTTTTCGAAAAAGGTTTCCGTGGCCACGGCGAAAAATTCGGCCGGGTTGGTGGCCCCGTAATAATCCATGACTGACTTGTGATGGTGTTCCAGGTCGTCGTTAAGCTCCTCAAACTCTTCCGACAGGATATGCGCCCACGCGGTGTAGCTGTTGGTGTGCAATAGCGGCGCTCCATTGGCCGATCCGGATTCACTGTCCAGCTGGTGGGAAAATTCATGCAGTACCACGTTGTGGCCGTCATGGATATTGGCCACACCGCGCTGTACATCATCCCAGGACAGGATCACCTTGCCGTGATGCCAGGATTCCCCGAGCAGGCCATGGTGGTCGGTGGCCATGGTGCCGTCTTCGTTGAAATTATCGTGATTGCTGACGAAAGCATCGGGGTAGACCAGGATATGTTCCAGGCGTGGGTAGACCCCGGTCGGGCGGTTCAGCAGCAACATGCAGGCCTGTGCGGCAATGGTGAGGCGAATCTCGTCGGTGATGGCCAGGCCACCACACCCATGAAAGCGTTTTTTGGCCAGGAACAGCTGGATATTGCTTTTGAGCTGTTCGCGCTCCTGCGCTGACAGTTTGTCGAGGTAGGGAATGGCCCGGTTCAGCAGTGTCTGCCAGTTTGCGGGAAAAGGGCGGGCAGCGATGCGCTGATCGCGCCAGCCGGGGTACCAGAACCCGACCACAACAACAGCAACGATCAACAATAATATGATTAGTTCGGTCATGGCTAACGGGTCGTCCCTGTCTCTTTCCTCTTGTCTCTTGCCTCGACGTTACTGCTGTCCCTGCTCGATCTCCTCCCAGCGGGCATAGAGTTTGTCCAGCGCTTCCTGGGCCTCGGCTGCCTGCTTGAGGGTGGCATCAATTTCCTGCTGGTCCTTCTCATAAAAAGTGGGGTCGGACAGGGTTTTTTCCAGCTCGGCAAGTGCAGCCTCGGCCTGCTCTATATTGCCGGGCAGTTGATCGAGCTCCCGTTGTATCTTGTAGGACAACTTGGCAGGCTTTTGTGGTTGCTGGGCCTGGGGCTTGTGTTTCCTGGGTGCAGGTTCCGGGTCGGGCTGCTCGTGGGTGAACTTGCCGCCATGGTTGATCCAGTCCTGGTAGCCGCCCACGTAGTGATTCACCTGGCCATTGCCTTCAAACACAATCGAACTGGTGACCACGTTATCCAGGAAGGCGCGGTCATGGCTGACCAGCAGCAGGGTGCCGTCAAATTTCAGCAGGATTTCTTCCAGTAATTCCAGGGTTTCCATGTCCAGGTCGTTGGTCGGTTCGTCCAGGACCAGCACATTGGCCGGCTTGCTGAACAGGCGCGCCAGGATCAGCCGGTTCTGTTCCCCGCCGGACAGGGCCTTGACCGGCTGTCGAATTCGGCCCGGTTCAAACAGGAAGTCCTGCAGGTAGCTGATCACGTGCATGGATCGGCCATTGATTTCCACGTGGTCGCTGCCGTCGGCCAGGTTGTCCTGCACGGATTTCTGCGGGTCGAGTTGTTCGCGCAACTGGTCGAAGTAGGCAATCTCGATTTTGGTGCCGGTCTTGACCTTGCCGTGTTCCGGTTTGAGTTTGCCCAGCAGGATTTTCAGCAGCGTGGTCTTGCCGGAGCCGTTGGGGCCGATCAGGCCGATGCGATCGCCGCGCATGATATTGATGGAAAAGTTCTCGATCAGGGTTTCGCCATCATAACCATGGCGAATACCTTCGGCTTCGACGACGATCTTGCCGGATGCATCACTCTTGTTGAGCGTGATTTTTGCGTTGCCCTGCAATCCCCGTCGTGCCTTGTATTCATCGCGCATTTTTTCTAGGGTACGCACGCGGCCCTCGTTGCGGGTTCGCCGGGCCTTGATGCCCTGGCGAATCCATTCTTCTTCCCTGGCCAGTTTCTTGTCGAACTCGGCATTGGATTTTGCCTCTGAGGCCAGTTGCTGGTCGCGATGTTCCAGGAAAGCCTGGTAATCATGCTGCCAGTAAATGAGCTGGCCGCGATCCAGTTCCATGATGCGATTGGCCGTGCGTTGCAGGAAGGCGCGGTCATGGGTGATCAGTACGATGGCGCCACGAAAATCCAGCAGCAGTTCCTCGAGCCATTCAATGGCTGGAATATCCAGGTGGTTGGTGGGTTCATCCAGCAACAGAATATCCGGTGCACTGACCAGGGCGCGTGCCAGGGCGGCGCGCCGGGTCCAGCCACCGGACAGTGAAGACATCAGGTCATCGGCGGGCAGGTCAAGCTGGCTGATGACGGTTTCCACCCGGTTCTGGAGCTGCCAGCCATCCAGGGCATCGATCTCCTGTTGCAGGCTTTCCAGTTTCTTCATGTCCGGCGTGTCATCGCCGGAGATCAATTGGTGGTACTGGCTCAGCAGGGTGCCGATTCTTTCCAGGCCACCGGCAATGAAATCATAGACGCTTTCGCTGGCCTTGAAGGGCAGTTCCTGTTCGAGCACGGCAACACGAATACCCGGTTTCAGCCAGCGCTCGCCGGCATCAGGCTGGATATCACCATGGAGCAGTTTCAGCAGAGACGTTTTGCCCGCGCCATTGCGACCGAGCAGACCGATGATGTCACCGGAGTCGATGGTCATGTTTTCGGCATTGAGCAAGACCTGGGGGCCGTAAGCCAGGTGAATATCTTTCAGGGTGAGCAGGGGCATGGGGGCAGGCTGACTACGTTGGGTTGCCGCTATTTTACCTGTTATTACCGCTTTATGCTGCTGGTTGTGCTGATGCAGGTGGCTCAGGTGGTTTGGCAGGGGGCTGCAGGTTGGCCAGCTTGAGGCTGAACTCCTTGCGTACCAGCAGGAAGCTGATGACGGCCTGGATGGTGACTGACAACACAGAGATGTACCAGACCTGGTTCATGTTGAAGCCTTCCTGCTTGCTGGCCCACACCGCCATGGGAATGAAAATCAGCAACCGGCTGGCCGACGAGAGCATGGCGGGCCGGGTATTACCCAGGCCCTGGAACATGCCGGAACAGGTAAAGATGATGCCCTGTGCAACAAAGTTCCAGGAAATGATGCGCAGGAAATTACCGCCGGCGGCGATCACCGGTTCTTCATCGGTGAAAAAAGCCACCAGCAAAGCCGGGTTGATCTGGATGAGCAGGGTGACGATGGCCATGACGATGGCGCTGAGCAGGATGCCCTTGTAGCAGGTCTCACGCACACGGTCGCCATGGCCGGCACCGAAGTTCTGCCCGGCGATGGGGCCTACGGCAAAAGCGATGGCCATGGTGGGCATGAAGATGGATTGCATGATGCGCCCGCCGATACTGAAACCGGCCTGTGCGGTTTCACCGAAATCCTGGATCAGCCAGTACACCACGGCGAAATAACCGAACATGAGCAGCATTTCCCCACCGGCGGGCAGGCCGATATTGAACATCCGGCCCCAGATGGCAAATTGCGGTTTCCACAGGGGAAGCTGGAAGGAGACATATTTTTCCAGCTTCACGAAATAGGCAATGAGCATGGCGACGCCGATGGTGCTGGAAATGGTCGTGGCAAGACCGGCACCCATCACACCCAGGGCCGGGGCCGGGCCTACGCCAATGATGAGCACGGGCGCCAGGATGGTGTTGAGCAGAATGGTAATGACCTGGATCATCATGGTGGGTTTGACGATCCCGGTGGCACGCAGGGCCGAACCCATACCCATGATGGCAAACTGCAGCGCCATGCCGGGCAGGAACCAGTAGAGGAATTTCACCCCCTGGGCCTGTGCATCACCAGCTGCGATGGTGCCCATGTAACTGTCTGCAAGGGTATAACCGCCTACCAGGGTGATCAGGGCACAGATGGCAGCCAGCACCATGGCCTGGTTGAAGACCAGGTTGGCCTGGTCCTGGTCCTTGCGGCCCACGGCCTGGGAAATCAGGGCAACCGAGCTGACGCCCAGTACCTGGCTGAGAGCCATGATGACGAAAAACAGGGTACCTGCGGCACCCACACCGGCGATGGCGGCATCGCCCAGGCCGGCCACGAAATACAGGTCAACCAGCAGGTAGAGGGTCTGGAAGATCATGCCAGCGGCAACCGGGGCGGCCATGGCAAGAATAGTGCGGGGTATGGACCCCTGGGTGAGATCTTTCATTGGTTGCCCCCATACTCGAAAACACGCGAGTTTACAGCAATAAACCGGTTCATGGCAGTTTCTGTTCTTGCAGCAAGTCTGGCCCGGACTTGATGTCGATACCTGATCTTTTTTGCTCTTTTCCTGAATATTATTCACCCGGTTACTGTCTATTTATTCAGGTCCCTGGTAACAGCAGTGCTTTTGCCTGTATCACAGTCCGGTTTGCATGCGATAGACAGCCTGTATGCCCCGTACTATGCTTGGTTGCCAGTCTCCGGAAGCTGTTCGTGAAGCTGATCATAGCGAATCATAAAGGACCATGATGGACGACTCTGCCAAGCACACTTTCCTGGCCAGGAACCTCACACTCATTGTCGGCGTTTCCTTGCCGCTATTGCTGGTATTGCTGTTCTGGGTCGCGATGATCATTCCACGCCTGACCGTGGAAGCCCCGCAATATGACCTGGTCCTGTCCTCGCAGTTTTATTACCCGGAAGGGCGGCAACTCAATGGTTCCCTGGATTTCCAGGTAGAAGACGGGCAGTTATTTGCCCGGTTCAATGAATCTCCGGTCTATCCACGTGCCAATGGTGATATTCAGGCCGTGGCCATTCCCGTACCCAGGTTGTATTACTTTGCCAGTGCCTCAGGCAGCCTGCGTGAAATCGAGTATGCAATACCGGAAGCACCACGGGACGGCGAGTTGATTCCTGTCACCGGGCTGTCGGGTGCTGTCCTTGCCAGGGAAAACCAGGCCCCCGATGGGTATCGCTTTGATAACAGCTACCACGGATCCCGGGGTTTTCTGTTTTTGTTTGACGGCTATCGGTACAGCGCCAAAATAGAAAAGGATGGCCGGGCCGTAAAAATACCGTCAATTGACCAGAACAATGCCTATGGCAGTTATAGCTTTGTTGGCTGGGTGGAACAGGGATCCCTGTAATGGCTGATCGAGCCGAGGTGCTTGACCGGATTGTTGCACTGGCACGTGAACACGATCTCTCCGCGCAGGAGATATCGCAGGCACTGGACCCGCAACAGCCTGCTGACCAGGAATCACAGTCCTCTGTAACCAGTCGCATCCTGGCCACTATCGGTGGCATTTTCATTCTGTGCGGACTGGGTTTTTTTATTGAAACATTCTGGGCAGAGATGAACGCCGCCGCCCGGATTATCCTTTCGCTGGGTTCGGGCGTGGTCATGCTGGTGCTGGCCCTGGTGTTCATGCGCAACACGTATTACGAACGCACGACCCTGCCGCTGTTCCTGCTGGCTGCGCTGATGCAGTCAGGTGGCATTATGGTGGCGTTTGATGAGCTTGGTACTGGCGGTGACCCGCAACTGGCGCTCTTGGCCATGAGCGTCGTCATGCTCCTGCAGACACTGATTATCTTTCGGGAATACCGGCTTGCTGTACACGTGTTCCTGGCACTCGTTTTTGCTGCTGCAGCGGTGGGAAATCTGCTGGATATCATCGGGATGGACTGGGACCTGGAAAGTACGCTCACCGGCTTGGCCCTGCTTGTTGCCAGCTTTCGCCTCAACAAGACGGCCTACAACACCATCGTGCCATTCTGGTTTTTTGTTGGTGGTGCATTAACCGGCTATGGGCTGTTTGATTTGCTTGAAGGCACGCCAGTGCACTTGCTGTACGTGGCCTACCCGGCATTGATGATTTACTTCAGCACACTGGCAAAGAGCCGCACCCTGTTATTCGTAGGCACCTGCGCCATGATTGGCTACCTGGGCTGGTTTACCAGTGAATACTTTGCCGATTCCATTGGCTGGCCCCTGGCACTGATCATTATTGGTGGTGTCTTTATTGCCCTGAGCGTCTTTGCAGTGAAGATCAGCAGGGACTATATTACCGGTTCGTCCTGACAGACTTTTGATAAAACGCAGGGTCATTTTTCGGGGGAATCGTGATGTCCAGATTAACTTGTCGGCTCGTTGTCCTGTTACTGTTTTTGCCAGTACAGCAGGTCATGGCCGCTTCAGCTTCAGAGATGAGCCTGGAGAATCTTGTAGACAGGGTCCAGGTCCTGGAAGACCGTGAAGCCATCCGCCGTCTCATCATAGCCTATGGTACGGCCCACGATCATCGCGACTACCGCACGTTTGCCTCCCTGTTTGCCCGTGAGGGCGAGTGGGTCAGCGGCATGGGCAGTGCGAAAGGCCCGGATGCCATTTTCAAACTGATGGATGAGACCATTGGTCACAATCCCATGCCCGAAGGATCGGGGACATTCCATTTACTGACCAATGATGAAATCGATATTGACGGTGATCGTGCCAGTGCCGTCACCCGGTGGCTGTATATGACGCCGAGCGAGGATGGCGCACCGAGGACCACGATCCTGGGGCACTACAATGATGAGTTCATTCGAGAAAACGGGCAATGGAAATTCCTGCGGCGGGAGGCGCCGGTGGACTTGCCGGCAAACTGAATTAAAAAAGGGCGCATGAGCGCCCTTTTTTATGTCCTGGATAGTGAAACAGGTTACTGCGGACTGAGGATATCCTCCAGCCGGCCTGCCTCGAGCATTTCGTTGTAGAACACGGTCGGATCACAGGGCGGGCTTTCCAGCAGTTCACGGGAATCGCCGCGCTGGGAACCGCGGGTACGCACCAGGGGTGCCGTGTAAAGGTCGTCGTAGATGGTCATGGTGCGGTCAATGGTCAGGCCGTCTTCCGCCACATTCCAGCGCTCCACGATGCGGGTGCCATCACCGCCGGTCATCGGATAGCCCGAACCGTCCAGCCAACCCGGTGACAGGTGTGTGGTCTGGATGATCAGGGTGCGGTCCTGCCATACTCCCTTGGAAAAGCCCATGGACGTCAGGGGCTGGTCCGGCAGGGCATCGCGGCCGTCCATGTAGACCCAACGTGGCGTGTTGTCCTGCAGGAAGATCATGACGTAGTGGGAACCGGCATCGAGAATCTCCACGGGATACGGGGAGCCGAAGATGCGCGGCAGCCCGGCAGGCTGGCAACGCAAGACATGGTCATCACCAAATTCACGATTGTCATATATCTCGCTGGCGGCTGCCGTCATGGGCATGGGCTTGGGGTCGAAATCATCGACGGTAGTACGGAACTTGTAACGATTGTCCCAGAAGCCGCTGATATCGACTTCGTAGTCATTGGCTTCGTAGGTGTAATCGCCGGTTGGGTCGGCAGTCACTTCCTGGGTGGAGTTCGAGCTGACACAGCGACCGAGCTGGCGGCCATTTTCGGGACCACTGAGAACGTTGATACAGGTGGCATAGAGTTTTTTCGTGTCATCGCGTCCCAGGTTCCCGGTAGCATAGACATTGAAGCCTTCCTGGATCGTCTCTTTCGTCCAGTTTTCCCGGCGATAGGTGGGCAGGTTACCGGGTGGGTGCAGTGACCATTGTTCTACCGAGCCGTCGGGCATGGTGACATCGACGTCATAACGGATATGCGGATTGGTCCACCATACGCGGGTGACAACACCGCGGACTTCACCCTCGGCGTCCTGGAATTCGGTATTGAACGCATGGTGGGCAAGCAACTGGCCTGCCCCGGTCAGAACAGTGACACCGGCCAGTGCCAGCAAAAACTTTCTGGTAGACATGGCTCTTTCCCCCATTGTTGTATTGTTGTTATGGCAAAAGCCTACACCAGGGTGGCTGGCCAAGTGAAGTACTCTTTCTGCCGGGCCCGATCTACAGCGGGTCCAGGAAGTCTCCGGAGCGGATCAGCATGTTGTCGCTGACGGCAAAGTTGTAGAAATAGACCCACGCATCCACGGTGGTATTGTCACGCAGGAAGGCTTTCTCCCGCTTGCGGGTATACAGGTGAGGGGTGGGAGAGTGAGGCGCGCACCCTTCGTATTCGTCGATTTCCAGTAATTTTTCTTCACCCCCTTCAAAAGCATGGACTTCACCCACGACGATGTCTGTTGCTGTCTCCGCGGGTAACAGGCCGGGGTAGTCAACAATAGCATAGAGTTTTCCGGCAATAGTGGCCCTGCTGACCAGGGAAAAGTGTGGCGCTATAAACTGGCGGTAGCTTTCGGAATAGGAATCGCTGCGCAGGGTGCCATAGACAAAAAGATAATCAGATGTGGCTGACATGCCGGGTGTGACCAAAAGGCTGCTGTGATTTAATAGTATGCAACCTTTTTCCGGAGTGAAAGTGGCAGCACACAGTATTTATGCTCGCTCAATTTAATCTTAATCCTCACTCAGCCGCTGTGCTGCTGTTAACAGTGCTGGCGCTGGTGCTCTTCACCCGAGACAGGATTCCCCTGGAAACCTCCAGCCTGTTTGTCCTGGTGATGCTTGCAGCCGGGTTTGAACTGTTTCCCTACAGTCATGACGGCACCACCCTGCACGCTGTCGATTTTTTCTCCGGTTTTGGACATGAAGCCCTGGTTGCCGTGACAGCGCTGATGATAGTGGGCCATGGCCTGGCGCGAACAGGTGCCCTGGAACCGGTGGGTCGCATGCTCGGCAAGTTCTGGGAAATATCACCCCAGTTATCTTTTCTGTTGACCCTGGTGGTCGGGGCGATCCTGAGTGCCTTTGTCAATAATGTCCCCATTGTCATCCTGCTGCTGCCAATCCTGACCAGCGTCTCGCTCAAAACCGGCTCACCGGCCTCCCGTATATTGATGCCCATGGGATTTTCCACACTGATCGGGGGGATGGGGACGACCATTGGCACATCAACCAACCTGCTGGTGGTCTCAGTTGCAGTAGACATGGGCATGGAAGCCTTTTCCATGTTTGAGTTTGTGGCGCCGGTAGCCATCACAAGTGGGATTGCTATTGCCTATCTCTGGCTGGTGGCACCGCATATCCTGCCGGACCGCGAATCCGAGCTGGGTGATTCGTCACCCCGTATTTTCTCGGCAGCCCTGTCAATCGCCGAGGACGGCTGGGCAGTGGATAAAACCATTCGCGAAACCATCGATAAAACAGATGGCCAGATGAGGGTCATGAACCTGGTCAGGGCAGACAGTGATTACCTGATCAATCCGCACGGCAGCATCAAGTTGCGTGCCGGTGACCGACTGCTGGTCAGGGACACGCCGGAAAACCTGAAGTCATTTGAAAAACTGCTGGGTGCAGAACTGTACAGCAAGGATGCCCGGGTTGATGAGGAGCACCCGTTGCAGGCCGAAGGCCAGCAACTGGCCGAAGTGATCGTGACCCAGGGTTCTCCGTTGCTGAATCGAACTCTGACCAACATGCGTTTTGCCGATCGTTACCAGTTGGCCATCCTGGCCCTGCATCGTGTGGGCACCCGTGACCGCAAACTGATGTCGGATATGGCCAATGTGTCCCTGAAAGTGGGCGATGTACTGCTGGTCCAGGGCGCCAGTGAAAAAATTACGGAACTGAAAAAAGCGGGGCGCATCCTGGTGCTGGATGCCACCTCGGACCTGCCGTACTCCAAAAAAGCGCCCATGGCGCTGGCTATCCTGTTTGCCGTGGTCGGTGTGGCGGCGTTTGGCATCATGCCCATTGCCATCAGTTCCGTGTGTGGCGTGTTGCTGATGTCGGTGACCGGCTGTCTGGGTTGGCGGGATGTCGGCGAGGCGGTCAATACCCAGATCATCCTGATCGTGGCGGCCTCACTGGCCCTGGGTGTGGCCATGGTGGAAACCGGCGCTGCCGATGCTATCGCGGCTCAATTCGTCAACCTGACCTCCGAGTCGTCGGTGACCCTGCAACTGAGCGGCCTGATGTTGTTGATGGCCATCCTCACCAATATCGTGTCCAACAACGCGGCTGCTGTCATCGGCACACCGATCGCTATTGGGATTGCCCAGCAGCAGGGCCTGGCAATCGAGCCCTTTGTACTCGCGGTGCTGTTTGGTGCCAACATGAGTTACGCCACGCCGATGGCCTACAAGACCAACCTGCTGGTAATGACGGTAGGTGGTTATTCCTTCAACGACTTTCTCAAGGTCGGCATACCCCTTACCCTGATCATGTGGGCATCCCTGAGTTTCCTGGTGCCAATGTTTTTTCCTGTATAGAAACTGAATAAAGCTGTTTATTTTTTACAACTATTTCAGTTAGTTGCGAAGTCAGTCAAGGTCTTCCCCCACCGACTGGAGTAATCTGGTGCCAACGCTATAAACGCAAGACCTGCAAGGAGTCATCATGCGTACTTTGTTGAAACACCTGGTAATTGTATTACTCACCGTGACTGCTGTAGTCGCCCAGGCGCAGCCCGGCAAGGGCAATGGTGCTGGCAATAGTGGCAAGGGCAGTGTCAACGTGCAGTCTGATGTCAGTATAGATATAGGTATTACCGTGGGACAGGCCCGAGACATTGCGGTTGATCTTGGTCTGACAGGGTATGACGGCCTGCCGCCCGGTATCGCCAAAAATGTCGGACGTGGTAAAGCGCTGCCTCCAGGCATTGCGAAACATTACCCGCCGCAGAGTATGCTGGACCAATTGCCACGAGTGGAAGATCACGAATGGCAAGTCAGTGGCAAAGACCTGGTTTTGGTAGCTATCGGTACTGCCATTGTGGTGGAGGTTCTCGAAGCAGTATTTGACTGATAACTGCTGAAATTATGGTATTAAAAAAGGGGCTTGCGCCCCTTTTTTATTGATTGAATTGCCGGAGTTTTTGACGGGTTTTACGCCAGCGTGAATCCATGCTGGTTTAATGGCAAAGACCTGACACGTGTACCAGTCGCGGCATATATGGCATTACAGAACGCCGGCAATATCGGCGCCTGGCCAGGTTCACCAACACCGCCCCAGAAACCACCTGTGGCATGCAGTACCGTGTCGACTACCGGCATTTGCGCCATGCGCAACAAGGGGTAGTCGTGGAAATTACT
>Ga0255776_10007425_pt1 | contig 11007 bp, 9 predicted proteins | sample 071ome_19_FD_179974 | JGI IMG/M metagenome (GOLD analysis project Ga0255776, IMG submission 179974) | Coastal salt marsh microbial communities from the Groves Creek Marsh, Skidaway Island, Georgia - 071413AT metaG (version 2) | ecosystem: Environmental > Aquatic > Marine > Intertidal zone > Salt...
GCCCATCTGACTATCATTCATTACTACACCCTTATATTTCACGAGACATTGATTGCTAGACCACCAACGGTATTAGGGGAGATCTCAATTCTTTTATGTTTATCAACATCCGTTCGACTTGCGCAAAACTGAGGTTCTATAGGTAACTCTCTGCCACCACGATCAATCAACACCGCGAGTCGTATGGAGGCCGGCCGCCCATAATCAAATAGAACATTGATGGCCGCTCGAGCCGTTCGTCCGCTTTGGATGACATCATCGATCAAGACAATATGTTTCGACGTAACATCTGGGGGCATCTGTGCGCCCTGCTTGTTTCCCGCTAAGCCCCTGATCCCAAAATCATCGCGATGAAAACCAACTCCAATAGAATACTTTGGACCACTAATATTGAGGGCCTCCAAAATACAATTCTGAACATACACGCCACTCGATTGGATACCGATAAACAATGTCTCCTCATCACGAGATGTATCTAGCTGATCGCTCAATAAAGATACGAGTTGATCCGAGTCGAACATCTTATGCTCCCGTTTCGACGTTGGAGGAAAAAAAATCTTGCAAAATCAATTGCGCGGATAACATATCCAAGAGCTCTTTCTTTTTTTCACGACTAATGTTTTTTTTGACAATCAAACGCTCTGCTTCAACGGAAGTAAAACTTTCGTCCACACGAACCACCTCGAGACCAAAACGAGATTGCAATAGACCACAAAATTTAATAATTTTTTTTGCAATTGGGTGAGGATTGTGATCCTCGTATTGAGGAAGTCCCACGACGAATCGAGTGGGATTCCATTCCTTGACCTCCAAAGCGATTCTCTCAAGCAACTCCTCATCAGATGAATACACAATTGTTTTGAGGGGCCGAGCTAAAGAAAGGTCCTGATAACCCAACGCAATTCCGACTCTCCTAACCCCGTAGTCCAGGCCAAGGCAGACGCTATCTGACATGCCCCAAACTCACAAAAAGAAGTTGCGACGCTTTGATTGTAACGACCCGGTTAATAAACCGATCGCAGCGCGTCGAAAGATGATCTATTGAATCTTTCGGCCTCAGAGGCTTAACAGCATCCTCCGGAGGAGAATTGGAGGTGCAGATAGAATCAGCTAATAGAGACATTAAAAGCGGATATTAACCTATAATTCGCTGGCACACATGAATTTTTTGCAAAGAAGCATCTTGAATAACCCTACAAACTACGACGCACAAAAATCCCTCGAGATGGCAAGCCACTTTGTAAATCCACATCATCCCGGAGTGCGTAGACAGGTTTTTGCCTTCGGTTACGAGCTTATCACCTCGATAACGATAATTTTCTCAAGTGGATTTTTCGTCGCAGCCATCATTGATGGGACCGGGACTACAAGCTCAAAGATTATGACCAACGTTATCCCGCTAGTCACCGTTTCGCTTTACTACGTTATATGTTGGCGTAAAACTGGTCAAAGCCTCGCACAAAAAGCTTGGGGGCTTAAAGTCACCGACAAAAATGGGGAACTATTGTCCGTGAGCAAATCGATAAAACGTGTTTTTCTATCGGGAGCTCTCAACCTCCTCGGCCTAAGCCTCATATTTCTGTTATTTTCAAAAACCCACCAGCCATTACAGGACAAAATTTTAGGCACCCTCGTGACATCAGCAAAATGATGGGTTATTCGCCTTTAAATTTGACATATAAAGCAGCGATAAACAAAATCAAAACCGGTGGCATCAACGTGTAAATGGGAGGTGCTATTCTCCCCAGAGTCGCTACAGCCATTAAGAGTTGCGTGAAAAAGTAGAGACTCACCCCAACTAACACGCCATTGAAGACCCAAAAACTCGGCTGGCGACCCCTGCTATTTGAGCTCACAAACAGTGGTCCAATTAGAATCAACGTGAAGATAATGGCTAAATGGCCCACTCTCTCCCACTGCGTTGAACGATATGAATACGCATCCTCTCCATTCGTCTCGAGGTGATTGATATATTTTGATAGATCTAAAAAAGAGATCGACTCTTGGTCTGTTGAGATGAGATTCACGACACCGTGCGTGATAGACGTTTTTATATCCAACTTTTCCAACTCAGACTTAATGACCCGGTCGTTATCAAATGCAACAACGGAAACGTCGTCTAGCGCCCAGACGCCATCCTCAAAGAGTCTTGCTTGTTCCGAAGATATGATCATTTCTAATGCCCTGTTGTCTGGATCAATCTGGTACACCACCACACCGTGAATATCGTAATTATCTGAGATGTGACGGGCATTAATTATTTTGTTTTGATCCTTAAACCATGAGCCGCTCTGGAATGTTTGCACAACAAGTTCACCAGCCTCATTACTCAAGCTAAACGCTGTCAAAGCACTGGAAGCTCTTGGTTTGACAACCTCACCAACGAATATGGTGAAAGCGATCACAACCAATGCGGTAAGCGCTAGCACTTTAGAAATTTTCTTATAGGACAGTCCAGAGATTCGCATCACTGCGAATTCGGAGTTAATAGATAGTCGTGCAAACGTCAATAAACAGCCCGTAAGCGACGAGAGCGGCAAAAGTTCGTAAAGGGCTCTTGGCGATCGGAGCAAAGTCTTAAACGCTACAACTTCAAAACTCAATCCCACATAGTGCCCCCTGGAGACTCCTACAATTGTGTCAAATAGAACAAAAATAGAAGTGAGCACCAGAAGAACATACGCGATGTTCTTTAACACCTCTCTTGAGATTAGCCGTGCGATTAACGTCATCTACCGACCAATTTAAACAATAGGACGCTTAACGACCCAGACCGCCACAGCAACAACAGTGAGGAAATAATGAAAATTGATAAGTGCGGGATAACATAACCTTGCCATGGCACGATACTTCCTTGCGCGACTTGCGTTTCCACAAAAGCCAGAACGTTTTTGTAGATAATGAAGAGTAACGCCCCTACCCCGATGGCGTACGACTTCCCACCACGCACTTGTTCAAATGATATTGACAGGCAAAGTAATGCTAGAAGGACGGTGCTAACTGGAAGCCCAAGCCTCCAAACAAGTTCAGCATGATTCTCGATACTAGGCTCGGAGAAAAGTTGCGACGTTGATTTGCCGCTCTGATGAACATACGCGTTACCCCCCACTCGCCTCTCGACGCGGATCCCATATTTTGAAAATTTTGTCCACTCAATCTCATTGTCTTCGTGGTTAATATCGTAGCGGTTGCCGACCTCAGCGACGAGATAATCCGCAGGTAACCCAGGACCTCCCGACTGCCCCCGGCCTGCACTGACTATAGTTGTTCGGCCGTCTTTATCGCCATAAATAAATACACCAGAGAACTTCCCCGTCTCCCGATCTAGAGCATCAATAAAAAAAATGCTAGCGCCATCGCCGGATTCAATGAAGACGCCTGGTGGCGCTACCGAGATATCATCTCGAGATTCAAGATCATTCTTTCTTTCCTCAACCGAGCGCTCCGCCCACGGTGCAATAAATAGCGTTAGCGCAGCGATTAAACACGCTATCGGAAAAGCAAACAGCAATGTAGGCTTGACCCAGCGGAGTATGGACTGGCCAGAAGTGTGCCAAATCGCCATTTCAGAATCCCGGTAGTTTCTGCAAACAACCATCGTGACCGTCAAAGCAATACCAAGCGAAAAGAGTACCGGTAGATTTTTGATACTAGAGAGAAGGTAAATCATTGTTACCGCAGAGAGCGCATGATTTCCATTGGCTGCATAACCCAGGTAGCGGGCTAACTGAGTAACCGATACAACCAGCACCAGTGCAGCGACCACCATAACGCACGTCGTGCTGTATTCTTTTAATATTGATTTTAAAAAAATGGTCATCTAGGTAGCAACTTAGGGTCGCGGTTCGCGTCGAAGATCATTGACTAGTTTCACACAGCGAGGAATACCTAATGAACTTTACCATATCGAAAAAGCGCGCGGCCCAGTCTGCTGGCACGGTCGTGGTCCCAGTTTACGAGGGGCTTGACTTAACACCATCCGGGCAAGAGCTTAACAGCATCTCTCAAGGTTTTATTCAGAAAAAATTCAAAAGTAGGCAATTCAAAGCCAGTTTGGGCGAGTATCTCGAAGTAGATAACTTAGAGGGGATAAAGGCGGAAACGGTGGTGTTTATTGGCCTCGGTCAACCTTCATCCATTAATACTCGCGAATTCACCACATTCCTCAAGAAGGCGTTCGCGCTTATCAAGCTTGCTAGACAAAAAACGGCAACCCTTTGTCTACCCGATCTAGACAAAATAGGCATGAATCGCGCAGCCATCCTTAGGCTGGTCTCTCGGATTGGAACAGAAAGCGAATATAGCTACCACATCTCGAAGGATATTTTTAAAGATGCTGACATGACAAGCATCAGCGTCAAGGTCGATGCGCGTGTCTCTCCATCCGACAGCATTAACCTCCGTGAAGGGGCAGCAATTGGAAACGGAATGAAACTTGCCAGAGACCTCGCGAACTTACCCCCCAATATCTGTACTCCGACATTTCTCGCGAAGACAATGAAACAAGTGGGGAAACGTAATCAATTCTCCGTAAAATGTCTGAGCGAGAAAGATATGGAGAAACTCGGCATGGGTGCGCTTTTATCGGTGTCTCGGGGAAGCGATGAGCCAGCTACGTTGATTCACGCAACGTACGAGGGAGGAAAAAAATCAGAAAAACCCGTTGTTCTTGTGGGTAAGGGAATTACCTTTGACACGGGCGGCATCTCTTTGAAACCTTCTAGTGATATGGACGAGATGAAGTACGACATGTGCGGCGCTGCTGGTGTCATCGGCACTATGCTGGCCGTATCGGAAATGAAGCTTCCAATAAATGTAGTCGGGATCGTCGCCTCGGCGGAAAATATGCCGAGCGGTAAAGCCACACGGCCCGGTGATGTAGTGACGAGCATGTCTGGCAAAACGATTGAGATTCTAAATACTGATGCAGAGGGCAGATTAGTTCTTTGCGATGCGCTTACTTATATTGAGAAGCTAAAACCTGCTGCTGCGATTGACATTGCCACTTTAACGGGAGCCTGTGTTGTCGCGCTTGGTAAAGTTGCGACTGGCCTTTTCAGCAACAACGATGAGTTAGCGGGTGAGATTTCTGACGCTGGGCGGCAGGCCTGGGATCGAGTATGGCAAATGCCGGTGTGGAATGACTACACCACCCAGCTCAAAAGTAACTTTGCCGATCTTGCCAACATCGGTGGACGAGCTGCGGGCAGTATTACTGCAGCATGCTTTTTATCCGAATTCGCGAAGAAATATCCTTGGGCGCACCTAGATATCGCCGGAACGGCGTGGGTGTCCGGCAAAGATAAAGGGGCCACAGGGAGGCCAGTACCCTTGCTGTGCGAATTTTTAATAAATCGTGCTTCGAATAAATAAACGCGTCAACGATGACAGAAGTCGCTTTCTACACAAACGTGTTAGACGAAACCCGCCTGATTGGTAAACTGATATATAAGGCCCAAACAGTGGGTCGAAAACTTCATATTAGCGTTCGAAATGAACGGCACGGCGAAAAGATCGCGAAAAATCTATACGGAGCTGAGCCCACGTCATTTTTTGCGATTAGCTCTTCGCCCCATAGCATGCATGATCTAACCTCGGCAATCATTAGTGACACATCGGAATATGGCCACAACGACATCATCGTAAACTTGACCTCTGAAATCCCCGATAACTTTAGTGCGTTCAAGCGCGTGATCGAGATCGTCAGTCAAGATGAAGAGAGTATTAATGCAGCACGCAATAGATATCGTTGGTACAAAGACAGAGGTTATTCGATCGCAACGCATAAACTGTAGATGGTAGATTCACCTGAACAATCCGAGACACGAGCTCACAATGCCGTGCTCGTGCCGCGACACATTAATAAGACACCACCATAAGTGGTAGCATCTCCGGTCAACCAATCACTTTTAGCCAAAAAGAAAAATTTAATGTCTACCAACACGGACAAAACCGCAGATTCGCGTAGCCTGAACAAAACTTTTGATCCAAAAGACTTAGAACACAAGTGGTACCAATTCTGGGAGAAGTCAGGATATTTCGAGAATACATCTACCGACAAGGCAGACAAGCAGTCACGAGAGTCCTTCTGCATACAACTTCCCCCGCCCAACGTGACCGGGACGCTTCACATGGGGCACGCCTTTCAGCAGACGATCATGGATTGCATGATTCGTTACCAACGAATGCAAGGCAAAGATACGAACTGGATTGTTGGCACGGACCATGCCGGGATCGCGACCCAGCTGGTCGTTGAGCGACAGTTATCGCAGCAGGGACTTTCAAGAAGAGAGCTCGGGCGAGAAAATTTTCTTGAGAAAGTTTGGTCGTGGAAACGAGAATCTGGTTCGTCTATCACCCGACAAATGAGACGACTCGGCGCTTCAGCGAATTGGCGTTACGCGGACACGGAAGGTAACGAATCAGGTTACTTCACGATGGACGAGAAAATGTCCAAAACAGTCATCGAAGTATTTGTCCGGCTATACGAAGAAGGACTGATTTATAGGGGAAATCGTCTAGTCAACTGGGACCCGAAATTACAAACGGCAGTGTCAGATTTGGAAGTTGACAATGTTGAGACTGACGGAAAAATCTGGGAAATCAAGTATGACGGCGTTGGGGAGGATTTTAGCGTCACCGTTGCGACAACGCGCCCTGAAACCATGCTGGGCGATGTTGCCATTGCAATCAATCCAGATGACGAGCGACATAATCACTTAGTCGGAAAACACGTTGAGATCCCTCTATGTGGGAGAACCATACCGATCATCGCAGATGAATATGTTGACGCATCGTTCGGAACTGGTTGCGTCAAAATCACTCCAGCTCACGACTTTAATGACTTTGCAGTCGGCGAACGTCACAACCTAGAACCGATTAGTGTCCTAAACCTCGATGGAACGGTTAATCAGTCGGGGCCGGAGCAATACAGAGGTCTCGACAGATTTGCGGCGAGAAAAGCGATCCTGAGAGACCTTGAGAACATCAACGCGTTAGTGTCGGAGAAACCACATAAGTTAAGCGTTCCGAAGTCTGATCGGACAGGAGAAGTGGTCGAGCCAATGTTGACGGATCAATGGTTCGTAGAAACGAGCGGCATGGCGAAGAAATCGCTAGATGTCGTGGGCAACAGGGAAATCCGATTCCATCCAGAACACTGGACGTCAACATACAATCACTGGCTGGAAAATATTCAAGATTGGTGTATTTCACGACAGTTGTGGTGGGGGCATCAAATCCCCGCGTGGTACGACTCGGAAGGACGCGTATATGTCGCTAGAACCGAGAAAGAAGCAAGACAAAAAGCATTGTCGGAGGGATACGACGGGCCATTGAGAAGAGACGAGGATGTATTAGATACATGGTTCTCGTCTGCACTTGTTCCTTTTACATCCCTCGGATGGCCCGATAAGACCAGTGACCTGGAAAAATACTTACCATCAAGCGTACTGGTCACTGGCTTCGACATCATTTTCTTCTGGGTCGCCCGAATGATCATGATGACGACCCACTTCACGGGGAAAGTCCCCTTCAGAGACGTCTACATAAACGCCCTCGTTCGTGATGCTGAGGGTCAAAAAATGTCCAAATCCAAAGGCAATACAATTGATCCAATCGATTTATTGGATGGCATTGAATTGGATGATCTCGTCGAGAAGTCTACAAAGGGCCTGATGCTCGCGGAGCATCAACAAAAAATTCAAAAATATCTTCTTAAGAACTATCCCAAAGGCATACCTGCTTACGGTGCGGATGCAGTTCGATTCACTTTTACATCGCTGGCGACATTCACGAGAACGTTAAATTTCGATCTCAGTCGCTGCGAAGGGTACAGAAATTTCTGTAACAAGCTCTGGAACGCCAGCCGATTTGTCTTAATGAACACAGAGGGCTACGATTGTGGCCTTTCAACACACAGCGCCGAGGCATGTGCAACGGGCACATATTTGAATTTCTCTGCCGCGGACAAATGGATTAGTAACGAGCTGGAGAGAACTATTGCCAACGTTCACAAGGGTTTTGATGATTACCGCTTTGATAACGTCGCATCTGCCTTGTATCAATTCATCTGGGACGAGTACTGCGACTGGTACCTTGAGATCGCGAAAATTCAACTAGAACATGGCGACGACTCCCAGCAAAGAGCAACGCGCAGAACACTCATCCGAACATTAGAGAAAGCGCTCAGATTGGCCCACCCAATCATTCCGTTTATCACCGAGGAGCTGTGGCAGAAAATTGCCCCAGTCGCCGGTGTTACTGGAAACAGCATCGTGACGTCAGCCTATCCAGTGTCCGGTAATAAAGCGATCGACGTCGAAGCAGATCAATCGTTAACAAGATTAAAAGAAATAGTTACTGGCGCTAGGTCGCTAAAATCAAAGGCGGGTATCGGCCCGCACGAGAGGTGGCCCCTTTATGTGTCTGGAGATAAGCGATTTATCGCGAGCCTCCAAAACGAAATCATGGCGCTGACAAAATCCAGCGAAGTCATCGCGTCGGGAGACACTATGCCGAGTGTCAAAGATTACCCTAGCGCGACGGTATCAGAATTCTCCGTGATGCTTAAAGTCGAAATCGACAAGGACGTCGAGTTAGAGAAACTGCAGACAGAGCAGCAGAAACTGTTGTCTGAAATTGAAAAAGAATCAGCGAAGCTTTCGAACCCAAGCTACGTCGAAAAGGCGCCACAAAAAATCGTTCAGCAGTCCCGTGAGCGGATTAGTTCAAACCAAGAAAAACTAGAGCGATTAACGATTCGCGTAAACCAACTTAAAAGCTAGCGCGATTCGAGGCGCAATTGAAAAAAAGGGGGCCGAAGCCCCCTTTTTTGATCATGCTAAGTACTCTCAACTAATCGATTTAGTATGAGAATACGATACCAGCCATGAATGAGCTGCTATCTGAGTCAACGTCACCAGTAGTATCAATTGCGTTTCCTTGAGCACCACCGATTGCGGCATTAGTCCGACCGTTGTCGTCAAAGTTAGCACCCGTCTCTTGAGTCTGGTAACGAACGAATGTGTATGTGTTCGCGCTCAAGTCATGCTGATAACCGATATCAAGACCTGAGATACCAGAGTCACGTAGTGCCTGTGAGTTGACGTCCTGGTCACCTAGCTCACCAAGGTTAAGGATGATTCGGCCACCCTCAACTGGCATGATGAAACTTGCGAAATAACCGCTTGTCTCGATCGTGTTACCGCTGAAGCTCTGCTCCATGCTGATCAAACCAACTGAAGCGTTGAATGAACCGAAGTCGTAACCGAAGATGAACTGAGTACCTTCAGCATTTGAACCGGCAATCGTAGCACCACCGGCAATAATCAGACCGGCAGTAAGGTTGTCAGCATTCTGGTCGATTACGTTTGCAGCGCCACCAGCAGTGCCGTCAGCAGCGTAATCATCGTAGCTAGCGTGAGCAACGCGCATGTTCAAACCACCCATGCTGTAGATCGCACCGATCTGGTATCCCTCTGGGTCAGTCGCGTCGTTTGCAGTCGCGTCTGGTCCCATGATGTATGCAGCGCGAAGTTGCAAGTTATTCATCTGTGGGCCTGTCCACCAGACGGAGTTGGTGTCACGACGTGTGAAGTTGAAGCCTGTGCGTCCGATACGCTGGAAGTTCAAGCCTTCGCCACCAGCTGCAGTACCGTTAAGCGCCCAGTCAGCACCGTACCCGTCAGTGATCGCGTCGATCTCAAAGAAGTGCTCCATGGTACCCATTGCGAGAGAACCGTGGTCGCCGTTTAAAGCGATGAATGAGTTACGTGTGTTAACACCACCAGCCTCTGAGTGACCAAGGTTACCAAATGAAGCGTAAGCGGTTAAAGACATACCGTTGTTCAGCTGGTCTGTCCATGTGAACATCAAACGTGAACCACCACCGTCACGAACTGTCTCGTCAGCGGTTGAGTTGTTGCCGTTTGAGTCCTCTGTGTCACCCATAGTAAGAGCCAATGGGTAGTAAATGTTAACTGAAGGACCTTCAGCTGCCATCGCAGTTGGGGCAACGAATGCACCAGCTACTGCTGCGGCTATAAGAGCTTTTTTCATGTTATCTCCTCAAAAATGAGAATTTATAAACCATACCAAAACACTCGTACGATGTGCTCTGGGATGAAACGACCTCGAATTTTCACTCGAGTTGGGTAGATTCTTACAAAAAAAAAGGCTCAGTTAAAGGAAAACTTGGTTAAACAGACCGGATGTGTTGCTTAATCGCTACAGATATCAAAAGACGAAAAGGGGTAACAAAGAAAAGTTTATCTAAAAGTTTGATTTTAATCAGTTTTTATTTTTTAACGTAAAGTTGATCTGAGTCACTCATTTAGCACAAACAATCTGTTAAGCTCAAGACCAGGGTCGGTTTGTCGCATAAATGCCTCACCGACCAAGAAAGCCCTGACCCCAGCCTCTCTCATTCGCGATACATCCTGCTCGGTATGTATGCCACTTTCGGTAATTACTGTCCGACCATCGGGGACTTCGCTTAGTAAATCCAGCGTATTTGACAACGAAGTCTCAAATGTTTTCAGGTTCCTATTGTTGATGCCGATCAACGCAGTCTTAACATCGAGTGCCCTTGATAACTCCTCACGTGAGTGGGACTCAACTAATATATCTAAGCCCAGACTGCTCGCAGTGTCAGCCAATTCCAGCATCTGTTGCTGCCCCAAAGCTGCAACGATTAGCAAGATACAGTCAGCGCCCATGCACCGGGCTTCGTAGATTTGATACGGATCCACCATAAAGTCTTTACGCAACGTGGGCAGAAGCGTGGCAGAGCGGGCTGCGACGAGGAAATCGGGTGAACCTTGAAAATAATCTCGATCGGTGAGCACCGACAAACACGTCGCGCCATTGGACTCGTAAGAAAGCGCAATTTCTACAGGGTCAAAATCTTCTCTGATAACCCCCTTGCTCGGACTCGCTTTTTTAATCTCAGCTATCACAGCTGTTTCGCCCCGATTTACCCGAGAGACAATCGCCCGTTCAAAGCCT
>Ga0255776_10007428_pt1 | contig 11006 bp, 10 predicted proteins | sample 071ome_19_FD_179974 | JGI IMG/M metagenome (GOLD analysis project Ga0255776, IMG submission 179974) | Coastal salt marsh microbial communities from the Groves Creek Marsh, Skidaway Island, Georgia - 071413AT metaG (version 2) | ecosystem: Environmental > Aquatic > Marine > Intertidal zone >...
GCATTTGCAGCAGATGTTCACGGTAAGAATCATCATATGGATGGAAGTTTCTCGGATCATGTTGAGTTTATTGATATTCTTCTTGAAAGCGGTGAGTGCTTACGTGCCAGCCGGGATGAGCATCCATAACTCTTTTATGCAACAGCAGGTGGAATGGGACTCACGGGATTCATTCTCAATCTTGGATTGAAGTTACGCAAGATCGAAAGCGCCTACATTCGTCAAAGAGCAGTTCAGGCTCCCAACTTTGAAGAGCTGATTCGGCTTCTGCGAGAAAACGAAGAAACCAGCTATACCGTGGCTTGGATAGATTGTCTTTCCAAAGGTTCCTCACTTGGAAGGGGAATTTATCTTGGGGGTGAACATGCAAAACTGCATGAGACCAGTGTGAGAGAAGTTCTCCAGGTGCACAGGCAGCAGGAAATCAAGGTCCCGTTTTACTTTCCCAGGCAAGCATTGAATTCATTCTCCATTGCAGCGTTCAACGAACTGTATTATCGAAAACAGATTTACCCCAATGTGGAATCTATTCTTCATTACTCTCCCTTCTTTCATCCTCTGGATATTTTGTCTCATTGGAACAGAATTTATGGAAGAGAGGGGTTCTTGCAATATCAATTCGTTGTGCCATTTGAAGGTGGCGATAAAGTGATGAAGGAAATTCTGAGGAGATAGCCAAGAGCGGTTATGGCTCCTTTTTAGCGGTCCTTAAGATCTTTGGAGAAGCCTCAGAAGGTTATCTGTCCTTTCCCAGAAGAGGGTATACTCTTGCATTGGATTTCCCGTACTGTGAAGGTACCTTGGAACTGATGGATCGACTTGATATAAAAGTACTCGATGCAGGAGGAAGATTCTATCTGGCCAAAGATGCCAGAATGAGTGCTGAGTCTTTCCAGGCAGGTTACAGAGAAGAGTTGAAAGTATTTCGTGAAGTCCTGGAAAAGTACGCTCCAAAAGGGGTTTTTCAGTCCGATTTGTCAAGAAGATTAAGGATAAGAGATGAGTAGTACCAGCGAAAAGACTGTTTTGTTTCTTGGAGGGAGTTCGGACATAGCCCTAGCGATCGCTCACAAGTATGCTCAGAACGGCTTCAAAATTGTTCTCACGGCAAGACAAGTTGAGAAACTGGAAGCTGTCTGTTTAGATTTCAAAGTTCGATACTCTAAAGAGGTGAAGGTAGTGGGACTGGACGTTTCTTGCCCCGACTCCCGAAAACAGTTTCTGGGTGAAATCGAATCTCTGGCACCATTCAATGGTATCGTTTGCGCGATAGGGTCCATGTCAGACCAAAGTCAGGCAGAAAAGGAACTTGGACTGGCAGCAACTATGATGGAATTGAACTTTACACAATCCTGTTTGATGCTCGAGCATACACTTGCTTATCTGGATCGGAGACAGTCATTCATTGTCGGTATCTCATCGGTCGCTGGCGATCGGGGTCGAAAGAAAAACTATTTCTATGGTGCTGCGAAAGCGGGATTCAGCGCCTATCTGTCTGGACTGAGAAATCGCTTATCAGGAGATGGAGTTCAGGTTTTGACGGTGAAGCCAGGATTTGTGGATACGAAAATGACCAAGGGTATGGATTTACCCAGAGCGCTGGTGGTTAGCTCAGACAAGGTGGCAAGGGATATTTATCGGGCTCAGGTCAAAGGCAAGAATCAGATTTACGCTCCCTGGTTCTGGTACTGGATACTTCTGGTGATTCGAAGTGTTCCGGAGAGTCTGTTTAAAAAACTGAATATTTGAAGGGTACATTGCACGGATGAAAGGCCTTCACTCTGATTGGGTTAGTATTGCCGGCAATAGTGGAAAGTGTCATGGTTTGGTAGACTGCTCCCTTATTGATAGCTTTCACTCGTGTCCTGAAGTTTAAGGGAGTCATTAAGCCTAATGTCAGATGAAAAAAACTGTTCCAAGCCTATGGAAATGAGTCCGCGAAAAGCTGACGACGTCATAGTCTGCTTTGATTTTGACGGAACTCTCACTTTTCGAGACTCCTTTGTGAGTTTTCTGTTCTATGGTGCCGGTTGGTGTCGGTTCACACTGGGAGGACTTGTCCTTTTGCCCTATGCCATCGGATTCAAACTGGGTTTTATCTCGAGTCATAGAGCCAAGGAAGTCACGCTCTCCCATTTTTTTGCAGGTCAATCCAGGCAAAAGTTACAGCTTCTGGCTGAGGCATTTGCCAATGATGTTGTTCCAGGTTTGTTGAGACCCAAGGGACTGGAACGTATCGAGTGGCATCGAAGTCAGGAGCATCATCTCGTATTGGTGAGCGCGAGCCTGGATTTATGGCTCGAGCCTGTAGCGCGTAAGCTGGGCATGAAACTTATATGCACCAGGCTCAGGTATGTTGACGGAGAATTTTCGGGAGAGATTGATGGGACTAACTGCTACGGTCCAGAAAAAGAACGCAAAATATTGGAGAGGTACCCCGGGATAGACTATGCCTACGGAGATACGCGGGGAGATCACGAAATGATGAATATGGCTCAAACTGCCTTCTTTAAACCCTTTCGAAAAGACAGCCTGGATGACGAGCGATGGAAGAAAAGTTGAAATCAAAGAACTTGTCCAACGACCCAGATCTATACAAGCAAGACCACGAAGGTTTTGTCCTTTGGATTTGTGGCTTGAGCGGGAGCGGGAAATCCACATTGGCCAAAGCCCTTCGCAAAGAATTGAACGGGCGGGGTAATCTATCTGTATCCCTTCTGGACGGAGACCATTTGCGCTCAGGCTTGAATGAAGATTTGGGCTTTGATGAAGCCAGTCGTGAGGAGAATCTGAGAAGAGCGGCTCACGTGGCGAGGCTCATGGCTCTCAATAGCCAAGTGTGCATCGCTTCTTTTATTACTCCAACCAGAGAGACAAGATCAAGGGTAAAAGCCATTTTGTCTGATGTGAAGCATCTTTTGATCGGACTTGATTGTGATCTTGAGGTTTGTGAGTCAAGGGATCCCAAGGGTTTGTACAGCAAAGCAAGAAGGGGCGTGATTGCTGAATTTACAGGCATTGATTCTCCGTTTCACAGCTACGAAGGGTCAGAGATTGATGGGAGAGTCAACAGTTCAAACCAGTCTGTTGAAGCGACAGTTCAAGAATTGCTGGAGCTGCTTGAAGAACGTCAAACCCCGCTCTTTTCACGAAAAGTCAGTTAAGCTTAATTCGTCTTTCGACCGATAAACTGAATAGTATTACTGAATTTTAAGAATTTTTTGAATCTGCACAAAGAGTTGAATCATGAAATCCCCTCAAAGAGCAACAGGGTCAGAGGGCAAGCTTCCATGAAGCAAAAGGCCATCATTATTGTTCAGGCGCGAATGAGTTCGAGCCGTTTGCCCGGAAAAATGTTGATGCCTCTGGTGGGCACTCCTCTTTTTGAGGCTGTGATTCGTCGCTGCATGCAGATCGATCAGTTGTTAGTTTCTGCAGGCCACTCAATTCCGGTGATATTGGCAACTAGTGACTCTCAAAGCGATGTTGTTCTGGTTCAAGAAGCGAAGAGACGCAATGTAGCTGTTTATACGGGAGATCTTGAAGATGTTCAGCAACGCACACTTGAGTGTGCTCGACAACACAAGGCCGATGTGATTGTAAGGGTTTGTGGTGACTCTCCATTCGTGGACCTGACTGCCATGAAGGCATGCCTTCGGAGATTGGTGGATAAGGGTCTTGATTATTGTGCTGTCGATCAGGAGGATTGTGTTCATGGGCTCGATTGCGAAGTATTCACTACCGAGGCTTTGGTACGATCAAGAGAAATGGATGGAAGCCCAGAGTCAAAAGAACATGTGACTTACTTTATACGAGGCAATGAGAATGACTTCCGCAAATCACTGGTGAGACCAGGCTTGAAGTGCAAAGAAATTCCCGATTTAAAACTCACAGTGGATACGGAGCGGGATTACGAGTTATGCTGTCGAATCTCAAAATCACTACATAAAAGTTCAAAAAACTACAACTTCTGTGCGAGTGATGTGTTCAAAGCCGCACTTGAAGCGGTTCAGGAAGAGAAGGTTAATGATGTTGTATGAGTTTCCCAAGCGTGTGGAAATTGAATTGGTAAGTGATTGTAATCTACGCTGTACCTACTGTCCCAGGCACTATGTGAACGACCTCACAGGCTATATGGATCTTGATCTTTTCAAGAGATTGATTGATGAAATTAGCAGCTATCCTGATCGAATTATTGTCCTTCACCGCAGGGGGGAGTCGCTCATGCATCCCAAGTTTGTGGAAATGGTGAACTATGTAGGTCAGAAATTTCAGGAAGTGCAAATCGCCACCAACGGGACTCTTTTAAATAAAAAACGCTCCCAGGCAATCATCGATAACCTCGACTTTATCAGTTTTAGTCTGGATCATCCTGAGAACTTCGACAAAACCAGACTTCCCGCCAAGTACAAGAGTGTGGAAGCAAGTATTCTCAAGTTTCTGGAAATGAATCAGGGCAAGGTACGCACCCAGGTCAGCATGGTTCAAACAGAGGAAACTCCATTAAACTTCGTAGACGAGTTCAAGGAAATCTGGGAAGGGAAAGTGGATCGAATTCGCGTCTATCAGGAGCATTCCAAAGAGGGTGTTTTTGGCTCTTTGGAAAAACCCAGAAGAGAGCGAATGCCATGCATGATGCCTGAATATGAATGTCTCGTTTACTGTGACGGAAAAGTGGGGCGCTGCAATCATGACTGGGATGGCGACCCAATGGGTGATGTGAGTAATATGAGCCTCTACGATGTTTGGCATAGCGAGAAGTACTATGATTTGCGTCGCCAGCATCAGGAGTTAAAGATCTGTGACAAGGTTTGTTCTGGATGTGATAGTTGGTATCCCAAGATTGGTGTGCAGGGAACCGGAGAGGTGATCGAGAAAAGTGCCTGAGTTTATTCCCCTGGCAAAGCCTCACTTGAGTGAGGAAGAGAAGTCCGCGATGTTGCGTGTCATGGAATCTGGTTGGTGGACAACCGGACCAGAGGTGCAAAAGTTTGAAAAAGAGATGGAAGACTATCTGGGAGCCGGGGTTCACGCTCTGGCTCTTAATTCATGCACTTCAGCCTTGTTCCTGGCCTTGAAAGCTCAGGGAATTGGTCCCGGAGATAAAGTACTCGTGCCGACATGGACCTTTGCCGCGACAGCTATGGTTGTAGAGTGGTGTGGAGCTGAACCTGTTCTTGTGGATGTTCAAGCTGAGAATCTGAATGTTTCTCTGGAGCATTTCGAAAAAGCCTGGGATCCCTCGGTAAAAGCAGTGATTCCGGTTCATGTCGCCGGAATCCCTGTGGATCTGAATCCAATCTTGAACTGGTGTGAGCAGAAGGATGTTTTTTGTCTGGAAGATGCGGCCCATGCTATTGGCTCCAAATATGGGGATCGCCTTATCGGTTCACACTCACATGCTGTGGCCTTTAGTTTCTATGTGACTAAAAATCTGGCTTGTGGTGAGGGGGGAATGCTCGTTAGCACCAATGAAGAGTGGTTGGAGAAAGTTCGAAAAATCTCCTACTTTGGAATCGACAAGAGTGCTCACCAGAGATATCAAAAGAAGGGGAGCTGGTTTTATGAAATCGAGAGTCTCGGATTCAAATGTAACTTAGATAATCTCCATGCGAGTATTGCCAGGGTGCAACTGGCCAAACTCGAGGAAATGAACTCTCGAAGGGCTCAAGTTTGCTCGACTTATGACAAAAATCTCCCCGGAGAACTTCTTTTTCCCGCCTCCAAAGCAGGGTCGAGTCACCACTTGTATATGATTCGTCTTCCAGGTTCAGTTCAGCGAGACGATTTCTGCGAAGGGATTCGTCAGCTGGGAGTAGGCTCCAGCGTTCACTTCCGACCTTTGCACCGGCATGAGCATTACAAGGGAGATTTTCCAGCCAGCAGGTTTCCAGAGGCTGAATCTATCGCAGACAAAGTTGTCTCCCTTCCGCTGTATCCTGACTTGTCCCATGATGAGGTGATGCAGGTAGTCAAGGCGGTCAGAAAAGTTTTAGGAAAGTAACTTGCCACAGGGATAAGTGAAGAGCATTTGGAGTTAGATATGGATTTGAGAGAAGAGCTGTTGAAAACTCGCAAGGTGGCTGTCTGGGGTATGGGATATCTTGGTTATACCTTCTTGCTGAGATTGCAGGCCTACGGGTTCACCGCTCGGGTTGTGGATTTAAACGGTGACAACATTCGTCGCCTGAACTCGAATGAGTACCCAACCAAATCTCAGATTAAATCATGGTCAAGAAGCAAGAACATTCCCTCACTGAATAAGGACCTTCTGGAACCGATAGAGAAACCCGGATGGATGTTTGATTCTCACTGCAGAGTCCATTGTATCTGTGTTCCTCCGAACTACCGCAAAGATGAGTACAACAAAAATCTTCATTTTTTGGCTTCCATTTTTCGAGAGCAGTTAGGAGATGAGAAAATTCTGGTAGTATTTCAGTCTGTATCTGGCCCGGGCTCACTCAAACGAGACTTTGTCGAACAATTGGGAGAGCCCGCTCCGAATGTTACAGTGGCTACTGCTTTTCGAAGTGACTGGTCTCTCGAAGAGTTTTTTGCGGACACTGATTCCCAATGGATAAGTGCAGATGAGGAGTCCGGTTACGAACAGGTAGAGTCTTTCTACAGTTTGCTCGGAATAGAAACGAGAAGAGCTGGAACAGTTCGAGAAGCTGAACTACTTGAGAATAGCAGAAATGCATTGGAATTTACCATCAAGGCATTTTTTAACCAGTTGTCACTGAGCTACCCCGCTGAAAGTATGCAAAAGTTAGCCCCCAGAATTCTTGAAGGTGCTCGAATGGACGGATGTACACCCGGTTTTGCTACAGGTGGGTTCAGAATGCCTACAGCCATTGACAATCTCTTGCGCGAGACACCACATCAGGATCATATGAGTTTGATCAGAGAGAGTGGATCTGCTCATCTGGGCTGGCTGTTTGAACTGGTTGATTATCTGGTTCGATCAAAGATTGAAAAGGTTATGCTCTTGGGATTTTTGGTGCAAGGAGAGATTGCATTGTCTCCTGCGCTGTTCCTGGCAGAGTCTTTGGTGAAGAATGGGATTAAAGTCTATGTGCATGATCCAGAAGAAACCAAGGTGAAACTGGAGTCTTTGGTCAGGGGTGCAGAGTTCATTGAATTCCCATCCGAGTTGCCGAAACTGGACGCGCTGTTAATTTTGAACAATGCCTTGCCCTACTCTCAATTGCCACAAAACTATGCCTGTGAGCAACTGGATGGCAAAGTGAAGCTGATCATCGATGCTTCGGGAGCATTTCAAGAACTTGAATTTGTTCAGAGCAGTTATTTTCATGTAGGTGACGGCAATCTGGATCTGCTTGGATAATTATGTGTGGCATTGCTGGGTACATAGATTTTGGAGGCTCCGGCCTCTCGGTTGATACTGTCGTTGCAAACATGCTGCAGATGACAAGATACCGGGGTCCAGATCAGACGGGGATCTACAAAGAGCCCGGATTGTCCTTGGGCATGAATCGCCTGAACATCATTGACAGGGAACAACACGAGATTCCATACACTGACCCTCAAAGACAGCATTTTCTTGTCTACAACGGGGAGATCTATAATCACCATGATTTTCGACGTGGGTTGAGCGCATCCTTCCAGACTGTATCAGATGCAGAATCAACCCTGTATGATTTGGCAACCCACGGGATGAGCAATCTGGTCAACTATAATGGAATGTATGCCTTTGCATATCTGGACCGCAAAGAGAAGAAACTATACTTGGTAAGAGATAAAGCGGGAGAGAAGCCTCTCTACTACATTCAGAGTCAGGGCTATTTCGCGTTTGCAAGTGAAATCAAAGCTCTGGTCCCTCTGCATTCGGGAAAAATCAGTCTGCCAGTGTCATACAAGACCTATGAATTCTGTGTGGGACGAGAGACTTTGTATGAGAATATTCACCAGGTTCTTCCAGGTGAGTTTCTTTGTCTGGATTTAGAAGAGAAGATGCTCAGTCGTCACCAGTATTTTAATTTATGGGATCACAAGATTGATCTGCCTTCGGACTTGAATCAGATTGAATCACAGCTAACCGAGCTACTGGAGGATTCGATTCGACTCAGGACAAAGAACCTGGCGCACCAGTTTGCGATCTTTACCGGCGGAGGAGTTGACAGCGCACTCATGGCTTGCATCGCCAAACCCGATGAACTTTATTATTGTCACTACGATCTAGGAAAGGCTTTTGATGAGCTGGAATATGCTCAACTGGTCGCTGCCAAAATAGGTCGCAAGCTTAAAATTGTGGAGCCCAAAAAGGAAGACTTCGAACGCACCAGGCAAAAGATTGCATTTCACCTGGATACTCCCTGCACCTGGACAAGTTTTTCCCTCTGGATGCTTCTGGAGCAATTGCCAGATCACATCAAGGTCATAATGACAGGAGAAGGTGCTGATGAAGCCTTTGCTGGCTATCATCGCTACCATCTACTTCATCATGATGAACAGATTCATTCCCTGGAGGCAATGGCAGACTACAGTTATCTTATTCAAAAGTATTATGGCAGTCCGGTGGAACGCTACTCAAGATTGGTCAACCGGAGTGCCAATCCGTATGACCCTGAAGTCAACAAGTTCTTGAATGAGACTGTAGGTAACTATTTTGAGAGATCTGAATCTGATGTCGTTCATGGGATGGGTATGCATGATTTTTATACAACGATGCAGGTGTTGTTGCAGATGTCGGATCGAATGAGCATGGCGTTTTCAGTAGAGAATAGATCCCCGTTTTTGGACTATCGCCTGCTTCAGTTTGCCTTCAGTCTTGAGTCTAGATACAAAATCAAAGATGGGGTGACGAAGTGGATTCTAAAAAAAGTTGCCTCGAAATTTATACCGAGTGAAATTGTGGATCGTGTCGATAAGAGAGGATTCAGCGCACCTCTTAATATTTGGTTCGGCTGGGACAAGCTCGGCAAGTACAACCGATCCATGTACAAGGAAAGTGTTTTCCATGATTTTGAGACCTTGAGTAATGATCTCAAGGTGCAGGGCTTTGACTTCCTTGTAAGAGATTTGGATAAGGAGGCCTCTTGAACTGCAGGGTTTGTGGTACAGAAGTAAACAAAGTAGTTATGGAGTTTCACGAGCCTGATGGCATGGAACTGTCTATGGGTGTCACGCCTGATGGATATATGCGTCGTTACTATGAATGTGAAAAGTGCGGATGTTTCTCCAGTGATCTTGACCACCATGCTCCGTTGAGCGATGCCTTCAACAAAAACTACTATGAGCATGTGGATGGAGAGACGATTCGCGGTAAGTTCGAACGAGTAATGGCTATGGGTGCAGATCAATCTGACAACTGGCACAGGGTCGAACGTGTTCTTTCCACGGTAGACAGGCTTCGGGAGTCATTTTCTCTGGTCAAGGGTAATCAGCTTCTGGATGTAGGGTCAGGAACGGGTGTCTTTTTGGGACATATGAAGCGAGTCCGTCCGGAGTTTCAAGGAATTGCCCTTGAACCGGATGAGAAGGCTTGTGAGCATCTTGAAGAAGTATTGGAGGCCAAAGTAGTATGTGATGTCCTGAGGCCCGGTTTGTTTTCAGCTGAATTCGATATACTGACCTTTAACAGAGTGATGGAGCACCTTCCTGACCCTTTGGATGTATTAAATTTAGGCTTAAAGAGTCTCAAGAAGGGTGGTATGGTTTATATAGAAGTGCCAGACACCCTGACTCATTCGATATATGGTTCGACCCATCCCGAGTTTGGATCAGCCCACCTAACAATTTACCACTCGCTGGGACTTGAGGAAATGCTAAGTCGGGCAGGGTTTGCTGTCCTTGAGAAAATGAGGGTCAGGGAACCGAGTGGCAAGCTGACTTTGTTTGCTATGGCCACAAGAGTGGAGGACCTGTATTAATGAAGGTGCTGCTGGCTTCGCTGCATGGGTTTATCCCCGAGGTGATCTATCCCGAGTATCTTTTTTGTGCTCACCTGGACAAGACTGATCATCAAATTCATGTCCTGAGAACGGGACCTGAAAATCCTGTTTTTCCAGGACGTTCTTTGCTCCATCAAGACCCTTTGGATTTGAGTATGGATGCAGTTCATAGCAATTTGCATCGTTTCGAAGAGGATCTTGAGCATCGTTTCACACACTTTTATTTTCACAACATTCGAGACTACCTCCAACAGGAGGATTTGCTTTCGATGGAGAGCTTTCTTGGGCAAACGGACATCCACGAAAATCTTGAGAATTTTTCTTCGATTTTGGTGGATGGAATCCCGCTAGGGCAATGTTCGATTTTTTTGGCTCTTCGACGAACCATGATAGGTTCTTTGGAAGATATGGATGAGCCGAGTCGATTGAGCTTCATCATGCAATTGAAGGCTTGCTATCTGAGTTTAAGATTGATTCAAAATGTCTGGAAGAAATCAGGGGGTTTTGATGCCTTGGTAGCTTCACACTTTAATTATCCGCTTACAAAGTTAATTTACTGGTTTTGTTCGCAGCAAAACTCAAAGCTCCATTTCCAGTTGTTAACGGTCCCCAATTTGATGGGACAAAAACAGGGATTTCGATACTGTGTGTTTGAGCAGATGAGAGAACCACTGGATGACTATTTTGAAAACTATAATAAACGCAAGCCCTTCCCGCTGCTGCAAACTGAAAAAATTCAAAAGCACTTCGAGTTCATGTTTGCAGGAAAGAGTCGAATAGGTTATTCAAAAGCTATTGGTATTCAAGCGGGACAGTTCTTCAGGCTTTGGAATTTTGATAGGGAAAGGCCTTTGTTTGTAGCTTATCTTAGCGGCTCACAGGAGAGATTTGCTGCTCAGTTAGCAGGTTGTGAAAGTAGAGGAGAATATCTTTTCGATTCTCAACTTCAATGGATTGACCGATTGGTGAAAGAATTTAGTGACAGTGATTCACAGCTTGTTATCCGTCCACATCCACGGGAGTACATCAAAGAGAAGCCTACGAAGTTGATTGAGGAATTGTTGAAACAGTCAAAATTTTGGCCTGAGAATA
>Ga0255776_10007432_pt1 | contig 11003 bp, 7 predicted proteins | sample 071ome_19_FD_179974 | JGI IMG/M metagenome (GOLD analysis project Ga0255776, IMG submission 179974) | Coastal salt marsh microbial communities from the Groves Creek Marsh, Skidaway Island, Georgia - 071413AT metaG (version 2) | ecosystem: Environmental > Aquatic > Marine > Intertidal zone > Salt...
GAGGATTTTTGATTATTGTCGTGTTCTTTTGATGATCGGCGTTTCAATCGAGAGAGGGAGATGAAAGAGAAAGGAAACGCGCGCGAATTTGAACCGATCGATCTCTCTCTCTCTTCGATTGGGTTAAAAATATGTAAGAGAGGGTCTAACTAAAGAGCAACGCGCTTCGCGCGAAGACGCCGCGATGATCGAGAATCGATTCGCGTTTCGTCTCTCTTTTCCATTATTCCCGGGAAAGAAGAAAAGCAACGCGCAAAGAGAGATTGTGTGCACGCGTTCTCTTTTTCTATCTCGCGGCGCGCGCTGCTCGTAGTACAAACACCCCGCGTCGTTTCCGTTTTTGTTTACGCTCGCGCGCGCGCGCGCGGCTTTATATATTTTATTTAACGTTTTTCAAAATCGTCTTCTCTCTCTCTCTAAAATAATAATAAATACACAGGTTTGGAACTATAAGCTTCGACGATGCTTGTTTACGTTGCTCGGCCATCTCGATTACATCCGTACGGTGCAGTTTCACGTGGAGCATCCGTGGATTGTCTCCGCCTCGGACGATCAAACCATTCGAATTTGGAACTGGCAGTCGAGAAATTGCATCTCGGTGTTGACGGGGCACAACCATTACGTCATGTGCGCTTCTTTTCACTTGAAGGATGATTTGGTGGTTTCCGCGTCGTTGGATCAAACCGTGAGAGTGTGGGATATCGTCGCGTTGAGAAAGAAAGTTGCCTCGCCGGGAGGGCCGCAAAGACCGAGCGAATTGGATTTGAAAATCCCGCAAATGAATGCGGATTTGTTTGGCGGCGGCGACGCGGTGGTGAAGTACGTGTTGGAAGGCCACGATCGCGGCGTCAATTGGGCGTCGTTTCACCCGAGTTTGCCGTTGATTGTTTCCGGCGCGGACGATCGCCAAGTGAAATTATGGCGCATGAACGACACGAAAGCCTGGGAAGTGGACACGTTGAGAGGTCACGTGAACAACGTGTCGTGCGTGATGTTCCACGCGAGACAAGATATTATCGTTTCCAACTCTGAAGATAAATCTATTCGAGTTTGGGATATGAGTAAACGCTCGGGCGCGCAAACCTTTCGAAGAGAAAACGATCGGTTCTGGATTTTGTCCGCGCACCCGAACTTGAACTTGTTGGCTGCGGGGCACGACTCCGGGATGATTGTTTTCAAGTTGGAAAGAGAACGACCGGCGTACGCGTCGCACGCGAACATGTTGTATTACGTGAAGGATCGATACTTGCGTTCCTTCGAGTTTGAAAGTCAAAGAGATAATCCTTTGGTGTCCGTGAGACGACCTCCGGGCGGTGGAAACAACTCTGGCTTCCGCAACTTGAGCTACAACCCGGCCGAGAATGCGGTGTTGATCAACTCGGACAGCGAAGGCGGATCGTACGAGTTGCACGTCTTGCCGAAGGACGAAGGTCGCTCGGGTGAAATCGGCAACGAGCCGAGACGAGGTCAAGGCGTGTCTGCAACTTTCATCGCGCGCAACAGATTTGCCGTTTTGGACAAATCCACGCACCAAATCTTAATCAAAGACTTGAAGAATGAGGTCACGAAGAAGTGCGTTCCTCCGGATTCCACCGTGGACGCCATCTTTTACGCCGGCACCGGATCTCTCTTGTGCCGCGCCGAAGATCGCATGATTTTGTTCGACGTTCAGCAAAGAGCTGCGATGGCGGAAATCACGACGCCGATGATCAAATACGTCATTTGGTCCAACGATATGTCTTTGGTCGCCATGTTGTCGAAACACGCGATTGTTATCGCCAACAGAAAGCTCGGTCACGCGTGCACGGTGCACGAAACCATTCGCGTGAAATCCGGCGCCTGGGACGACAGAGGCGTGTTCATTTACACCACCTTGAACCACATCAAATACGCGTTACCGAATGGTGATTCCGGTATCATCCGAACGTTGGATAACGCCGTGTACGTGACCAAAGTCATCGGCAACGTCGTCCACTGCTTGGACCGAGATGGTAAAAACAGACGCATTCAAATCGATTCGACGGAGTACGTCTTCAAACTCGCTCTGGTGCAACGCAAATTCGATCAAGTCTTATCGATGATCAAATCAAACGTCTTGTGCGGCCAATCGATCATCGCTTATTTGCAAAAGAAAGGGTACCCGGAAATTGCTTTGCACTTTGTGAAGGACGAACAAACTCGATTCGCGTTGGCGGTTGAATGCGGCAACATTGAAGTCGCGTTGGCTGCCGCCCAAGCGTTGGATGAGAAAGAAACGTGGCACAAGCTCGGCGTGGAAGCGCTGAGACAAGGCAACCACCAAATCGTCGAGTTTGCGTACCAAAAGACGAAGAACTTCGAGCGCTTATCGTTTTTGTATTTAATCACGGGGAACATTGAAAAACTGCAAAAGATGCTCAAGATTTCTGAAATGCGAGCGGACGTCATGGGCCAATTCCACAACGCGTTGTACTTAGGCGACGTTTCGGAACGCGTTAAAATCCTAGAGTCTGCCGGCCACCATCCGTTAGCGTACGTGACGGCAAAGACGCACGGTTTAGAAACCGACGCGGAGAGAATAGCGGAGGAGCTGAGAGAAGCCGGCGCGAAGGTTCCGGATATCGACGCTTCAGTCGGAGAATTGTTGACGCCACCGGAACCGATTTTGAAGGAGGATAACTGGCCTTTGTTGACAGTATCCAAAGGATTCTTCGAAGGGGTTTTGTCGGGCGAAGTTTCCGCCTCGCAATACCAAATGGACGAGAGCGAGATGGAGGGTGTCGGCGGCGATTGGGGCGACGGCGACGATTTGGATTTGGGCGTCGGCGGCGACGACGATGAGATGGAAAAAGACGATCCATTGGCGAACATTTTACCCGGCGGAGACGACGAAGAGAACAAGTCCGAAGACGGTTCAGACGCCGGTTGGGATATGGAAGACATGGATTTACCAGCGGCAGATTTAGTCGGCGGAAGCCAACCGGGATCACCGACGGGTATCCAAGCGGGAGAAATGTTTGTCGCGCCGAGCGCCGGCGTAGATCCGAGACAAAAATGGACCGCCAAATCCGCCGTCGCCGGCGAACACGTAGCAGCCGGCGAGTTCGATGGCGCCATGAAGCTCTTATCCAGACAGTTAGGCATCGTAAACTTCAAACCGTTGAAACAAATGTTTGTTGATTGCGCGTTTGCGAGTACCGGCGCGTTACCGGGTTCGTTATCCGAAGGCGACGCCGCGAAGATGCGAGTTATCTTATCTAGAAACTGGGACTCGTCCGACCCGATCGGCCAAGTCAAACCGCCGAATTTGTTGAGCACGTTGCCAATTCTCGAGGAGAAGTTGAAGCAAGCGTATAGAAAAGTCACGGAAGGTAAATTCTCGGACGCGTTGAACTTGTTCGTGAACATTATTCACTCGATTACTTTGTTATCCGTGGAGACCAGACGCGAGGTGGACGAAGTGAAAGAGTTGATGGCGATCGCGAGAGATTACGCCGTCGCGTTGCGAATCGAGTTGAATCGCAAAGAAGTCGCGAAGACGGATCCGAACCGAGCCGCGGAATTGGCAGCGTATTTCACGCACCAAAACTTGCAACCGATTCACGCCTCGTTGTCCTTGAGATCGGCGATGACCATCTTTTACAAAATGCAAAATTTCCAAACCGCGGCTGGGTTTTCCCGAAGATTGTTAGAGCTTAACCCGCCGGCGAACGTGGCCACGCAAGCGAAGCAAGTGTTGCAAGTCTGCGAGAAACAGAACAAAGACGCCGTGGAGTTGAACTACGATTCGCGCAATCCCTTCGTCGTCTGCTCCGGAACGTTGACGCCAATCTACAGAGGCACCAAAGATGTCTCGTGCTCGTGTTGCGGGGCAAAGTACGTCGTCGAGAAGAAAGACGCTTTGTGCGATGTCTGCAACTTGGGTAAAGTAGGCGCGGATGCGACCGGATTAGTCGTTTCGGAGACGCAAAGTTCATCTAGACGATAAAAAAAGAGTACGAACGAACGACGAACGACGAACGACGAACGAACGAGCGACGACGGGAGAAGAAGAAGAGAGAGAAGGAGAAGAAAAGAGAGAAGATTTATACGTTACTTTTTTTTTAAATAAAAGAACAAGTACACAAGTATCACATTATTACAGCAACTTTTTATCAATAACAAAACAACATCAACAACTCGAATATAAACGCCGCCTGCCGCTTCTTTGTCTCTCTATTTCTCTCTCTCTCTCTCTCTCTCTTTAATATACACGCGACGGATCCGGAGATGGATCGTTAGTTACAACGACGACCGCGGTTGTCCAGAGACGATCAAATCTTCGCTCGATAAGTTCGCGACGATTCCCGCCGCGCCGCTTCCTTCTCCTCCTCCACCATCACTACCACCACCACTACCACCACCACCGACAATCTTCTTCCTCCTTCCGCCGTTAAACATTACCAAAAACGACAACTGCACGACTCCCAACACGCCGCCGAAAAAGTTCGGACTGACTAAAAACCAATCTTTCAAAGCGAACCCGTACGCGGCCCAAGAAAACCCATTCACGGTAATCGCCACGCTCATCGGCCAAGACAAACTCGACGCGTCTCTGTTCTTTATTATCTGTCTCATCTCCGACAGCGGCGACGCGTAATACACCGCCAACACGACGTTGCAAAAAATCCCAGACGCGAACCGCCGCTTCGCCTCTCCCTCGTCGTGCATGACGACGCCCAACACGAACCCAATCGCACTCGTCAAAGCGCAACTCAAAAGCACCATTTTCTCCAGCTCTCTTCGTTTCTCCTCGTTTCTCGCCAGAGATATCGCCGTCATCACCGCGTACACCGAGACCAACACCCCCGGGAAATTCGAAACGTACACCCAATAGTCCTGTATCACCGACCCGTACATCATCCAGCCGACGCAGTTGGCCACCACGATCGGGTACGGGTGCGCGTTCAACCCCCCCCACTCTCCGTTCGCTCTGTATCGTCTCAGTTCTGGTAACGAGGAGAAGAACATGAAGTTGGCCAGGCAAAATCCCAGGATTGGGGCGATCGTTAACGTGAATATTTCGGATGATGATGATGATGATGAGCCGCCCATGTTTTTAACAAGAAATCTCTCTCGTACTCTTTCACTCTTAAATGGAAAACAAAAAGACCAAAAAACAACCTCTTAAGGTAAGAAAAAGAGGCGACGCACACGCACACACACAGAGAGAGAGAGAGATAAAGAGATAATCTTCTTCTCTCGATCTGGTGTCCGCGCGTGTTCGTTGTTCGTTGTTCGTTGTTCGCTCGTGTGGATTACTTATTATCCACCCAAGAAAAGAGTGACGGCTGCTCTAAAGCAAGAAAAAAGAGAGAAAAACGAAGAAAAAGTTAAAAAACCCTAAACCCTTCTCAGTTGCAACTGTTTTTTCCAATTTATCTAAAACATCACTTTTTATTGACTCTTTTTGTCGGTGCGCAGACACACGAACACACAAAACACACGCGCGCAGACGCACTTTCTTTCCCTCGGTGAGTGCGTTTCTCTCTTTTCGTCCGTCTCGTCGTCGTTTTTTTTTGTCCTTTCCGTTTGTGTGAGCTTCTTCTCGCATCGTTCTCTCTCTCTCTTCTCCTGCCTAGGGTAAGGCGAGGATCGCGTTCGTTCCGCTTCTAAACCCTAAATGAGATATTTTCCTCTTTTTTTTGTCCCTCGTGTGTGATTGAACAACAACAACAGAAAGAAAGAAAAAAATACTCGCTCTTGCTCTCTATTTTATTTGAAGATGATGACGATGAAAACGACCACCACCAACAACAACAACAAGAAGAAGATTTTCGCGACGGTGGCGTGCATTTTAGCACTTTCTTCGCCCTTTTCAGCGGAAGCGCAACCGGGCGGCGGCGGCGGGGCGGCGTCGTGCTCTAACCCGACGTTCGCTTCGCTTCCCGCGGCGGCGGACTTGCGAAATGACAACGGATGTACGTACGCTGCCGGCACGGAAACGTATACCGACACCGGCGCAGGTGGAACGACGAAAACGTTGACGTATGAGGTTAGTGGGAGCGCGGTGAGCACAAACGCGCACATCTACAACTCTTTCGAAGCCGGTTTTTCGAGTTCGCAAGATAGTGTAATTTCCGGTTGGGGATGTTCAACGCCGAGCGACTTTTACGACACCGCGGGCGGATTGGATCTCGGCTTGGCGGAAAGTAAAGTCAGGAAATTGTGCTACGATTCCGCCGCTTACTCCTTTCCGAACGTTCAATCGGATGGCAGCTATCGCGGATGCGTCGGCCCGTGCGGCGGACACACAAACGATTATCACTTTCACGGGAGGTATCACTGCTTGTATGAGCAATCCGGTACGCATTCGACAAAAATTGGTGACGTTGGACCGTACATAATGTACGGGAAGTGGGAAGATTTCACGAACAAGAAGTTGCCGCACTTGGACGCGTGCGGCGCGCACATCGGGAAGACTCCGGATTCTCCTGCCACTGACGTGTATCACTACCACGTGCAAGACAGAGCGCCGTATGGCGTCGGCTGTTACGGCGACGGTACAAACTTGGTTACCGTCGCCGAATGCAGAGCGTTATATACCGAGTGCGGCGACGGCACGGAAACGTTCACGGACATGCCGCAACCGGATGGCACGAAAAAAACATTCAATTACGACCGCGATTGTCCTTGCTTTGACGCAAACGGTCTCAACACGGGTACTATCACCGAGCGAGCGATCATCGCGGCGCCGTCGGTGCTTTCGTACGACGCGAGCGAGTGGACGTGCGGAGATGGCGTGAGTTGCATGCAAACCGTGGAGAAAACGCTCTGTTTTACCGATCACGTTGGATCGACGGCGAGGGACGATTGCTCAACCAGTACTACGACAACGACTACCACGACGACTACCACGACGACTACCACCACTGGTACGTCTGGAGGAGCTTCAACCAAGGCGCTTCTCGCAATTGCCGGCGCAACCATTGCGGCGGCTTTGCTCGCCTAAATTACGGCGATCAAAAAGACGACGACGACCGACGACGACGGAACAAAGAAGGAACAAAAATGACGTGTACATATTTTTTATTTATTTTATTGAAAGAAAGAAAAGAAAGAAAGAAACGTCCTTCGAGAATCTCAAACATTTATTTTTCCCACGCAGCTCTGTCTTCCTTGCCTTCCTCGAACGCTTTAATCCCAGCGAGTTCTACCACGCGATCTCTCGTTTTTTTATCCACAAATTTCGCCTCTTTCGTGCGTCTCGCCCGTTCCTCTTCACTGATGGCGCCACCCGTGCCGTAAATCAAACCTCTCGAGGCGAGCTCTTCCGCGCGTTTCAACTCCGGTTCGGCCTCTTTCGCGAGCTGCGAACGCACTTGCTCGACTTTTTCGTTTATCGCGGGCGTGTTTTCGTTCAGCCATTGCTTTATGGCATCCTCGACGGAAAGATATTCGTCTCCTTCGTCTTCGTTCTCGCCGCTGGAAGGAACATTGCCCTTCTTCCTCTTCTGCAAGCGCGACGCCGTCTTCAGCGCCACTTTTTGCGTTTCCACCAAAGCTTCGTTCCATACTCTCTGCGCGCCGTCGTGCTCTAACCACTCGTATTTAAATCTCACTTTTTCGCCTTTCGTGAATCGAATTTTAGAAACGTCGATGTCCCCGTTCTCGTCTTTCGGCAGCGACTTTCTCGCTTCTTCGTCGCTCGCGCCGGCGACGTTGTGCTTTTCGATGTACTTGCGTTGGAAACATTTCCGGTCCGCGGACATGCACGTCACCGTATCTCTCGGCGTGTCTAAAAACGAACTCGCGCACAACTCGTGCGATTTCGGCAAAGCGCACAGTAACGTCTTCTTCGCTAAATCTTCCTTCAAAGCTTTTTTGGCTAATTTTGTGCCCTTCTCGTGGTGAAAATTTTTGTTGCTCGCGAACAAGGTGTAAATGTTCTGGTTGTTTCTCCTCGTCGCTTCGTCTTTTTTATCCGTCAACTCTTTCTTTTGAACGTCTCGATGACGATTTTGGTTCCCGATTTGCGTTAAATCCTTATCGATTCGATGTTTCCATTTTGGATCGTACAATCCGACTTTGAATCCTTCCGCCCACATGCGGACGGAAATTTCGAAATCGAAGCCTTGCGCCATCTCTCCGGCGCACGAGAATTGATCGTGAAACCCTCCGGAGGCTAAGAATATGGACTTTTTAAACAACATGGGACCCATGTTGACTTTGTACATCCAGAGGAAAGGAACGCCGAGTTCGCTGTCGACGTACGCGATCGGGCGAGTCTCGCGGTCGGATTCAAAGTTACCGCCGAATTTCGAGCCGTCGTTTTGGTTGGATGATTTCTTCATTCGGGAACCGTCGTCGTAACGGCCTCGGTAGGCGCCCAACAGAGCCAAATCTTTGTGACGACGCATTAGCGATAATCCATCTAAAAGCCACGATAAAGAGCTCTGGTCTGTCACGTCTGGTTTATCGTCGTCTTGCGCGAAAACGAGCAATTCAGCCGTCGCGACGTGCGCCAATCGATTATACGCTCGGAGTTCATGAATGTCGTTAGAAAACGACAACACGAACGGTGAATCGTGATTACCGGTTTGTTTCTTGAATTCCAGCGCGCGCTGGACCCATTTGTCGGATTTTTTATACCCACTATCGATGTTCGCCAACACTTCCATCGTAAACGAGGAAGTCGAAGATATCGACGAGTGCTCGACGCTCTTCGCCAACGCGTCGAAAATCTCACCCAAAGTTTTCGCTCTGTTGAAGTATTGCATGATGAACGTCGCCTGAACTCTCCTTTTTCGTTTGTTGCTGTTGCTATTATTATTCGTAGCAGAAGAAGAGGGACAAAACAAACTCTTTTCGTTTCTTTTCGAGGCTGATTTGCATCCTAAATCAAATGCGCCGTCGACGCCGCCGCGGTTTGCGTTTGCTTCCCATTTACCGTCCATGATGTACAGTTCCTCTTCCTCTACGTCGTCTCTTCGTTCAGACGTCGACGTTTCTCCGAGAAGCAGTCTTCTGTTGAAAGTGCTGCTGCTGCTACTACTACTACTGCTACTGCTACTACTACTACTACTGCTGCTATCGCTATTATCGCTTTTCATCATGTTATTAATATTATTATTAATATTATCATTAGTATCATCGCCACCGCTACCTGTTCTCGACGACGCGACGATTCTTTTCAGCTTCCTCGGCAATCGCTTAAACTCCATGCCTTTCTCCACCATGTACGAGACTAAACTCTTCTCGGTTTTCGCGCATCCCGAGGATCGATCGTCTTCCGAAGTCAGCGCGAATTTCGCCTCCCAAGCTCTGACTACCATCGCCGGTCGCTTCGCGCCTTCGAATCCGCTCACGTTTTCGTTCCCGCCGAACAAAACCGCCGAGATCGTCGGTTCTGTTCGAAAAACTTTCATTAAAGCCATGCTCGTCCACTCCGCGGACGGAACGATCGCGTTCAAATCCGCGACGATGACAAACTTCGCTCTCGTAAACTTCACGCCTCGCGCAATCGCGTCGTCGTAATCGGATATTTCATTCAGCGCTTTCTCGTCGCCGTCCACCACCGCCAAGAAGAAATCATTCTCGCGAAAGAAGTGCTTCTCTAAATCCTCTAAAACCGACTCCGTCTCTTCGTTCACGCCGTACGCGACCAACACTAACTCCCCGTCCGAGTGCATCTCGCTCTTCTTATCTCGCTCGTCCCCAAACGCCATCCGTAAATTCTCCGTGAATTCCGTCATCGCTTCGGGAGATTTCGACTTAATCTTCATCAAAGATCTCGCGTGTATCGCCGCCACCACGGCGACCGGCGGGAAATCTTCGTGCTTCGCTCTCTCGCTCTTCCGGTTGAAACAAAACGCGTTGTCGTCGTTGTTGTTCTTATTCTCGCTCTCCGCGTCGTTAAACAATCGTCTGGATGGTTTCATCGCGATCGATCGAACGCATTTCCTCGCGTTGAGTGGTGTTTCGAAGTCGTCAAACGTTGTCGAAGAAGAAGAAGAAGAAGAAGATGATGACGATCCATCGTCGTCTTCGTTATCTTCTTCGAGGACAAAAATCGACTCGATGTCGTCTCGAAATTTTCCCATTCGTTTCTTATAAAACGTCTTCTTCTTCGCGACCACCGAAGAAGAGTGGTGAGAAACCGAAGAGGAAACGTCTCCTCCGTCGCTCTCTCCTCTCCTTCCCTCCTCGTCCTCCTCGTCCTCCTCCTCCCAGTAATCTTCGCCGTCTTCTTCGTCAAACTCGAAATCGTAATCCAACGAAGAAGAAAAAGAAGCACCACGCGTCGTCGACAAAGAGACTTTGTTCTTCTTCCGAACGACGGAATACTCCGCGCTGTTCGGAAGGAGGAGCACGACGAAAACGACGACCGAGAGAAGGATCAGCGACGAGAGGAGGCGTCTTTTTCTAATCGTCGTCGATATCGTCGCGTTGTTCTTCGGCGTCGACATCATTTTTCTTTTTTCTTTCTGCAAAATACACAAAACACGAAGAAAAAAAAATGAAGATTTTGGAAAAAATGAGATCAGAGAGAACGATGTGTGACGATCGATGACGACGATGTGATGCCTTCTTCTTCTCTCTGTCTCTCTCTCTCTCTCGTCTCGCGCCAACAACAGAAGAGCGTTCGTTGGGTTTCTTTCTTTCCAGAGAGAACAGAGAGAGAGAAAGCAGAAGCGCGCGGTGTACATCTCTCTCTCTCTCTGTTCTCTCTTTTTATTAAAAGAGAGATGCGCACATTCCACGAGAACAGAAAACGAGATATCATCGATGTGGTATCTATCGATGATATCAGATCTCTTCATCTCTCTCTGTTTCGTTTTCTTCTTCTTCTTTTTGGCGCTGCTCCTGCCGCCGCCGCTGCCGCTAACGACGACGACAAAATAAGGTGCGCTGCGGCGTCGTGATCACAACAGGGGGGATCGATCGATCCTCTTCGCGTATTATTTCTTTTCATCATTTTCCAAAATGCTTCATTTCCAAAAGACGTTTTCCCCAAAAGAAAAGCGCTGCGCGCAAATTGAACG
>Ga0255776_10007438_pt1 | contig 11001 bp, 5 predicted proteins | sample 071ome_19_FD_179974 | JGI IMG/M metagenome (GOLD analysis project Ga0255776, IMG submission 179974) | Coastal salt marsh microbial communities from the Groves Creek Marsh, Skidaway Island, Georgia - 071413AT metaG (version 2) | ecosystem: Environmental > Aquatic > Marine > Intertidal zone > Salt...
TCAAGCACGCCGGACATGTGATGTACGACCGCGAGAAAAATCGTCCGCTCTCAGACCTCTACGTGCGGATGCTGCACCAGATGGGCATTGAGGCCGACAAGTTCGGCACCAGCACGGGCGTCGTGAGTGACATCGGATGATGAAGCACTCTGTCTCACTATCGGGCGCTCCGGATCATGCCCATCACTTGAGGACACTTCCATGAACCTGCTCCGCGGTCTCGCGACCATTCCTTTGGTCGCCTTGCTTCTCGCAAATTTTGCCCTGCCGAATGCCCATGCAGTCACGATCGACTGGGTGACGGTAGGGAATCCGGGGAATGCCAATGACACGATCAACACGGGCACGAATCCCAACTACGGTGCCGTGGCCCACGAATACCGCATCATGAAGTTCGAGTTCACCAACTCGCAGTACGCGGAGTTTCTGAATGCGATCGACCCTGACGGCACGAATCCCAACTCGGTCTACAACAGCCTCATGGGCAGCAACGCCCGGGGCGGGATCACGAATACTGGCACGACGAACGGCAGCCGCTATGCCGCCAGGCCGAACATGGGCGACAAGCCGGTGAACTATGTGAATTGGTGGGACGTTACCCGGGTGTCCAACTGGCTGCACAACGGGGCCCAGACCTACGGCAGCTCGGACGCGTCGGCCAGCGCTCCGCAGAACACCGGGGCGTACACGGTGGGCACGGCGACCAATGGAAATGCCGTGGCCGTGAACTCGGGGGCGCTGTTCTACGTTCCGACGGAGAACGAATGGTACAAGGCGGCGTACTACAATCCCACGCTCAACGGCAACGCCGGCGGCTATCGCATCTATGGCAACGGCTTCGACACGACGCCCGGGTTCGTCTCGGTCGACGCATCCGGAGTGGGCTCGGCGGGCGGCGTGGGCAACTTCGCCAACTACCACGGTAAAGCCGACTGGAATGGCATAAAGGGCAACGTCACGACGGTGGGCACCAATGGCGGGGCGAGTTACTACGGTGCCTTCGATATGTGCGGAAACGTCTATGAATGGACCGATTTCACAGGTGTTGCCGGCTCGTCTCGTTGGTTCCGGGGTGGCGGTTGGGTCAACACTGCGGGTCCCGTGTCGTCCTCTGCTAGACGCCCGGAGGAAAATCCCGTCAGGCGTCCGCACAACCCGGCGCGCGAGAGCAATTCCGGCGGTTTTCGTCTGGCAAGTCCGGTTCCAAAAGTCCACGCAGAGAACGGCTTTCCACCCGAAATCCAAACGGTGCTTACCCAAAAGTGTGTCGAGTGTCACAATCAGTCAAAACATAAAGCTGATATTGACTTTACGTCGATCAAGTCAGCTCAAGATCTGGATCAGGCCCACCGCTGGTGGCCGCGCGTGCTGGAGGCAGTTTCCGAGGAAGAGATGCCGCCTGAAGATGAGACCAACTTGACGAAAGCGGAAAGAGAGCAGTTGATTCATTGGGTAGCGAATCTCATTCGAATTCAGCAGTCGAAATTGGTGAATGACCCTGGCGTGATTCCTTTGCGTCGTTTGACGGCAGCAGAATATCGATACACGCTCAGCGATATCACTAGAAATGTGCTTCGCAAAACGGAGAGCACCCTCGACAAGTCGATTGATGTCACGCGGTATCTGCCTACCGATCAGTCCACCACTCATAGCTTTCCGAACGATGCTCATGGCCAAGCTTTTTCTACTGAACATCTCGCGATGTATCTTCAAGCTGGCAAGCACGTTGCGAAACATGTGCATTTCTTGCCATACGGCGGAATGACGTTCGCCTCCCTTATGCCTAGTCGCAAATCACAATACATAGAGCATGTGAGAACTTTAAGACCGCATATCCAAGGACTTGCGAAGAAACACGGTCTCAGTTCAAAGGATGGATCTGCGATGTTTGGTCGCGCGTTGTTTCTCTGTTGGAAAATTAAACAGCAAGGAACAGCCAATAATAAACAATTGCAAGAGTTGTGTAAGGCACACAACTTGAATCCCAAATACCTGTCGAGAATCCAAGAGAATTTGCTGGCTCCAACGGAATCTCCTTGGGTGCAGCAGTTGATTCAAGAGCCATGGGAGCAGCTGACTCAATCCAAAGTTGAATCAGATGAGAAGATTCAACAGCGATGTCAACAAATCGCGCAAGCGGCGTTTGCCACGATAGATTCACTCCCCAATGATAATCTCGTTTCTGTGGGTTTTCCGAAAGGATATCGCTTTGAAATTAAGGAACTTGAAACCAACTCTCAAGGCTTTCTCGCTTCTCGCCAAGGTGATGAGCTTGTGACGCGGTGCTACATCGCTTTAACGGACGCAGGGACCGGCATTCAAAACGCGAAGGTATTTTGGGCTCGCAAATACAAGATGTTCCCAAAATCAACAGAGTTTAAGGACGACGAAGAACTCCACAAGCAAGCCATCGAAAAATACCAAGCGAAAAAGCATTCCGAAGTGATCGGCAATAAGCGTCATGAAGGAGTGTTGCTCGAGGTTCCAGGCTATTACGAATTTGAATTGCGCGAACCATTTAAAGATGAGCCAGGAAGTGAAAAGAAAAGAAAAGCGTACTTCAAATTCGAGGGGCATTTTCAACGGATTGTTGAGAATGCTCAGGGAGCCGTGCAAGTCTTATTCTCAGGTCAACCGATTCTCAATAAGCAAGGCACCGTTTTAACGAAAGCCCCTGAGCGATTCGAAATCGTGCCGCAGACTCCAGAAATCAACAAATCCATCGCGCATCATCGATTTTTGGGGCCGTCTACAATGAGTTATCGACATCTCAAATGGTACGACGAGATGGCAATCAAATTTGCTCCTCAGTTATTGCCGGTCATCCTTGTCGGTACCAATAGTAACGGCAAAGGGGTGCGCATGCGTTGGGGAGTTCCATTAGAAAATGGTCCCTTAATAAGGTCAGATGCATTTGAATCCTGGTTGAATCTTTTTATTGATAACAAAGAACGGCTAAAGCTAGATCAAAAGTGGCTGGAAGCATCGATGGCAACCTTGGATCCTTGGAAGCGAGTGCGATCTATGAGCCGAGGATTTCCAGAATTGTTGGAAATGTCGGCATCGGAACAAGATGCTTACTTGAAGCAACAGACACAAGATCATTTGAAATCGTATGAAGCCTATTCGTACCGTCCGACGGTTCCACCGAACCACCGATATCAAGCATACTTGGAACTCTGTCACCAGTTGGATGCGTTAGTCGAACCGAACATGGTTCACGATTTGCTGAAATTTGCCGAAAGTGCTTGGCGACGACCTTTGACGGAAAACGAACAGCAAAGAGTTCGTGAATTGTATCAATCATCACGCATAGATATGGATGTGCAAGACGCAGGACGACATGTAGTTGCTTCAATCTTGGCTTCACCTCATTTTATCTTTCGACCGGAGATTTCAGGAAGCAATCAACCGACGCATCCGGTGCCGCCCGCCGGATTGGCCAATCGTCTCAGCTATTTGCTGTGGTCTTCTGCGCCTGACGATTCGTTGCGTGAATTGATTTATGGACAACAGGAAGTCTCTGGGGAAATGCTCTTTCAAGAGTTCCAGAGAATGAAGAAAGATCAGAAGGTCGAGCGCTTCGTGCTTGAATTTTTTGGAGTGTGGTTCGGGTTCAAGGATTTTGGCAGTGGCCACTATCAGAGGGTCGATGCACAACGGTTTCCTGAATTCGACAAAAAGATTCGGTTAATGATGTTTCGTCAATCGACAGACTTCTTTTTGGATTTGATTCAACAAGATCGACCGGTGACAGACATCATTCTTGGCAACGAAATCCCGTACAATCCACGGCTTGCGCTCTACAGTAATTTGGATTATCAGCAAGTGAAGTGGCTTCCAGATGAAAAAGGGAATATGCCGAAACTTCCCAAAGCGGAAGACTTGCGAGATGATCCCAAACTCAAAAAATTAAAAGATCAAAGCTTGTATCGAGCAGATATTAGTTCGGTATTGGAATCACGTGGAGTTTGGGCACACGGTTCCATTTTGAAGCTCACTTCGAAAAGGGTTCGCACAGATCCTATACGACGAGGATTGTGGTTTTATGAAACCTTGTTGGGTCATCATTTGCCACCACCACCTGAGAACGTGGGCATGTTGCCTGAAGATGACAAACAAGACGATGGCTTGACGCTACGTCAACGTTTAGAAAAACATCGGACCCAAGCGGGTTGTGCGGCTTGTCATGCGAAGTTCGATCCGTTTGGGTTAGCCCTCGAAGAGTTCGATGCCATCGGAAGATACCGCCAAAAGAGCACCACGGGCTTAACACTCGATACTAGTTTCAAGTTGGGAGAAATCAAAGGATCAGGCGCTGCAGCAATTCGAAAGTATCTCGAACAACATCAAGAAGAATTCTTGCGACATTTTTCCCGCAGGTTAATTGCTTATGCCCTTGGTCGGGAAGCATTACCTTCCGATCAAGCATTGATCGATCGAATGATCGAAAATGGCAAACAACATGAACATCGCTTTTCCAGTTATGTTCGGACTTTGTTAGAGAGTCGGCAGTTTCAATATCGTCGGGGAATGCCGATTGCCGTATCCAAATGAAATATGGTCGAAAGTGCACCAGAACCACAACATTTACAAGCAGTTTAATTGGATCATGAGAAAGTCACATTACAGTCGTCGTAAGTTTTTACGTGCCACAACAGGAAGTCTAATTGGTCTGCCGTGGCTGGAATCTTTTTCTTCCCGTTGCTTTGCAGCACCTCTCCAACAAGCGCCTGTCCGGTTTGGCTGTTTTTTTATTGGAAATGGAATTAGCACCAGTGGCTCAGTGTCGGATTGGTCGGCGAAAGGATCAGGAAACACGTTTGAACTTGGCAAACTATTGAGTGCTTTGGATCCGGTTAAAGATCAACTCAACGTGATTGAAAACAGCCACTTCCATGAGACCAATCATTACAAAACGCCTCTACTGTTGACTGGTCATGATAGATCGTCAAGTTTCGAATCAGTCCAACCTCATTCGATCGATCAAGTGTTCGCGCAAGGCTGGAATGGAACAACGGAAATCCCTGGCCTCACTTTGGGATGTGAAGAAGATCCTCGCGTGACAGTAGGTAATATCGCGTGGCGAAATGGAGTGCCGGTCCCCAAGCATTACGATCCCGGTGTGGTCTTTGATTCGTTGTTCAACGGTCCAGTCGAACATAAACGAAACAAAAGTATTTTGGATTTTGTGAGTGAAGATGTCAGAAATCTGCAAGGCGCGGTCAGTCAAACCGATCAACAGCGATTGGAAGAGTATCTCACTTCCATTCGAGAAATCGAAAAGCGCATAAACTGGCTTCCCAAAGAAGAAGGTTGGCGACCCACCTTAAGCAAACCGGACATGAAACGCCCTGGGGGAGCTCCTCCCTTTCCCTTGCAAGATTACATGCCGCTCATGGCTGATCTGGTGTTGCTGGCTTTCCGTATGAACAAGACTCGCGTAGCAACGTTGATGCTGAACCACGGTGGCAGTCATCTTAACTTTGATTTCCTCGGAGTCAACGGGGGATACCACAACATCTCTCACGGGAATAATCGAGAAGCCCATGAAACGATCACCAAATTTCACGTTCAAGTCTTTGCCGACTTCCTCAAGAAAGCTCAAGCTTGTCAAGAAGGTGAACGCACCCTCCTGGAGAACTCCGTGTTGATGTTTACGTCTACCATGCGTACGGGAAATTCCCATGACTCGCAGAATCTTCCTTTACTGATCGCTGGATCAGGTGGAGGTGCTCTCAAGCCTGGCAAAGCAATTGATGCCCAGGGGAAACACATTCGCCATATTACATTCGGATTGACCCGCCAACTCGGTATGGAACTCAATTCACTTGGCGATACCACGGAAGCATTTGAGGTCTGATCATGAAACCCAGCCTCACCCTCCTCACCGCCCTGCTGTCTTTTTCGGGAGTTTTTCCCACGCCCGCTAGCCCAACTTTCGCAAAAATGAGGTTTAGAAAACCCTGATCCCTGTATTAGTGGGGAAGTCGTTCTAAAAGTCTCCACCACAACCCCTGGTCATGCAGAAGTAATTTCTGGGGGAGGTTGAGAGGGCAAAGTCAGCTGAAGTTGGGCCAGTAGCAGTTGCTGCGTCTTGTTGGGACGAGTGTAGCGAGTCATCTTGATTTTGCGACCGTCGGTGGTAGGGACGTGAACGTCCAGCATTTGTATCTCACCTAGTTGTTCAAGGACACTGCGTGGTGTCAGTCCAGCGGCATGACGACGGCATCTCATGCGTAAGGTGACATGCAGACAGTAGGCCAGAAAGCTGATAAAGACATGAGCCTCAATACGGGATTCTTCCTGATGGTAAATGGGCCGGATGGAGAGATCGCCTTTGAGGTTACGGAAGGCTTCCTCGATTTCGGTCAATCGAAGGTATTGTTCCCAAGTTGAGCCTGCATCGTCTACAGGCTGATTGGTACGCAGTAGGTAGCTGCCTTCACGGCGATGGGTTTGGCGGTATTTTTTCTTATCCAGTTTCCAGTGGAAGGTTTGATCGGTAATGGCTTCGCCTTCCTTGGGAATATAGATTTTTAACAGGTGATAGCTCCGGCCAGCTTCTTTCTTCAGAGCTCCAAGTTTCAATAGTAGGTGATCACGGGTTAGGCGACTTTGGCTTTGGCGTAACTTCTTTAAACCTGCCAGTAGCTTTCGTAGACGTCGTAATCGCATCGCCTTTTCCTTTTGAGCACGGGAACTACTGCGGGCATGGATGTAGGTTTCTCCGTCCGATTTGAGGAGTTTGACTTGAACTTGATCCCGCACCTTGGTCCAGGGTAGCTCGGAGAGTTCTTTTTCAAATTTGCTCAGGCGGCCTTTGGGGGTTCCCACAAGGTACTGGACTTGATTTTCCCGCATTTTAGAGAGGGTGTCTTCGGTGGGTATGCCTCGGTCCATCACCCAGATCCGATCCGCTTTGCCATAAGTCGATTGAATTTTATCCAGAAAACTCTCCAAAGTCGTGCTATCAGCCGTATTGCCGGGCAACACTTCATAGGCAAGGGGAAGCCCTTCGGGGGTGACAACCAGTGCAATGACGATTTGAACACAATCCGAGCGTTTATCCCGACTGTAGCCATGCTTACGTTTATCCGTAGAGGATTGCGGTGGCGAACTTTCAAAATAAGTGCTGGTCAGATCGTAGAGCAATATGTCGAAATGGGCACCGAAAAGCTCTTCCCATCGTTGTTTGAGGTGAGAAAACAGATCACGCTTATGAGCCAGCAGTCGATCATGGCAGCGGTACAGTCGATCTTTTTGAGCAATTTGAAAACTTTCTCCCAGAAGGTCGCCCATCGCACTGCTATCAAACCACTTACGGTGCAGCTTCCATTCACTGCCAGGAGCAATCAGTCGATATACCGACAACAGTCTCAGGACACGTTCCCATTTACATCCCTTGGCTCCATCCCCAAGTCGGGTTTCCCAGAACTGTCTCAACCCCAGCTGCTCCCACAGTTCACAAGCCAGCCAACAGGCCCCCCATTGACGGGGACGTTGTAACTCCAGCTGATTCAACTGCACTGCCACTGCGTTTTCTACTGGAACCTCCGTCTCATTGTCTTGAGCAAAGAGACGCATCTGCTCAAGCCGGTCCCCATCCACAACATCAATGGCTCTATTCCAGGACTTCTTCTGCCCATCGGAGATCTCTCCGAGATGCAACAAGGTCTGCTGAACATGACGACCACCGGGCACTCTTCGGTTTTCTACCACCGAGTAGTATTCATGTACCTTTCCATCCTTACGGCGACGTGTCTTTCTCAGAAACATGTCTCACCAGAATGCATAAAATTGGAGATCCGACAATAGGGTGGGTCTTCACCACAAGGGGTTTTGAGCCATTTGCGAAGTTGTATTCCGCTCTACCAGTAGAAAACAGCCCAAAAGGTGTCAGTCCAAGATTTCATGATTTTTTCATTAATTGACATGGAAGGCAGACCGCATGGATAAGGAAAGTTGCTGATTTTTAGCCATGAAAATGATCCTCAAAAATTGAAAAACAAAACTGCATTAGGACAAATCCAACCATGTTTGGAAAGGGTTATGTGGAAGAGGAGAGATGGTTAGATATCCCCCAGCGACTGGCCAGGATGCCATCTACGGCAAGTTGGATAGGGTGGTAGATGAGAACAGGCATGAGGAGAATGCCGAGTTCAGGGTGTCCTGTACCGAAGATGGTGGTGGCGAGGGGGAGTCCTGCGGCTAGTGTTTTCTGAGTCGAACAGAAGAAGAGAGGAGGGCGTTGTGCAGAGTCCTTGACGAATCGGCATATCCAGAAGGCCAAGCCGCGGATTAAGACTAACAGGATAATCAAGTAACTGAACAACTTGATCAATGTTACTGAATCAGTGGTGGCGAAGGCATCATTGGCAAAGGCATTGGAAAAGGAGTTCAATAGAATGAAAAGAATGAAGCCTTGGGAGAGTACCTTGAAGATCTTGCGTTCTTTGACAAAGCCTTCAGGGAGAAGGAGGCGATTGATCTGGCCAACAAGAAAGGGGACAACGAGGAGTTTGATGAGTTTGAAGAAGATCTCCCGTAGATTGGAGTCTTCCTGAAGGACGCCTCCACAAGTGAGGATAAGCACAACTGGTACGATCACGATTCCCGCAAAGTTGGAAATGGTGATATTGACCAGAGCCATGGCCGAATTTCCGCCAGCTTTGCAGGTGAAGACCAGGGCAGTGGAGATGGTTGTTGGGAGAATGGCGAGAAGCCAGATACCGGTGTCCAACCCTGAAGAAAAGCCCCATGGTGCGATGGTCAGCAACAGTATGGCAATGATAGGATAAGCGACAAAGATGAAGCCCTGAATAAGAAGGTGAAGTCGCCAATTGGCAGCGGCATTTCGGAGGTGTTCAGGGTTCAGACTGAGTCCCTGAATGTAGAAGATGCCCATGACGGCCAAAGTCGCCAGAAACTGTGCGGGCAGTTGCCCTGAATTGGATGCAAGGTCCGGGAATTGCCAGGCAAGAAACAGGACCAGAAAGATTCCCGTCAGGAACGGATCCAACGGGAGTTTTTTGGAGTGGCGCATGCTTCCAGCTTGCGGTTTCAGTAAACAATTTCGCAAGCTGGAAGCATGCGCCACTGAGGGTTACGCCAGGATCTTTTTGAGAACGTGGGCAGGCTCTTCCACTCCAACGAGACGGAAATCCAGACCTTGGAACTTGTAGGTAAAGCGGTCTGGGTTGATGCCAAGTTGATGAAGCATGGTGGCATGAAAATCTTTTGGATGTACCACGTCTTCGACTGCATTGTAGCCGAATTCATCTGTGTTTCCGTAGGAGATACCACCTTTTACGCCGCCTCCGGCCATCCACATGGAGAAGCCTTTGATGTGGTGGTCCCGGCCAGAACCCTGAGCCATGGGTGTGCGGCCAAATTCTCCGCCCCAGACGACGAGAGTATCTTCCAGCATGCCACGTTCTTTAAGGTCTTTGACGAGAGCTGCGGAGGGTTTGTCGACCAGTTTGGAAACATTGGTGATCGCTCCCTTCACATTGCCATGGTGGTCCCAGCCACGGTGATAAAGTTGGATAAAGCGAACGCCACGCTCAGCAAGACGGCGGGCAAGAAGACAGTTGCTGGCGAAGGACCCATCGCCGGGTTTCGCACCGTAGGACTCAAGGGTCTCTTTGGACTCTTTGGAGATGTCGACCAACTCAGGGACACTGGCCTGCATCCGGAAGGCCATTTCGTATTGGCTGATCTTGGCTGCAATCTCCGGATCATTGATGGTCTCATTGCGATGAGAGTTCAAGGAGTTGACTGTATCAATCAGGCTGCGCTGGTCTTTTTCGGAAACGCCTTTAGGGTTTCCAAGGTAGAGGACTGGGTCGCCTTTGGAGTGAAACTGAACACCCTGATACTTACTGGGGAGAAAACCACTGTGCCATTGACGAGCTGCGATGGGTTGACTTTGACCACCACCAACAGAAGTCAGGACGACGTAGCCGGGCAGGTTCTCGGTTTCTGCACCAAGTCCGTACAGCACCCAGGATCCCATGCTGGGACGACCGGAGATTTGTGTCCCTGTATTAAAGAAAGTGTGAGCCGGATCGTGATTGATCTGGTGGGTCGTCATCGAGCGAATAATGCAGATGTCATCCGCAATGCTGCCAATGTGAGGAAGCTGGTTGCTGATCAGTTGGCCTGACTTTCCGTAACGCTCAAAGTCATGTTGTGGCCCGAGACATTTAAGGTCGTTTCTGCGGCCCTGAAGCTGAGCAATGGGTTGACCTTCCGTAATGGATTTGGGCATTCCCTTGCCGTCCATTTCACGGAGCTTGGGCTTGTAATCCAGTGTCTCCAAGTGGGAAGGTCCGCCAGCCATGCAGAGGTGAATGACTCTTTTAACCTTTTGCGGAAGTTTGATTCTGGGATCCACGTTCTCAGGCCATACAGTGGAGCCTTTGGCCTGCAATTGTTGGGATGCCATCAGGTTGGCCAGAGCAGCGGAGCCAATGCCAATGGAGGCTTGATTTAGAAAGGAGCGGCGATTGATGAGATTGGCGTTCATGACAGGTTTCCTTGAATTTGAAAATTAATAACGGGATGTTGTTTCGTAGAGATTGAAGAGGGCTCGGGAGAGGGAAGTCCAGGCGGCCAACTCGGATGTGTTCAGGTCGGTCGGGGCAGGACTGGCTCCAGTTGCGAGCAGTTCTTTGGCGGCGTTGGGATCGCCTTTGTAGCGTTGCTCCTGACTGGTGAAGAATTGGCCAAGGATCTGGCTTTCTTGCTTTGTCGGTTCACGGGTCAGCATTTGTTGAAATGCCCAACCGATGCGGTCTTCGGCTTTTTTCGATTTTACTTCGCGAAGAATTCTTTCGGCAAAGACCTTGGACGCTTCGACGAAGGTTGGGGCGTTTAGCAATACCAATGCTTGCTGAGGAATGTTGGACCGGGGTCTCTCCGCGGTACATTCTTCGCGGCTGGGTGCGTCAAATGCGACCATGGCGGGGTGCGGGAAGCTGCGGCAACGAAAGGTGT
>Ga0255776_10007441_pt1 | contig 10997 bp, 8 predicted proteins | sample 071ome_19_FD_179974 | JGI IMG/M metagenome (GOLD analysis project Ga0255776, IMG submission 179974) | Coastal salt marsh microbial communities from the Groves Creek Marsh, Skidaway Island, Georgia - 071413AT metaG (version 2) | ecosystem: Environmental > Aquatic > Marine > Intertidal zone > Salt...
TGAACACTTTTTGAATCTAAATTTGGGCGTTTTTGAACTGTTGAACTTTGTCAGCAGCCTGGCGGACATATTGTCCGCTTTTTCATTTGGCATTCTTATTAAAGTGCTTCAATTGCTCTTCTAATTCTTCCGATGGCATCTTCCAGAATGTCCATGCTGGTTGCAAAGGACAATCTCATATTGCCTGGGCTACCAAAGGCGGAGCCAGGAACTACTGCTACACCCGCTTCGTTAAGAAGATATTCTGCAAATTCAACATCTGTTGAGAACTTGTCAGAGCCGTCGATGACTTTTTGAGCGCTTGGGAATACGTAGAAGGTGCCGTCGCCTTCAATGCACTCAACTCCTGAAATCTCATTCAGTGCAGATACTACGAAGTCGTGGCGCTTTTTGAATTCTTTGACCATGTTAGCAACACAGTTTTGATCGCCAGCTAATGCTGCTTCAGCTGCGTACTGTGAAATAGATGTAGGATTCGAAGTGCTCTGAGACTGAATCTTTTTCATCGCGCCGATAAGCTTGGCTGGGCCGCCTGCGTATCCAATTCTCCAGCCAGTCATTGAGTAGGCTTTTGATACACCGTTCAAAACGATGGTGCGATCATAGAGTTCCGGGCAAACATTTAGAATGTTGTTGAAGCCTTCTTTATTCCACATGATATGTTCATACATATCGTCCGTAGCAACCATTACGTGCGGGTTCTTTAATAGAACGTCGGCTAAGGCTTTAAGCTCAGCTTTGGTGTATGCAACGCCAGTCGGATTAGAAGGGCTGTTAATTACAAATAATCGTGTTTTGTCAGTAATAGCTGCTTCTAACTGTGCGGCTGTTACTTTGAATCTTGATTCAATGGTTGTCTCAACAACAACGGGTTCACCTTCAGCCATACGTACCATGTCTGGGTAAGATACCCAGTAAGGCGCAGGGATAATAACTTCGTCACCCTTGTTTAGAAGCGCTAGGGCTAGATTAAAGAAGCTTTGCTTTCCACCGCAAGAAACCAGAATCTGGTTTGCTTCGTAAGTTAGTCCATTATCGTTTTTGAACTTTTCAATAATGGCTTTCTTTAGTGAGGGTGTACCGTCAACTGCTGTATATTTTGTGTGGCCACTATTAAGTGCATTAATGGCTGCTTGTTTAATATGATCAGGCGTATCAAAATCAGGTTCGCCGGCACCAAGACCAATAATGTCTTTTCCAGCTGCACGCAGTTCAGCAGCACGGTTGGTTACTGCCAGGGTTGGTGATGGTTTGATTTGTTGTACGCGCTCAGACAGTTGTACGTCCAATCTTATATCCTCATGCAAAAGGCCGTATGAAATATGTGCAGGGTGGATGCTCGAATTCTTCAAGAAGAAATCTTTACTAGGTATATGTTTGCCAGCCTGCGGATAAACCCGCAAAATGATACAGTAAAATAGTCTTATCGTGAATAGAGGTTGTGCTTCTATTCTGCTTAATGATAGTTAAATTCCCATTCTTTTATTTGTTTGTGAGTTTTTATGTCTGAAGTAATTGAGTTGTCTGCCAAAAAGAAATCCATTGATGTGGTTTCAAAATACAAACCTGCAGGGGATCAACCTGAAGCAATTAAGAAGTTGGTTGATGGGATAAAATCGGGATTGGTTCATCAGACTCTTCTTGGTGTGACAGGTTCAGGCAAAACCTTCACTATGGCGAACGTCATTGGTGAGCTACAGCGTCCAGCGATCATTCTTGCACATAACAAAACGCTAGCAGCTCAACTGTATGGCGAGTTTAAGGAGTTCTTTCCAAATAATTCGGTTGAGTACTTTGTTTCTTACTATGACTACTATCAACCAGAAGCATACGTGCCCAGCTCTGATACCTTTATTGATAAAGATGCTTCGGTGAACGAGCATATTGAGCAAATGCGCTTGTCTGCAACCAAGTCATTGCTTGAGCGGAAAGACTGTATCATTGTTGCGACTGTCTCATCGATTTATGGGTTAGGGGATCCTAAATCCTATTTGGGGATGATGTTGCATTTGGTGAGAGGGGATCAGATCGATCAACGAAAAATTTTACGTAGGTTAGCAGAGCTTCAATATACACGTAATGACGCTGATTTCAGGCGTGCTACTTATCGTGTGCGTGGCGATGTTATTGATGTGTTTCCTGCGGAATCTGAAAAAGAAGCGGTGCGTATTGAGCTGTTTGATGATGAAATTGAGCAGCTTAGCTGGTTTGATCCGTTGACCGGTGAGGTACTTAATAAGGTGCCTCGGGTAACTATTTATCCTAAAACCCACTATGTTACGCCTCGCGAAACTATTCTTGAAGCTATTGAGAAGATTAAAGTGGAGTTGGAAGGGCGGCTCAAGCAATTACGTGATAATAATAAGTTAGTTGAGGCGCAGCGCCTTGAGCAGCGTACCCGCTATGATCTCGAAATGATGCAAGAGTTAGGCTATTGCACAGGTATTGAAAACTATTCCCGTTATTTATCGCAAAGGGAGTCGGGGCAGGCTCCTCCTACCTTATTTGATTATGTGTCTTCTGATGCGGTGCTCTTTATCGATGAGTCTCATGTGACTGTCCCGCAATTGGGCGCCATGTATAAAGGGGATCGAAGTCGAAAAGAGACGTTGGTTGAGTACGGTTTTCGCCTTCCTTCAGCTTTGGATAATCGTCCAATGCGTTTTGATGAGTGGGAGCGAATTGCACCACAGATGGTGTTCGTGTCAGCAACTCCTGCTCAGTATGAGGCGGAACATGCGTCGCAAGTAGTGGAGCAAGTGGTTCGACCTACAGGGCTTCTGGATCCTGAAATTGAAGTGCGTCCAGCATCGTCTCAAGTAGATGATTTGTTATCCGAGATTCGTCAGCGCGCCAGTCGAGATGAACGGGTATTGGCAACGGTGTTAACCAAGCGGATGGCAGAAGATCTTACAGACTATCTCTTGGATCATGGGGTTCGAGTGCGTTACCTTCATTCGGATATTGATACCGTTGAGCGAGTGGAGATTATTCGTGACCTACGCTTGGGTGAGTTTGATGTTCTGGTTGGAATTAACTTGTTGAGGGAAGGGTTGGATATGCCTGAGGTATCTCTTGTGGCAATTCTGGATGCTGACAAAGAAGGTTTCTTGCGTTCGGATCGCTCTCTTATCCAAACGATTGGTCGTGCTGCTCGAAATGTGAATGGTAGGGCAATTCTCTATGCGGATCGTGAAACTGGTTCAATGAAACGCGCAATTGATGAAACCCAGCGTCGTCGAGCCAAGCAGGAGAATTTCAATGAAGCCAATGGTATCGTTCCTCAAGCTTTGAATAAGTCAGTGACGGATATCATGGAGAGTGCTGTGCCGGGTGCTAAGGGTGGTGGACGAGGTGCTAAAGGAAGGCAAAGAAAAGTGGCAGAGCCAGAAGCGAATTATCAATCGGATGTTTCCAAGTTAACTCCGGGTGAGATTCAGAAAGAAATTACGAGACTTGAAGATGAGATGTATAAGGCTGCCAAAGAGCTTCAGTTCGAGCGAGCAGCTCAGATTCGCGACGAGTTGGTTCAACTTAAGCAGCATATTCTGATTGAATAGTCTTGTATTTCAGAATCATGTAAATATAATGCCTTCCACGTCAGGGCATTATGCCCGCTTTTAGCCGTCCTGCTAGAAGCAACTTAGTCCCGTAGCTCAGTTGGTTAGAGCGCTACCTTGACATGGTAGAGGTCACCAGTTCGAATCTGGTCGGGACTACCATTCTTTTTCTTTTATTTATTTCTTCCTAGCTGTTGACACTATAGATCGTCACTCTTAGCATATCTGGCTTTTCCGATCGGAATTATTCCGCTTTTTAAACTGGATTTATGTCTGAAGCTATTTAGACATTATGTTCATGTGGCCTTTGGTATGGGCCACCACTGATGAGGATTGTATTGTGCCTGTAATTACCCTTCCTGACGGCAGTCAGCGTTCTTTCAATGAATCTGTAACTATTATGCAAGTGGCTGAGGATATCGGTCCAGGCTTGGCTAAGGCGACGGTTGCTGGTCGTGTAAATGGCGAGTTGCAGGATGCTTGTGAGCTAATTTCCGAAGATTCAGATCTGCAAATCATTACTGCAAAAGATCAGGATGGTGTAGAAATCATTCGTCACTCTTGTGCGCATCTTATTGGTCATGCAATTAAGCAGATTCGCCCTGATGTGAAAATGGCTATTGGTCCCGTGATTGAAGATGGCTTCTATTATGATATTGAAATGGAAGAGACCTTCACCCCAGAAGATATGGCTGCGCTTGAAAAGCGCATGAAAGAGTTAATTTCCACCAGTTATGATGTTGTTAAGAAGTGGACGCCAGTTGCTGAAGCGCGCGCTTTATTTGAATCTCGTGGAGAATCATACAAGGTAGAAATTATTGATGGTATGGATGACTCTGTTAAAGAGGTAGGTTTATACCATCACGAAGAATACATTGATATGTGTCGCGGTCCCCATGTTCCGAACACTCGTTTCTTGAAGGTGTTTAAACTAACAAAATTAGCGGGTGCATATTGGCGTGGTGATAATACCAATAAAATGCTGACTCGTATTTACGGTACGGCATGGGCTGATAAAAAAGAGCTTAAGGCTTACATTAAACGTATTGAAGAAGCTGAAAAGCGAGATCATCGCAAGTTAGGTAAAAAACTCGATCTTTTCCATATGCAGGAAGAGGCGCCGGGTATGGTGTTTTGGCATCCTAAGGGTTGGTCATTATACCAAGTGCTAGAGCAATATATGCGTCAGAAACAGCGTGAGCGTGGTTATAAAGAGATTAAAACACCTCAGGTTGTAGATCGTTCTCTTTGGGAAAAGTCTGGTCATTGGGATAAGTTCAAGGAAGATATGTTTACTACGGGTGCGGAAAATCGTGATTATGCGATTAAGCCTATGAACTGTCCTTGTCATGTTCAAGTATATAATCAGGGTTTGAAAAGCTACCGTGATTTACCGCTGCGTTTGGCAGAATTTGGATCTTGTCATCGAAATGAACCGTCAGGTGCTTTGCATGGCATTATGCGTGTTCGTGGTTTTGTTCAGGATGATGCACATATCTTTGTTACTGAAGATGATATTCAGAATGAAGTGTCTGAGTTTATTGATTTCTTGCATGAAGTGTATGATGACTTTGGTTTCGAAGAGTTGATTTATAAGCTTTCAACTCGTCCTGAAAAGCGAGTGGGATCTGATGAAAGCTGGGATAAGGCTGAAAAAGCTTTGGCTTATGCGTTGGATGCGAAAGAACTGCCTTGGGAGGAGTTACCTGGTGAGGGTGCTTTCTATGGACCTAAAATCGAATTCTCTCTGAAGGATTGTCTAGGTCGTGTATGGCAGTGTGGAACGGTTCAGGTGGATTTCTCAATGCCGGGTCGGTTGAATGCAGAGTATGTTGATGAACACGGAGAAAGAAAAGCGCCTGTTATGTTGCATCGTGCTATTCTTGGTTCATTCGAACGATTCATAGGTATTTTGATCGAGCATTACGAGGGTAAGTTCCCGGCTTGGTTGGCGCCTGTTCAGGCAGTGTTTATGAATATTACGGATCGTCAGTCGGAATATGTGCAGAATTTGGTGCAAAATTTGACTGAAAAAGGCTTTAGAGTGAATGCGGACTTGAGAAATGAGAAGATCGGCTTTAAAATCCGCGAGCACACTCTACAGAAGGTTCCTTATCAGATTGTTGTAGGCGATAAGGAAATGGAAAATGGAGAGGTGGCGGTTCGTGCTCTCAATGGCGAGGACTTAGGTGTAATGTCCGTGGAAGCCTTTGAAAATCTTCTTAATGAAAAGATTGCAGAGCGTGGGCGTAAGCAATAACTGGAGATATGGCAATTAGAAATCCAAGAGCACGTGGCGGTAGAGAACAAGCAGCTCCTATCAATGAAAATATCCGCGCGAAAGAAGTTCGATTAATTGGAGCAGACGGTGAGCAGGTTGGTGTAGTGTCTATTACTCAGGCACTGGAAGCAGCAACTGAAGCTCAACTAGATTTAGTGCAGATTTCTGACGGTGATCCAATCGTATGTAAGGTGATGGATTACGGTAAGAAATTGTACGAAGATAAGCAGCGTCAAAAAGCGGCTAAGAAAAAGCAGCAGCAGACGCAGCTTAAAGAGATGAAATTTCGTCCTGGAACGGAAGAGGGGGATTATCAGGTAAAACTACGCAACCTGATACGTTTCCTTGAAAAAGGGGATAAGGCCAAGATTTCATTACGATATCGTGGCCGTGAAATGGCGCACCAGGACATCGGTATGCAGTTGATGTTGAGACTTGAAAAAGATCTTGAAGAATACGGCACCGTTGAGCAGCGCCCTAAGATGGAAGGTCGTCAAATGACGATGGTCTTAGCCCCTAAAAAGAAAAAGTAAACAACTCAGCTAATTTGCAAAGTCCTTCATTACTTTAGTGAATAGCGTTTACTTTTATTGTTTAACGAGCGGCTCGCACAATTTTGTCGGGTTGCCTAAATGCGGAGTTATTCCAAATGCCTAAAATGAAAACTAAGCGCGGTGCAGCTAAGCGCTTTAAAAAGACTGCAAACGGTTTCAAACACCGTCAATCTCATACCAGTCACATTTTGACTAAGAAGAGTACTAAGCGTAAGCGTCAACTTCGTCCTAAGCATCAGGTTGAGAAGTCTGATTTGAAGTTGGTTCAACGTATGGTTCCTTTCGCGTAATTTCTCTTTAACAGAGTTATTACCTTAATCAATATTTCTGGTAGAGGGTTAAGTTATGCCTCGCGTAAAACGTGGTGTCCAGGCGCGTCGTCGCCATAAGAAGATTTTAAAGCAAGCTAAAGGTTACTACGGTGCTCGTAGCCGTGTATTCCGTGTTGCTAAACAAGCAGTTATCAAAGCTGGTCAATACGCATACCGTGACCGTCGTCAACGTAAGCGTCAGTTCCGTGCTCTTTGGATTGCTCGTATCAACGCTGGTGCTCGTTTGAATGGTCTTTCTTACAGTCGTTTCATCTCTGGCCTTAAAAAGTCGAACGTTGAAATCGATCGTAAGATCCTAGCTGATCTAGCTGTAAACGACAAAGTTGCATTCACTGCACTTGTTGAAAAAGCTAAATCTGCTTTGGCTTAATAATCTTAAATCACTTATGTGATACAGATTATCAAGTCGCGCTGACTAGCGTATAAAAAGGGAGCTTTCGCTCCCTTTTTTCTTGTCTGAAATTTTTCTTGTCTCTATCTGTCAAAAATCCCTTGATATTCGGGTCTTTTTCCAGCTCGGAAGTACCATTTTTGCCTGTCCTCGGGTAATATGATTCGTCCAATTTTTAGCTGGTTGTTGAAAATCTATCGGCGTGGTAATTACCGCCATAAATACACTTTTCAATAGCCCGCTTAAGAGTTATTTATTTGTTTCGTAGTTCATTAATTATTCAAAACGGGAACCTTTCATGGAGAATTTGAAGCCACTCGTAGAGCAGGCATTGAATGCAGTTAAAGAGTCTGGTGATGTTCAGACTTTGGATCAGATTCGTGTTCAGTACTTAGGTAAAAAGGGCGAACTGACTCAGTTACTGAAAGGCTTGGGTGCCTTGAGTGCAGAAGAGCGCCCTCAAGCGGGTGCCAAAATTAATGAAGCGAAACAAGAAGTTCAGCAGGCCATTAATGCTCGAAAAGAGATGTTGGCGACTGAGGAACTGAATAAGAAATTATCAAGTGAAACTATCGATGTAACTCTGCCTGGTCGTGGTCAGAATGTTGGTAGTATTCATCCGGTAACTCGCACCCTGGAGCGCATTGAATCTTTCTTTGCGAAAGTCGGTTTCCATGTAGAGCAGGGGCCTGAAATCGAAGACGATTACCATAACTTTGAAGCACTGAATATTCCTGGTCATCATCCGGCCCGTGCTATGCATGATACCTTCTACTTTGATGCGAATACCTTGCTGCGTACTCACACTTCTCCTGTGCAGGTTCGTACCATGGAAACCTCTGAACCGCCAATTCGCATTATCTGCCCTGGTCGTGTGTATCGTTGTGATTCCGATATGACGCACACACCTATGTTCCACCAGGTAGAAGGTTTGTATGTCGATAAGCAAGTAAGCTTTGCTGACCTGAAAAGCTTGATTGAAGACTTCTTGAAAGTGTTCTTTGAGCGTGACCTAGCTGTTCGTTTCCGTCCATCTTATTTCCCGTTTACAGAACCTTCGGCAGAGGTTGATATTGAGTGGGGAAGAAACCCGGATGGCAGTATTAAATGGTTGGAAGTAATGGGTTGTGGCATGGTTCACCCGAAAGTTTTTGAGTCTTCCGGTATTAATTCAAAAGAATACTCTGGCTTTGCGTTTGGCTTGGGTGTGGAACGACTAACGATGTTGCGTTATGGCGTAAACGATCTGCGTATGTTCTTCGAAAACGATATGAAGTTCTTAAATCAGTTTAAGTAGTGTTTTTGAACTGTTAGCGTTTTTGAATTTATTTTTATGAATGTTTTTATCAAAAAGCAGATCAAGCAAAGAATTTAAAGGTTAGGAAGAAAAATGAAATTCAGTGAAAGTTGGTTGAGAGAGTGGGTTAATCCTTCCATTGATACAGCGGAACTAATGCATCAGTTGACTATGGCCGGTCTTGAGGTTGATGGCCATGAGGCGGTTGCGGGTGAATTTAGTGGTGTAGTTGTTGGTCAAATCGTGTCATTTGACCGTCATCCGGATGCGGATAAGCTTAATGTCTGTGTTGTGAATACGGGTGACGAGACTCAACAAATTGTTTGTGGTGCGCCTAATGTAAAGCAGGGCATGAAGATCCCGGTAGCTAAAGTCGGTGCTGTTCTGCCAGGTAACTTCAAAATCAAAAAAGCCAAGTTACGTGGTGTAGAGTCGTTTGGTATGTGTTGTGCCGAAGAGGAGCTTGGTTTGGCTGACAGCTCTGATGGTTTGATGGAGCTGCGTGAAGATGCGCCAGTGGGTACCTGTATTCGTGAATACCTTGGCCTAGATGATGTAGCCATTGATGTGGATTTGACACCAAACCGGGGTGATTGTTTGAGTATTGCTGGTTTGGCGCGCGAAGTAGGCACGTTAACTCGAACTGAAGTTACAGTACCTGAAGTGAATTCTGTGGCCGCTGTTCATGATGAGGTTCGTGGTGTCGCTTTAGAGGCACCTCAAGCGTGTGCTCGTTATGCAGGTCGAGTTGTTAAAAACGTTAATGTGAGCGCGAACACTCCGATCTGGATGCAAGAAAAGCTTCGTCGTAGCGGTATTCGTTCAATTGATCCGATTGTTGATATTACCAACTTCGTGCTTCTTGAGTTGGGCCAGCCGATGCATGCGTTTGATTTGGCTAAGCTAGATGGTGATATTCGTGTGCGTATGTCACAGCCAGAAGAAAAGCTAACCCTGCTAGATGGCCAAGAAGTTGAGCTATCTGAAGGGACTCTGGTGATTGCTGATCAGTCATCTGCTGTAGCGATGGCGGGTGTTATGGGTGGCGAGCCTTCTTCTGTGACATCGGAAACAAAAGATATCCTTTTTGAAGCGGCTTATTTTGATCAGATTGCTATTGCTGGTAAGGCTCGTTCTTACGGTTTGCATACTGACTCTTCTCATCGTTTTGAGCGTGGCGTGGATTTCCAATTACAGGAAAAAGCCATTGAGCGTGCGACTGCGTTGTTGATTGAAATCGCAGGTGGCGAACCAGGGCCGTTATTTGTAGAGGAAAGTGAGTCTGACGTTCCTGCGGGGCGCACAGTAGAGTTGGCGTCAGCTAAAGTAGAATCGCTTCTCGGTCTAAAGATCTCTGATGATGATATCCAGGAAATTCTAACGCGTCTAGGTTTGGTTGTTTCTGAAAAGACTGATGCAGGTTGGGTTTTTGAGGTTCCTAGTTATCGCTTTGATATCAGTATTGAAGAAGATTTAATCGAAGAAGTTGGCCGGATTTATGGTTATAACAATCTGCCTCGTACTTTGCCTGTGGCTGATATGCAGTTGTTATCTGAGCCAGAAGTTATTTCTCCTTTGTCTAGCGTAAGATCTCAGCTTGTGAGTTCTGGTTACCAAGAAGCTATTACTTACAGCTTCATTGAACCTAAACTTCAGAAGTTGTTTGATCCTGAATTGGAACCAAAAGCGTTGGCTAATCCAATCTCTGCTGATATGGCGGTAATGCGTACCAGTTTGATACCAGGTTTGGTGAAGGCGCTTCAATACAATGCAAATCGTCAGCAAAGTCGTATCCGTCTTTTTGAAACGGGTCAGGTGTTTATTCCTCAAGGCGATCAGCTTGCACAAATTGATCATATTGCAGGTGTTGCATTTGGTTCTCGTCAGCCTGAGAGCTGGCATGGAGCTAAAGATTCTGTAGATTTCTTTGATGTTAAAGGTGATATCGAAGCTGTACTTGGGCTGACAGGTGCGTTTGATACAATTGCTTTTGAGTCTTGTTCAGACAATCCGGCGTTCCACCCTGGTCAAACTGCCAAGTTAATGAAAGGTGATCAGTTGGTTGGTTTTGTCGGTGCTTTACATCCTAGCGTCGGAAAACAGGCGGATTTACCTGGAACAGTTATTGCTTTTGAACTAGAACTGGGATTAATTCTTGAAGGTAATGTCCCTGAATTCAAAGAAATTTCTAAATTTCCGGAAGTTCGCAGAGATTTGGCTTTGATAGTTGATGAATCTGTAAATGTGTCTAAGATTAAGAAATGTATCGAACAGAATTCAGGCGAATTCATGAATTCGGTATCCATTTTTGATGTCTATCAAGGCAAAGGCATTGAAGAAGGTCATAAGAGCATTGCGCTGGGCTTGACTTGGCAGCACCCAGAGCGCACGCTAAATGACGAAGAGATTAATCAGCACGTTGATACTGTTATCAATGCGCTGGATAAAGAGTATCAAGCCAAGCTAAGGAGTTAGCGCATGAGTGCTCTGACAAAGGCAGATATGGCCGAGCGCCTTTTCGAAGAGCTTGGCCTCAACAAGCGTGAGGCCAAAGAGATAGTCGAGATGTTCTTTGAAGAAGT
>Ga0255776_10007442_pt1 | contig 10996 bp, 9 predicted proteins | sample 071ome_19_FD_179974 | JGI IMG/M metagenome (GOLD analysis project Ga0255776, IMG submission 179974) | Coastal salt marsh microbial communities from the Groves Creek Marsh, Skidaway Island, Georgia - 071413AT metaG (version 2) | ecosystem: Environmental > Aquatic > Marine > Intertidal zone > Salt...
CGGCGGAGACTCCGACGCGGACGAGGCGCTGCCGGATCTTCCGGAGGTCCCAACGACCACCGTTCGCCCGGGAGAGATCGTACCGATCCCTCGCGTCGATCTCGAGGGGCGGGTGGGCTCACGAATCCGCGTAGGCGTACGCGTACTCGGCCGCGGCGGCATCGCCATGACGGACACGACGGTCCAGTTCCGGGTCGAATCGGGGAACGGAGTTCTGGAGGACCAGGAGATCCGTACCGGAGTCGAGGGCGTAGGTGAGACCTTCATCCAGCTTCCGCTCGAGCCGGGCCTCACCGTCATCGAAGCCAGCGTACCGGGTTCGGTGATCGTGCCGACTCGCATCCTGGCAAGTGCTCGGCCAGGACTCGCCGCCGACATCGTGATCGTGTCCGGGAACGGTCAGAGCGCACCCATCGGAGAACTGGTCCCCACCCGCGCCGTCGTACGCGTAGTAGACGACGAGGGCAACCCGGTTTCGAACGCGGAGGTGCGATTTGATGTGACTCGGGGCGACGGCATCGCGGCTCCGTCGCGGACACGAACCGACTCGACCGGCGCAGCCTCCGCAATCTGGCGCCTCGGCGTCGTCGAGGGGCCTCAGGAGCTTACCGGCACCCTCACCGACGCCCAGAGGCAGGTGCGGATCTCGGCGACAGCTACGCCCCCAATCGAGAACGCAGGGCCCGGCAGGGCCGTACCCGGCAGCCTGGAGGAAACCGAGGTGACGGTGCGACCGCAGCGCTTCGCGGTGGGTGGCAGTCACGTGTGCGTGATCGGGAGCGGATCCCTGGCGTGCCGGGGCGGCAACGAGCGTGGCCAGAGTGGCGGAGCGGGTGGCAGCTACGAGGCGATCACGGCAGGCGCCGCCCACACCTGCGCGCTGGACGCCGGGGGACGTGCCCAATGTTGGGGGGCCAATGAAGGTGGCCAGGTCGGTGACGGCTCTCGCACCGACCAGCGGCAGCCCGCATCCGTGCGCACCGATCTCCGCTTCTCCGTGCTTACCGCGGGTGAAAGCCATACGTGCGGTCTGTCGGGAGGTGGCGTACCGCTGTGCTGGGGCGAGAACCTCAGCGGTCAGCTCGGCGACGGAACGCGTAACAGCCAGACCGTGCCCCGCACGGTCGGAGGCGGTCTGGTATTCAGTACGATCGGCGCGGGGTGGAACCACACCTGCGGCCTGACCGCGAACGGCAACGCGTTTTGCTGGGGCCTGAACAGCAACGGACAGCTCGGTGACGGCAGCACCCTGGATCGCCTCGAGCCGGTTCTGGTGCGCGGTGCGGTCTCGACGATCGTCGCCGGACGTGCTCACACGTGTGGCATCAGCCAGGGCTCCGTGCTGTGCTGGGGTGACAACTCGTTCGGGCAGCTGGGGAATGACACCAACGTGAGTCAGGGTCAGCCGGTCGAGGTGGTCGGCCTGCCCACCGTTCCCACGCATCTCGCCGCCGGCGCAATCCACACGTGTGCTCTGGTCGACGGTGGCCGGGCGTTCTGCTGGGGCCAGAACTTCAGTGGGCAACTTGGGGATGGCACGACGGCCAACCATGCCCGCCCGGTCGAAGTCGACGGAGGACATCGCTTTACCGAGATCCACGCCGGCGGGGCGCAAACATGTGCCCGGACAGCCGCCGGAGCAGAATACTGCTGGGGGCTGAACCAGAACGGGCAGCTCGGAGACGGCACCCGGGCGAACAGGTCCTCGCCCACACGTGTCGGCGGATGAGGGTCGGAAAGAAAAAAAGCTCCCACCGCTTCCCCTGAGCGCGGGATCATGCACGTTTCTGTCATACGAATCGTGATTTCCTTCACGACCACGAGTCTCTCGAAACACATGAAGCGGAGCGCTACCCCTTGAGCTTCGATTTGACGCAATACGGCATCACCGGCGAATCCACGAACCACACGCTGGTCGGCTTCCACATTCACCGGAATCCCTCGGTAGCCAAGCTCTACTCTCTGGCTGTCGGCCAGGACCGCTACACGCTGGCGAACAACGGGGCACTGATGGCCTTCTCCGCCCCTAAGACAGGGCGGTCTCCCAAGGACAAGCGGATCGTCGAGGAAGAAACGACGAAGGCGGATATCTGGTGGGGGGAGGTCAACCGACCGATTCCCGAGGCGTCGTACGAGCTCAACAAGCAGACGGCGATCAATTACCTGAACTGCCGTGACCACATCTATGTGATCGACGGCTTCGCCGGCTGGGACCCGGAGCATCGCATCAAGGTCCGGATCATTTGCACGCGGGCGTATCACGCGCTCTTCATGCACAACATGCTGATCCGGCCAACCGCCGCGGAACTCGACGAGTTCGGAGACCCCGACTGGGTGATCTTCAACGCCGGCCAGATGCCGGCGATCCCCGACCTCGAAGGCGTCGGATCGAAGACCAGCGTGAACGTGAACTTCAAGGCGCGGGAGATGGTCATCCTCGGCACCGAGTACGCTGGAGAGATGAAGAAGGGCATCTTCGGTGTGCTGAACTACACGCTGCCCAAGCAGGGCATCCTGAGCATGCACTGCTCTGCGAACGAAGGCGACGACGGAGATGTCGCACTCTTCTTTGGTCTGTCCGGCACGGGCAAGACGACCCTCTCTGCAGATCCGAACCGGCGCCTGATCGGCGACGACGAGCACGGGTGGAGTGATCGAGGCGTCTTCAACTTCGAGGGCGGTTGCTACGCGAAGACGATCGACTTGAGCGAGGAGGGTGAGCCGGAGATCTACAACGCGATTCGGTTTGGCTCGATTCTGGAGAACGTCGGCTTCGACCCCGAGACGCTCGAGGTCGACTACTCGGATGTCAGTATCACCCAGAACACGCGCTGCTCATACCCGATCGAATACATCGACAACGCCAAGATCCCCTGCGTAGGCGGGCACCCGAAGAACATCGTCTTCCTGACGTGCGATGCCTTCGGCGTCCTGCCGCCCGTGAGTAAGCTGACGCCCGAGCAGGCCATGTACCAGTTCATCAGCGGGTACACCGCGAAGGTGGCGGGGACCGAGATCGGTGTGACCGAGCCGATTCCCGACTTTTCCGCATGCTACGGAGCGGCGTTCCTCAGCCTGCATCCGACCGTCTACGCAGAGCTCCTCGCTGAGAAGATCCGCGAACACGACGTCGACGTATGGCTCGTGAACACGGGCTGGACCGGCGGCGCGTACGGGACCGGTGAACGCTTCGCGCTGAAGCATACCCGGTCCATCATCGACGCGATCCTGAGCGGCTCGTTGCGCAACGCGGAGTACGACCACGATATCGTGTTCGGCCTCGCGATGCCGACCGCGGTGCCCGGGGTGCCGACTGGACTTCTGAATCCCCGCAATTCGTGGAGTGATACCGACGCGTACGACGCAACGGCGCATAAACTTGCCTCGATGTTTGTGGCCAACTTCGAGAAGTTCGCCGACGAGGCATCGGCCCAGGTCATTGCCGCCGCACCCAACCCGAACGCGGCTCATACCAGCTAACTACGGCGTTCGAACTCGGGCGGTCTGGCTAGACAGCTGGCCACGCAGCCGAGATCACTGAATCAGCGTCGGATCGAGCGGGCTCTGCAGGGACTTCAATGCAGCACGCACGTCCCTCAGGCCGAACGGCTTGGCCAGGTAGCCCGCGAATTGGGACATATGATGGCTGGCCGCAACAGCTTCCTGGTTGTACCCGCTCATGAGCAGGATCGGCAGGCTCGGCTGCACTTCCAGCAGGGCCAGGCCGGCATCGAGTCCGTTCATGCCTAACCTGTTCGTCACATCGAGCAGGGCCACGTCGAAGGGTCTGTCTGAATCCAGCGCAGCCCGGTGCAACTCCAGAGCCTCTTCTCCATCACCAGCCACCTCAACGTCGTGGTTCAACGCTTGTAGCATCTCCTCCATCAGCGTTCTCACCCTGGCGTCGTCGTCCATGACCAAGACGCGCAGAGATGATGTAGCCGGGATGCTCAACGGGCCGTTCGGGAGATCCATCTTCACATCCGAAGAGGCCGTCTCCTCAGCTTCGACCGGTAACCAGATCGTGAAGCACGCTCCGGACTGCGGAGGGGAATCGGCGACGACCCGGCCACCGTGACGCCTGACGATCGAGCGCACGCCCGTCAGGCCCAGTCCGCTGCTCAGTTTCGTGCTGAAGTAAGGCTTGAAGATCCGGCCGATGTCCTCGGCAGGAATACCCGGTCCGGAGTCGGCGAACCGTATCTTCACATACCTCCCGGGCGGCAACTCTGAGGTGTCTTCATCCGTGAACTGCACATTTTCCAGCGCGATCTCGATGGAACCCGATCCGTCCATGGCCTGAATTGCGTTCAGCGCCAGGTTGATCGTCATTTGCCGCAGTTGGCCGGGATCGGCACTCACCATCCACAGGCCATCCTCGACGTCGAAGTCGATTCGTGTCCGGCTACCTGCTGAAGCGAATCTCACCTCGGTGCGAAGGAGGTCCTCGAGTTGTACCGGTTGCTTCATCGGTGCTCCGCCCTTGGCGAAGGTCAGGAGTTGGCCCGTCAGCCCGGTTGCTCGCCCCAACGCCTCCTTCGCTTGACGCAGAAGCCCCGCAACTTCACCCGTAGGACCGACCTTGTGTGAAGCCAGGGACAAGCTACCTCGGATGTGCATGAGGATGTTGTTGAAGTCGTGGGCAAGGCCGCCCGCAAGGAGAGAGAGCGCCTCGAGTCGCTCTTCCCTGAGAAACTCCGTCAAGTCACGCCCTACGACGCATGCATAACGCTCTGACCCCCACTCGACGACCGTGAGGTCTGCATGCATTTCCAAGTCAGTGCCGCCCCGTGGGCTTTTCAGATCGAGCTTCGTCGGTGTGGCACTGCCCTCTTGTAGTAGCATCTCGAATCCAGCCCCCTGCAACTCGGCGGCTGTGGACAGGCAGGACAACGGTTGACCGACCATATCGTCGGCGGAATACCCGAATGTTTCGCGTGCGGCGGCATTGCATTCACGTTCCTCTTTCGCTTCAAGGAAGGCGATAAGCTCGTCCGCGTCTCGATGGCGTATGAGGCTGCCACCGCTCTGACCGGTATCCTCGTCTCGATCGTGACGAATTAGGTGACCTCGCCGGGCACATGACGCTCCGGCTGCTGCCTTCGCGGGTGCACCATGGGTCGGACGAGTCAACGCGACGGCAGGCGCAGACCAAAGCCGACTCCGCCGGTCTCGGTTGGCACGATGACCGGGTACGCATCATCGAATCCGATCTCGTCGTAGATCGGCCGAGCTCTCGAATTCAGGTACGCCGCGAGAGCGCCCAGTGGAGCCCCGATGAGTACCCCCGCGGCAAGTCCGTCATCGATCACCGCGGAAGCCCCTGCGACGGTCGGGTCGATGATCGCCTTGAGCGCGCCGCCGGCGAAAGCAGCGGCAAAGCCCGCCGCGGAACCGATGACCATCTCCGGGGCCGTCGCCCCTCTCGTTCCGACACGTTTCTCCAGCTTGCCGACCTGACTCAGAGGGATGATCTGCAACCGATCGCCCCGACGACCGACCAGCTGGGTTTGGTCGAGGCTTACCAGGTCGAGGTGGCTGATGCGGACCTGAGAGCTATACAGGCTCTCCCAGCTTTCTCTCCACACGACACGAACGCGGTCTCCCGTTTGGACCGCGGGGGCAGCCTGGGCCTCAGCCCGGGAAGGTGCGGGAAGAAAGGCGAACGTGGCGAGTAAAGAGATCCCGGCCAGTCTGATGGGGCGCATCGTCGGACTCCTTTGAGGTGCTGACGGTCACCCGCAAGGTCTCTCCCGGACGCCACAGGCCGTATACGGCGTCCTACGTAGGATGGGGGAGCTTTGACGTAGCCATGCCCTGCACCATCTCCCCGTACGTCATCGGCTACGTCATCGGGCCGACAGGATGCGTCTGTTGGCGTAGATCCCGCAGTCGTGGACGCCGGTAACCTCCGGTCATCGGTCGAAGATGAACCCACCTCCACGATGGAGAGCCCCATGAATCGCCTCATCCTGATCGCCGCGACCTCGTTGGTTATGGCCACCACCGCCACTGAAGTGGCAGCACAGGTCTCTCCGGACCCCATCCCCGAGCACCTCCGAGCCCGCACGCTTCCGCGCCAGCAACTCTCCGGCCCCCGCTTCGGTTTCACGGCATTCACGGGTGATATCGCAAATCTCCGCCAGAGCGCTGGTAAGGGCATCTTCATGAGCCAGTTCGGCTGGCAGTTCGAGACGCAGCTCGTCTCGACTGAGTCGGGAAACCAGGCGCTCATGGAATGGGTCGTGCTCGTCGGCGGCGTCGAACAGGACGAGTTGAACCTCGGCGTCTCCTGGCTCGCGGGTTACCGACTGCCCAACGGGGTGGAATTCGGAGTCGGCCCTCACGTGGGTGTTCGCAAGGACGGAGGAGATCCGACCACGTCCATGATCGTCGCCGGCGGTGCGACCCTGCCGTTCGGCGAGCTCTACGTGCCGCTCAACGTGGCGATCGCCTTCGCCGAGGGTGGGCCCAGGATCACGACCCTTTTGGGTTGGATTGTCGGCTAGTTCCACCCAGTTTCGAAGTCCGGACGAACCCCACCTCTTCGACGGGAGGTGGGGTTCTGTTCCTTCCAGCGGATCCGTGGTTCTCGCTCGCCTCCGCACCCTCGGATTTCCTGCCCGTGATCTCCGCCGCCTCCTCCAGCGACTTCAAGCAGCAGATCGACTCGCCTTAGAGTGCCCACGAACTCGGCAGACCCTCGGAAGACGTGCGCGATCTCCACAAAACGGATCTGTCGATCCGGGACCGGATCTAATCCGCCATCCGATCCCGAAGCTGCTGAACACGCTCCAGTCTTCGAACGAGGCACCGGAGTCGTCGGTACCCTGCTCCACCTCACTGCATCAGGTTCGCGTCCATCGACGTGGCCAGTGTGGCGAGCGCCTGCCTCAGCACCCGTCGGCCCTCGATTTCTCGTCCCGCCTGCTCAGCCATGCCGTTCAGCACCCTGCGTTGCACCTCGTCGAGTGCCGGGCGACTCTTGCGATCCAGAATGCACAGGGCTCCGATCCGACGCCCCTTGGCGGTGATCGGGACCCCGCAGTAGTAGACGATGTGGGGAGCCCCTGTGACCAGAGGGTTGTCGACGAAGCGCGGATCCGTGGTCGCATCCAGCACCTCGAAGTCAGCTTCTGCCGTAATCGTGTAATTGCAGAACGCGTGCTCCCGCGGTGTCTCAGTCGCACAGACGCCGACGATGCTCTTGAACCACTGTCTGTGCTCGGCAACGAGACTGATGGCCACCATGGGAACATCGAAAATGTCGCGGGCCATCTCGGTGATGAGATCGAACGGGCGTTCCGGACGGGTGTCGAGAATGCTGAGGTCGCTCAGAGCCGCCAGGCGCGCCGCTTCATCATGAGGCTTGGGATATGACATGTTACGCTGCTCCTCGGACGCTGGGGTCAACGGAAAGACCAGAAAACTCAGTGAGCGGCTCCGGACGGTGGAAGTAGAAGCCCTGAAACACCGAATAGCCGAGTTCCTGGAGAACGCGCAGGGCTCCCTCGTTGTCGAGGCCTTCGACCACGTGGCATTTGCCGAGTGACCCGATCATGTCACAGATCAGGCCAAGAACCTTCGCCTTCTTCGTACGGCTGGCGATATCGGCAATCAGGACGCGGTCGACTTTCACGACGTCGAAATCGTAGTCGACGAACAATGACATGCCGTTGAATCCCGTTCCGAAATCGTCCAGCGCAATCTCCACGGAGCACTCCCGCAAACGTCCGAAGATCGGATTGACCAGCTGTGCGGGCGGCATGGGAAAGATCTCCGTGAACTCGAAGGTCACGGGGATCGTGTTTCCAGTGAGCCGCTCCAGAAGCTCGGCGCGCGTCGACTCGTTCAAGAGAATCTTGTTATCGACGTTGATGGAACAGGGCGTGCCGAACTCCCGCTGGAAGCGAGTCGCGAGCTCCACCTGGTCGAGTACGATTCCGAGCGACTCTCTGGGAGAGAGACTCTCGAAGAACGCTTCGAGATCGCGTGGCGCAACGCCATCGACGCGACTCAGGAACTCGAGTTTGGAGGTGCTTCCCGCCTCGACATCGACGATGGCCTGCGCAAAGTGATGGATCCGATGCACGGTTCCCATGGACTCCTCCGCGTTAGGCGACCTCTGCCCCCCGAACAGTGAGTCGCAATCGACTGCCGTGTATCCTTGAAACTCGGTTCGAACCGGCAATGTTCCCGAACGACGGTATCCGCCACCTTCTGTACCTCATCCCGGATGTACAGGAACGCCGCGACGCAGTCCGGATCATGGAGCTCCCCGGCGTCCTCCTGCAGGTTTGCGACGGCGGCATCGTACGTCCACGTGCTGGTGAACGGTCGTAAGGACGTAAGGGCATCAAAGACATCCGGAATTCTGACTCATTGCCTGGTTCACGCCGCACCTCTCTGCACGCAAAACGCCGCCCGGGACGGAAGCCCCGGACGGCGGTACAATCCACTGCAACTAGTGGAGGCGGCGGGAGTCGAACCCGCGTCCGCGAATGAATCCAGCAGAGCCGCTACGTGCGTAGATCGCTGAAGATCTCGCCCCGGACGGCCAGCGATCGGCCGACCCCGGGACCAGCCACCTCAATTTCTCGTCCCCCGACCCGGTGGCATGACCGGGGGACCAGCCCGACTTGTCGACGTCTGCAGGGACCGCCTCGGGCGGGCGATCCAGGAGACGGACTGCTAAGGATTGACCTTAGGCAGCCAGTGCCATGTCAGTGTTGGCAACTAAACATTTTCCAGTTTTTTAACGAGGCACCGGAGTCCTCGGCACGCTGCTCCACGTTCACCAAACACGTCGAAACCTTGACGCCCCCGATGAGTGCGCGAATCGCGAGGTCGCGACATCGCTCTGTGAAGGTTCTTTCAAACAGCCACTGCCAAGTTAACATGGAACGGGGTCTGTGGTTCATGTAGGCGTGCCGAGCGTGCCTCCGGGATTGGTCGGGTTTTCGCGTGTGACGTAGACATCTACCTTTAGGCGGGTCTTGGCATTTGAACGAAAGACGTGCGGAATGAGGCGGCGGTTGAAACTCAGAGACGAACGAGGGGTGACCGCGATCGAGCTGGTCGTCGTCGTCATGGTGGTCGCGATTCTGGCGATGATCGCCCTTCCCCGGATGAGTGCCGCACGCGACCGTGCCTTCGTCGCTACCGCGAGGGCGGACCTAAGGAATTTGGCGAGCCTGCAGGAGATCTACTTCTCGTCCCACAACACCTTCTCGACAGACACCACCGCGCTGAGGTTCTCGGCTTCGGAAGAGGTGGCCGTCACGGTTTCGGATGCTGACAACGACTCGTGGTCAGCGACGGCAATCCATTCCGCCGTGCCTGGGACGACCTGCGAGATCGACGTGAATTCCTTCGAGGACAGCCAGGACGCGGACAATCAGGTCGTGTGCTCCACGTCCGGTGGGTCGGGGAATTCCAACAACGGCCAGGGACAAGGTCAGGGCCAGGGACAAGGTCAGGGACAAGGCCAGGGTCAGGGACAAGGCCAGGGTCAGGGACAAGGCCAGGGTCAGGGACAAGGCCGAGGGCCCGGCGGCGGCTGATCTTAGATCCGCGAGACAGCCCCCTTCGCGCCCGGAGCCCCGTAACGATCTCCGCGGGCCTCCTCTGGGGCTACATCGCGTCGACCGTCGAGATCATGTCGAAGATCGGCAGGTACATCGCGACGACCAGCCCGGCCAGAACCATACCGACGATCACGATCAGTACCGGCTCGATGATCTTGAGAAGGGCCTGCACCTCGGTGTTGACCTCACGCTCGTAGAAGTCCGCGACCTTGCCCAGCATTTCGTCGAGACGCCCGGATTCTTCACCCACGCCGACCATATCGGACATCAGCTGCGGCAGTTGTGGGTGCGCCGCCAGGGAGCGACTGAGATCGAGACCTTTGGCAACGCTCCCCCGAGCCTCAAGCACGGCTGACTCGATCACCTGGTTGCCCGCGGTGCGCGACGCGGAGGCGAGGGCTTCGAGGATGCCCACGCCTGAAAGCAGGAGAGAAGCAAGCGTACGGGAGATCCTTGCGATGGCAATCTTCGTGACCAGGGGACCGAAGATAGGGAGCTTCAGTACCACTCGATCGACGAGCATCCGGATCGCGGGGAGCGCATAGGCAGTGCGAAGCGCCAGGACTGTGAGAAGCAGGCCCGCGATCATGATGAGCCAGTATCCGGTGACGATATCGGAGAAACTCAGCAGGATACGGGTGGCCAGTGGGAGGCTGACCCCAGACGCTGCGAAGAGGTTCTCGAACGTCGGCACCACGAAGGTGATCAGCGCGATGATCGCCGCAATCGTGACGAGCACGATGAGAGAGGGATAGATCATCGCCGCTCGGGCATTGTCCCGAATCTCTTTCGTCCGCTCGACGTAGTCGGCAAGTCGCTTCATGGCCGTGTCGATCGAGCCGCCGGCTTCTGCCGAGTCAATGACGCTCACCGCTACGTCACTGAAGATGCGCGGGTGTCGACGCAGGGCGTCGGCCAGGGTCGACCCCTCTTTCACGGACTTGGAGACCTCTTCGATCGCCCGTTTCAGCTCCGCGTCGGATGTGAGCCTCGTCATGCTGTCGAGACAGCGCAGCAGCGGGATTCCTGCACCGATCAGGGCGGCGAACTGATGATAGAACTGAACCAGAGCTCTCGGTGCCGCAGTCTTGCTCAGTCGAAAACTACGGTCGGCAGGTTCCCGGAACACGGTCTCAACGGTCAGACCCTGGCGCGAGAGCAGCCGCTCGACCTCCTCGCGGTTCGCAGCCTGAATCACGCCGAGGCGAGGGGCTCCCGTCTGGGTACGGGCCTTGTAGCGATAGCCAGTCATGATACCTCGAACCACGAACGGCCTGGCAGACGTTCAATCCCAGCCAGACCCGCCGTCGCCCTTGCCACCGCACACGAGCTGTACTGCACACTCGAACTGTCGTTCAATTCCGTCCTCAAGCCCGAGATACCGCGATTGGCCCCGATGAGCCCTCCTG
>Ga0255776_10007443_pt1 | contig 10996 bp, 9 predicted proteins | sample 071ome_19_FD_179974 | JGI IMG/M metagenome (GOLD analysis project Ga0255776, IMG submission 179974) | Coastal salt marsh microbial communities from the Groves Creek Marsh, Skidaway Island, Georgia - 071413AT metaG (version 2) | ecosystem: Environmental > Aquatic > Marine > Intertidal zone > Salt...
TGGAAAAGAACAAGGAGTGTGACCCATGAGTACAACTGGTCCGGGTGTCAGACACCCAACAAAGCATATTAGCTGGAGACCAACTAGCACAAGGCATAGCAAGCAACTCCAGGCATGGAAGAAAGCAAAAGACAGAAGGAAATTGTAATGAGTTAAGAGATAACTGAGTTCAGCATGTGACACAAAACAGAATTCAGTATGAGACACAAAACAGAATCCATCATTTGGAAACAGAAAGTTCGGAGTCCCAAAAATAGAGATAAATCAGAGCCACGAAGCTGTAAGAGAAAACAGAAATGATATTAATACGCTATTTTTAAGTGTAGACTTTAAATATGACGTATAAATATAGATTCCTCGCGAAAAAGATCAAAGACTCCGTGAAGCAATATGCAGTAGTGAATATCTTCGGACCTCGCCAATGTGGCAAATCTTCCATAATTCAACATTTGTTTCCTGACTGGAGTTACTTTTCATTGGATAACTATGACCACTACAGACTTGTCCTCTCGGACATAGTTGGTTTTTTAGCAGGTATCCTGAGAAAGTCATAATTGATGAAGCTCAATTGTTGCCAGATATCTGTTCAGTACTTAGGCAGTTGATTGAATCTGGGTCACAGGAGGTTTCTCATATAATATTGATTTCCTCCGCAAGACTAAGATCGCCTACAAAGACTGAACCCACAACGGGTGAAGCGACAACGGATGGGTCAACAACGGATGATTCGATAACAGATAAATCGAAACAACCTGGATGTACGAGCTTCAAGATTAGGAATATAGAGCCGAAAAATTCTAAGTTAAGGACCTTTGAGTTAAAGAACCCTGACTTGGGAAACTCTGAGCTGAGGAACCTTGAGCTAGAGACAGCTGGATTAAATCAGTCTGAAGAAATTCCTGACATTGAACTTTGGCCCTTCAAGATGACTGAATATTACTCCCAGGAGCTCCCTCAGATATACGAAGTACTTCTCAAAAACCAAACCCAGCCAGAAGATTTTCTCCAATTGAGAGGTACTTTAACCTTGTAAGAAGTCTATGAACACTGGTTTTACGGAAGCTTCCCGCAGCCAAGAATCAGCTGCAGAGAAAATGCTAGTTTTCAAAACTATTGGATGGACGAGTACTTGAGAACACATTTACGAAAAGACATCCAAAACCAGTTTCCAAGACTTAACTATCAAAAGTTCTATTTATTCATCGCCGCATCGCTACAGCATTCAGGTAGCTTAATCAACCATTCCAGAATAGCGAGGTCACTGGATCTCAGCTCTGTGACTGTTCAACATTATTTTGAAATCTTACAACAAACGGGAGTTTGGAGGGGGTTGAGCAGTTTTAATAAGTCCGCAGCAAAGACACTAAGGAAAGCTCCAAAAGGGTATTTTAGGGACTCGGGGATCTTGAATCACCATCTAAAAGTCAAAGATGTTGATCAACTTTTGGTTCATCCCCAAGCAAATGCCGGATTCGAATCTTTCGCTGTAGAGGAATTGATAAGTGGAATCCAATGCAAATCAAGGCAAACCTGTAAGTTTTCGCACCTGAGAACCAAAGATGGCTCAGAGATAAGTCTAATCATAGAGACATCTCAAAAAATCATTCCAATCTTGATACAACTGGGCAGAAGGATTGATAAGCGCAAGTTAAGGGCCATTCAAGACTTTGTACAGGAGAACAATTGCAGTTTTGGCTTACTCGTGAACTCTGCCTCAACAATAGAAGTTCTTCATGGAAACATTGTTCAAATACCTGTGAACTGTATTTAAACGAATCGCAGAATCCTAATTCTACTAAAGCTTGATAACTCCAGCAGGGCCTTCTTCTCAATACCTTTTTTAAATTCGACGAACCTGCCTGACAGTAATGCCAAGATGATCCGCAGCCTGGATTTGAGTGAGTTCTCGACTCCGTAAACCCGGTAATACTTGAACCCGATGAATTTCTCTGTGACTCATTGTTAAGTAATCCCGCATTGGACTAACTCCAAATCTAAAAAAATAGAAAGAGTCAGTATAATTTTTCCCCGAAAGAGGACATTTACATTTTGGAAGAACCGGACATTAACACTTTGGGCTAATAGATACTCTGCGCATAATTGTTATTATGTTAATTTACTGTTGAGAGGGTACCCTTTCCAAGTGTCAAAACCTGTCAGGCTAAAGTTGTACAAAATGATAACTGCTAATCAATTGCAAACTTGTTAACAAGCGCTCATTTTCTAGACAAACTTTATCTAAATATTCTCGACGGGCACCAGCAGTGAATTCCAGGACAACTTCAGCAACAAACTCCAGGCTACATTCAGCTGCAAAACTCGGGAAAACTCCAGGCGAACCTGAGTTGCAAACCCAAGGTAACCTCTAGTTGCAAACTCTAAACGAGCTTCAGATAAAATTGAGCGTCCTTCTGGGAGAACAAGAATAAAGAAATGACCTCATGACTCATGAGAAAACCATTGGATGGAGAGCAAAAGTAACACAAAGCTTAAGACATCTTTAGGCAGAAGCAAACATTCCGCTTTCCCCAAAGACCTTGTAGCTTGGGCCCTTGGTGAACTGTTGCAAGACGAAAAGAAATGAAAAAGCCTCGTGCAGTAACTAGCCTGACAGCAAAAAACTCACTATACTGTTAATTATGGATCAAGCGAGTCAGAATCAAAAATTGATAAGCCCTCAAGCAAAAAAGAAAATTCTCATCGTAGATGATGTAGCTCTTATTGCTCAGGCTTTCTCTAGTTTTCTTAAGGTTGGAGGCTATGAAAGCTACCAAGCGAATAATACGGCTGAGGCCAAGGTAATCCTCGCTCAAAACTCAATCGACCTGGTCATTTCAGATATTCGCATGCCCGGAGAGGATGGATTAATTTTTCTGGACTTTCTCAGTAGCCAGTACCCTGATACTTTGGTCATAATGATGACTGGAAACCCTGATTCTGTGGTTACTTACGAGGCCTACGCCCGCGGTGCAGTAGAGTTCATGGTGAAACCAATCCCTCCAACGGAATTGATCGCCAGAGTCCAGGAACTTTTTGTTCAACAGAGCAGCTCTGTACACGCTCATGAACATGTTGAAATCGACAATCTGCTTCAGGAACTGAAGCCAAAGAAAAGTCAGTCACTGGATAATCTCGATGAAGTGGATGATCTTCTCGATGATCTGATCAACAGCACCAAAGCGTTGTAGAGCAATTAGATTCTCTTGGAAACAGCCCTAACCGTAGGAATCTCTTAATGCTTCCAACTACTCCAGGCCTAGCCAGTCAAAGTCTCGAAACATGCTTATAAATGGGGCATTTTCTTCTGTCAGAACCTTTTCAAATAAGGGGGTTTTTCGCATAAACGAATAATAATCGCTTAACTTCTTCCATTGAGCTGCATCGATTTCATGTCCGGAGTATTCATAGCTGACCAAATGAGACATCAGCGCAATATCTCCAATGCTAAGCTCATCATTCACAAGGTATTCTTCCCCATTTACAATACCTTCCAGGTAATCAAAAATTGGAGGCACTTCCTCTTCCAATGTTTGCTTCACAAGTTCTTCATCCGGCTTTCGATGCTGAAATGCTGGTTTGATAAAACACTGATACAAGAGTCGAAACGTAAGCATCTTGGCTACAAAAGTATCGCAATACTCTTCTACCCAGAGAGCATGAGCCATCTCCTTTGGATCGAGAGGAAACAAAGCAGGTTGTGGAGTTGATCTCTCAAGGTAGGCACAGATTACTGAGGAATCGCAAAGCTTGAGTGATCCTTCACGGTAACCAGGAACTTTCCCAAAGGGGGAAATTTTACGAAATGTGGCTCGGGAGTCCCCAGGCATCACACTGATACTGTTGTACTTGCGACCTTTTGCATATAAAAAGGCCCGCACCTTACGAACAAAAGGCGATTGTTTTACCCCGTACACAGTGGGAACAATTACCCTTTGTACTGAATTTAAAGTCATAAACCCTCAAATTAAAGTTGTTTCGAACGAGTCTCAGTACGCAAACGTTTACCCAATTTCTCTTCAACCTGTTTCAACAAGGTTTTTCCAAGAGACAAGTTCGGATAAAGCTCCATAGCCTTTTGAAAATTCTCAAAAGCCTCATCATATCTCCCCTGAAGAGCAAACAAGTCACCTATTCGAGACAAAATCCACGCGGCATAGTAAGGGTCCTGACTCGGATAGTTCTCCAAGGCTTTATCCCAAAAAACCAAGGCCTGATCATATTCTCGGACTTCCATTAAATATTGAGCCCAGCGTACCAACTCAAGAAAATAAACCCCCTGCCCCCTGGTTGCCTCAAGAATTTCTCGAGCCTGGTCCACTTTCCCCTGATGCAGAAAGACAGAAGCCTTTTGTGCTCTATACTCCACTTCTTTACTCATCTCGTAACAATTCTCAAGTGTCTGAATCGCCCACTGAAACAAATGCAATTGATCTTCGAGGCGAGCCTGCCATTCACAAAGCACTACGGCGCCGGAATACTCCTCACGCTTTCTTAAAACCTTGCGATACCACTTCAACTTTTCCCTGGGCTCCTTGTGATCTTCACTGCTAATACGGAATCTCTCTTTTAGAGAGCCAAGAAATGCATTCAACCCTGCTGAACAAAAAACAGGGTTGATTACGATAAACAAGATACAAAGAAGAATCGGACCAAGCCGAGTCATCTCAAAACTACTTTAAGTCTCTCTTGGACCAGGGCCGCGCGAGGTAAGGAAAAGTGGTGTTGAACATTCGATCATTGGAATAAATTTGATCCGTTACAATACTGTTCAATCCACCAGGGCTTCCCAGATTAGCTAAACCGGGATTCACGATTGCAGTCAAAGACAAATCAATCACATTGTCAGTCAAATGTCGCCCTGCCTCCATAAATGCTCTTCCACCCCTGTCAGCTACTCCACTTCCCCCGACAAGAATCTGACCATAACAATTCACAAGTTCACCAACTCCCGGCTGTGCGGCCAAGGCTTGATCACCTGCAGAGTTTTTATTTGTGAACACACAGGGAAGGTTCGTTTGAACTCGCAACCAGTCTGGCAGCAAGACACTAGTTAGTGCGCCTGCCCATGTTGCTGTTGTGAGATTGAGAGCCTGTGCTGCAGTTCCTCCGGCAGCGTTCAAATTCAAGGCTTTGATGAAACCAGCATAATCGGGACCGTAAACTGCAACATCACTCGCAGGTCTGGCCCGATTGAAAGAGTTTTCATTGATATTCACGAAAGCTGTATTTGTAGCATGCCGGGAAACCGGGTTTGCTGTTTCAAAAACAATATTAATTGAAGGTTTTGCCAAACGATCAACCTGAACCCAGGCTCCACGGCTCGCATCATCCAGACCTGCACGACGAACATGCAATGCCTTTCGATAACTTGCCCCATCGAGCTGAATAACGTTTGTAGTGATACTCAAGGCAGCGGTTGTCACTTGTATTGCAATTGCTGCAACATTCTCTCTACCAAAAGAATCAGTATGTGAAACTGTCGCAGAAGCAGCAGCTGCCAGAGTCTCTGTGTAGGCGGCCGAAACTCGAGCCGCTTTGGTATTCTGAGCCGGTTGCCCCACAAAAGATTTAACGAATTTCTGATACATTTCCATATCAAGATAGAAAGGATCATCCCTAAGCCCGGCAAAAACACTCATTTGATTGTTCACATCTCTGTTAATTCTCTTCGAACTCAGATTCACACCAGCGTCTCCGCCGGTCAGCTCCCTGCTGTCCTGAACACTTGGACCTGCGACCAGTGAGCTCACAACCAGTGAGCTATTACGAACTTGTGCGGTTAACACCTGATTCCCGCTATTGTCATAACTAAAGCTACAATCGATCCAGCGATCAGCAGTGCCATTCATGTCTGCATCTATGTTAAAAGTGTAGCGAACATTGGGATCAAAAAGATGGGGACTGTTAAAACCTGAATACACAGCATTGGGAACAGCTGTCATTATCAGATTCAATCTGCCGTCAGCGGTTGCCCAGGCATACACGTCATTAATATCTGCTTTAAAATCCTTGGCTATCATGGAAGCATCCCGATGGTCTGCTGCCTGTAGAAGCCCTACTGCGATCAGAAAACTAAGAAAAATTCGAATCATCTTTACCCTGCCTTGGATTGAATTAAATACTGGAGCCCTTGATGACCTGCTTGGAGGCCTCTGAACTTACCAGAAGAGTACTTTGGTTATTAGCATAAAAAATTGAAGAAATATCGCTGACCCTTCCGGAAGGAACAACGGTGCTTGCGAGATTGGAACCGGAAGCCAGATTGATCGCCTTAACTGTATTGCCATCGACGAAAAAGAGAATCTTGTAATTTTCCTGATTCGCAACAGCCAGGGGCTGAGAGGCTGGAACTGCTGTAACACTGGCCATCTCCACCTTATCCGCTCCAGTTGAATCAAAACGGAAAACCTTCCCTGCATTTCCAGGACCCACAACATCATAGACGAAAAAGAAAGTGCCGTCAGTAGCAATGGCAGTTGGCTCCACGAAAGTCAGTGCAGACCCAACACGAGTCGCAGTCCCTCCAGAGGTACTGATTTTATAAACTCTGCCCTGACCAGAGACCATCGCAGTAAAGTACAGCATCCCATCTGCTCCGTAGCAAATCCCCATAGGAAGGTCGATATCACCACTCAGGGATATTGAACTAACGCTGTCAGTTAACGTATTGACTACAAAAATCAAACCTGACTGATCTCTTCCGGCATTTGGAACCGGCTGTGCCACGGTATCCATCAAAAATAAAGTCGTCTTGGAAGTATCGAGAGTCATGGAACTTACATAGCTCAAACGATTGGTAAACTCCGGATTTCCATCGAGCTGAGATAAAGCAGCCTGAATCTGGGAAACAGAGCGGGCTCCTCCGGCTGCTTTCTGCAACACAACATTTCCATTGGCATTAAGAACCGCACCAATCACATCGCCGTTTGCATTGGCTGCAGCAGCGGCAACAGGGTTTACGCCATTAAACCCCGCAACTGGATCGGCTGCGCCTCCATTGGCAAAAGCATTTGCAAGGTTAGCATTACCCAATGCAGGATTATCAGGTCCCGCATTGTTTTGAGCAACTATGGTAGTACCAGAACTGAAGTCAACCCCACATCCTGTACTCAAAAGAGCCAATGAGGACAAAACAAGCACCAGGTAACCGGGTGTGATTTTGAAAAAACAGTGCATAAACTAACTCCCTGATTATGACCCCCTACCATAACAAGCAGTCAATCGACAGTTCAAGCTGACTCCCATAAGAAGTTGTTAAAAGCTGAAAATCATGAAGTCGCGTGCCTCTGCTCGTAATTATTGAGAACACACTCATAGAGTCTGCTATCCTCATACGGCCTCGGGAGTAATCCTGGTACAGCCCCCGGGAAAAACTTAAACGACTCCGGGGATAAACAGATAGAAAATGCAGAATAAGACTCAAACAACGGTTGAAGAAGTTTTCCAACTCCTCCTGCAAAGTTATGGAGCACAAGGCTGGTGGCCACTCTTTGATGGTAAATCCCAAAGTTGTATCTACAGATCGAAGCCATACAAAGAATTCTGGACTCCGTCCAGACAATGGGAAGTTTGCGTCGGCTGTGTTTTAACTCAAAACACCAATTGGTCCAATGTAGAAAGGGTTTATCAGGGAAGCTGCTTTGAAAAACTCATGAATCCTGAATGGGTTCTTGAATGTGAAGCTGTTGAATTGGAGTCAATGATTAAAAGCGCGGGGTACTTTCGCCAAAAAAGTCGCTACCTGAAAGCTATTACAATTCATTTACTTGACCTTGAATTTGATTTTAGAGCTAGCAGTCACTTTGAATATCCTCTCGATAGAAAAGATCTTCTCAGCGTTTTGGGTGTTGGCGAAGAAACTGCTGATTCCATGCTTCTTTACGCGTTCTTGAGACCTGAGTTTATCATTGATAGTTATACGATTCGCATCTTCTCAAGGCTAATGCCCTCCACCAATCAAAAGAGAAATTATAAATTCTGGAAAGAATTCATTCAGGAGAGACTTAAGCCGGACGTTTCCATTTTTCAGGAATACCATGCTCTCCTTGTTGCTCATGCAAAGAAGTTTTACCTCGGACGGCATACCGGGGAGCACGATCAACTTCTACAACACCTTGCATTGATTCCGGCAAAATGTTCGAGGAAGAAAAATTGAGAGATCTGGAACTCACAAATACCTGAATTGTCTTCAATCGAGGTGTATAATGTGCCGATGGATAATCCCGCATTGGTGAAACCAAGACTGCAAGCGACTGTTCGAAAAATTCGAGAGGTATCCACCCTGCCTCATATCGCGCTCAAGATTATTCAACTGACCAGTGACCCAAAGAGCTCAGTCGCTCAGCTTGAAGAAGTAATCAAGAGCGATCCAGGTTTAACTGCCAAAGTTTTGAAGATGGCTAACTCGGCTCACTTTGCTTTGCGGGAAGAAGTGAAGGATATTCGAAAGGCCGTGGTCTTCATGGGCTTCAAACAAGTAAAGGACCTGGCTTTGGGAGCCAGTGTTTGCGACATATTCAAGAATAACACCCCTATTGGCCATTACACCCGATCAGGTCTTTGGCGCCACAGCGTCTGCGTAGCCATAACATCCAAGGTCATTGCTCAAAGAGCCGGAAAAGACCTGACCGACTTTGTATTCTCAACCGGTATTTTGCACGATATCGGCATCGTCATGCTTGATCAATATCTTCATGAACATTTCTATGCCTGCATGACCCACCCCAAAGCTCTTCCTCGTGGTCTACCAAATATCGAAGATGAAATCATCGGCTGGAATCATCAGGACCTTGCCAAAGAAGTGATTGCCGGCTGGAAATTGCCAGACGAGTTTACCTATGCTGTCTCATGCCATCACCGACCACAGGCAGCCAAAGGTGAGTACAGAGATTTGGTCTCAATTGTATATCTTGCCGGCGTTCTCTGTGACAGTCACAACTTTGGATACGCTGAAGCCCCAAAAGTCACGGCTCCGGAGTTTAATTTTGCCCTGCGCCAACTTGACTTCAAAAAAACTGACGTTACGGTAATTCTAGAAGAGCTTCCGGATGAATTTGAAAAGGCCCTTGACCTGATCAACTTGGTGGACACCTAGAATGGATTTATTTGATCTATTAAAGGATGAAGAGACCTTTGTAGAGCAGCTCGATCTACCCGGTTTGGCGCGTGAGCATATTTTTCCGCTAATGCCTGTCGACATGGCATTCTATGATGCCTTTGGACAGCTTCAAGAGAGTTTTCCCGCCCCAGGTAGTCAGCTCGATTTTCCAGATCAGTTCGAAGCCGACGGTCACGAAAAGGATCTTGAAGGCAAAGTTTACCCGGAAGATTCACCCAACTACTACCTGCTACCGATTCATAGCCACGAAGATTATGAAGGATTCTTTCTGATCTGTCCCGCAGGCTCACGGGAGCGTGAACAAATTCAAGCTATTGGAAATACACTGGAGATGTTCGTTGTTCGAGCCCGACAGGAAAGGATTATAGACAAGGTCGAAACTCGCCTACGCCACAATCGCAACGAGCTGGAGAATCTTCGTCATCAGTTTCATAACATCAGCCTTGAAAACATTCAGAAAAACCAGGAGTTGGAAGAGTATTCAAACAAGCTTGAAGAAATGGTTGATGAGAAGACCAAAGAGCTCCAGATTGCTCTGAACAAGGCTGAAATGGCAAGTAAGGCCAAGAGTCAGTTTCTTGCCAACATGAGCCATGAGATCCGTACTCCAATGAATGGTATTATCGCCATGACAGGGCTAACTCTGGATACAGAACTGGACACGGACCAAAGAGAAAATCTCGAGATCGTTCAGACAAGTGCGTACAATCTTCTGGAAATCATCAATGACATCCTTGATTTCTCTAAAATAGAAGCCGGTAAGCTGGAGATCGAAGCCATTGATTTCAATTGCTACGATCTTCTTCGAAGCGTTCACTCTTCGCTAGCACTCAAAGCGTATGAAAAAAATCTCGAACTTCTCATTGATATAGATAAAAATCTTCCCAGTCAACTGAAAGGCGATCCTGGCAGGGTAGGGCAAATTATCATCAACATCCTTGGTAACGCGATCAAGTTTACCCAGGACGGATATGTCAGCACCCGCCTGAGAGTTGAAAATATCACAGAAAATGAATGCATCCTTCTTTTCAGTATCATAGACACAGGTATAGGAATTCCTGAAGATCGTCAGAAGTCCATTTTTGAGTCCTTTACCCAGGCTGATGGCTCAACAACTCGTCAATTCGGAGGAACAGGTCTTGGAACGACGATTTCCAAGCAATTACTCACACTCATGCATGGAGAAATCTGGGTTGAGAGTGAAATGGGGGTAGGCTCCCAATTTCATTTCAGAATTCCCTTTCAATTAGCACTAGAGTCTCAACCGATGCAATTTGTCTCCCACAAGAAGGAAGTCTGGATTGGCTCTAAAAATCGACACATGAGCGGTTTGCTGGAAAAGTACCTGAGCGAATGGTTGGAAAGCCCTATTCAAAGATTTAAACAGGCTTCAGTCCTGCATGAAGCATTGAATCAATCCACCCCGGCCTGCATTGTGCTGGACGAGAGTTTTCTGATTGATGAAGATGATTTTCTTGAGAATTTACAGGCTCAAACACCGGATAGTCCACCTGGAATTGTTTTCTGTTTCAATAGAATGAGCCAGGGTCTTCTGGAACACGCCAAAGAAGTACTTCCTCGGGTAAATGCCTGCAAGAAACCTCTTATGCCTGACGAATTTTGCGAGATCATTTTACATTCCATGGGTCAACAGACAAAGACTCGCAAAAAGGTCAGGGAAAAGATCATTTCTGATGACAAGCCCCACTCACTGAAAATCCTGGTCGCTGAAGACAATGCGATGAACCAGAGAATTATTCAAAAGCTACTCACGGATGCAGGTCACAAAATGCAGCTGGTCGAAAATGGAAAAGTCGCTGTTGACATGTTTCGAAATGAAGGCTGGGATCTCGTATTTATGGATATGATGATGCCTGT
>Ga0255776_10007446_pt1 | contig 10993 bp, 10 predicted proteins | sample 071ome_19_FD_179974 | JGI IMG/M metagenome (GOLD analysis project Ga0255776, IMG submission 179974) | Coastal salt marsh microbial communities from the Groves Creek Marsh, Skidaway Island, Georgia - 071413AT metaG (version 2) | ecosystem: Environmental > Aquatic > Marine > Intertidal zone >...
AAACACGCATAGGTAGTAAAGACATCGGCGGATGTATAGGGACGTTAAAATGACACAGGACAAACAACACATGGCCCGTGGGGGCGACGCAAAACTGGGGCAGGCCGCACAATTTTATGTATGGAACCATATTCAGGGAAAATCATTGCGCGAAATTGCGCAAAAAACGGGATGTCACGCCACAACTGTCATGCGCCATATTCAGCGCATTTGCGATCATCGAGATGATCCTGATGTGCGTGCCTTGATTGAAACGACCGCTGGACGGCCGGGCACATTGGGGGCAGGGGTGACGGATGAATTTAACCGTGCGGCCAAATTGTTAAAGCAGGCCGATACCCTGTTGGTGGTTGCCGCGGATATGGATCGCGCATTGATCATTGGGAAAACCGAAGATGGCAATTTTCATCAATTGGATGCCATTTCCCAAGGTGCCGCCCATATTCTGTTGGTGCGATTACATTTGAAATCTGTCTCGCGTGGCCGCGTGTCACGCTATTGCCACCCCAATCCGACCCATCGTGCGAAATGGCGTGATCAGATCGTGGATGTGAATGAACAAACTGCTGTGCTGCCCGTTCGCGGCGAAGCGCCGTTGAAAATACTAGCACGCCGTCGCGATGGTCAGGGCGATGCGTTTTTGTCGCGTGATTTGGTTCAAGCGGGCCTGCGCCTGTCCGAAGATTTCATTTTGTCCGCTGCCAGCAGCTGTGTGCAAGACACCATCAATAATGTCGCTGCGATTCTAGATGGCGCGCTGGATTCCCAAGTGACAGGGGATATTGCCGCTTGGGGGCGTTTTATCGCGGCCCTGCGCGATTTGGGACCAGGTTTGGCCGATATTGCCCTGCGCAGTTGTTGCCTGAACGAAGGTCTAGAACGCAGCGAGGCCGCTTTGGGGTGGTCAGCACGGTCGGGCAAGGTGGTTTTGCGCATCGCCTTGGTGCGACTAAAACGGCATTACGACGCGCTTTATGGTGCGGGGGGCGGTCAAATTGGATAAATTGGATTGCAGTTTTTGGTGGTATTTCATAATCTGATCTTATGAATATTACCCTACGCCAAATGCAATATTTCGTCACCTTGGCCGCGCAACGCAATTTTCGCCGCGCCGCCGAGGTGGTCAATATCAGCCAACCCGCATTATCCATCCAAATCAAAGAGATGGAGGAAAAACTGGGTGCGCAACTGGTTGAACGGCAGGCCCGCGATGTGATTGTTACATCCTTTGGCCAAATGGTATTGGGTCATTGCAAATCCATTCTGCAGGCCGCCCATGACATGGAACAGCAGGTTAAATTTTTTGCAGGACGCAGCGCGCGGTTGTCGATTGGTATGATCCCCACGATCGCGCCTTATCTGTTGCCCAATGTCTTGGCGGATTTGCGGTCGCGGGATGTGGCATTGGATATTCAAATCCACGAAGCAAAAACAGAACACTTGATCGCTGAACTGCGCTCTGGTGATCTGGACGCCGCGGTTATCGCGCTGCCGTCGCTATGCGATGATTTACACGATGAATTCCTGTTTGAGGATCGTTTATTGCTGGCCGGAACGCAAACGCGCCTGTCACGTTATCCGCAAAACTTGCCGGCATCGCAGATGTCGCAGGGGCAGTTATTGTTGTTAGAGGATGGCAATTGTTTGACGGATCAAGCCTTGGATGTATGTGGACGCACCCGCGCGCATCCCCAAATCAATATGGGGGCGTCGTCAATGGCGACACTGACGCGGATGGTTGCGGCTGGGTTTGGGGTGACTTTGGTGCCTGAATTGGCGGCATTGGCCGAACGCTCGGCGGCAGGCGCGCTGGAACTGCGCCGCTTTGACGGGGTGGAACCCGCGCGGCGCATTGGATTGGTGCGCCGTACCAGCACGCCTGCGGGCGAATGGTTTTCAACCTTGGCCACGCTGATCCAAGATGCAGGGGCATCTGTCATTGGCGAATGCCGAACCCAGATTTAGCGTGTTTTTGGTGCCAGCTATGCGTAGCATGCAAAACAGAATTCCAGTTCAGATACTTACATGCCGCAATTTCTGTGATATGAAACACCCAAAGAACAAGGAAATCTGTTGTGCGTGATCTAAAAATCCCTGAAAGCCGCCATCCAGAAAAGGCGCATCGCCCCGATAATGCCCAGCCCCGCAAACCGGACTGGATCCGCGTCAAGGCCCCCGGCAGCGAAGGGTACAAGCGCACGCGCGACATCGTGCGTGAACATAAATTGGTCACCGTCTGCGAAGAGGCAGGATGCCCAAACGCGGGCGAATGTTGGTCGCAAGGACATGCAACCATGATGATCATGGGCGAAATCTGTACCCGTGGCTGCACATTTTGCAATGTGGCCACCGGTCGGCCCGATACCTTGGATCAATTCGAACCGGGCCGCGTGGCAGATGCGGTTCAAAAACTGGGTCTGAACCATGTGGTCATTACATCCGTGGATCGCGACGATTTGGCTGATGGGGGCGCTGAACATTTTGCCCAGACCATTCGCGCCATTCGTCATCGCAGCCCCGATACCACAATCGAAATTCTGACCCCTGATTTTTTGAAATGTGATGCATCCGCGCTGGAAACCGTGGTTGCGGCGAAACCGGATGTGTTCAATCACAACCTAGAAACCGTACCCGGCCTATACCCCGAGGTGCGCCCAGGCGCGCGGTATTTCCATTCGCTGCGCCTGTTGCAGCGGGTCAAGGAACTGGATCCAACGATGTTTACGAAATCAGGTATCATGGTCGGACTGGGCGAAACACGCCAAGCGGTTATGCAGATCATGGATGATATGCGCGCGGCGGATGTTGATTTTCTGACCATCGGACAATACCTGCAGCCGACACCCAAACACCACGCGGTGGATCGTTTCGTGCATCCCGATGAATTCGCATCCTATGAAAAGGCCGCCTATGGCAAAGGGTTCCTAATGGTATCGGCCACGCCGCTGACACGATCAAGCTATCATGCTGGTGACGATTTCGCACGTCTGCGCGCAGCGCGTTTGGCAAAATTGGGCTAGGTTCGGATCACAGATCCTGCCTGCCCAGCAGGTCATTTAAGATCGGAATAAATTCGTCCGCATCACGGGAATGGGGGTGCAAGGTGCGTAGGTGTTTGAACGCATTCAGCGCCTTTTCGTATTCGTTTAGGTGCATGTTGATCAAACCCAATCCCGATATCGCCCCAAAATGACGGGGTTCGCGTTGCAGGGTTTCGTAAATATCTGCTTCGGACCCGACAAAGTCACCGGCCAAAAACCGTATGGTGGCGCGTTTGTTCCACGCTTCGGTATAATCGGGGCTGCGGTGATGATATCGGTTAATATCAGATCCGCCTTGGCAAAATTATTGCGATCCATCGCGCGCAGGGCTTGTTCCATTTTGGGGCGCTGGTCGCTGTTGGTTTCGGGATATAACCACAGTGGCCAAATTTCCGATACCAGTTCATTGGCGATTTCCGGGGATGGTGCCTGTTGCAATTGATCCAGCAATTCATCCACGTTTTGCGCATGAACGGGTGCGCCAAGGCACATCACAACACATAAAATTTTCCAAAACCATTTGAACATGGCGCTGTCCTTAGGTAACGATACACCATAACTAGACCATACCAAATGGGTGTCAAATATGATCCGTAAATATATATGGCCACTGATTTCACCGTTTTTCAATGATAAACGGTTGGAACCCTATCTGGTCGCATTGGGGACCATTTTGGTGATTTATGGTTTGGGCTATACAATCTGGGGCGTTTTTGCGTCCGAATAACACCGATTTCGCGCAGCACGTGCGCAGTTGGCGGGCAAGCCATGCAAACAAAGGCATAATTACAGATCAATGACAGACCACCCCGAACAGCCCCACGATCAAGCCGATCGATTTGCCCGTGCCCGCGAAAAACAGGCGGTCGCTTTGCTTGAGGATTATGTCGAGCTGATTGGCGATCTGATCGCTGAGATGGGCGAAGCGCGTGTTGCCGATATTGCCGAACGCATGGGCGTGGCCCAGCCCACCGCGACCAAAGCGATTGCGCGCCTAAAACGCGAAGGTTTGGCAACATCGCGCCCCTATCGCGGGGTGTTCTTAACCGACCAAGGGGCTGCATTGGCCGATCGGGTGCGCGCGCGCCATCGGACCGTGGTGCAATTGTTGATCGCAGTTGGCGTTCCGCCAGAAACCGCCGAATTGGATGCCGAAGGGATCGAACATCATGTGTCCAAGGCAACCTTGGCCGCCTTTGACGCGTTTTTAGCGGAAAAACCCTAGGCGCGTTTGGTGATCCAACCGCCTCCAAAAATGCGGCTGCCACCCGTTTCATAAAATACACAGGCCTGACCGGGGGCCACGCCCTCTTCCGGGTTTAGCAATTCAACCACAGCTTCGGTGTCGTTGATGGGGCGCAAAATCGCTTCGCGCGGGGGGCGGGTGGACCGGACTTTGACGGAAATGTGCCATTCGCTTTTCGATGTCAGGGGGGTATCACCCAACCAGTTGACCTGCTTAATCGGGACATGGCGGGTTTTTAGATGTTCTTTTTCGCCCACGATCACGTGTTTTTTGTCCACGTCCAGCCCAACAACATACAGCGGTGTTGCCAGTCCACCGATCCCTAAACCGCGCCGCTGGCCGATTGTGTAATGGATCACGCCATTGTGCTGGCCCAAAACAGTGCCGTCCATATCCACAATATCACCGGGTTCAACCGCACCAGGGCGCAATTTTTCGATAACACCGGCGTAATTTCCATCGGGTACGAAACAAATGTCTTGGCTATCGGGTTTATCGGCGACGACCAACCCATATTGCGCCGCCAGTTCACGCGTTTCAGCTTTGGACGCCAAATGCCCCAAAGGAAAGCGCAGGAAATCCAGTTGATCTTGGGTTGTGGAAAACAAAAAATAGCTTTGATCGCGGTTGGCATCCGTGGCGCTGTGTAATTCGGACCCATGCGGGCCGGATTTGCGTTGAATATAATGCCCCGTTGCCATGCAATCGGCATCCAGATCTTTGGCCGTTTCCAACAGATCCTTGAATTTTACCCGTTCATTGCAACGGATGCAGGGGACAGGCGTTGCACCCGCCAGATAGCTGTCGGCGAATTCTTCGATAACGGCATCGCGAAAAATGTTTTCATAATCCAGAACATAATGGGGAAACCCCATATCCTCGGCCACGCGGCGCGCATCGTGAATGTCGATGCCTGCGCAACACGCGCCTTTCTTGGCCAGGGCTGCCCCATGATCATACAGCTGCAATGTCACGCCAATGACATCATAGCCTTGAGATTTCAGTTGGGCTGCGACGACAGAACTGTCCACGCCGCCGGACATCGCGACAACGACGCGCGTATCGGCGGGGGGTTTTGCAAATCCCAGTGAATTGACGGGGTGATCCATGTCGTTGGCCTTTGGTTACAAGTTTGGCTGAAATATAGGAAAATTTGAAATATTCACAACCCCACGATTTAAGCGGCTGTTAACCCAAGCGCGGCATTTTTACCCCGTTCACAAGTATGAGGGTCACAATGAAGGAGTTATCAAGCAGGCCTAGGGTTGCAAAGTTGCCCGATGGGCAAATTCTGTCGGTCGCCGATTTACCACACGCGAATTTATCACGCTGGACTGCGTCGCGGAAATTGGTCGTCGTGCGATCCGTTGTCTATGGCCTGTTGACCCAACGCGAAGCGTTGGAGCGCTATGGCCTGAGTGAAGAAGAATTTACCAGTTGGATCAAGCATTTTTTGGATCATGGTCACGATGGATTGAAATGCACCAAGCTCAAAGCGTGTCGACAACCATAGATTGTGGTGGTAAAAGTTATCAAGCGGTAACCTTGCGTTAACCAATTCGGTGCAAATTACAGCAAGAGTGTAAAGCAGGAGGCTTGAATGCGTGTATTATTGGTAGAGGACGATCCAAACACAGCGAAAAGCATTGAAATGATGCTGACCCATGCGAATCTGAATGTCTATTCCACCGATCTGGGCGAAGAGGGTATCGATTTAGCGAAACTATATGATTACGATCTGATTTTATTGGATTTGAATCTGCCCGATATGACGGGCTATGACGTGTTGCGCCAGCTGCGTTTGGCGCGCATTTCAACGCCCATCTTGATATTGTCAGGCAACGACGATACCGAGGCGAAAATACGTGGCTTTGGATTTGGGGCCGATGATTATTTGACCAAACCATTCCACCGCGAAGAATTGGTCGCCCGCATTCACGCCATCATCCGCCGCAGCAAAGGGCATTCGCAGTCAATTATTAAAACGGGCCGAATTGCGGTGAATTTGGATGCCAAGACGGTCGAAGTTGACGGCGCACCTGTGCATTTGACGGGCAAAGAATATCAGATGTTGGAATTGCTGTCCCTGCGCAAGGGAACGACATTGACCAAGGAAATGTTTTTGAATCACCTTTACGGTGGAATGGACGAACCCGAGTTGAAAATTATTGATGTGTTTATCTGCAAATTGCGCAAAAAATTGGCTGTGGCGACAGGGGACGACTCCTATATCCAAACCGTTTGGGGCCGGGGCTATGTGTTAAAGGATCCAATGCCAATTGGCACAGGCGTTGATACATTCGCGGTATCGGCCTAGGGCGCGGATATCGCGTTAAATTGCGATTTGTCACTGGACGCAACGGGGTGCGGGAACTATCACTGGGATAAACGATAGTGATAGGACATCTACGCGTGACAGAGGCAACCGAACCGAAAGATTTGACACCAGAACAGGCGCGGCAGGAATTGGCGCGCTTGGCCGCGATTTTGGGGGGGGCAAACCTAGCATACCACCAAAATGACGCGCCAGATATCAGCGATGCAGAATATGACCGGCTAAAGCAACGCAATGCCGCGATTGAGGCCGCGTTTCCCGATTTGGTCCGTGACGACAGCCCCAGTTTGCAGGTGGGCGCGCCGGCTGCGGATGGGTTTAGTAAAATAACCCATACTGTGCGCATGATGTCGCTGGCCAATGCGTTTGACGATGATGAATTGTTCGATTTTCGCGACCGGATCAAACGGTATTTGGGTCAAGAGGATGGCGATCCCATCGCCTTTACGGCTGAGCCGAAAATTGACGGGCTTTCACTTAGCCTGCGCTATGAACAGGGTCAGCTAGTCTCTGCCGCAACGCGTGGCGATGGTCAGGTGGGCGAAAACGTCACCGCCAACGCACGCACGATTGCCGATATTCCCCATACCATCGAAAACGCCCCCGATGTCCTAGAGGTGCGCGGCGAAGTGTACATGTCGCATCGTGATTTCGCCGATCTAAATGCACGCCACACCAGCCGCGGAGGCAAGGTGTTTGCCAACCCCCGAAATGCGGCAGCAGGATCGTTGCGCCAGTTGGATGCTGCGATAACGGCGGATCGCCCCTTGTGTTTTTTCGCCTATTCTTGGGGGGAATTGTCACAGCCCTTGGCGGATACGCAAATGGGCGCGATTGAACGGTTGGCGGAAATGGGGTTCAAAACCAATCCGTTGACCCGACTGTGTGACAGGGTTGAGGATCTGTTAGACCACTATCGCATGATCGAGGAACAGCGTGCCACGTTGGGCTATGACATTGATGGTGTGGTCTACAAAGTCAATGACTTGGCGCTGCAATCGCGTTTGGGGTTCCGCGCTACCACGCCACGTTGGGCGATTGCGCATAAATTCCCCGCAGAACTGGCATGGACCACATTGGCCGGCATCGACATTCAGGTGGGGCGCACAGGCGCATTATCGCCCGTTGCACGTCTGACACCCGTGACTGTGGGCGGTGTGGTGGTTTCAAACGCGACGCTGCATAACGAAGATTACATCATAGGTCGTGATGGCAACGGCGACCCCATCCGCGATGGCAAAGATATCCGCGTGGGCGATTGGGTGCAGGTCTATCGCGCAGGCGATGTGATCCCCAAAATTGCCGATGTCGATTTGACCAAACGCCCCGATGCGGCGCAGCCTTTCGTGTTTCCTGACCAATGCCCCGAATGCGGATCCCCCGCCATCCGAGAAGAGGGCGACGCCGTACGCCGCTGCACCGGCGGCATGATTTGCCCCGCCCAAGCGGTCGAGCGGTTAAAACATTTCGTATCGCGCAAGGCGTTTGATATTGATGGATTGGGCGCGAAACAGATTGAAATGTTTTTCGGTGATGACGTGCTGCCCATTCGCGAACCGGCCGATATTTTTACGCTGGAAACGCGCGATGGTGCCAATTTGGCCAAACTAAAAAATCGGGACGGCTGGGGCGACAAAAGCGCGAAAAACCTGTTTCAAGCCATTGAGGATAAAAAACAAATCGGTTTTGGAAAATGCTTGTTTGCCCTTGGGATTCGCCATGTGGGCGAAGTGGCGGCAAACCTGATTGCCATGCATTATGGCGATTGGGACAGCTTTGCTGTGGCGATGCAGGACGCGCAAAACCCTGACAGCGCGGCCTATCACGATTTGATTGCGATTGATGGCTTTGGTCAGGTGATGGCGCAATCGCTGTTGGCCGCCTTTGCACCGGGGGCTGAACGCGATGGCATCGACCGATTGGTCGCACATCTAACGATCCTACCTGCCGAACGCCCCAAAACCGATGGCAGCCCTGTGGCCGGAAAAACCGTTGTGTTCACAGGCACCCTAGAACGGATGAGCCGGTCTGAGGCCAAGGCCAAGGCCGAAAGTTTGGGCGCCAAGGTGGCAGGGTCCGTATCGGCCAAAACTGATTTATTGGTCGCAGGTCCCGGTGCTGGCAGCAAAGCAAAGAAAGCGGCCGATCTGGGGATTGAGACCATCGACGAAGAGGGATGGCTGACCCTGATTGAGGGGCTATGACAAAATCACGCCCGGAAATTTTGTATCCTTTGTTCGGAAATCTGACGGCTCTGGCAGGCGTTGGCCCCAAGGTGGCACAAAATTTTGCAGGGCTGGGCGTGGAAAAACCCCGCGATCTGTTGTTTGTATTGCCCCACAGCGGGATCGATCGACGTTTGATCGATACGGTACAAAATGCCGTTTTGCCCGCGGTTGTCACACTGCGCATCCATGTTTTGTCACACAAAGCCCCGCGCACAAAATCGGGGGCCTATCGCATCACGGTCAAAGACAGCGCCACCACATTGCAGTTGGTGTTTTTCCATGCGCGCGGTGATTATTTGCAGAAAATCCTGCCCGTCGGCCAAGATCGGATTGTATCGGGCAAGGTGGAATTATTCGATGGGATCGCACAAATGGTGCATCCCGATCACATTGTTCCAGTGGATCAGGGGGGGGATATTCCCCCGTTTGAACCTGTTTATCCACTGACTGCAGGGGTCACGCAAAAAACAATGCACAAAGCAACGCGGGCCGCGTTGGAATTGGCACCCGAATTGGACGAATGGATTGATCCTGAACAAAAACGCACGTCCCAATGGCCCGATTGGGCCGATGCGCTGCGTCAGGCCCATCATCCAAACTCTGTCACGGATACGGCCCTGACGGCCAAGGCGCGGGTGCGTTTGGCCTATGATGAATTGATGGCGCATCAATTAACGCTGGCACTGGCGCGCCAAGCCATGCGTAAAACAGCGGGCATCACCACCAAAGGGACAGGCCATTTGCAATCACGCGTTTTGGCTGCGTTGCCCTATAAACCCACGGGCGCGCAAACGCGGGCCATTGCTGAAATAACAGCAGATTTGGCAGCCCCCGTTAAAATGAACCGTTTGCTGCAGGGCGATGTTGGTGCGGGCAAAACCTTGGTGGCGTTTCAAACATTACTGATTGCCGTTGAGGCAGGCGGGCAGGGCGTGTTTATGGCGCCCACTGAAATCTTGGCGCGGCAGCATCTTGAAGGGTTACAGCCTTTGGCGCAGTCCGCTGGTGTTCACATCGAAATTCTGACCGGACGCGACAAAGGCAAGGCACGGGCGGAAAAATTACGTTTGCTAGAAAATGGTGACATCGATATTTTGGTGGGCACACATGCCGTATTCCAACAAGACGTCGTGTTTCGTGATCTGCGCATTGCTGTCATTGATGAACAGCACAGGTTCGGGGTGCGTCAACGTATGGCGCTTGGCGAAAAAGGGCGCGCAGTCGATGTTCTGGTCATGACGGCCACCCCCATTCCACGGTCGCTGTCCTTGGCGCAATACGGCGATATGGATGTGTCGGTATTGGATGAAAAACCGCCCGGTCGCAAACCAATTATCACGGCTGTGATTCCAACATCGCGGATGGATGAAGTCATCGCCAAGTTGCGCGGTGCCATAGCTGAGGGCCGCCAAGCCTACTGGGTCTGCCCCTTGGTCGAAGAAAGCGAAGTGTTGGACTATGCCTCGGCCGAGGAACGGTTCAAACGGTTGCGCGCTGTCTTGGGCGATGGGGTGGTCGATCTGGTGCATGGTCAAATGCACCCCACCGAAAAAGACGCGGCCATGGCTCGGTTTCAATCCGGCCAGTCCAAGGTATTGGTCGCCACCACAGTCATTGAGGTGGGCGTGAATGTGCCCAATGCCACCATCATGGTCATTGAACGGTCCGAAATATTTGGCCTGGCCCAATTACACCAATTGCGCGGACGGGTGGGGCGCGGTGATGCGCAATCGACCTGTTTGCTGTTGTACCAAGCACCATTATCGGAAAGCGGCCAAAAACGGCTAAGTGTGTTGCGCAACAGCGAAGATGGGTTTCTGATTGCCCAGACCGATTTGGAAATGCGCGGTGCGGGCGATATGATCGGCACGGCCCAATCGGGATTGCCAAGGTTTCAGATTGCCGACCTAGAGGCGATGACAGGCCTGATGGCCACGGCGCAATCTGATGCGCGCAATTTATTGACGCACGATCCCGATCTGACATCACCCCGCGGACGTGCTGCGCGTGTTCTACTTTGGTTGATGGAACGTGAAAAAGCAATTCGTTTAATTTCAGTGGGTTAGCCAGATATTCGTTTATTGTTTGTTAAATGTTCTTAAAAAGTTCTTTACTTGAGGTCAGAATCATGAGAACAAAGAGG
>Ga0255776_10007447_pt1 | contig 10992 bp, 14 predicted proteins | sample 071ome_19_FD_179974 | JGI IMG/M metagenome (GOLD analysis project Ga0255776, IMG submission 179974) | Coastal salt marsh microbial communities from the Groves Creek Marsh, Skidaway Island, Georgia - 071413AT metaG (version 2) | ecosystem: Environmental > Aquatic > Marine > Intertidal zone >...
TTCCCCTGATGCTCATGCATATGCTTTGCTTTCTTTTCCGTCAGTGAATCATTTGTCTGCACAGCAACCTACCTTATCTTCATACGCCCAACCTTCGTTGAAGCATTCTTCTTCATACAAATATTCAGGCCGATCACTTTCCTGCTGCGCCTGATAACATTTCAAACATTGTTTCCAGTCATACACTCGGTCATCCCAGGCTACAGTAGCTTTCATATACTTTTCACCTTTCTCTACCATGACATTACCCGCCATACACCTGAATGGTTTGCGACAGGTAGTTTCTTTTTCACGTAGTAGCGTCATCGTTAAGTTCATTGCTTTCTCCTTTTTATCTTTAACAGTAGAAGTTAAAGCCGGTCGTGCCGGCCTTATGTTCTGCGGTTAAGGAATTACGCCTCCCAAATCCACTCTGTATCACAGCCAGTCATACGGTTCAACTCAGCAATGATTGAGTTGATATTATTGCTCATTGTATATCCTTTTATAACCTCGTTGTTCCATCCAGTGATATACTCTCTTCTTACCTTGACTTCGAATTCAAACATATCGTGTCTCTCATTATAAACTGACTGCCATTCGTTGATTGTGATGCTTGTTGTTTCTTCTTGCTGTGTCATTTTCTGTTTCCTTTGTTTGGTTTCTACTTTATAATAATCATTCTTTTGACTATACGCAAGGCGGTTTTTGAAAATTTCTACATTTTTTTTGCAATTATGCTAGAATAAGCCCGTTTTAGTAGAACATTACTTTATCTTTAACACGAAAAAAGGAGATGTTATGGAAAAAAAATCCATCAAGGTTGATGCCGATGTTTACGACAAACTAGTGTCAATCAAGCAGACCACAAACACCAAAACAATCAGCACCGTTATAAGGATGCTTCTGGAGTGGAAGAAATGAAAGAGCTAATTAAAATACAGGCAGAGCTTAAGTGTAAGAAGTCGCAGTTTAACAGTTTCGGCAAATACAATTACAGATCCGCTGAAGATATCCTGGAAGCGGTGAAACCTTTGTTGGCTGCTAATGATTGTTTTTTGACGGTGTCTGATGAAGTCGTTGAAGTCGGTGGACGGATCTATATTAAGGCTACGGCTACAATATATGGCCCTCCTGTGATAACCGCAGACACGACAGATATTAAATGGAACTTCATAAGCGCTGTCGGTTATGCCCGCGAACCGGAGCAAAAAAAAGGTATGGATGAATGCCAGATAACAGGCTCGGCAAGTTCATACGCTCGCAAATACGCCCTAAACGGATTATTTGCCATAGATGATACAAAGGATTCCGACTCGTTACCGCCGGCCAAGACTGCAAAGAGCGGTTATCCTGCAACACCTACACCAAAACCGCCACCGCCAAAAGAGCAGAAGTACACTCAATCCCAGGTTATCACTGCGCTAAGGTCTGCCACTTCAAAAAAAGCGCTCGGTGATAAATGGGTAAAGGCTCAGGAGTTCGGATTCGGCAATGATCCAGAAGTTAAGAAAGTATTTGAACAAATGAGTAAGGAATTGCTATAATGTTTAAAATCAGAGCTTCGCAACTTTGGCAGATTATGGGCAAGCCTAAAGACTCAGGCGGTTTAACTCTTAGGCAATCTCAAGACCTGGATGAACTATTAGCCAAAGGCAGTAAATCCAAGAGAGTGCAGGAGTTGATTGAAAAGCGTGATAGACCTGAAGGCTTAAGCACTACAGCAAAGACATACTGTAAGCAGTGGTTGAAGGAAAAGCTTTTTGGCCGGCGTATCTACTTTAGCAACAAGTATACGAAAAAAGGTATTGAGGTTGAAGATCAGTCAATCGGAATCCTTAACAGTCTATTATGGGAATCATATGACAAAAATGAGGAGTATAAAGAAACTGAATACATAACCGGCACAGCTGATATAGTTGCGCCTAATATGATACGCGACATTAAAAGCTCATGGTGCCTTGATACGTTCCCATATTTTGAGGACGTGCTAGATCAAAAGTATTATTATCAGATGCAGGCCTATATGATCCTATGGGATAAGCAGCGGGCAAGCGTTGATTATGTTCTGGCAAATACGCCCTGGAACTTGATAGAGAAGGAGGCATATTACAAAGCCCGCGATGAGGCCAAAGACTTTGGTGACGTAATAGAGGAGATAAAACACCGGCATATTTTTGATGACTTGCCGGATTCGATGCGGGTAAAATCATTCGCGGTGGATCGAGACTATAATTTAAATGTGCGTATTGAAGAGAAAGTCAAGGCGTGCAGAGAGTATATAAAAGAATTAAGAGAAGGATTGAAACTATAATGTTTAATAAAGTTATTTTAATGGGTAATATGACCCGTGACCCTGAACTCAAATACACGCAGAACGGAGTCGCATTGTGTAAGTTTGGTCTTGCGATGAATAGAAAATTTAAAGACCAATCAGGCGCCGACCGCGAGGAGACGTGCTTTGTAGATGTAACGGCGTGGAAAAAGACCGCTGAGCTTGTAAGTAATTATTTATCAAAGGGAAGTCAGTGTCTTATTGAGGGTGAGTTAATTACTGAAGAGTGGCAGGATAAGACAACCGGAAAAAATCGCTCAAAATTAAGTGTGAGAGCTGTAAATGTTCGCTTTGTTGGTAGTAAGCAAGATCAAGCAGTGCCAACATTTCAACAGCCTGCGCCAGTTCAGCCGATCGCTGAAGATGATGTTCCGTTTTAAGGTATAGGTATATCAAGCTCACCGCTGGCTGATTGGCTGGCGGTGTTTCCATCTAGTTCTGAGCCTGTTATATCATTATGATTCCCATAGGCGTTTTTTTCAACATACACGATAGTAACAGAGCAACCGCAAAAGAATAATAGACCGCATAAAAGAATAATTTTCTTCACGGCAAGCGCTCCAGTATCTTATCAATTTTTTCCGACATCTTCCGCTGCTCTTCCCTCAAATGCTTAAGCTCATTCTGAATCACTGCATTGTCTTTATCGATTATATCAATGGTTTGCTGGTTCTCTTCTGAGCGCTTTGTGTTAGCATCCACATCATACTGAATCTTGAAACCAACACCAAGTATTAAAATGCAGGACACCGTGAACGTTATCCAGTGGTTAAATCTTTCCGGTGAAGTTTTCATATTATTCCTCAGTATATCTGTTGTAGTTTTTTCTAAATCCCAGCCATCCGCCGGCCCTGACTGCATAATACATCTCGTTAGCCTTAAGCCATGAAACCCCGTCAGTTCTTAACATATCGTAAAACAGTAGATCCGCTTCTTTGCGGGTCATCTCAAAACCGTTATCATATGGCCCTAATAAGCCATATAAATAATCGTGGACAACCGCAGCAGCTAAATACCTGGGTAACATAGGATGGCCTGCAATTCGCCAGAAGAAACGAGGTATACTAGCACCATCAAAAACGAAACCCGCCGGAACCGCCAGCCTGTATTCTTTGTCATTGCTTCGACTGTAATACAATGGCATAATGTAACTAACAACCAGCACATACTGCCTATCTGATTCCTTGCGCCGTTTTATGACTGGACTGTTCAGCATTTTAGATACCCAGCTCGCTTTTGATTCTATTCTTCTCTGCTTCGCTGATTAGGTTCTGATTATTCAAAACAGTTGCCATTTTAAACAAGTATCTTTTTTGCTGAAGTTGATATTCAGTAATTCTATCTTGCTTTTCCTGTTCAAGCTCCGCCTGAGTAAAAAATCGCCATTGACCATTTTCTTTTACATAGCGTCTTTTATTTCCTGACAAATCAAAAAGCTGTTTTGCATTATACTTACTGTAATCCGCTGACAATATGGTTATTTCCTGTGCCCGCCCATCTAATGTAATTTTACGTATCATAATCAATCCATCGTGTTATCTGTTGGCGTTGTTCCATTTGACCCCGTGAAGGTATTTAAATACACTGTATCAGCGTCATTTGTTAAAGCCAAGTCAGTAATAGTTGAACTAGTAGCATCGTACAACGCTTTTCTTGATATGCGAATCGCATTAATCCGTCCGTCAAGCTCTTCACCTGAAACGGCGTTACCTCCAATGTGAATCGTTCTACTTCCTGTCGTGGCAGTGTAAGCAACTTCTATGTCAGTAGTTGAGGTTGCCAGTCTTGTACCATTTTTGTAGATTGAGACATTAGTTCCATCCCTGACAAAAGTAAACCTCCCTTCAGCACCAACAAAAGTTCCAGCGCCTGAAACTGAACCTAATCCAGTTGAAGGTTTCGACCATTGCACAATGCTGTTAGACCCATTTTGGATCATAATAAACATGTGTCCGTTAGATGTTCCAGTTGGCCAACCTGCCCCGCCATTTCCGATTCCAAAATATGACTGGTTTTGTGAGACATCCGCATAGACATCTATTTCAATGGTCAGTTCTCCAGTGCCTAGAATCGTGTTTACAATCATATCGCTATAAGCGTCTGTAACTGTTATACTTTCACCGCTTGAACCTGGAAACTCTGCTTTATTTGATTGTATGTCTGCGGTTCCTCCCCAGGAGTGAGAGTAGGTATAAAAAACGGGCTTGCTTTTCTTAATGCCTGACACCTTGATTGTTCCCGTCATGTCACCTGTTGAATCAGCGTAAAATTTGAGAGAGGTAATTTCGTCTGCGGTGTTCATCCATAGGTGATAACTTACCTGTCTCTCCATGTTTGGAGTTATGGAATCGGCGGTGCTATGACCCCACATAGGCCTATTGGCTCCAGGCTTGCTGTCAGGGTAAAGATATAAGACCGCATGAGCCTCGTCACCGGTTCCGTTTGTATCATTCCACAGCTCGACATAAGTGGCTGCGTTACTACCTGATCCTGAATAAGAACCATTATAAATATTACGCATATACTCATAACCAGTCGTTGCGCCATTTATTTGCATTCGGAGGTCTTGAACTGCATTGGTAAAATCTGCTTCTATTTTGATAATGTCGTAATCATCAAGAGTAAGACTTGAAAGTGTTTGCCCTGCCGATTCATCACCTGAAAAGTCCAGTTTTGCAAATGTCTTAAAGTTGAGGCTGTCCATTGCGTGACTCGGTCTGATTTTTTTATAAAGTCTTGCTTCACCTGTAACGCTTGAAGTCGTGGACGTGTAGAATTTTAAGCTTGTTAGATTACTTGATGTATCCTGCCAGTGGCAAGAACCCTCTATTATCTCCGGCCCAGTGGTATTATCTACATTTGTGTAAGACCATTCTATAATGCGCTCATTTGCAGAACCTCCGCGAATGGTTCCAGTTATTAAAGCTTCTGATGAGGATGCTAATCCAACATCTGAAAACTGGATGAAAGTAGTGTCTAAATAACCGCCGGTTTCTGTTGTCCCGTCCTGCTCCACCCAAATATTAGCGTAATTGCTCGCCGTGTCTCCGTTGATCTGCATTCGGAACAACTCAGAGGCTGTGGTGCTAACAAAGAATTCAAAATAATATTCCTCATCAGTGTTTAAATCTAAGCTTGTGAAGTCAACCGGACTGGCCGCGCTTTCAAGGTCTTGTGAGGAAAGTGTCTCTTTCCTGATAAGCTTCATATTGTGTTTACTGTTCTTCAGTGTCCTCCAAACAATAATCCTGCAGTAGTCCATAGTTTTTGCAACGTCTGTCTGCAACTTTATGGAGGTCAATTCGTCTGCGGTATTACCCCAAGTTCCATGAAAATTACTGCCAACAGACCATGCTGAAGCGTATGCCCCATTTTGTCTACATCTTAAATGCCTTGCAGCGCCGGATTCACCAAAGACCCGTATATTTAACCATTCGGGATAAGTAGCATTTTCAGCGACTCTAAATTCAAATTCAGTCTGACCAGTTGAGTGCGTGCCGGTGCTCGCGCTCGTGCTTGTTATATCTTGAAAACTATAGTCGTAATTCGTGCCGGTGTCAGCGTTTAAAATCGCCTGCCATTTGGTATCTGTTGCGCTTGAAGTCGTGCAGAAAAGTGAAATTTCATAGTCGTACAAATCGCCCTCAAGACTTGAGATAGTGACCGGACTGCCCGCTGAATCAAAAGAAGTTGAAGTATACTCCTGATCAAATATTTTTTCTGCGCGTGCCATTATCCGCCTGCTATTACATTGGCATTAGTTGAGGTATCACCGCCGACCGTGAGAACTGGATCACCCTTCCAAACTATCAGAGTCGTGGTGTTATTATCAAATGTCATCGTTCCAGTATTTGAAACCTCAATCGTCAGTTTATAGCTTGACTCGTTTACAAAAGAAATCGCCTCCCCTGAATCAGTAAATAATGATACATCAAGAGTGAATTTACTATCAGCAGTTGCGGAAGATGTCAAATATATTCTATCGCCTATATCGCCGGAAAGTATTGTATAATCGGTCGTTTTATCCGTGTCTGTAGTTGGCAGAATTCCGCCACCTGCAGCAGCTGCTGCTTCCAGGCTGATTAACCCTGTGCCGTTATCATAGGTCAGCACATAATTATCCTGCCCCGCACCTATTGACTGGTCAGAATCAAAGGCCATTGTACCCAAGGTTATGTTGCCGGTTCCTTTTGGCGTGAGTGTAATACCTATATTTGCGTCATCGCCCGTTGCGGATAAGTCGGGAGCGCCGGCGGTTGCCGCGTTTGTAATTGTAAATTCATTAACTGCTGAACCGTTTTCTGCAAACTTCAATAGCTCTAAAGTTCCATCGCCGATTGCGTAACCATTGACGTCCAGCATTCCACCAAGCTGAGGTGTGGTATCCTCTACCACATTAGACAGACCTGCACCAGCAGCAGCCTCTAAGCTAATAACGCCAGCCCCATCATCATAGGTTAAAACATAATTATCCTGTCCAGCGCCTATAGTCTGATCAGCGTCAAATGTCATATTACCAAGAAGTACATTGCCTGTTCCGTTAGGCTCTATATCTATGTCACCATTTGAAACTGAAACTATTTTATTTCCATTGACATCCAGGTTGGCTCCCAACTGAGGCGAACCATCCTCTGAGATATTCTGCAAGACATTAGCTAAATCTAAATCAGCATCTGTCATGGTTAAGACTCTCACTGTGCCGGTTGTTATATTGCCTGCATCTATCCTGACTTGCTTTGTATCGTCTGATGGATCATTAACCAGGCTTGTGCTGTCATCCACTGGAAGAGCCAGGTTAAGTGAGATCGGCTGCCAGTCCGCTGATGAGCTTGTGCCAGTCGCTGCGTAAACTTTTGCATTAGTTGTATCAAAAAAGAAGTCACCGACATTGCTGGGAGTTGTTGCCGGTGCTGCTGTACCTGTAAACCATTTCTGAATCGTTGCCATAATTTAAACCTCCATTAAGTGCAATACGGCGTGCCCGTTGGGGCCTCAAATATAAAGTTGTCAAAATCTACTTCAGGGTTGCCTGATGCAGCTCCACCATTATTAGAGCATGTTAGGGCAACTGTAGTCACGTTCCCTGATTCTGTCGGACTGTTCAGAGTGTTACCGGCAGCCTTAAGAGTTATAGTGCTGCCTACCCTGCTAATCTCAAATTCAACGCCGGTGATGTCTGTGCCTGTACTGACACTCCCATAAGTCCATGAACCGCCGGCAAGATAGTAATATCCCAAGGTTCCGCCGTTCTTGTAATGGGCCACACCATATTCAGTACCGCCGACAGTTGCCCGCAATTGATTAGCAAATCCATCTGATCCGTCTGATTTAGATGAATTGACATCGACCTTTATAGTGAAGTCACCGGAAGCACTGAACCCAGTCTGTTTGACCTCTTGCACCCATTCAGGATTGCTATCTGTTGCGGTCATGAATAGAGTACCGCCCGACTGAGTGACCTGTGAACCTGCTGTTGAGTTCCACCTGGTTGTATTTAAGCTTGATGCGTCAAAAGAATCAGAGCGACATAATAACGCCGGATCTGTTTGTGTGATTGGCGAATTAGAATCCTGGTCTGAAACAATATTGCCATATTGATCAACTACAGCATCGTTTTCATTGCGATAGTTCAGAGTAGTGCATGCTTTAACATTGGCATCATAATCGCCGGCTAAACTGCGTAATTCAGTACATAACTGGATTGTATCTCCTGAGCTTGGCTTATCATCGCCCATAGATTCAAAGTCGAACCATATTTCCTGCTCTTCTGTTGCGCTTGTAGCGTCCAGTGTTAGGGTCTGAACGCCCACTAAGTAATCGCCGTTCTGTCCTGTTAGACTAAACGGAACCGGAGTACCATCAGGCAACTCAATACTAAGCCTTGTCTGATATCCTGACTCAAGATTAGCAAGGGAATAAGTGGTTGTCAAAGTCATGGCGGCTGCGTTCGGGTCATCCTTGTCACGGGCCACTATACTGTTAATCGTATTAGTTGCTGTGCAGGTCGCTGTATTGTGCGTTTTAATCTGCGTAACATCTTTACCAGCTACCGCGCATCTTACTGTCACAGTCCCGTTAAACCTAAACTTCTCAGTAGACATAAATAATTCAGTTTCATTTCTGCCTGATGTTCCTGCGTTATTCTCAAGCAGTTCGCTGTTGAACGCCGGCATACCTGCCTGTGCTATATTAAATACGTCAAAGTGTATATGATCGCCAGCGTCATTGATTACAGTTATATTGCAGGTTCTTACCTGAATCCAGTCTAAGTAATTAGCGCCGTTATTAAGTATCTTGTAGTCGACAGATATGCCCTCACCGCCTACAAGTTCCGGCCTGATGTCTGAGCCTACTAAATTAGATGTCAGAGTGCTTGTAATAACATCATAATCCTGAGTCGGCGTTTCCTCTCCTGCTCCGCCACCCTCATCAACTGATATAATATGCCCTCGGTTATCGACTTTTATTGTGTATGAACCGCCTCCGGTCTTGTCGACTGTTAGAGTTTTCCATAACTCTCCCGCTCCAGCGTTAATGTGACTGACTGTGTATTTTCTGCCGGCTTTTATTACTTGAATCCATTTATTATCGCCCTCAACAATAACAGGCTTATTGACTTGATTGGGAACTCCTGGCGGTGAATTAGGGTAATCATCATCCTCATCCTCATCAGAACCATAACTAAATATCTCCAGATGTATATCGCCAGAATGATACTGCTTAAGCCTGCCCATATCACCAAGTTGCTCAACCTCTGCAATTCGCCAGTTTACAACTATTTTACCATTTGCCTCTGTCCAGTACTGCCCTTGTCCGTTAGTCATTACAGCAGAAACAAGCTCGTAACCGTCACCGACATCGATAAAAGTAATAACCACTTGCGCAGAATCGCCGGCCCCCATTTGAAAGCCTGACTGTATTTCTGCGGTTCCCACATTAGTAAGCACCTTAGCGCCTACTTTAGTAGTCCACTGTGAATCCTTGCGCGCTTGGCCCGTTCCGCCGTTATCGTCCGCATAGAATACAAGGCCTTCAGGGTTGGTTACATCGGTATCAAACACCCATTCCTCTAACCCAGTATCTATATTAACTATTAATCGCGCTTTTACAATCTGCCCTATTTCGGCATCATCCCATGAATAATGCCTTATATGTGTGTACTCATCCTCATCCCACTGCCTGCCACCATCAACCTCCTCCCAGTCATTATTATCATATCGAACTTCCGCAGCCTTCCAGTAACCCTCTTGACCCTTTGGCGTTTTCTCGGTAAGCTTGGCATAGACTATCTCACTCGTTGGCATATTTTCTCGAATAGCATGAGCCTTACCCCTCTGCTGTAACCCCTCAACATAGGGCACAACTTTAGATATTCGCTCACTATCCTCACGGCCGAAAAAATATACCTCTTTAGACACCTAATTGCTCCGCCTTCTTTTCTGTTAATATCGCAGCCCAATCAAACTTGAAAGCGTTAAAGTTAATACTAGGGTAAATTATCCATTCTTTAAAAACTCTACGTTTGCGGATTTCATCGCGTGGTAATGCGTGACCATCACCATCCAAAGGCCAAGGCTCTGTAACAGGCTTATTGCTAGGCTTTCCAGTCTCCTCATTAATAGGATATATGGGAACCCTTTTTTCAGTTCCTCCCTCATCTTTCCACTGCCATAGACCAGCGTCAAGTATCCAAGGTTGCCATCCTGCTTTTCTGTTCCGACCCTCGTCTCCATACTCATCTGGTGCAAATACAAACTTAGACTTAAAAACAAAGTCCTCGCGCCATGTGTTGTTACCTATTGAGACCGCATTATATGAATCAAAAAGTAATTGCCCTGGCTCAAAAGTTATACCTAACCAAGTAACTACCGCATCATTAACGCAACCGACACCGGTAAGAAACTTATCTAGTGCTGGATCTTTAGTATTGGCTGATATCGTCAAAAGGGGATGAGGCCGGCGTGCTTCGTATTTAATTGGATCTTTTGCACTGTTCTCTATACGTATCTTATGGTCGTTTGGGCCTGCCCCTATGGCTGGGGCGTTCACATTTATTGCATATTCTAAAATGTAATCCTCCCACCATGAGCCTAAAGTGACCTCTAGCACTTCTATATCACCACCGCCACCGCCACCGCCACCGGGAGATTGTGAAGAACTATTATTATCATAGCTCACTTCCATAATATACCATTCGCGGTTGGCGGTTGGCCTTAAGCGCCGGCTTTTAACTGTTACATTCGGATCGGTTGGGTGTGGATCGCCAACTTTCGGCACATCTTCATGCTCACTGTCCATTATAGTTGACGGTTCATCGCTGGAAGCAACATTTATAATATATTCCTCAACCAATTGCCTTGTAGAATCGTTCTCTGTTCCTCGCTTATTATCTCTTCGTTTTGAACTAATAACAGCCATTAAAAGCCTCCTCTGATAGACCACTGCGCAAGCTTAACTATCTCACCCTCAGTTAATTTTCTAGTATTTTCTGCAGTCTCTTTATTAGCTTTGGCGTTTTCCTGCTGAACACTGCCTACCCTGTTTGGATTTAGGGCGTTAAATGCTGCGCTGGATTGAGCCATAGCAGCCTCAGTAAATGATTTTAAATTAAATTCTACAGGTTTCTTCTGCTCAACTTGTAATGGTCTTGTTGTAGTATTTGGTTGCGTTGTTTTCTG
>Ga0255776_10007452_pt1 | contig 10990 bp, 10 predicted proteins | sample 071ome_19_FD_179974 | JGI IMG/M metagenome (GOLD analysis project Ga0255776, IMG submission 179974) | Coastal salt marsh microbial communities from the Groves Creek Marsh, Skidaway Island, Georgia - 071413AT metaG (version 2) | ecosystem: Environmental > Aquatic > Marine > Intertidal zone >...
CGCACCCTCTCGGATAGGTCTTCGGGCCAGAGGGGCGGCAGCGCGCGGTCAAATTCGTCGCGCGTGCGGGGCGTATGTTCGCTGAAATTCACGCTACATGCTCCGGGATATTGGATGCGACGGGGGCGTGTGACATGGATACTAGTTCAGAAGATGCGATAGGCTTCGTCCCAGCAGGCTTGGCTGAGCGGCCCGTCTGGCACGTGGCGCATGAGACCGTAGAAGCCGTAGGGGTATTTAAACAGATGGCCGATGGAGACGGCGTGCTGACTGCGTTCTTGCCAGTAGGTCGCTTGATGGGGCTGCACGGGGCGCTGCGCGTGTTCGGGGCGCGGTTTATCGGTTTCCAGAGGTCCTTTACGGATGCGATCAACGTAAAGCGCAAAGCCGTGCTCGGCGCGTTCGGCCAGTGCGTCCTGTCCGAGTGCGCGCAGGTCGAGCAGCGCGCGCGCGTAGGTTAAGAGATGACCGGACCAGCCCTGTCCTCGCCCATCGAAAGCGCGCATGGACATACACAACTCGCTCAAAGTAAAGGCGCTGGCCTGCCCGGCGTTGGCAAAGGACGGTACGTCGGGTGCTGGCTGCAGGGGCACGTCGTCCATCCGCGTAAAGGCGTCGATCATGGTGCACAGTCCGCTTATGCGCGTTTCGGTGAGCAAATCGGGCCGCTGGGCGAACGCCTTGAGGGCCAAGGTGGGTAAGATGACGTTGTGGCCGGCTTGGCGCAGATGGTCTAGACTGTGCTCGACGCGCGCTGCGATTCGCTCGATGCCGTCGCCTATAGGCGCCTCATCGCTAAAGGGTGCACAAAGGGGCGTAGGCGTCCAGTTTTCGTCGATTAGCCGGCGGATAATCTCGACGGCTTCCGGCTCGACCGCTTCTTCACGGCAGAAGAAATAGGCCGAAACGATTGCGCCGCCGCGATGACCGTCGGCAAAGTAATCGGATGCGTGAGCGCGGCACAGCGCGTCGAGTCCGCGCTGCAGATACGCGTCGTCCAACACTAGTGATTTCCCATTTCTTTAACCTGCGGCCAGGTCGTAGACTGCACGGCCGTGTTCGCAGGTGCCAGGTCCAGTGCAATGGAAAAAACGCGGGAACTCGCCGTTATATAAAGCGTGCCGTCGTCCAGCGTGCAGTTGGTCGGCTGTTCGGGAGTGGGAATGAGTCCCAGCGCTTGCCCATCTCGGGCAAAGACCCATACGCCGCGGCCGCTGCTGTTTCGCCCCGACGCAAAGCTTGTTGCGTAAAGGGTACCGTTTGCATCTACAACCATACCATCCATAACGACGGCGGCGGTAGCGAAGATCCGTCCGTTGGATAGCATACCGTCGGCTGCTACGTCCCATGCGTGAATTTCACCAACGCCCGCCGGATTGTCGTTGGTGACGTAGAGCGTGGATTGGTCGGGACTCAGGGCAATGCCGTTGGGGCGGTCTAGGTAGTCTACGACGCGAACGACCGCTCCGTCGGGTGCAATTCGGTAGACGCCTCTAACGGGCTGCGGCTGCGTTGAGGCGGAGCCAAAATAGGGGTCGGTAAAATAGACGCTGCCGTCGCGCGCCACGACCAAGTCATTGGGGGCGTTAAAGCGCACGCCTTCAAATGATTCTGCTAGAACGGAGACGCGTCCGTCGAGCTCTGTGCGCGTGACGCGTCCGCTGCCGCCTTCGCAGGCGTGTAGGCGCCCGCTCTCATCAAAGAACAGGCCGTTGGCCGCATCGGCTCGACTGCTGCGGAAAACGCTCAGCGCGCCGTCGCGCAGTGCGTTAATAGTCCCGTTGCCCAGATCGGTAAAAAAGAGCGTGCCTTCCCGGTTGACGGCGGGTCCTTCGACAAAGCCGTGGCCGTTGGAAAGCTCTATCAGCTCGGCGTCTGGGTCGACCATCGGCGGTCGGTCGGGTGATTGGGCGTGCGCCGCGGTATGGAGCGTTACACATAGCAAACACACAGCTCTGATTGAGCGCAGCAAGCGTGCGGTGCGGCGTTGGATATCCTGTGCGAAGCGTGCTCTGCTCATTGCGTGATTCTCCGGGTTGTCTATCGGACTGTGGTAGAGGAACTGCGGCTGTGTGCCGGAATCGATTAAGTGGACTCGCGCTCCACAAAGTAGAACGGTGACTGCTCCATCATTTCGACTGCGGCCTCTTTGAGCTGAGGCGTTTCGATTACGTAGGTCTCGGCCTCTAAGACGCGCCCACTGCGCATAAAATCGGCTGCTTGAGGCAAGTCGGCGACGCGGTCGTAGCGCTGAATCCATCCGTCAAAGCCGTGTTGGACGTAGGCTCTTTCATAAGAGTGCCCCTGCAGGTCGGTAATGTGGTAGATACACTGCTCTCCGAATACATAGGGTGGTACGACGCACTCTTCTAATGCGTGCATCGTAGTGTTAGGACGCAGTCCACAGCCCAGCATGACGATCTTAGCCCCTAGGTCGATCATCTTGCGAAAGGGCGAATGGGGGCCACAGGGCGTGCGGTCTCTGTGGTGTTCGGCAAAGAGCGCCTCTGCGTGCCGTCCAATTCCGCATAGAGAATGGGTTGGATGCAGGCTGCGCAGCGTGCCCTGGCGCAGCCGAACGTATTCGGGAAGCGCTCCTACGCAGCAGGGAGTGCTGCGCGCATCGTGTATATGATGGGGTTCCTGCATATAGCTGAGCGCGGGCAGGAGCAGCGTTCCCTCACTGCCAACGCTCTCCGCTAGCCCACAGAAGACCGTTTCCAAGCCACCTGCTACGGGGCCTAGTGATTTAAACGATGCGTGAACAAGCACTACGTCGCCTGCGTGAACGCCCAAAGCGCGCAGGTCGGCGGCTATGCGCTCGCTCGCAGCGAGTGCTATCCGATCGCGCTGGGCGAGAGCAGTTTCTCTTTGCACGGAGTAGAGCCTCGTTAGGTGGAAGCAGCTGTACATAATTCGTTGTCGACTGTGCGAGGACGATACGCTACGCAGTTGCCTCGCCCGCGTCAAATGCGTTGTTTCCCGCGCGGAGCATCGCCTTTTTTGAATCTTTACTGCGGGGGGTTTCGTATGGGACTCGATTGGACCTCGATCGATCGCTTTTTGTTTGGTCAGGCTTGGACCGGATCGCGCATTGCCGAGCGCGCGGGCGTTCTCTGCGAAGAGATCGGTCCCCGATGGGCTACGAGCCCGGCCGAGCGTCGCGCAGCCGAATATCTGCGCGCGCAGTTTGCCGAAGATGGCTTAGAGGGCGCTGAGCTCGAAGCGTTTCAGCTGCCCACGTGGGAGTACACGCGCGCGGAGGCGGCCTTGTTAGGAGAAGGAACGGCTCTTGACCTACGTCCTTTCAACCGCTGTCCACCCTGTAAAATTACGGCGCCCGTAGTAGACGTGCAGTTTGGCACGGAGAGACACGTGGAAGCCGCGCGCGCTGCGCTGTCGGGGGCCATTGCCGTAATGAATATCGCGTATGAGCCGTTCACCACGCCCGTACCTCTTTATATGCGTCTGCAGGCACTGGCTGCGGCGGGCGTGGCCGCTGTGGTATGTGTCGATTCAAAAGACGGCCGTCGGGTTGAATATCATAATGCCGGTGATTGGCGGGCGCCGGAATCGGCCGAGGCCCCCGTGCCCTGTGTCACCACTTCGCGCGAGCACGGAGCATGGCTGCGCAGGCATGACGGACAGTCTCTTAGCCTGTGCGTGGAGAGTCGCTTTTACGACGCACCGACGCAAAATGTCGTAGCACATCTGCCCGGAGAGCACTGGCCCGAACAACAAATCGTGTTAGTCGGCCATCACGATACGGTGTTGGGGACGGCGGGCGGAAATGATAACGCGTCGGGCACGCTGGCCGTGTTAGAGACGGCACGGACCCTGTCGGCACTCCGCCAAGAGATGGGAGTTGCGCCGGGCTGCACGCTGCGCTTTGCCACGCTGAGCGCCGAAGAACAGCGCTTGGCGGGCGCAGCTGAATATGCGCGTCGCCACTGCAGTTCAGGTGAGCAAACGCGCTTGGTTGTAAACTTAGACGAATTGTCCACGGGCCATATGAAAGGAATGGTGCTGGCATTTGATCACCTTCAGCCCCTCGTGCAGAGGCAGCTAGACGCGCTGGGAGACGGGCTGCAGTGTCACGCTATGGCCCAGCTCGACTCGACCTCTGATCACTATCCCTTCTTGCGCTTGGGCGTCGATGCGGCCCACCTGTGGCGTTGGCGCTTTCACGGTCGTCACGCCGATTCAAACTACCATCACGAGGGGGCTGATACGCGCGATAAAATTAACGTGCGCGAGCTCAAGGAATACGCAGGTCAACTGGCTCGGATTCTACTCCGTTTGTCGCACGTGCCGCCGCAGGAATGGCCGGACAATCCGCAAACGGAGCAGACGGTTGCGGCGCGCGTAGAGGCCGAGCGCGGTCAGGTGATTCGCGTATACTAAGGGTTAGTTCGCGCTTTTTTGGGCAGAGAGCACGACAAATTTTCCCGTCTGCTCTAGTGTGCTACAGTGACCGAATATCCGTTTGATACGTCCGTGATGTTTGAGTCCACTGTTGCCGACTACCAGCAGCTGGCCACCCGGTTTGAGCGCTCGTTTAGCCTGGGCGAACATGCGCCATGGCACCGTCTGATCTATGGCCTGTTGTCGGTGAAACGGCGGATTGCAGAGGACTAGGTTGAGGCTGTCGGGGTCACACTCCGCTAGACCATCGCCCGCGATAAAGGAAGCGATGCGCCCTCTAAAGGCGCGCTGAAAATTGGCGCGGGCAGAGGAGACGGCCATAAACGACTCATCGACAAAAAGCAGTTCAGCTTGCGGACTGCGCTCGGCGGCTACGAGGCCGATAACGCCGTAGCCGCAGCCCAAATCGGCTATCTGGGCTGTGCCAGACAGGCTGGGGATATGTTGCAGGAGCAGGCGAGTCCCGCTGTCTAGCCGCTGACGTGAAAAAACGTTGGCCGCATTCTCTAGCGTGAATTCAGTGTCCTGAAGTGCATACGCGGTGGGATAGGGCGACGGACCTACCTCGAGGCTTGTATCCAATGTGCTAAAGATGAGGCGTGCTTTCTTTTGCGCCAGCGAAGTGTGCGTTGGGCCGATTAGGCGCTTGCACAGATCGAGCGTTGACGTGTGCACGTCGCGGACCATGCCGGCGCCCACGATATGCGTCTGCGCGTGCAAGAGAGGCCGCAGTCGACACAGTTCGTCTTCTAATAGAGCAAGGCTCTTGGGCACTTTAAACAGCAGCAGATCAATCGAGTCGTCTGGCCTGTCCAACGAACTTAGCAAGCGCACGGCCGCGCTCGCTCGGCCGTTGCGCACTAGGTTGACCTCCGTGCCTTTGTGCGATAGAAATGAGTCGGATAGGGCCCAGGGGGCCGCGTTGGCTAATGCCGTGGATAGGGCTCCCCAAGCATCGTTGAGAATGAGCGTGCGGCATCCTGTAGCGGGTAAGCCTTCCGTGCTCAAATGGTGTAGCAGGTACTCGTCTGCCGCATCCCACGCACGCAGAGAGTCGCGCTTGTTTTCGGGATAGCGCGCGAGCGTGAACGTTCCCTGCGCTACGCTTAGCGTTTGCACTAGCCTCTATAGCGGGCACACACGGCCTGTTCGCGCTCCTGGGCGCGCGCCCACGCATGGGGAAAGCGCGGATTGGCCAGCGTGTTTGGACCGGGGATATAGGGAAACTTTTCGGCAAAGTTGTCGATGAGTTCCATGCCGAACCCGGGCTCGTCTCCTAGTGTTATGCGCGACTGATGCGGCCGGTAGGGTTCCTTAAACAAGCCGTAGCGAAAGTCGGATGGATACATGAAAAACTCGCACATATGGCCACCGGTGCCCGCCACCAGATGCGCATTGCACATCGTGCCCAAGCTGGTACTCCAGTTGTGCGGCACCATCTTGACGCCCGCTGCGCGCGCCCGCTGTGCTACGCGCCAGTTTTGCGTTAGGCCCATGTGTAAGCAATCGGACTGCACGGCGTCGTAAACGCCTTCGCGTATCCAGGGTTCGGCCTCTTCGTACGTGCGAAAGCGCTCGCCACCCCACAGCATAACGCGCGGCATGCGTTCCTTGAGGGTTCGATAGTCGGCAAATTGGGTGGGGCCTTCGTCTCCCATGGGCTGTTCAAAAAAGTAAAATCCCAATTCGTCGATAATGGGTGCGATGGTCAAGCACTCTTCAAAGGTCCATGAATCGTAGCCCTTTTTCTCTAGGCCAAGTCGGAACGATGGACCGACGGCTTCGCGCAGTTGTCGGCATATTTCGCCGAGTTTGTGCGGGTCGATGCCGGCCTCCTGCCAGTCGGTTCCCGGTCGCCATTTGAAGGTGTCGAATCCGAGTTCCTTATACTGCAAAGCCTCTTCGATCAGGGCTTGAGCTCCACACGAAGATCCGTCGCCGCGATCGTAATAGGTCCACATGACGCCTCCGCTGGCGTATACGTGCACGCTTGGATCGGGCTCGATGTCCAGCGCCAATAGGCGGTATACAGGCTGCCCGAGCGCGCGACCGACCAAATCCCAGCAGGCGACGTCAATGCCGGGCAGGATTTCTGTACCCAAGAGGTCGTAGGGATTCTTACCCACCAAGTGGTCGTAGCTGTGCTGTGCATCGCCTGCGGCACCTGGCCCAATGCCCTTTAGGCCCTCTTCGGTCCAAATTTCCACGATCGACTCGTCGCGTTTACTCAAGATGACGGGGCCACATTCGTGGATGGGCGAACCGTCGGCGGGTTGGTAGGTAATTGGCGTGACGCGGATATCGCGGATGGTTAACTGGGGGCGTTCGACGTGATCGAGCAGGTTGCGGATGTCATCGGACATGGTCGATTTACTTTCGCTAAGGGCCTGGGCAGACGTGGACAGTAAAATTGCGCAGCGGTGGTGCCGCGTTGCTGGAAAGAGATCCTCTGCGCGCTGCGCATGTGTCTTTCGACCTCAGGCAAAAAAGCACATATTCACTGGGCTGACAATCCCACGTACGAACCAGAGGAGCTATGTATGGCTTATCACGTTTATATTTCAAATGCCGCCAGCGCTTTTTTCTCTTATTTCATAATGGACGAAAGCAGCGGTCGTCTTCAGCCGCAGGCCGACATTCAACTGCCGGCCGAACCCGGTGCCGTAGCGGTCAGTCCCGATCAGTCGCATATGTTTGTCGCTCTGCGCTCGGCCAAATATTTGGCGAGCTATCGCATTGATGCAGCATCCGGTCAGCTTACGCAGGTTTCTACCAGCGGACAGGAAGAGGGGCCGCCCTACCTATACGTCGACAAGACGGGTCGCTTCCTGCTCTCTTCGTACTACGGCGGTGGAACCGTTAGCGTGCACGGTATCAACGATGACTACAGCCTTTCGTCCGAGCCGCTGCAGACGCTTGAAACGGACGGCCACGCGCACAGCATTCAAACGGATCGGGCCAACAAGTTTGCCTTCGTGCCGCATACCAACCCCGCCAATGCGATCTATCAGTTTCGCTTTGAAGAGCGAACCGGAGTGCTGTCTCCTAATGACCCGCCGAAGATCGAGCCGGAAACGCCCGAGGGACCCCGTCACTTTGCGTTCCACCCGCATAAGGACCTGCTTTACTCGATTAACGAAAATGGAAGCACGGTGTCCGCTCATCGCTTTGACGCGCAAACCGGAACGCTGGAATCGTTTCAAGTTATTTCGACGCTTCCCGGCGGCCGCCCCGTTGAGGGCAATACCACGGCCGAACTCGACATTACGCCCGACGGTAAGTTTCTCTACGGATCGAACCGCGGTCACGATTCACTGGCGCTCTTTTCCATTGCAGAAGACGGAACGCTAGAGGCCCAAGGTCACTTTCCCACAGAGAAAACGCCGCGCTTTTTTGCCATTGATCCGAGCGGCCGGTTTCTCTATTCGGTGGGGCAGGACTCAGGAGGCCTACAGTCGTACGCAATCGACTCGTCGACCGGTGCGCTCGAGCCGCTAGAACAGCACGAGGTGGGCGAGAGTCCACTGTGGATTACCTTTGTGAAAAAACAGTAGAAAACCAGCGGTGGGGAAGGTGCGCCCTGTCGGCCCTTGGGCTGACAGGGCGTTTTTTTCTATTAGAGCCTATGGACGGTCGTTGTCCAATCCAACGGCCTGTCCAATCGCCTCCAATCCATCGCGCTCGAGCAGACGGACGAGACCTCGGTTGATCTGCTGAACTAGCCCGGGTCCGCGGTAGACTAGCGCCGTGTAAATCTGCACGAGGGAAGCGCCGAGGCGAATCTTCTCGTAGGCGTCTTCGGCCGTGCGCACGCCCCCAGATCCTATGATGACGTGGCGCTGGCGGTCTATGTGGCGATACCAGAAGCGCAGCGCCTCGTTCATGCGATCTTGCGTGGGAGGACCGCAGAGCGTGCCCGGCATGGGTTCTACGACGTGGGCAGGCGAGCGCAGCGGGTAGTTCGCGCCCGGCGGCAAATTAAAGATGAATCCCCTTACAAAGCTGCAGCCCTCTACGGCGCTGAGCGTATTTTCCATGCGGTGGCCGTCTGCGTGAGCCGTGAACTTGAGAAAGACCGGTGGTAGATCTCGAATGCGTCCATACTCGAGCATGAGAGTGCGCAGCACGTCCGGGGAGTCGAAGGGGCTGCTCCCTCCGGTCGTGTTGGGGCAGTTTAGGTTGAGCGTGACGTAGTCGACCTTGCTGCAAAAGGGACGTACAGCCTCGACAAATTCTTCTATAACGGCGTCATCCTCTAGCGCCTGTCCCGTATTGGTTTCGACTAGGTTAACGCCCAATGGACCGGCCGTGCTCCGTTTATGCATGCGCTGCGATACGGCCTGTGCTCCTCCGTTGGGAACCCCGTAATTGACGATGATGGCCTCGTCTACTGGCAGGCGGAAGAGACGCGGCTTGGCATTGCCAACGGAGGGATATGCCGACACGGAGCCGACTTCGACGGAGCCGAAACCCAGCGCGTCTAGGCGCGAATGGCACGGCCGTTTTTGTCAAAACCGGCCGCTAGGCCTAAGGGGTTTGCAAAGTGCAGTCCAGCCACCGTGCAGTGCAGGCTGGGGTGGTTGTATTTAAAGAGCGTGCGCAAGACGGTGCGCCCCACGTGCGTTGCGCCTAGCGCGGCGCCGGCATCCAGCGTCCGGTTGTGTATCCACTCGGCGTCGCACGAAAAGAGCAGCGGTCGAACAAGGGTTCGGTATAAGTCCATTTTCATAACCTATGCCGTTCGTTCGGGTTGCGCTACGTTGCCGGGTCGAGATGCGCTATTTAGTATAACACGAGAAAGAGAGCGAGTATGCTAGGACTCATTGGATTGGGCTTGGTGGGCACGGCCCTGTGCGAACGATTTGTGCGGGCAGGATGGACCGTGTGTGGGTTTGACGTGGAGGGGGAAGCTAACGATCGCGCTCGACGGCTGGGTGCACACATAGCCGATTCGCCGGCAGACGTGGCGTCTCGTGCGCGTTTGACCGTGCTATCTCTTCCCAATTCAGACGTAGTGCAACGCGTGGTCGAAGGGTCTGACGGCATGATAGAAGGGCTGCGCAGCGGAGATTTACTGGTCGATACGACGACGGCTGACCCGCTGTCTACCGTAGCCTTGGCAGCGCGGCTGCGGCAGCGCGGCGGGCGCCTTGTAGATGCGACAATCCTCGGCTCGAGTCAGCAGGTGCTCGAAGGGGAAGTCTTGGTAATGGCCGGCGGAGAAGCTGACGACGTGCGCGATTGCGCCGACGTGCTCAACGCCTTCGCTCGTCAGACCTTTCACATGGGAACAAACGGCAAGGGAGCTGAGGCTAAGCTCGTCGTCAACTTGGTCCTCGGTCTCAATCGGTTGGTCCTTGCAGAGGGGTTGGTGCTGGGTGAACAGGCCGGCATTGATGCCAATGCGCTGCTCTCGGTGCTGCGTGCAGGGGCGGCCTATTCGCGTGCGATGGATCACAAGGGGCAGAAGATGATCGAGCGCGAGTTTACGCCGCAGGCGCGTTTAGCCCAGCATGCAAAAGACGTCGAGTTGATGCGGGCTCTGGCCGCCCGCTGCGGTGCCGAACTGCCGCTCAGTGCGGTGCATGCGCAGATTTTGCAGCGAGCCATCGCAGAAGATATGGGCGACTGGGACAATGCTGCTGTGGTTCAGGTGCTGCGCCTCATGGCGCAAGAGAGCGGTGAGCCTTCGGGGGCGGCGCGGTAGGAACTCAACTTTGGGAGACGGATTATGCATTCAGTATTAGCCTCTACGCTTATTCCACTTGCAGCCGCACTGTGGGGCTGCGGAGATCCCTGCGCAGAGCAGGTTGATGCTGCATTCCTCGATGCGGCCGCTGCCGCGCCTGGGGCGGTGCGCACGCCGTCTGGCTTGGTCTTTGAGGAGCTCAAGGCCGGTTTGGGACCGAGTCCAGGGCCTGCGGACAAGGTTTTTGTGCGCTACACCGGCATGCTTACCGATAGCACTGTATTTGACTATACGGCTACCTATCGCAGTCCGCGTAAAGTCTCTCTAGAAAAGGCGATCCCAGGGTGGGTAGAGGGGTTGCAGATGATGAAAAATGGGGGGAAGGCAAAGCTGACGATTCCCCCGGCGCTGGCCTACGGTAAAAAGGGTAAAAAGTTCAATATTCCCGGCTGTGCGGTGCTGGTCTTTGAGATCGAACTGCTCGGCATAGAGTCGAACGTGGTCGAGCCGGAGCAGGACCGCTAGTTCCCGTTATTTAAAATGGATACGCCGCTCTGCGCTACGCGTGCGGCGAGTTCTTCGACCTCAGCGGTCGGTAGACTCGGGTTGTCTACGACAAAGAAATTGCCTCCAACGCGCGCCAATGCGGCCAGTCCAGCGACGCTCTGAAGTCGATCGTTGCCGTAGATGTTCATATCGCTTCCCACTTCTGTCAGCGCATCTAATCCCTGTAACTTGGTGAGCTTCTCGTTGTCGTACACGTTGAGGTTGCCGCCTACGGTTTGCAGCGAGGAGAGGCCACTTACGCTGGTGAGTCGCTCGTTGCTGTAAATGCTTAAATGGCCGTTCACCCCGCTGAGGCGACTCATATCCTCT
>Ga0255776_10007463_pt1:0-5000 | contig 10981 bp, 9 predicted proteins | sample 071ome_19_FD_179974 | JGI IMG/M metagenome (GOLD analysis project Ga0255776, IMG submission 179974) | Coastal salt marsh microbial communities from the Groves Creek Marsh, Skidaway Island, Georgia - 071413AT metaG (version 2) | ecosystem: Environmental > Aquatic > Marine > Intertidal zone...
AAAATAGGTTTAACTCTCCTTACTTTGTGCTTTATTATCTACTCCTCGTCTGACTCCTCGTCTTCCGAAGCTTCTTGCAACCACTGCACAAATGGTTTCACCTTCATAAAGAACCTTTGGTCGGCGTCCGGATCGCTCTTAATCTCTTTTGCCCGCTGATTTGCCCACGCAAAAATACCGTCTTCCGAGAGCACGTCCGCGTCATAAATACCTTTGAGAAACGACGAAGCGCATCCCAAAACTCTCGCACCGCCAGTTCGACCTTCGAATGGAGCTTGTGAACATGCGAGAGACTCGAGAATAGAAACCAAACTGATTTGGTCCTGTTTCTTCGCGACAACTGCTTCTAAAGCTTCGCTAAATTTCTCGACGTTTTTTATCATTTGCGCCGAGAGTTCTTTGTCAGATTCTGGCATGTCTTGTGGCTTCAACGACATGCACGCGAGGGCAATCACGGCAAAAGCGCCAGCTTCTCCAATGCGTCTACCGAACTGTTCGGCTAATGGATCCAAAGCTCCTTTTACCGAGACACTGTCGTATTGCTTCGATTCTGCGAGTTTCAAGGTTGCCTCCTCGACAGCTTTCTGAAAGCTGATTGTTTTCTGCACTTCTTCTGCTTCGACCTGAGAACCCAACACGGCTTTTCGCAAAGTACCCAAGGAGAAGAAGATGCACGTGCCGTCGCGACGGAGACGACCGATGAATTGCTGTAAATCTTCCCAGGCAAGTAATCTTCCGAGTTCTTCTTGCAAGAGCAACGTGTCTACGGCGGGACAATCGGTACCGTAAATAGACGAGTAATCGACAACAAGCACGTTCAACGGCGGCGCCCTTCCTTTCAAAGAATCCGGCACCGTCAACAGCGCTTGGTTATACAATCGTTTCACCATAGTCTCCGTACCTTTACCACTAGCGTACGCGACGCCTCGAGACAGCATCACCAATGTATCGATGTCCGACTCCAGCGCCTCTGCTAACGAGATTTTCAACATCGGTCTCAAGGTGACCAATCCAACTTGGACGTCGTCCCCAGCATCGGCTGGGTTTTCATCGTCAGCGTCGCCTTTCTTCTTCGCCGCACGTTTTTCCGCTTTCGCACTTTCTTTCAACAATCTTTCGGCTTCTTTTAATTTAGAGTTCAATTTATGCACCGCGGCTTGCCAGTCTTCTTTGTTTTCGAAACCGGCGAGTTCCAACGCTGTTCTCCTCGGGTTGATGCAACCGACCATGGTGACACCTTCCTTACTTAAAGCGTCTCGAATGCCGGCAACTTTCTTTGGCGCGCCTTCTCCAGTTGCCCAGCGAACTTTGTACTTTTCGAAATCAGGCTGCGGAATAGTTTTCATTTTTGGTTCGATGGCCAGTCGTAACGATTTGACGTCCCCATAGACTTTCTCCCATGATGCTTCCGGACCATCGATGCCTAACAAATCGTTGCCTTGCTTGGCAGACATGTGTCTCAACAATAAAGTTGGAATGCGGAAATCATTCATAGCTCTTTGGAATTCACCATAGTTTTTGAACATTCCAAACGGAGAAATGTTGGAAATTTCATTAGTTGCTTGGTTAAAAACCGCGAGTTTCGACATTGGCAACTCGTACGGCGCCATCTCAATAGTATCTCTTCTCGCCTCTGTCGGACCTTTCCACCAGTCTTCTAACGTATCCCACGTGCCAAGCGTCGCAGAGGCCAACACAGCTGCGTGCGGCATATTCGCTTGAATGTTTGAAACGACGCCTAAAACTTTTGGGTCTAAATGAATCCCCATATTCGGTTCATCAAAATAGAGCAAAATTTTCGATTGGTTATAAAAACTCGATTCTGGCTGCTTCTTCGCCGCTTCTAATATTCTCGCCGTCGTGTTCAAATCTGCAATGATAATGTCTGGCTTCCCCGCGCCGTGATCTTTCAATTTGAAGCCTATGTCCGCGGCATACTCCAACTGCTGTTCCACCGTACCGCTACCAGCGGAAACTTTCTCTCCGATGGCCCTGGCCGCTCTCAAAGCTTTTTTATTTCTCGCCTTGTCTCTGATAGAATACGGTCTTCTGACTTGCGTCATCGTTCCGTCGCCGGTGTTATCTCTCGCCGCCGTCCAATATGGCACCGCGTGCGCCTCGCACTCTTGGCCAACTCTCTTCAAAACCTGCTTTGTAGGCACGGAATACAACAAGATGATATCCTTGTGCTTTTGCTTGATCAATCGCAAATACGTCAAAACCGCGGTAAACGTCTTACCGGACCCAGTTGGGGTGCTTAGAATGACGTGCAACGGCAAAGGAGGCTTTCCTCCTCTCTCAGCGGCCTGTTCAGTTTCCGTGTAATGTTTATCCAAAACCTCCAAAAGTTCGTGCTGATGCTTATACATTCTCGGGACTCCGCCGGATTGCGCTCCAGATTTATTCGTCCACGCGTGCATAGCGCCAAACGTTTGATCTTTAATCCTATTCGACACGCTCTCCCAAACGATATCCGCAGCTTTCCACTGAATAGAGTGTTCTCCATTCAACAACGCCTCTCTCTTCAGAAACAACAAATCTCCTGCTTGCGCGTTATTTATCGCCGTCAACCATCGAATGGTGTGCTTCGCATACTCTCTCATCCCTTTCAACTCATCCATGATTTGTTGCGCCCACATGGACTGCAATCTCTTTTTCTCCTCCTTATCCGAGGAAGCTTGCTCGTACTCTTTCGGAAAGCACTCTTTCACCAATTTCTTGAACACGTCCGAGTCTTTCCTTTGCACGTAAAAGTACTCAAAGATTTTGTTATCTAACAAAGTCGCCGTGGCAGAGGAAGACGCCGCCCCGTCCCATGGTTGAATCTCTCTCATGATTCGAAAGCCAGCCGATCCTCTCACTTTGGCGACTAAATCGCTGTTATCGATGTCCGCCCAATCGTAATGGGTTAAAGAAGACCCAACGTCTACCGATAAAGTCGCCTCGCCGGACATGGCTTGCGCGATGACGGCTTGGTCCGTCTCCGTGTCCGAGACGCCACCGGCGTGTAAGTCCGAATCCGAATACTCTCCGTCCGAAGAATCATAGTCGTTGTTGTTTTCGACGACGTCGTCGTCGTCCCCCATACTCTTTTTTCGTTTACTGCGGCGTTTTAAGTCGTGTGTCGTGTGCTTTTTATATACGCGCGAGCAACTTCTGACGATGATGATGATGGTGATGAAAGTGGTTTTGGTTTAAAAAAACACATCAAATCACTTCTCTCTTCTTCGTTTTCTTCTTTTTTTTTGGGTTTTTTATCCGCCCGAGAGACGCCACAATCGACAAACTGCTACGAACTACTCCTTCTCTTGGGTGAACTTTTACGTCCATATCCAATACAACATACACACATACACGCATAAAAACGCGCGAAGGACGCGCGCAAATACCCGTTTAAGTCGTAACGAATAATAATAATGTCACGAAGAGGCGTGCGAAGAGCCGGAGGCGCTCGCAAGATGGTTCAGTTATCTCGGATAAAAAACATAACAAACGAACAGGAGTGGATGAAAATCTTACGAAAAGCGAAAGACTCGATAGTTTTAGTCGAGTTTGCGTCTTCCACGTCCATGGGATCGAAAGGGATGGCACCGTACATGTCGACGATATCGAGAACGGCAGAGTATAATCGAATCAAAATGTATAAAGTGGACGTGGATTTAGTCCCGGATGTTGCAATCGCGTGTGGAGTGAAAGCGATACCGACGTACCAAATTTGGAAGAGTGGAGAGAAAATAGACGAGATGAGCGGAGCTTTACCGCAACGATTGGTGACGATGTTGAAAACGCACAACGTTCAAGAGAAGTCGAAATTCAGATATTTGAGATTAGCTGCGACGGTCGCGGCCGCCGTCGGTGGGGTTTTTGCTTTGCTCAAGTATAAAGCTGAAGTGGAAGCGAAAGAAAAAGGCGAACGCGAACAGCTTTTGGTGAAACGTGCGGAAGAACAGAGAAAGTTGAAAGCGCAGAAAGAGAGAGATCGAATCAAAGCGTTGGACGCGAGAGGGGAGAAAACGGTAGACATGATTGGTATGGACGAAGACGAAGACGAAGACGAGTGGGACGATGATGACGAAGACGAAGAAGAAGACGAAGACTAGAAAATAATATTTGTGTGTGTTCGCAAAGGTTTTTCAATTCTAAAATACTAACTATATAAAAAACAAGTTTTCATAGCTGTGTTCATGTCTCTTTCTCTCTCTCTCTCTCTCTTCTAGTGTTTCCATGTAATTTACCATTTCAAATCGGGAAACAGATCCTCTTTTTTCGGCGATGGCACGGATTGCGCCGTGACCGTCGTCGACGAAGGCATGCCGAAAGTATCGAGGGAAATTGGAGGCGCCGCGTTTGGATTCAGTTGTTGTTGTTGCATTTGCGGCATCTGTGGCATTTGCGGTTGCTGATTATACATCATCTGAGGCGCCATTTGAGGAGGAGGCATACCACCGTACATGTTTTGCATTAGAGGCGGCGGTTGTTGCATGTATCCTCCTCCTACTCCTACTCCTTGCATCATTTGCGGTTGTTGGAATTGCTGTTGCGGCATACCTCCTCCCATGAATCCTCCTCCCATCTGCTGTTGCATTTGCGGCAAGCCTCCGCCCATTACGTTTTGTTGTTGTTGTTGTTGCATCATCATACCACCTCCGATTGATGCCATTTGATGCTGCTGTTGAGGCATTATCCCTCCGTTCATCATCATGTTATGTTGCGGCTGCTGCATCATTGGCGGCGCCGCGTCGAACAAACCCATGATATCTTCTTTTGATGCTACTTTTTTTGGCGGGGTGGTTTCTACTTTCGCTGCTGATGGTGCTGCTGCTGATGGTGGTGTTCCTGTTGTTGTAGGTTGCGGTTGAGCTATGTCGAAACCAGCGAACATGTCTAACCCACCGTTAGCAGGCGCTGTGGACGTCGTCGTCGTCGTCGTTGTCGTTGGTGTCGTTGGTGTTGTGGAAGTCGGCGCCGGAGCAGCAGAGAAATCTCCCCAATCATCATCG
>Ga0255776_10007467_pt1 | contig 10976 bp, 15 predicted proteins | sample 071ome_19_FD_179974 | JGI IMG/M metagenome (GOLD analysis project Ga0255776, IMG submission 179974) | Coastal salt marsh microbial communities from the Groves Creek Marsh, Skidaway Island, Georgia - 071413AT metaG (version 2) | ecosystem: Environmental > Aquatic > Marine > Intertidal zone >...
AGCGAAAGCAAGACAGGCGATACTCGACTATGCTGCTGAAGCTTCATCCTGCCCCATAAAACGAAGTAGGCACAGGCCGCACAGCCACGTTGTTTTTGGAAGGATGAAGTACGCCAATGATCGAGTTCGGAAGGATCAAGACTCTTCTTGAATGGCTCCCTGTCTTGCAGTTCGTGCAGGATATTGTCAGCGCAGCGCCCGGACAGGCAAGAGCAGGCAAGATTGCGGTACTTGCAGAGTACCTAGCTTCGCGCACCACCAACAAGGTGGATGACCGAATCACTGATTTAGTCAGACAGATTCTGCTGACACAGCCCGGGGGTGAACTCGTAGATTACCTGAGTGACCTAGTGAATAAGGTATCCGAGGAGCAGGAATGAACCTATCCATCACCGACATGCTTGTGATTGCTGGAGTTGCCACTGCCGTTGCATTCCCGAAGATAAAGTCAGTGCTGCTTGCGGTCGCAGGCAAGATCAATCAAAGGAAATTAGCAAGCGGGCCAACGGTTGCAGGCTGGAGGCAGGACTGGACGGCAAGCCTCATTACCCTCAAGTCAGAAATCGAAGACGGGGTAGGTGAAGTACCCAACGAAGAAGAGGCGTGCAGGCTCTGCTCTGCCCTCATCTGGGAGCTGATCGGGGGCACCGAAGAATGAGATACGTTATCGCAGCGGGCGTTCTGATAGCGTATTTCGTAGCACTGAGGGGAGTCGAACTCCGTCTTCCAATAACGCCCAACGTAGTTCCCGCTATCGCCCCGGTCTCCGAGATAGCAGATGTGGCAAAGACCATGCGCAGCTCTGACAGGGAGGCGATGGCGAAGGCGTACGGTGTGTTCGCTCGCTCTGTTATGAACGACCCGCAGGAGGACTCGGTGTTCGTTTCTATGGGCGATGTGCGTCGAGCCAATCGTGCAATACTGCTGTGGATTTGGAGGGGTTACTTAGAGCGCAAGCCCGGGGAAGTCCCGGGTCTAGGTGCAGCATTGGAGGGGTCTTTCGCAAGGCTAATTGGCACAGATGACGAGCCTTTGAATCCCTCCCGTCGAGCAGAGGTTGCCAAGTCTCTGCAAGATATTGCTGACTCCTTCTAGGCATGACCGAAGACATCGTAGAACAGTATGAGTCGGGCCAATTAAAAGGCTACGAGCCAGACGCCGCAGTTGACTGGGCGTTTGAGATGGGGCTTCGCCAGACCCCGGGCCAGTATCACAGCGCAGCGGATGCTGTCTCCGACTTCAGCCTAGAAGATGTGGGGAGGAACAAGGTCAGCCTCCCCTATCTTGCCGCCCTAGATATTTACCCCGGGTGCCTTCCCGGCGGCAGGCAGATGCGAGGATCGTGCGTGGCGTGGAGTACCCGCAACGCAGCGATGGTTAGTTTCTGCGCTTACTTGAAGTACACGCCAAACCCCGAGAGATACACTGCGCCCTCGATTAGTCCAGAGGGAATAGCTCACGGCGCATTCTCAACCGCACCTATCTATTGGTTCAGGCGGCATGGCAGAGATGGGTGGCAGTGCAGTGCGGCAGCACAGGTTGTCAGCAAGGAGGCGGGCCTGCTGCCAAACCAGAACTATCCAGAGATAGGCGTAGACCTAACGACCTACAGTCCGCAGATCGAGGGCAAGTGGGGTGCATCGCTGCCGCCTCCCGATGTGAGGGATGCAGTTGACAACAACCTCGTTAGCAGCACGACCGTGGTCAAGAGTTGGGACGAGGCCCGATCTCTTATTGCGTCAGGCTATGCGATAAGCACATGCGGGATGGAGGCGTGGGAGAAGACGAGGGACGATAACGGCTACTCCTCTCGGTCTCGTGGGAGTTGGGCGCACGCGATGGCGGGGATAGCTGTCGATGACCGGGACGAGATGAAGGAGAAGTATGGCTGCAAGGATGGTGGGCTGATCCTAATACAGAATAGCTGGGGGGCTTGGAATCGAGGAGGCACACAGGTCAAGGGAACTGAACAGCACATACCACCGGGATCGTTCTGGGCTAGATGGGATGACATGAAGAACAGGTACATGGTTGCGCTCGGCCCAGCGAAGGGCTGGCCCTGCATGGCGCTGCCTGACTGGGGTACGAAAGGAATCGTGTGATGAGACAACTTCTTCTTCCCTTGTGTGTAGCCGCAATATCTGTGACATCTAACATCCAGTCTGTGGGGTTAGTCGAGATTGCTACCAGAGCGGCCATCGCAACAACCGACAGGCCCGCCCCAACTCCAGCTGTTGTTCCGGATGACGGGCCAACACCTGAACCATTCCGGATGGAGTCGGTTCTTGAGACCACTGCCCCACAAACAGGATGCACACTCGCCAATCCATCCCAACAGAAATGCACAGGCCCACAATGCCAGCTACAACAACAGCCCATACCCGCACGGCGACAGCCCACACACACCAAGACAACTCCCCGTCGCCTCTGGATTCGTCGCCGATAGCCGGAACCCTTGTTCGATTAGCCGAGAGATTCGGTGTTCCGGTGGTGATTCTGCTGCTGGTTCTATGGTGGGCGAGGAACGACGTAGTGCAGCCCCTGCTGGACGCGCACTTTGGATTCATCGACAAGATCGTAGAGGGGCAGCAGAGGCATACTACCGAGATAAGGGAAGTCACAGACCGGCTCGACAGGCTCATTGAACTAGGAGAGCGGGCGCCGTGATAGCAAAGAGAAGGCGGTTGACCAAGAGGCAGCAGAGAGTAGCAGTCGATGCACTGCAATACGTCAAGCCGAGCATAGCCACGTTCGTCAAGAGAAACCCAGACTTGAGGGCAAGCATCCTGCGGGTTGACATGGAGAGCGTGGCTAATCATGCAGTCTGCATGGCAGCGTTCACATACGATAGCAGCAAGAGCAGGCCCACCACATACTTTGGTTCAGCAATAAGGCACGCCCTATATAGAGAGGTACTGAGCCAGCAAAAGCTGGACGGCAGATATATCACGACCGACAGGATCGTAGACCCAGTGCCTAATAGGAGCAGGACTAGACTGGAGATGAGAGCATTGCGTGCATTGCGATTGCTCTCTATCTACGACCGCTCTCTTCTGGAGGACAGGCTAATAGAGCAAGTCACGCTTGAGCAACTGGGAGAAGAGCAGGCTATAGACCCTCGCACTGTATCGAAGAGGGTTAGAGATGCTATCGAAAAGCTTAGAAATATAGAGACCGATCTGCCCTAGACTAGAGCAGCATCTGCAAGCGTTCGCTCATCTAGGTTGCCTGCCTTGAGAGCCTTGAAGAACTCTTGGTAAGAGGCATAGTTCACTGGGAAATTGTGGTCGTATGCAAGAACCGCCCACTTGCAGTAGTTAGGGTGAGACCAAGTACGCTTGCTGCTTACGCCCAGAGACTTCAGTATCTTGCGAGTCGAGTAATAAAGTCTCTCATAAGATGCGCCGTCTTGGTGTAGATGGTACATTCTCGCGCATATATCCTGCTCGTCAGCATCAACACGATACTGCCATCGGTCGCCTGCCTTTATCTTTCTGTACCCCATTGCAGTACCCTTAGAATAGGGCAGGCAGCGAGACTTCTGATGCTCTATGAAAGACACTGCACGCTCAGATGCCATGCCTCTTTCCATCTGCCCGAACAGGAGCATGACAGTCTGCATTGACTCGCCCATAAGCGTGCTTGTATCAAGCCGCTCCTTCTCGGAGTGAAACAGAACACCCCTCTTCATCAGCTGCTCAAGATGGTGCAGTCCATCCAGAACCCGCCGAAAGCAACGGTCATACTTGGCAGTAACTATGTGGTCTCCCTTGGCAGCGGAGAGGAATATCTTCCTCCCTTCTTCCCTCTCGCTCCAAGGTTTCTTAGCCGAGACTGCATCATCGTAAAAGAAACCGCCCCACTCTATGCCATGAGGCTTGAGCCAATGCTTCCAATATGAGTAGCACCTATCTCGCTGCTGCTCCTTGGTCATGTCCTGCTTGACAGTGCTGTGTCTCCCATATGAATAGCAGTATGGCATCAGTCTCTCCTAGTAAAGAACAGTTTGCAGTAAACAATTACGCTTGCAATTAGCACCGCGATGTCGCTAGTACGCATAGGTGTTTACCTCCTTGTAGCAAGGCACGATCTTCGCCCATGCTGGAGGGGCCATCCATCCACCGCTCCTTGGTTCAGCGACTGCTGCAATAACAAGCTTGGCACGAGTCTTTCGGAGGGGCCATCTAGTCTCGCAGTCTGTCACCACTACGATGCAGTCGGTCTGCTCTTTGTCAGCCATCTCGATAGCAGAAGTCATATCAGTGCCGCCCCCTCCCTGCCAGCTAAACTGGGAGATGTGAGACATTCTCTGCTTGTCTTGCACCGCTGCATCAAAGCAAACAACCTTGGGACGGTGGACTCTCTGCAATCCCTGAGCGATAACAGTAAGAGCCTTAGACTCTAGCCCGCTCATGCTGCCGCTAGTGTCGATAATGATGGTGCAGTCAGGGGCATACCGAATGATACCTCGCTTGCGAGGAGCATCGTAACGCTGCCGCCGATGCCGCCTCGTCATTGTCTCGTAGTCTGTACCGATAGGAGACGCAACACTGGCAGAGACAATCTGCTTCAAGACTTGGAAAGGATCGGGCTGCTTGTGAAGCTTAGTCTTGAGAGCCTGCCGCAACTCTCCCGGTGTAGACCCGGGACTCTGATCCTCCTGCCTTTGCATCGCATCCTCGACGCTGCGAAGTGAACTCTCTAACTGGGCGCTCTCCGCAACAGTTGTCTGATTCTGCGGCTTCTCCCATTCACGATGATCGCCGTCAGAGTTGCTGCCAGACTGCTCTGGATCAAGAGGTTTAGGCTCTCCCTCTCCATCGCCACCCCCTCCTCGCTTGCCGTCCTCCTCTGGCATATAGTCTATCAGAAGCTGGGCGTACTGCTCATAGGCCATCCCTCTTCTCAGTCCCGGGATGCTGAGAAAAGGAATCTTTGTCCCGGGAACACAGCCCTCGATCTTTACGCAGTCATCTGGCTCAAGATCACCGCAGTCTCTGCTCAATAGCTGCTGTATGCAGAGGTCGGCAGCTACGTTACACAGGAACTGTTGATGCGGAGTCGCATCATCTCCCATGAAATTCTTGAATCTCTTGGGGTGGTCAAGGACAATGTGCAGAACCTCGTGCAACAATATGTAGCAACAGTCCTGCCTAGACAGTGACGCAGCAAAGTCAGGGTTGATATACAGTCGAGCATACTTGTCGACTGCCATAGTAGGAACCTTGGTTGTCTCTGTCATCCGCATGATACAGAAAACGTGGCAGAGATAGGGCATCAGTCTGCGGGCCTCTATCTTTCCTTGAGTCACGATACGCTGGACATCACTCAGAATAAACTCGCTCATCGCAGTCAACCTTTCGTAATAGAAGAAGAAAGAAAGTGTTACAAATCCCCTGCCGCTAAGTCTTTGCGGCAGAGGATTCGTAACCACCGATAGAATCACGCAAGCTCCATCATCACTTGGCCGTATCGGGCCTTGAGATTCTTGGGTGGATTCCAAGACTTGTATGTGCTGCTGAGTTCGCCAAGCACAGGCATGACTGCATCAAGCAGTCCGTTCTCTGACATATCAAGCAGGACAGTCACTGCCTTGTCGAGCCTGTCCTTACCATGACAGCCTTCTGGCCGCAGCGCATCGAGTATGGCAGAGGGCAGGTAGATAAGACTATCCACCCTGTCATCTGTGTAGGAGACAGATGCCTTGCCGTCGATAACGTCATCAGCATCATACAAGTCCATCGCAGCGATGAACTTGACAATCTGGGCGCCAACATTTTTGCCCACCGTTCCAACGCAAAGCTGCTCGATTACCTCACCCTCTGCCTTCACCTTGTCTGCCCCTGCAAGACAGTGGGCCAGCTTGAAGAGCATACGAGGCGAGCAGAAAGCCTTCTCATCCTCGGGCAGAGTGTGCGTCACCACTGCATTGCGGTTACGCTTGGCAAAGTTACCCAATGCACCAGTCCACTTAGGCAAGTAAGAGGAGTAGTCGCCGACGATTGGGAAGTCTGTCGGAGTAGGAAACACGCCGCCATTCTTCATGCCGTCGATCCACTGATTGAGAGGGAACTTCCAATCGTGGTGATACAGACGATTCTGCATTGACCCAGCAAGAGGGGCAGAATTGGGAGCCATCTCCGGTGGATTAGCAGCACACAGGATGATTGTGCTTGGGTGAAACACAATGTCTCCCACCCTCCGCTCATTGGTGATGCTTAGTAGAGGGGGCATCATGGTAGGCCCAGCAGTATTAATCTCGTCGATATGCAGGCACTGATTGGGCTTCTCGAATACCTTAATCCAATCCATCGGGTAGACTTCCGAGACCTTCCGCACTCGGTCAATGTCTGTGCATCCACCAATATCTTCTGGCAGATGGATGGAAGGAATGAACAGGTGATAGGTGTAACCAATCGCCTTGCAGAATGCTTCAAACAAAGCATTCTTAGCCACTCCAGTAGTTGCCCATGCAATCGGAGTCATCTGGCACTGGGCAGCAATGTAGAAAGCAGCATTCTCACAGTAAGACTTGCACTCTTTAGTCATCATCATCTCCTTTACTAAAAGAAAAGAGACCAGCGGACTGCTGGCCTCGGTCGGAACAAAACACCACCACCGCAGGTCGCGGTGAAGATTACGCTTCTGCAAATTCTCTCATCGCTTCATCGGCTAAAGCACACTTGGCAGACTCAAGTGCCTCATCTAATTCCTTAACAAGTGGGCCGAGCAGTCCTCGATAATGCTCCAGTACCTTGGAACACTGAGTCCACTCCTCCATCCGAGAGTTGCGCCCATTGCTACGAGACTTGATGCCAGCATCCTTGCGATTCTTGCACCCTTCAATCAGTCCACCCAATACATCTTTGAGATGGTGACTGACATGACTGACAGTGGACTCCACTAAATCAGAGTTCGCCGTGTCATCAACCGAGAAGGCACCACCAGTCATCTCCACGCCATGAGGCTGAAGCTCTTGGGCAATAGCCAAGTAGTCAGCCAGATGTTTCTTGGGGATAGTCCAGACGATGCCGCCTTTCCTACGCATGAGACCGGCATTCTCCTTGAGCATTGCCCCGATAGCCTGCGTTAGATCAGTGGCCGTCACAGTAGCGAGATGAGCCTTCCACTTTTCTGTCGCCCTATCACCAGCCGCCTTGGCATCACTGGATATTTGGGGGCACAGGTTAGGATCGCATTCCCTCACCTCAATCCAGCGATTGCCAGTTGAGTCCTCATATACGCCGATACTAAACAAGAAAGGCAGATCATTTTTCTTCTGCCCCTTCTTGTATCGTCGCACTTCATAGCCGTAGCAGTCGCCGTTATTCACAGCAAGCGGGAAGTATTTCACAAGCCTGCCGCCCGCCTTGATAGAGTATCGCTCTACCAAATCCTGTGCAGCTGCGTAGCAAGCAGCCTGTATGTCAGGCTTCGGAACATGCCTGCCATACCCAAGCTTGTCGAATACATCTTGGCACTCCTGCCGTGGTACTTGGTGAGACTCCCACCAAACAATAGCAAGGTCTTGGTCTACTCGCGCAATCATTACTCACCACCCTTTCTGGCATCATAGAAAGCAAGAACCTGAGAGGGCTCGACAAGTCCCTCATCAAACGCATCGTCAATCACAGAAGAGATTGCTTCGTAAATGCTCTGCTGTGTCATCTTGTCAACCCGCCCTGCCTTGTTATCAACAAGACCGTCAGTGAGATGCTTGAACCTGTGTTCAAGAATGACCTCAGACATAAGGCGCTTGTATCGGCTAACGAGAGCCCGGCGAGACTGGGCGAGAACAAATCGGCCATTCCACATGGCAGTATACCCTTCGCCCTCGACATACCTGCACCCAGTCATTGACCGGATATACTTTACCTTGGCGCAATGGCGATACTGCAAATGCTTCTGTTCCTGTGCGGCACAGAACATATAATTGTCTGGCAATGCACGGTGCGACTCAGGCTGCAATGCCCAGTGCGTCAACCAATTAGACTGCATCTTCACCGCAATATACACATCGTCCCCAAGCCCATGACCCCAAGCACTGAACTTCATCTTTAGGGCAGTCTGGCAATCTTTGGTATTAACGAGCCCGCAGTCGGCGTAATTCTTTCGGCAGGCAAACACAGGATAGAAGCTAACACGACTGTTGGATGGCGATATATTCCGTGCCGCTTTTTTCATCTTGGTCTGACGAGTCATGTGCTGCCACTGCACAAGAGTGCAATGCCCGTCCATCACAGACTGATATTCATCAGCTGCCCATTGTTCTTCAACTGTGGGCAAAGGGTCGGCCCGATCAGTAGAGCAGCGGTTGAATAGCGACCGCAACAGATTCGTCATCCGATTATAAAACATTGGGGCGCCGTGTTCCCTAACGAGAAGATGGTGCCAAGCGTACGACTCGTGCCCGTGTTCCGTCAGTATCCTCCACACCTCTCGCGTAAGCTGGCTGCGATAGTTTTGCCAGTCACGCGCACTGGCAAAGTCATGCCTACCCATATGCTTGATCTCTACAACAGGTGAAGTTGTGTCCGTCATCGTAACCCTCGCTTTCAAAGTAAAAGAAAGGGGGCCGAGGCGAAGTGCCTCGACCCCCACGAAAAACCACCACCGCAGGTCGCCGCCTATATAGGCAGCTAACTCTCTATCTCTGCTATGCTGTCTGTGGTTGTACTGACGTAATCAAGATGGTCATACTCATCTCTGTTGTGGTACTTATCATATGCCTCGTCTGCCGATTCCGCAGACACCTCAATATTCAGTACCTCGGTCACTGTTAGCCTATACTTTTTCATACTGCGTGAACCTTTCTATACCAATGAGGCTGGCCGTGCGTGCATCGCGACCAGTCTGCAAAGGGCTTGTTCAAGATGTAGTAGTTGCGATAAGAGGCGACGGGATCAACCACGCCACCTCTTAATTCCTTGTATGCGTCGGGCATACAGACAGCAAAGGGAGTCAACGCTTTGCGTGGGAACTCAGAAAAATAAACGTCCATGTGGGACGCATACAGTTTGTGAAGCCCGGGCTCGCAGAAGTGCTGCTTGCCGTAGCGTAAAGCAAACTCATGGCACAGCCATACACCGTGCTTCCATGCCCACTGGTAGTTGCCAAAGGAATCTCCAACCCACCTTGTACATGGATGATGACGATAGCCACCCTTTAGTGGCTTGCCCTCCTTAGTAAGCGGCATATCTTCATCAACAGCACCATGCCTGCGTAATGCAGAGCCCAGCATCTGATAGGTTTCGACTATCATCTTGGGGATATGCTTATCGCACATCATCTGGGCAGCAGTCATAGGATCAGTGTCGAGTATGAATATATTCATGCGTTTGCCCCCTGAAAGATAGAGGTAAGGATGGCATCGACACTGCGACGATACTTGTAGCAAGGGAGCCTGCGAATCCAATGCTCCTCATTAGTGTGGCGTTCGTCGAAAGAATACTTGATGCCGATTTCATCTAGCACATTAAGAAAGAGACCGGCATCGCAGTCCTCCTCAAGATACGCTATATCGCCCTTCATGTAGCTATAGGTAGAGACCTTGTCGGCAATACCAGACTTCTCTAGCACACCTCTGTGTACCTCTAGCCATCCATGACCCGGGTCTGTGTGAAAGGTAAGGCGTATTGGTTGATACATTACTCGTCCTCCGAGGGGTGGTCGCGGACAGCCCGCTGCTGCCCGTCAGCAAACCACCACCGCAGGTCGTTTTCTAGATAGGCAATCCATAAAGTAAATAGATCGACAGCCCACACACTACGCCCGCGTATATAGGCAATGCACGGCCACCGCCTACACATCTTGGATGACTACCTAAAAAGCGTGATGCTCTATCTAGATTGGGAGTATCCCGGCCTAAGAAGAAAGATGTCCCGGCTGAAAAGCGGAGCAAGGGTAGAGGAAATACTCGCAGTGTTGTGGCACTTCTATGTTGAGAAGGGCAGTCCGCAAGAGTGTGCGGGCTTTCTAGCCAGAGTGCAGAATAAGTATCTCAAGTAATCAAGCTTAGGCAGACCTGCGGTGGTGTGTCGTTGTCCGGGCAGCAGTTGTCCCGGCGAACACCACGATAGGAGACTAAGCGATGGACATGAGACAATGGCTAGACATGCACCACTTGCGGTGGCACGAGTATCTTGGACGCAAGTCAGAGAGGCCAGCGGGGACGAGAAACACCAGAGTATTGCGGACAACCGATGGTGGTATTGTGCTGCGACTCTGGTATACGAACATCCTTACTCTGTACCCCGACAGAATAACCTACTTCACTGACGGCTTCTTCACCCATACAACAAAGCACAGAATGAATGAGTATGGGCCGTTGCGAATCTGGCAACACGACTACCGCTGGCATTACCGAGACCCAGTCAGCAAGGATATATGCCGCTATGCTGACGGCATGACGTTCGACAAGCGAGGAGTCAGGGTCGACTCAAATTTTGCTGCCGATTGCGAGAGAGACCTCTAACTGCCGTCGATGATTCTTACCAAACTGTTTCTATCTACTTCAAGGAGAATAAAGATGCCTAACTGGTGTGCTAATAACGTGAAGATTACCCATAAAGATACCTCCAAACTCAGCGAGTTGCGTGATGCCTACAAGCGTGGCGAGTTGATGGAACACTTTATGCCTACCCCAAAAGAGCCAGACGATCCAACCAAGTTGCTTGGTCAAGGCAAGCCTATAAAGTTTGACGGCAGCGAAGATTGGCATAGTTGGCGTGTGAATAACTGGGGTACTAAGTGGGACGTTGGCGGGAAGGATGCTTTCTCTGACGATACTCCAGAAGGCTTGGTGTTGTCGTTCGACACCGCATGGTCGCCGCCTATTGGGTTTTATGAATACATGAAGAAGCAAGGCTTCGGTATTCGTGCGTCATACTTTGAGCCGGGAATGGGATTCTGCGGTGAGTGGATTGACGGCACGGATAATTATCACGAGGGTGTTTGGCGAAATTATCCAGACCATC